>Ga0307505_10002634_pt1 | contig 12255 bp, 9 predicted proteins | sample 23_S_MG_FD_202183 | JGI IMG/M metagenome (GOLD analysis project Ga0307505, IMG submission 202183) | Soil microbial communities from Populus trichocarpa stands in riparian zone in the Pacific Northwest, United States - 23_S | ecosystem: Environmental > Terrestrial > Soil > Riparian zone > Trees...
CCTTCATGCGCGGGGGCTGGCTCGGCCGCGGACCGGGCGAGGGGACGGTGAAGCGAATCCTGCCGGACGGTCACGCGGACTTCGTCTTCGCGGTGGCGGCGGAGGAATTCGGCATCGTACTATGCCTGATCCTCGTCAGTCTGTTCGCTTTCGTCGTGCTGCGCGCACTGTTTCACGCGCAGCGCGATGACGACCCGTTCGCGCGACTCGCGATCTCGGGCCTCGCGCTATTGTTCGGCCTGCAATCTTCCATAGCGATGGCCGTCAATCTGCATCTGCTGCCGGCCAAGGGCATGACGCTGCCTTTCATCTCGTATGGCGGCTCGTCGCTGATCTCGCTCGCGTTCGGCATGGGCATGCTGGTCGCGCTGACCCGCCGGCGTCCGCGTGCGGAGGCCATCGCGGAACTCGAGCACGAGGAGCTGCTGTCGGGCGCGCGCGCATGAACGCACGCAAGGCGCCGCTCGTCCTGATCGCAGCCGGTGGCACGGGCGGACATCTGTTTCCCGCCGAAGCGCTCGCAACAGTACTTCGCGCGCGCGGCGTCGACGTCGATCTCGCCACCGACAAGCGCGCGGCACCGTTCGCCAAATCGTTCCCGGCCGGACAGATTCACGTGCTGCCGGCCGATACGATCCGTGGACGCGATCCGTTATCGCTGGCACGCACGGCCTTCCGGCTCATCTTCGGCACATTGCGAGCGTCATGGCTTCTCATTGCCGAACGGCCGAAAGCGGTCGTCGGCTTCGGCGGCTATCCAACCGTGCCGCCCATTCTTGCAGCCGCGATCATGCGGGTGCCGCGTATTGTACACGAACAGAATGCAGTCATGGGCCGCGCGAACCGCATGCTCGCCGCACGCGCCACGGTGATCGCCACCGGGTACCCGAGCATCTTTGCCGACGCGCCCAGTCTCGCCGCGAAGGCGATCCACACCGGCAACCCCGTGCGTGCCGCTGTTCGCGCTGCCGCGACGCAGCCTTACCCTACGATCGACAGGGAAGGTCCGATCCGTCTCGTGGTGTTCGGCGGCAGTCAGGGGGCGCGGATCATGAGCGAGGTTGTGCCCGCCGCGATCGAACTGCTGCCCGCGCCGTTACGCGCGCGCATCGAGGTCTTGCAGCAGGCGCGTGCGGAGGATCTCGATCAGGCGCGCGCGGTCTATGCCCGTCTCAATGTAAAGGCGGAGACTGCCGAATTCTTCGGCGACCTGCCGGCGAGAATCGCAGCCGGCCACCTTGTGGTTGCGCGCTCGGGTGCGTCCACCGTCGCGGAACTCGCGGCGATCGGCCGGCCGGCGATACTCGTGCCGCTACCGCACGCGCTCGATCAGGACCAGCTTGCCAACGCGTCGGCGCTCGCCGCGGCGGGCGGTGCGCTCCTTGTGCGCCAGTCGGATTTCACCGCCGAAAAACTGGCGGCAGATCTCTCCCGGCTGTTCGGGGACCCGGCGCGGCTTTCCGGTATGGCGGCCGCGGCCAAGGCGGTCGGCCGGGCCGATGCCGCGGAACGGCTCGCCGACGAGGTGATGCGCGTTGCCGGGATCGCCCAAATGCGCGAAAAGACCGCAGCATGAAGCTTCCCCAGGAACTCGGCCCCATTCATTTCGTCGGTATCGGCGGCATCGGCATGAGTGGCATTGCCGAGGTGCTCGGCAATCTCGGTTATCGCGTGCGCGGCTCGGACATTGCCGAGAATGCCAACGTAAAGCGCCTGGTCGGTCACGGTATTCCCGTTGCGATCGGCCATGACGCCAAGAATATCGATGGTGCGGCGGTGGTCGTGGTTTCGTCCGCGGTGAAGCGCGACAACCCGGAACTCGCTGCGGCACGGGCCAAACGCCTTCCGGTCGTGCGGCGGGCAGAGATGCTGGCAGAACTGATGCGGCTCAAGTCCTGCGTCGCGATCGCCGGAACGCACGGAAAGACGACCACGACCTCGATGGTTGCGGCGCTGCTCGACGCCGGGAGCTTCGATCCGACCGTCATCAATGGCGGTATCATCAATGCGTACGGAACGAACGCGCGCCTTGGCGGCGGTACGTGGATGGTTGTCGAAGCCGACGAGTCCGACGGCACATTCCTGAAGCTGCCTGCCGACATCGCGATCATCACCAATATCGATCCCGAGCACCTCGACCACTTCGGCACATTCGAAAAAGTGAAGGAAGCGTTCGCGGATTTCGTCGGCAATCTGCCGTTCTACGGCTTCGCCGTGATGTGCATGGATCATCCGGTGGTGCAGGAACTGGTCGGCCGCATCGAGGATCGGCGGGTGATTACGTACGGCGTGAATCCGCAAGCCGACATGCGGCTCGTCGACGAAACGCACCAAGGGGGCGTGTCGCATTTCGGGGTTGTGATCCGCGGACGCAACGGCAACGGAGCGCAGCAGATCGGCAATTTGAGCCTGCCGATGCCCGGGCATCACAATGCACTCAATGCGACGGCGGCGGTTGCGGTCGCGCACGAACTGGGAATTCCCGAGGACCGCATTCGCAAGGCGCTTGCGAATTTTGGCGGCGTCAAACGACGATTCACGCGCACGGGCGAGTGGAACGGCGTCACGGTGTTCGACGACTATGGGCATCATCCAGTTGAGATCGCCGCGGTGCTGAACGGCGCACGCGAGTCCACCAAGGGTCACGTGGTTGCCGTCGTGCAGCCGCACCGCTTCACGCGGTTGCGAGATCTGTTCGAGCAGTTCTGCACCTGCTTCAATCATGCGGACCATGTGATCGTCGCGCCGGTGTATCCGGCAGGCGAGGCCCCCATTCCCGGTATCGACCGCGATGCGCTCATCTCCGGCATTCGCTCGCACGGGCACCGCCACGTGATCGCGCTGGATGCGCCCGAAAAACTCGCCGCAGAAGTGAAGAAGATCGTGAGGCCCGGCGATTCTGTCGTGTGCCTCGGAGCAGGCTCGATCACCCAGTGGGCGAATGCGTTGCCCGGTGAGCTTGCGGCGCTCAAGTGAATGTCCGCATGACCCCGAAGCGCGATCTCGTGTCGGAAATCACCGCGGCCATGCCGAAGCTGCGCGGACGGCTCGTCGCTAACCAGGCCATGGCCGACATCACCTGGTTCCGTGTCGGCGGGCCTGCGGAAGTAATGTTCTCGCCGGCGGACGAGGAAGACCTGTCCTACTTTCTTTCCAGCTTGCCGGGCGAAATCCCAGTGACGGTGGTTGGCGTCGGTTCGAATTTGCTGGTGCGCGACGGCGGGATCGAAGGCGTGGTGATCCGGCTCGCGCGCGGCTTCAATGAAACGGCAGTGGAAGGCGATCTCATTCGCGCCGGCACGGCCGTTCCCGACGTGCGGCTCGCCCAGGTCGCTGCCGAGGCGGAATTATCCGGCCTTGCGTTTTATCGCGGCGTTCCCGGTACCGTTGGCGGTGCACTTCGCATGAACGCCGGTGCCTATCAGCGCGAAACGAGGGATGTGCTCGTCGAAGCGCGTGCGATCGATCGCAAGGGCAGGCTGCAGGTGCTCAAGAACGCGGATTTCAATTTCTCCTACCGGCACTCGGAATTGCCCGCCGATTTCATTGCAACGCAGGCGGTTTACCGCGGTATGCCCGGCGACAAGGCGGTCATCAAAGCCGAGATGGACAAGATCACCGAAGCGCGCGAGGCGACGCAGCCGATCAAGAGCCGAACTGGCGGCTCGACATTCAAGAACCCATCGGGCCAGAAATCCTGGCAGCTCATCGATGCAGCCGGCTGCCGCGGGCTTGTGGTCGGCGACGCGCAGGTTTCCGAACTGCATTGTAATTTTCTCATCAATCGGGGCAATGCGACGGCCGCCGACATCGAGAATCTCGGCGAGGAAGTACGCAGACGCGTGAAGGAGAATTCCGGCGTAGAGCTTGAATGGGAAATCGTTCGCCTGGGCAGGGAGGAAGCCTGAAATGCCGGCTGCGAAACATGTCGCAGTGCTGATGGGCGGGTGGTCCGCCGAGCGCGAAGTATCGCTTCGCTCGGGCAAAGCGTGCGCCGATGCACTCGAAGGACAGGGCTACAAGGTCACGCGCGTGGATGTGAAGCGCGACGTGGCGGAAGTGCTAGCGCGCCTCAAGCCCGACGTCGCGTTCAACGTGCTGCACGGCCGGCCGGGCGAGGACGGCACCATCCAGGGCATCCTCGAGATATTGCGCATTCCCTATACGCACTCGGGCGTACTCGCTTCCGCGCTCGCCATGGACAAGCCCGCGGCGAAGGTCGCGATGGCGGCGGCCGGCGTGCCGGTGCCGGAGGGACGGGTGGTGAGCCGCGTCGAAGCGGCAAAGGCGCATGTGCTGGCGCGCCCCTACGTTCTGAAGCCTGTGTCGGAAGGCTCGTCGGTCGGCGTGTTCATCGTCACGGAAGGTCACACTCATCCCCCGCAGGAATTGACACGTCCAGACTGGTCGTTCGGCGAAACGCTGCTCGCGGAACGATTCATCCCCGGTCTCGAATTGACCTGCGCGGTGATGGGCGAGGACGCGCTGGGCGTCATCGAGATCGAAGCCGCGACGCGCTTCTACGATTACGAAGCGAAATACGCGCCGGGCGGGTCGCGCCACATCCTGCCGGCAAGGGTCTCGACGACAATCTATGAACGGGTCCGCGAGCTTTCACTCGCCGCGCACCGTGCGCTCGGATGCCGCGGCGTCACGCGCTCCGATTTCCGTTTCGACAATCGCAAGGGCGACGCCGGCGATCTCGTGTGCCTCGAGGTCAATACGCAGCCGGGAATGACGGAGACATCGCTGGTGCCGGAGCTTGCCGCACATCGCGGATTGTCGTTCGGACAGCTCGTCCAATGGATGGCCGAAGACGCGTCCCTCGACCGGTAACCCCATTAACCGTCATCAGGTAACTAAATACCACCAGCTTGCGCCGAGGCCCCATTTCCGGCGGTGGAAGCCGTTTCCCAATCGTTAAAAGGTTAATCGAATTTTAACTAACTGGGCCGGAATCTCCCTATTGGCGCGCATCAGGCGCTCGGTTGCCGGGGAGTTACACGGGCGGATTCGTATTCGTTAACCGCCCGCGGAAACGCGGAAGATCTCGTGCGTCTTGAGATCGCAACGCAGTCCGGAAAATCGAGTCGTCGCTGATGCCGAAATTGCGGCCTTCGGGCCTGGGTTCGGCGAGCGGTGGAATGAATCGGGGAGCGAGCTTCACTCGAGCGGCCGGGCGGCGACATGCGTCGCTCGCGTCCGGAGAATACGCGCCGCCGAGCCGTCTCACGTTGCTCCTTCGGCGCGTGTTCGTGCGGCTCTCGGAGCCGCCGCTGCGTCGTCTCGGACTTTCGCTCTTCCTCTTGCTGTTCATCGGCACCGGCACCTATGGCGCCGTGCGCGGCGGTCACGTGGATGCGCTCGTCACGACAGCACACGAAACGGGCGACGCGATCGCGCGTGGTTTCGGCCTCGGCATCGTGCATGCGGAAGTGCGCGGCATGCGCGTTCTCGGACGCGATGAGATTCTCGCGCGCGCCGGCATCACGGACAACTCTTCGCTCCTGTTGCTCAATCCCGACACGATGCGCGACGCTCTCAAGGCCGAGCCGCGCATTGCGGAGGCGACGGTACGCAAGCTCTATCCCGATCGCCTCGAGATCGTCATCGAAGAGCGCGAACCCTTCGCTCGCTGGCAGCGGGGCGGCAAGGTCCACCTGATCGCGCGCGACGGAACGGTACTCGCGAGCGACATCGAGAACCGCGTGGCCGAGCTTCCGCTCGTCGTCGGCATCGGCGCCGAAAAGAATGCGGCCGGGCTCATCGATCTGATGGGTCGCTTTCCGTCGATCAACGATGAAGTGCGCGCCGGGATCTTCATCGCCGAGCGCCGCTGGAACCTCCGGCTCAAGAATGGGATCGACGTGCAGTTGCCGGAGGAAGATCCGGCGCTCGCCCTTGAACGGCTCGTCCAGCTCGATCGCTCCAGAGAATTGCTTTCCCGCGACCTGACAACGATCGATTTGCGTGTCCCCGATCGCGTATCGGTCACGCTCAGCAGCGAAGCGGCCGAAGCGCAGAAACAGAAGACCCCAAAGCGCAAGGGAGCCGACTCATGACGGCTCTTTCGCGCGGCCTCGCTCCCCGCATGCGGCCGATCAATCCGCGGCGTAGCGGAGTTGTTGCGGCGCTCGATATCGGTACGAGCAAGATTGCCTGCTTCATCGCACGGCTGAAGCCTCTCGATGGCGAAGTGCGCCCCGGCGGGCGCACCCATTCGGTCGAACTAATCGGCTTCGGTCACACGCGGGCGCGCGGCATCAAGGGCGGCACGGTCATCGACATGGCGAAGGCCGAAGAGGCGATCCGCCTTGCGGTCGACGCGGCCGAGCGCTCCGCCAAAGTGGAAATCGCGTCTGTCGTGCTGGCTGTCTCGGGCGGACGGCTCGGCAGCGATTCATTCTCCGCGTCGGCGCGGTTGCCCGGCCCCTCGGTTGAAGAAGGCGATATCAGCCGCGTGCTTGACGCAGCTAGCCTCCACTCGGTGCGCGATGGCCGCGGCGTGCTGCATTCGCTGCCGGTCAGTTATGCGCTCGACACCACGTCGGGCATCCGCGATCCGCGCGGCATGCTCGGCGAAGTCCTTGCCGTCGACCTGCATGTCGTGACCGCCGATCTACCGGCGCTCAAGAACCTCGTCCTTTGCGTCGAGCGTTGCCATCTCACGGTCGAGAGCCTGGTTTCCGCACCCTACGCCGCGGGTCTTGCGGTGCTTGCTGCCGAGGAGACTGAGGTCGGGGTGACGCTGCTCGATCTCGGGAACGGCACGACGACCGTCGCGGTCTTCAACAAGGGCGACTGCGTGCATGTCGACGGAATCGCGCTCGGCGGCAGTCACGTCACGATGGATCTGGCTCGGGGACTTTCGACGAGCCCGTTCGAGGCGGAAAGGCTGAAGACGCTGCACGGCAGCGTCCTCGCGGGCTCGACCGACGAGATCGACATGGTGACAGTGCCGGCGGTGCACGGCGGCGAGCATGAGGCGGCGAACGCCGTATCGCGCTCGGCGATGGTGCGCATGATCCGCCCGCGCGTCGATGAGATCCTCGAGGTCGTCCGCAACCGGCTGCATGACGCAAACATGCTCGCCGCCGCGAGCCGGCGGATCGTGCTCACGGGCGGCGGCTCACAGTTGACCGGCATTGCCGAGCTTGTGGCGCGCGCTTTCGGAGCGACCACGCGCGTCGGCCGGCCGCTCGGCATGACGAATTTTTCCGAGACTGCGCGCGGACCGGCATTCGCCGTCGCAGCGGGTCTTGCCGTCTATCCACAGTTTGCCGGGCGCGAGCATTTCGAGCCGCGCCGGCGCCACGCGCGAGGAGAGACGAACTACGTCACGCGGGTGGGGCGTTGGTTGCGAGAGAGTTTTTGAAACAGGAACGAGACGAAAAGGACGTGCGCTCCGGCGCGAAAGGGTAACAACATGACAATCAATCTGAAGACGCCTGATATTCGCGAACTGAAGCCGCACATTGTCGTGTTTGGCGTCGGTGGAGCGGGCGGCAATGCCGTCAACAACATGATCTCGGCCGGCTTGCAGGGATGCGATTTCGTCGTCGCTAACACCGACGCGCAGGCGTTGTCCTCATCCCGGGCGAAACGGGTCGTGCAAATGGGCGTTGAAGCGACACAGGGACTTGGTGCGGGTTCGCACCCGGAAGTCGGTCGCGCCGCAGCCGAGGAAGTGCTCGACGAAATCCGCGACCATCTGTCGGGCGCTCACATGGCGTTCATCACAGCGGGCATGGGCGGCGGTACCGGTACCGGTGCTGCACCGGTGATCGCTCGCGTGACGCGCGAGATGGGCATTCTCACCCTCGGGGTCGTGACCAAGCCATTCCAGTTCGAAGGCAACCGGCGAATGATGATTGCCGAAGCCGGCATTCAGGAACTCGCAAAGCATGTCGACACGCTGATCGTCATCCCCAACCAGAACCTGTTCCGGGTGGCGAACGAGAAGACGACCTTCGCCGACGCCTTCGCCATGGCGGATCAGGTGCTCTATTCGGGTGTCGCCTGCATCACCGACCTCATGGTCAAGGAAGGCCTGATCAATCTCGACTTCGCCGACGTGCGCACCGTCATGCGCGAGATGGGCAAGGCGATGATGGGCACGGGCGAGGCCACCGGCGAGAAGCGTGCGACGACTGCGGCCGAGGCCGCGATCTCGAATCCGCTGCTCGACGAGTCGTCGATGCGGGGTGCCAAGGGACTGCTGATCTCGATCACCGACGGCTCCGACCTCACGCTCTATGAGGTTGACGAGGCGGCGAGCCGTATCCGCGAGGAAGTCGATGCGGATGCCAACATCATTCTGGGCGCGACATTCGATCAGAGTCTCGACGGCGTGGTGCGCGTCTCGGTCGTTGCGACGGGCATCGACAGCAGCGCGAAGAACGAGAATGCGCCGGCACTTGCAAACCGCATCTCCGCCGCTTCGGTCGCGGGCCGCATGGCCGTGGCCAAGGCGTTCGAGTCGGTGAGCGACCAGCGTACGCCGACGTCCTATCGGAATCCGGCGCCGCTTCCGGCGAGCGCGGCACTTCATCATGACGACTACGATGACCAGGAAACCGCGATCGACGACGTAACGATCCGTCCGCTGCCGCCGCGTCCGTCCTTCTTCGAGCCGATGCACGATGAAACGGCCGAAGAGGAACATATCGAGGAGACGCGTCCGTTCCTGCCGCCGCGTCCCGAACGAGCCGGCGTCCGTACGGCGCGCATGCCGCGTGTCGATGAACTGCCGATGCCGGCACAGAACGAAATCCGCGCGAGCCGTGGCGAACCCGTCGAGCATCAGTCGCTCGAGCGGAAGCGTATGTCGCTGTTGCAGCGCCTAGCCCAAGTCGGCCTCGGCCGGCGCGACGAGAAAGAGGAGCCACTCGAAATGAACGAACTCGCACCTATCCGTCAGGATGAGCATGAAGAGGCGGAATATCGGCCGGCGTCCGAGCGGCGGACACAGGAGCAGGTATCCGAGTATTCACGCCGTCCGGCAGGCCGCCCGGCCATCTCCGACTCCGCCGCCCGTTCAAATCGTGCGCGAATCGAGGACGATGAGCTCGAGATTCCGGCCTTCCTGCGTCGCCAGGCCAACTGACGATATCCACAGCTTCGGCAGAGGGGCGCCCGGCGAGCATCGCCGGGCGCCCTTGTTTTTACGGGAACCCGCTGGAAAATGGCGAAATGCCGGCTTTGGGGCGTCGTCTTTCGGTAACAAATGGTAAAAAACCGTGACTTTGCGACTCTGCAGGGCACAAGTATCGTTTCGCTAACTAAAGGCGGCCGCACGGGATTCTTGTTTAAGGCCCGATCTCAAGCGGCGGTGGGGTGTCAGGGGCAGGGGTCAACGGCACGTGCGGCTACGCAACGGCCTGGGACTCTGGATGGTGGGGATGCGGGTGAGTAATCAAACTACGTTAGCGCAGCGTGTGGATTTAATGGGCCGTGGTGTGCACGGTGGCACGCAGACGCGAGTTTCACTCCTTCCCGCAGAACCAAATTCCGGCATTCTTTTCTCCCGTCCCGGCCACAATGGCGCACCCGACCGCGTCATCTCCGCTTCTCCCTCCGCGGTCCGCAACACCGACTTCGCCACGGTTATCGGCGATGGCCATGGTGCACTGTGCTCGACGGTTGAACACCTTCTCGCCGCGATCGTTGGCCTCGGCATCGACAATGTCATCATCGAGGTGGACGGCAGCGAAGTCCCCATTTTCGACGGCAGCGCAAGCGCTTTTGTCGATGCCATCCACCATGCCGGTATCGAGACGCAGGCCGCTCCGCGCCGCTATCTCAAGGTCCTGAAGCCGGTCCGCGTACAGGATGGCCGCGCGATCGGCGAACTGCTTCCTTATGACGCCGGCTTTCGCATCGAAATCGAAATCGACTTCGATCATCGCCTGATCGGCCACCAGCGCTTCGCGGCGACGCTCTCGCCCGAGACCTTCGAAGAAGAGCTCGCGAAGGCCCGTACCTTCGGTTTCATGTCCGACGTGGCCAAGCTCTGGAGCGCCGGCTACGCGCTCGGCGCCTCGCTCGAAAACACCATCTGCCTCGCAGAGGATCGCATCCTCAATCCCACCGGTCTTCGCTACCCCGATGAGTTCGTGCGCCACAAGGCGCTCGACGCGGTCGGTGATCTCGCGCTCGCCGGCCTGCCCATCCTCGGACGCTACCGATCGGTCTGTGGCGGTCACAAGCTCAATGCACAGGTCGTTTCAGCCCTTGCCGCCGACAAGTCGGCATGGACCGTGGTCGAGGCCAAGCGAACCCGCTCGCGCCGCGGCCACGCCGAAATCGGTGTTCCAGCGGCCCAACCGGCGTATCGCGCCGACCTCTCTTAACGACACCGCCACAATCGCGGCCAATTGGCCTCCTAGTTCCCTAGCGGGGACTTCTTGCTATTGGTATTTACTGGCCGGGCGATCCCGGCAGCAGGCTGGCGGTCGGACGGATGAGGGTAGGGTTTATGCGTCGGGTTCGCGACAGCATCCGGGGTGCCGGTTTCGGCTTCTATGTCGGGCTTGCGGTGCTTGCGTTTCCGCTCGGCGGGTGCGCGGGCCTGTTCGGCGACGATAAGCAGACGATCCTGCCCGACGAGCCGGCCGACAAGCTCTACAACGAAGGCCTCACGCTCCTGAACCAGCGCGAGTTCAAGGACGCCGCCAAGAAGTTCGAGGAAGTCGACCGCCAGCACCCTTATTCGGAGTGGGCGCGCAAGTCGCTCCTGATGTCGGCCTTCGCCTATTACGAGATCGGCGAGCACGAGCAGACGATTCAGGCCGCGCGCCGGTACGTGACGCTGCATCCGGGCAGTTCTGACGCCGCCTACGCGCAGTATCTGCTGGCGTCATCCTATTTCGACGAGATTCCCGACATCACCCGCGACCAGGCGCGTACCGAGCGAGCCATGCAGTCGCTCGACGAGGTCATTCGCAAGTATCCCGGCACGGAATATGCCGAAAGCTCGCGCCGCAAGCTCGAGGTCGCCCGCGACCAGCTCGCCGGCAAGGAAATGATGATCGGCCGCTACTATCTCGAGAGGCGCAACTACACGGGTGCGATCAACCGCTTCAAGTCCGTCGTGACGCAGTATCAGCAGACGCGGCACGTCGAGGAAGCGCTCATGCGGCTCACCGAGAGTTACATGGCGCTCGGTATCGTAGGCGAGGCGCAGACGGCCGCTGCGGTGCTTGGTCACAACTTCCCGGACAGCCGGTGGTACAAAGACGCCTACACGCTCGTGCAGGCCGGCGGCCAACCACGGGAAAACAAGGACTCCTGGATCAGCAAGGCGTTCGGCATCAAGCCGAAAGAGAGCTGACGCCCGCAACGCGCGGCCGTTGCGGATTTCCATCGCACTTGAGATAGACTCGACCGCCCGAGTACGGATTCCCGGCGGCCATGCTGGTTCATCTCTCCATCCGCGACATCGTCCTGATCGATCGGCTCGACATCGATCTCGCCGGCAATCTCACTGCGCTTACCGGTGAGACGGGCGCGGGCAAATCGATCGTGCTCGACGCCTTCACGCTTGCGCTCGGAGCGCGCGGGGATGCGGCGCTCGTGCGGCCGGGCGCGGAGCAAGGGCAGGTGAGCGCTGTATTCGAGGTGAAGCCGAACCATCCCGCGTTGCGGATTTTGAAGGCGAACGATCTCGATGCGGGCGGCGATCTCATTCTGCGGCGCGTACAGCTTGCCGACGGGCGCACGCGTGCATTCATCAACGACCAACCGGTGACCGTGCAGGTGCTGCGTGAAGTAGGCCAGCTGCTTGTCGAGATTCACGGTCAGCATGACGAGCGCGCGCTGATCGACGCCGCGACGCACCGCTCGCTCCTGGATGCGTACGGCGGCAATGCCGAGCGCGCGGTTGAACTTGGAAACCTGTGGGGCGAATGGAAGGGTTGCGAGAAGGCGGCAGAGGAGGAACGGGCCCGCTTGAAGCGGGCGCTCACCGAAGCGGACTTCATCCGCCATGCGGTAGAGGAACTCAGCGCGCTCGCCCCGCAACCAGGCGAGGAGCAGGCGCTCGCCGAACGGCGCGCGGCGCTCATGCGGGCGGAAAAGGCGGCCGACGACCTGCGTGAAGCACATGATGCCGTCGCCGGCTCTGCCTCGCCGGTGCCGACCCTGTCCGCGGTACTGCGCCGGCTGGAGCGCCGGGTTGCCGATGCAGCGGACCTTGTCGGTGCGCCGGTGAGGGCCCTCGATGCGGCGCTGCAGGCGCTCGAAGAAGCGCGTGCG
>Ga0307505_10002635_pt1 | contig 12249 bp, 7 predicted proteins | sample 23_S_MG_FD_202183 | JGI IMG/M metagenome (GOLD analysis project Ga0307505, IMG submission 202183) | Soil microbial communities from Populus trichocarpa stands in riparian zone in the Pacific Northwest, United States - 23_S | ecosystem: Environmental > Terrestrial > Soil > Riparian zone > Trees...
GGAATGCTTCGAGAGTCAACCGGCCGCCGTCGGTCACGGCGGGGTGGATTCCGAGGCTCGCCACTCCCTCGAGTCCGCGAGTTGCTGCACCGAAGCATTTTACCGCAAACACCCCGCGAACCGGCGCCTTCGCCCTTCCCAGGCGAACGTTCGCGGTGGGAAAGCCGAGATCGCGGCCGCGCTTGGCGCCGTGCTCGACGCGGCCGGTGATCGAGTACGGGCGTCCGAGCAGGCTCGCGGCGAGCGCGAGGTCGCCTGCGGCGAGCGCCGTGCGCACGCGCGTGCTCGAGACGCGGGCGCCGCCGGCGGCCACCGCGGGCAGCACCTCGACCTCGAAGCCCTCGCGCCGGCCGGCCGCCACGAGGGTCGCGACGTCGCCCGCGCGCCGCGCCCCGTAGCGGAAGTCCTCGCCGACGAGGACCCAGCGCGCGCCGCAGGCCACGCGCAGCAGCCGCTCGAACGCCTCGGGCGTGAGCGCCGCGAAGTCCGCATCGAAACGCTGCACGTGGGCGCGCGCGATGCCGAGACCGGCGAGCAGGCCCAGGCGCTCGCGCAGCGACGTGAGGCGCGCCGGCGCCGTTTCCGGCGCGAAGTACTCGCGCGGCAGGGGCTCGAAGGTGAGCACCGCGCTCTCCAGCCCCCGCGCCCCGGCCTCGCGCACGAGCCGACCGAAGAGGGTCGCGTGCCCGCGATGCACGCCGTCGAAGCTGCCGATGGCGATCGCGGCATCGGGGGCTTGCGCGCGCGGATGGCGGACGACGCGCATGGCTGGATCGCCCTAGGCGCGGCGCGTGAAGTCGCGCAGCTTGAAGCCCATGATGCCGAGCGCGGCGAAATAGGCCGTCGAGCCCGCCAGGATCACGAGCGCGAGCTTCGCTGCCCGGACCCCCGCCGTGATCTCGAACCACGACGCCTCGCGTCCCATGGTGAACCAGATGGCTCCGCCCATGAGGTAGAGCGCCACGGCGAGCTTCAGCAGGAAGGCCGCCCACCCGGGCTGCGGCCGCCAGGCTCCGGAGCGCGCGATCGAGAGCCAGAGCCAGCCGGCGTTGAAGCAGGCGCCGAGCGAGATCGCGAGCGCGAGCCCGGCATGGTCGAGCCACGGGACGAGCGCCACGTTGAGGAGCTGCGTGACGGCGAGCGTCCAGAGGCCGATCTTCACGGGCGTGCGCACGTCCTGGCGTGCGTAGAAACCGGGCGCCAGTATCTTCACCAGGATGATCCCGGTGAGGCCCGCCGCGTAGGCAATGAGGGCGTGGCGCGTCATGATCGCATCGCTGCGCGTGAACACCTCGCCGTGCCAGAAGAGCGTCGTCACGAGGGGCACGGCGAGCAGGCCCAGGGCCACGGCGGCGGGCGCGGCGAGCACCAGCGACACCCGCAGCCCCCAGTCGAGCAGGCGCGAGTACGCCGCGGGGTCGTCGGCCTGGTGGTGGCGTACCAGCGACGGCAGCAGCACCGTGCCGAGGGCAACGCCCAGTAGCGCTGACGGAAACTCCATCAGGCGGTCGGCGTAGTAGAGCCACGAGACCGAACCGTCGCGCAGGTGTGAGGCGATGTTGGTGTTGATGACGAGCGAGAGCTGCGCCACCGACACCCCGAACACGGCGGGCGCCATCAGCTTGAGGATGCGCACCACGCCCTCGTCCTTCGGGTTCCACGTGGGCCAGGTGAGCATGCCCGCATGCCGGAGGAAGGGCAGCTGGAAGAGAAGCTGCGCGAGCCCGCCGAAGAACACCGCCCAGGCGAGCGCCATCACCGGCCGCTCGAAGTGCGGCGCGCCGAGGAGGATGAAGGCGATGAAGGAAAGGTTGAGCAGCACCGGCGTGAATGCCGGCGCCTTGAAGCGTCCGTAGGTGTTGAGGACGCCGGCTGCGACCGAGACCAGCGAGACGAAGAGGATGTAAGGGAAGCAGATCCTCAGCATCGCCACGGTGAGCGCGAACTTGTCGGGGTCCTTGGCGAAGCCCGAGCCCACGAGGTAGACCACCAGCGGCGCCGCGACCATGCCGACGGCGGTCACGACGAAGAGCGCGACGGCGAGGAACCCCATCACGTTGCCGGCGAGCCTGCGGGTCGCCTCGTCGCCCTGGCGCGTGCGGTACTCGCCCAGGATGGGAACGAAGGCCTGCGAGAACGCGCCCTCGGCGAAGAGGCGGCGCAGCAGGTTGGGGATGCGGAAGGCGACGAAGAAGGCGTCGGTGAGGGCGCCGGCGCCGAAGAAGATCGCGATCAGGGTGTCGCGAACGAAGCCGGTGATCCGCGACAGCAGCGTCATGGCGCTCACCGAGGCGGCGGCTTTCAGCAGGTTCACGCGGAGCGGTCCGTAATGCTTGAAGTTGAACAGTACGAGGGTCCACAACCGCAGCGCTGGACCGACTCGGGGAAGCTTCTCGTTTTGTGCGTGAGGCTCACGTGGTGAGCCTCGCGCATCGTAGACTCACCTGCGTGATCCTGACTTTTCGCTATCGGCTTCTCCCTTCGAAGGCACAACATCGTGCCCTCGAACGGATCCTCGAATCTCAGCGGCAACTGTACAACGCGGCCCTCGAAGAGCGGATGGGCGCCTACCGCAGTGCGGGCAAGACGCTCACCTACTTCGACCAGTGCAAGGGCCTGACCGAGTGGAGGAAGGACGACGTCGAGGCTTCGCACCTGCCGGTAAGGCTTCAGCGCGCGACGCTCAAGCGGCTCGACGAAGCCTATCGCGGTTTCTTCCGTCGGGTCCGTGCGGGTGGCAAACCCGGGTTCCCGCGGTTTCGAGGCAAAGGCCGGTTCGATAGCTTCGGCTTTCGCGAGTTCGAGGGGATAACCCTGAAGCAGGGCAGGCTGCGCTTCAAGGGCATGCCGGGCAGCCTGCGCGTCCACTGGCACCGACCTATGCCGGGAACCTCCATCAAGAGTTGCACCGTCAAGCGCGATTCCAAAGGCTGGAGCGTGGGATTCGCGATTCAGGTGGAGTGCGCGGCTCCCCGAAAGATCCAGCGTGCAGTGGGCGTTGATTTGGGCATCTCGGTCTTCGCGGCTCTTTCGGACGGCGGCTTCATTCCCAGTCTTCGAGCGGCGCGAAAAGCTGAACGGCGATTGCGAATCGCGCAGCGGGCGCTCTCGCGCAGGACGCGCGGCTCTGGCGGGCGGCGAAAAGCGCGAGTCGCCGTTGCCCGTTGCCATGCCATCGCCGCGCGCAGGCGCCGTGAGCATCTGCATCAATCGAGCGCCCGCTTGGTCCGCGATTACGATGCCGTTGCCGTAGAAAAACTCAATGTGAAAGGCTTGGCGCGAAGCGCCTTGGCCAAGGACGTCCACGATGCCTCGTGGGCGCTGTTCATCTCGATGCTGCGCTACAAAGCTGAAAAGGCTGGTATGCGCCTGATCGAGGTGGAACCGCAAAACACGACTCAGGATTGCTCGAGGTGCGGCATCCGTGTCCCCAAGAACCTCGCGACCCGGCGGCACGTGTGCCCCGCCTGCGGCCTGTCGATGGATCGGGACCTCAATGCCGCGGTTAACATCCTGAACCGGGCCGGAGTGGGCCCGGGCCTGCATAACGTAGCTGATTGCGGCATGCGTGCAGGCGAAAGCCTCCGTTCGTATCCGTGTGCTCGCTCCGAGCATATGGGTCCAAACTGAGTCACTACCCCTTTGTTTTATATGGACAAGTGTTGTATCATAACAGGCTTCCCGAACGCCCAATTTCACTTTTCCAGGAAACTCAACGTCATGGCCAATTCCAAGCAGGCGGCGAAGCGCGCCAAGAAGTCGGTCAAGCAGCGCGCCGCGAACATGAGCCTGCGCACCACCCTGCGCAGCGCGATCAAGAAGGTCCAGAAGGCGATCGCCTCCGGCGACGCGAAAGCCGCCGAGGCGACGTTGCGCGCAGAGCAGTCGACGATCGACGCGATCGCCGACAAGCGCATCATCCACAAGAACAAGGCGGCACGTCACAAGAGCCGCCTCGCGCACCAGGTCAAGGCGCTGGCCAGCCGCGGTGCCTAGGGCATAATCGCCGTTCCCACCGGACGGCGGCCCAGGCCGCCGTTCTCGTTTTGGGCCCCGTGAGGAGAGCCACATGACCGTGTCCCATCTGATGCAGACGTATGCCCCGCAACCCGTCTCCTTCACCCGGGGCGAAGGCGCGTGGCTCTGGGATACCGAGGGCAAGCGCTACCTCGACGCGCTCGCGGGGATCGCCGTGAACGGCCTGGGCCACGCCCATCCCGCGCTCACGCGCGCGATCTCCGAGCAGGCCGCGCGCCTCATCCACACCTCGAACCTCTTCGTCGTGCCCGAGCAGGAGCGCGTCGCCGCGAAGCTTTGCGCCATCTCCGGCATGGACAACGTCTTCTTCACCAACTCCGGCTCGGAGTCGAACGAGTGCGCGATCAAGCTCGCGCGCCTGCACGGGCACCAGCGCGGCATCGAGAACGCCACCATCATCGTGATGGAGAAGGCGTGGCACGGACGCACGCTGGCGACCCTTTCGGCCACGGGCTCGCGCAAGGCGCAGGCGGGGTTCGAGCCGCTCATGGGCGGGTTCCTGCGCGTGCCCTACAACGACTTCGCCGCCATCGAGCGCATCGCCGACAATCCCTCGATCGTCGCCGTCCTGATGGAAGTCCTGCAGGGCGAGGGCGGCATCCACGTCGCCGATGCGGAGTACCTGCGCAGGATCCGCGCGATCTGCGACCGCAAGCAATGGCTGCTGATGGTGGACGAGGTGCAGAGCGGCATCGGGCGCACCGGCAGGTGGTTCGCGCACCAGTGGTCGGGCATCGTCCCGGACGTGATGCCGCTCGCCAAGGGCCTGGGCTCGGGCGTGCCGGTGGGCGCCTGCCTCGCGCGGGGCGCGGCGGCGAAGGTGTTCAAGCCCGGCAACCACGGCACCACCTTCGGCGGCAACCCGCTCGCCATGGTCGCGGCCGGCGTCACCCTCGACGTGATCGAGAAGGACGGCCTCCTCGACCACGCCGGGCGCATGGGCGAGGTCGTGAAGTCCGGCCTGCAGCGCGAGCTCGCGGGCGTGGCCGGCGTGAAGGAGGTCCGTGGGATGGGCCTCATGCTCGGCATCGAGCTCGACCGCCCGTGCGCCGAGATCGTGAAGCGCGCGCTCGCCTCCGGGCTCGTGACCAACGTGACCGCCGACAAGGTGATCCGCATCCTGCCCCCGCTCGTGATCTCCGAGCCGGAGGCGAGGCAGCTCGTGTCGATCCTGGCCGCGGTGGTCAAGTCCTTCCTGGCGGAATCGCCCGCGGCCGCCGCGGCGTGAGGCATTTCCTGCGCTTGCGCGACTTCGAGCGCGCGGAGTTCGAGCACCTCTTCAAGCGCACCGCGGTCATCAAGGAGCGCTTCAAGAACTACGTCGCCTACCAGCCGCTCGTCGACCGCATGCTGGCGATGGTGTTCGAGAAGAGCTCGACCCGCACACGGGTATCCTTCGAGGCCGGGATCTACCAGCTGGGCGGCTCCTCCATCGTGCTCAACATGGGCGAGACCCAGCTGGGACGGGGCGAGCCGATCGAGGACGTGGCGCGCGTGGTCTCGCGCATGGTCGACATCGTGATGATCCGCACCTTCGAGCACGCCATCATCGAGCGCTTCGCCGCGCAGTCGCGCGTGCCGGTGATCAACGGTCTCACCAACGAGCACCACCCCTGCCAGGTGCTCGCGGACGTCTACACCCTCCAGGAGCATCGCGGCCCGATCGAGGGGCGCACGGTGGCCTGGATCGGGGACGGCAACAACATGTGCAACACGTGGATCGAGGCCGCCGTCCTGCTGGGGTTCGACCTGCATGTGGCCACCCCACGGGCCTACGCCCCGTCGCGCGCCTTCGTCGAGCACGGCGGGACGCGCGTGAAGCTCTTCACCGACCCGATGGAAGCGGTCGAGGGCGCCGACGTCGTCACCACCGACGTCTGGACGAGCATGGGCTTCGAGGCGGAGAACGACACGCGCCAGAAGGCCTTCGCGGGGTTCATGGTGGACGCGGCGATGATGGCGCGGGCCAAAACCGACGCCCTCTTCATGCACTGCCTGCCGGCGCACCGCGGCGAGGAAGTCGCCGCCGACGTGGTCGACGGGCCGCAGAGCGTGGTCTGGGACGAGGCCGAGAACCGCCTTCACGTGCAGAAGGCGCTGATGGAATACCTGCTGCTCGGGAAGGTCGAGGCGTAGGACTTGGGCCCCGGGCCGTTGCCTCACGGCGCCCGGGGCGACGAAGCGAGACGTCACCCCGGGCGCGGCAGTTGCCGCTATGGCCCGGGGCCCAATTTCCGCTACAACCCCTTGCCGCCGCAATCCCTGAGCAGGTAGTCCTCGATGTAACCCAGCTGGTCGCCGATGATCTTGCGCGTCCACGCCGGGCCGTGCGAGTAATCGGCGATCTCGTGGTAGACCACGGGCTGCTTGGAGCTCTTCGCCTTCGAAACGAACCAGTCCGACTGCTCCAGCGGCACGATCTGGTCGCGATCGCCGTGGTAGACCATGATCGGGATCTGGATCTTGTCGGCGCGGTCGAGCGGGTTCAGCCCGTCGACCGTCGGCTTCTGCCGCTCGCGGAAGTACGGGTTGAGGTAGAACCGTGCCCAGATCCGCTGGATGTCGGAGACGCCGGCGCCGGCAATGGCGCACTTGTAGTTTCCCTCGGGGCGGATGGCCGCCGCCATGGCCGAGTAGCCGCCGTAGGAGAACCCGAACATGGCGATGCGCCCGCGCTGGGCGATGCCCTGCTCGACCATCCACTTGGCCCCGTCGTCCTTGTCGTCCTGCATCTTCTGGCCCCACTCGGCGTCGCCCGCCTTCCAGAGCTTGCGGCCCCAGCCCTGCGAGCCGCGGAACTGCGGCCGCAGCACCGCCATGCAGCGCGAGGCCATCAGCGGCACCCACATGGAGCCGTCGAAGCCCATCGTGTCCCGCGCCCAGGGGCCGCCGTGCGGGTGCACGACCGCGGGCCACGGCGCCGGCCCGCACAGCTCGGGGGTCGGCGTGGTCACGAACGCAGGGATGTCCAGGCCGTCGCGCGCCTTGTAGTAGACCAGGCGCGTCTTGCCGAGCGCAGCGGGATCGACCCCCGGAAAGGCCTTGGTGAGGAGGGTGAGCTTGTTGTCGCGCAGCAGGTAATGCTCGGGTGGGCGGGAAGCGCCGCTCACGACGAAGACCACCGTGGCGAGATCCGGTGTCCACGAGGTGACCGTGTAGGTCGCATCGAGGTCGTAGTCGATCTCGGCGCTCTCGCCGGTCGCCGGATCCGTCACCTTGAGGGGCTGGAGCTTAAGTCCCAGGGCCTGGCGGATCGACTTGTCCAGCGCCTGGGTCCGGGGCGAGGTCCAGAGCATGTCGGTGGGCGCGCCCCTCGGGCCGTCGTAGGTGATGCCCATGAGCTCGCCCGGGGGAATGTCCGAGCTCTTGTTGCGGCTGATCAGCACCTGGCTCGCGTCGAAGAAGCGGTGCCTGAACAGGATCTCCTTCTGCTTGCGCGAGGGGACGTCGTACTCGTAGATCACGGCCTTGTCGAGCCCGACGTTCGAGTTCACGAAGGCGGTGTTGGGGTCCTTGGCGAAACCCACGATCTGGACCTGGTCCCGGTCCTTCACGTAGGAGCGGAAATGCTCCACCCACCTGCCGCTGCCCGGCTCGAGGATCTCGGCGGTGATGAAGGCGCCCGTGCCGTCCACGTCCGCGCGGTTCCTGCCGCGGATGGTGCCTTCCACGTCGGTCACGTAGCCGGCGATCTTCTCGTCCGAACGCAGGATGCGCTCGGCCCGATTGGTGCGAACGTTGACCTTGAAGACATCGCCGGCGCTCCCGCCCACGTCGTTGATGACCAGGATGTGGTCCGGGTCGTTCGGCAACATATCGAGCACCTGGGGGTTGGACAGCGCCTGCAGCTTCTCCTCGGTGCGGCTGGTCGCCCGCACCTGGGGCATCGGCTCGTTCCAGGTCTTCCCCCCGAGGTCGGTGATGAAAAGCTTGGTGAGGAACTGCTTGAGCACCGTATCGAGGCGCGACTCGTACGGCTGCCACATCGTGACGGCGAGCCGGTCGTTCTTGATGAACTGCACGGCCTGGATCTTCATCACGGACGAGCCGATCGCCACCGGGGGCTTGTCGAGCGCATCGGTCTTCCAGACCAGGATCACGCGATCCTCGCCCCGGGCCTCGAGCCCGGCCAGGTGCTTGCCGTCCGGCGAGACGGTGAAGCTGGACATCTTGGAGTACGCGGCCAGCTGCTGGATCGACGGCACAGCGGGCTTGGCGTGCGCGATGGCGGCGGCGAGCGCGAGCACCAGCGCCGCGGCCGGCTTCCAGTCGACAGAAATCTTCCACATGTGATCATCCTCCTGCCGCACTCTTGCACGGCACAAAAGAAAACGCCACGTCACCGTGAAGTGACGTGGCGTGTGCTGCGGTCTTACAACGTGAACTGAACGTTCACGAAGTACGTGCGGCCGAAGTAGTCGAAGCCGCTGTACAGCGGGACGTTCCCCCTGCGGTTGGCGAAGCCCTGCGAGATCTGCGGCAGCCTCTCGTTCGTCAGGTTGCGCACGCCCCCGGTGACCGACCACTTGTCAGCGGTGTACTGCACCGAGAGGTGTTGCGTCGTGTAGCTCGGCGTGGCCATCTGGTAGGTGCTCGTCGCCGGATCCTGCGCGAAGAACTCGTAGCTCGACATCTTGTCGATCCAGTCCATGCCGTAGCGGACCCGCCAGGCCTGCCAGGTGTACGTGGCGTCGATCGCGCCCGTCATGTCCGGCGCTCCGATGATGCCGTTGAAGCTCTCCAGCGGATCGTCCGGGAACAGCTTGTTCGCCTGCTCGTCGTACTTCGTGATCAGTCCGTTGAAGCGGAACTGGCCCGGGCCGATGTTGCGCACGTACCGGACCGTGAGGTCGTAGCCCTTCACGACGTCGGTCGACAGGTTCACGAAGCTGTCGTTGACCACGAGCGCCGTCGGGCTCGCGGCCGTGCCCCGCGTGACGAGGCGGCAGAACGATCCCGCGGCCCTGAACCCCGGGTCGTCGTAGCACAGGCTCAGGATGTTCTGGGTACCCGCCTGGGCGACGCCGTTCTCGACCTCGATGTCGAAGTAGTCGAGCGCGACGGACAGGTCACCCCAGCCGGTCGGCATCGCCGGCTGCAGGATGATTCCCAGCGTGAGGTTCTTCGAGGTCTCCGCCTTGAGGCCGCTCTCCCGCCCGCCGATCTGGTTGGCCTGGACACTGCTGGTCTGCTGGAAGTCGGGCGCAAGCCCTTCGGACGCGCAGTTCGCCGCCCGGGTCGTGCCGGGGTTGGCGCCATAGTTGTTGCAGGGGTCGATCTGCGAGCTGAAGAACCCGCTGGTCGAGCCCTGGAACTGCTCGAACAGCGCCGGGGCGCGGTACGAGGTGCCCTGGGCCGCCCGCAACGACAGCCACTTGACCGGCGAGTAAAGGGCGCCGACCTTGTGGGTGGTGTCGCTGCCGTAGGACTGGTAGTCCGTCCAGCGGCCGGAGAGGTTGAGAGTCAGCTCCTCCGCGCCCCTGAGGCCGCGCAGCAGCGGCAGCTCCACCTCGCCGTAGATCTCCTTCACCGAATCCGAGCCGCGCGTGATGGCGGCCGAGGAGAAGTTGTAGACGTTGCCGGTCTGCATGTCTATCGAGGGCGTGTCGTCGATCTCCGCACGGCGGTACTCGAAGCCGAGCGCGCCGCGAGCGGCGCCGTACGGCAGCCGGAAGAGCGTGCCGGTGGTGTTGAGCGCGAAGGTGGTCTCCTCGTACTGGGTGTTGCCGGTGTTGTCGCCGAAGGTCCAGTCCCTCCAGGCCTGCGGCAGGACGCCGCCGACGACCGCGCTGCTGAGCACGGGTGCGGGGACGCAGCCGTTGGCCGGGTTGCGGCAGCTGAAGCTTCCGTTCGCGTTCTGGACCACGTCAAGGCTCTGCGCCATGCGGTCGGTGAGCCACTGCTGGAACATGTAGGTGGCGTCGGACTTCGAGAAGGTGGCCACGCCTTCGTAGGTCCAGTCGCGGAAGGGCAGGTTGCCCTTCAGGCCGCCCAGGACCTTCTGGTAGTCGACTTCCTGCTCGCTGTTGTAGAGCCCGAAGCCGATGAAGGCGCGGATCTGCAGCGGTTGCCCGTTGGTGATGAGCGTGGGCGCGGCCTGCAGGTTGGGCACCGAGCGCAGCGGCTCGGGGATCAGCGGGCTGCCGCGCGCGTAGTCGAGCGACAGCTGCCGGTAGCCGATCTGGCTCGATTCACGCTTGTGCAGGAGCGCTTCGAAAAAGACCTCGGCGTTGCCGAGCGCGCGGGTGTCGTAGCCCCCCTGGACGAACGCGGTGCTCAGCGTCGCCGGCGAGATCAACGACTGCTCCATCATGCGCGGCTCGAACGTGTCGCGCACGTTCAGGTTGTTCGTTCCGCCGCCCACGCCCTCCCAGCCCACCAGGCCCGTGCCGATCGCCGAGTTCGGCCGCCACCGGTTGAACGACGTGCCGGTCGCGCCCGCCGCGCCGACACCAGTGATGCTGCCCGTGCCGATGGTGTTGATGGTCACCCCGTTGTTGCCGGTGCCGGTGATGCCGTAGCACTTGGGTTCGCCGGTGAGCGGGTCGATGAAATCGAGACTGTTCCAGTCTTCCGGGACGCCCGCGGTCACGCGCCGGCGGTAGTCGGTCTGGCACTGCATCCAGTCGCGGTCGCGCCACTTGATCTCGTTGCGGTCGTAGATCTCGATCGAGCCGGAGAGGAACCCGCGGTCGCCCGTCCAGCCCGCGGTGACGGAGGCTCGCGTCGCCTCGCCGCCGCCGTCCTCGGGCTTGTTGAACTGGCCCTCGAACGTGACGCCCTGGATGTTCTTGCGGGTGATGATGTTGATCACGCCGGCGACGGCATCCGAGCCGTAGATCGAGGAGGCGCCGTCCTTCAGGATCTCGATGCGGTCGATGACGGAGCTGGGGAGCACGTTCAGGTCCGTCGAGCCGACGGCGCCGCGCGTGCCGGCCGGGGCGATGCGCCGCCCGTTCAGCAGGATCAGGGTGCGGGTCGCGCCCAGGCCGCGCAGGCCCAGCGTGTTGGCGCCCGGACCGCCGTCGGTCACGAAGCCGCCGAACGCGTTGTTGATCTGCGCCGACCCGGCGGTGACGCCGGTGCCCTGCAGGGCGGCCGTGGTCGAGTCGAAGCCCGACATCAGGGTCTCGTCGCGCGTGATCACCTGCACCGGGGAGGCCGAGTTGAAGGTGTCGCGCAGGATGCGCGAGCCCGTGATCGTGATCCTCTCGCTGGCCCCCGCCGCGGCCGAGTCGAGCGCAACGCGGGAATCCACGCCTGCGGCGACCGCTACCTCGCGCGTCACGCCATCGGCGGTGACCCGGTAAGTGCCAGGCTGGAGCCTGGAGAAACTGAACGAGCCGTCGGATCCTGCCCTGATCTGGCTCTCCTTGCCCCCCGGGGCGGTCAGGGTGACCGTCGCGCCGCCCTTGGCCCTCCCCACGATGTTTCCGTCCGCCGACTGCGCGTAGACCGCGCCGGATAGGCACATGCCCACGGCCAGCGAGATCACGGTGCGGCGGAAGGCCACAACGCCTTTGACTTGTCTCATTTGGTTTCCCTCTTGGATTGGATGCGCTGGAGGCCGGCCATCAGCGCGCCCCCGGGCTTTCTGACGACCCGGTGAGCCTCCTTCCGGCCTGCTGTCCGCGCAGTCTACATAAATCGCAAAATTTTGGAACAAAACGCGACGAACCCGCCCCTTGTGTTGCAAATCTGCAACACAAGGTTGGATGTGAAATGTGGCGGTGACGCGGGGCCGAGGTGGAGCCGGCGCTTACTTGCTCGAATCGTCGCCGAGGAGCGGCACGCCGCCGCCCGGGCCGATGAGGCCCGTCTCGGAATAGACACGCAGCTTGTCGCGGGTGTCGACGATGTCGAGGTTGCGCATCGTGAGCTGCCCGATCCGGTCGGCGGGGGTGAAGAAGGCCTCGCCCTTCTCCATCGTGAGGCGCTCGGGCTTGTAGGTGAGGTTGGGGCTCCTCGTGTCGAGGATCGAGTAGTCGTTGCCGCGGCGCAGCTCGACCGTCACCTCGCCCGTCACGGGGCGCGCGACCCAGCGCTGGGCGGTTTCGCGCAGCATCATCGCCTGCGGGTCGAACCAGCGGCCCTGGTAGAGCAGGCGCCCCAGGCGCCGGCCGTTGTTGCGGTACAGCTCGATCGTGTCCTCGTTGTGGATGCCGGTCACCAGCCGCTCGTAGGCGAGGTGCAGCAACGCCATCCCGGGCG
>Ga0307505_10002636_pt1 | contig 12241 bp, 8 predicted proteins | sample 23_S_MG_FD_202183 | JGI IMG/M metagenome (GOLD analysis project Ga0307505, IMG submission 202183) | Soil microbial communities from Populus trichocarpa stands in riparian zone in the Pacific Northwest, United States - 23_S | ecosystem: Environmental > Terrestrial > Soil > Riparian zone > Trees...
AGCCCGTCGTTTTGAGACGCGAGTAGCGTCAGGAGTTGTCGGTCGACATCCTGGCCGATCCCAAACGTGAAGAGCAAGACTCCCGACTCCGTCTGCGTGATCAGGTCGTGGACGTGGGCGAGCAGGGTCGGCGTGTGAATGATCCCAGTAGTCGCCTGACCGTCAGTAAAAAAGACGATGATGTTGGCCGTCGAGTCCGACGCGTTGCCGAATTGCGGCACAGCGACATCGAAGGCTCCAGATATATTCGTATTGCCACTTGCTATGAACGTGTTGATATAGCTAAGTGCGGCATCCCTATTCTCTGGAGTGTAGGACACATGATCTGGCCGGAAGGAATTCACGTTCGTCGCGAAATCGACGATATTAAACAAGTCGCCTTCGTTGAGGTTGTTAACGATGAATCTGGCCGCGTTCCTGGCCTGGACAATCTTGTTCCCAGACATACTTCCCGAACGGTCCACTATCAGTGTGAACACCTTATCTATCGCCTCGGTGATGTCGCCAGGGTCCGGCTCGGCGACGAACAGCAGGAAGCCCGGCGCTCCCTCGTCTGCCACCGTTGAGTCGGGCAGAAGCGTGCTGAAGCCGAACAGGCCCAGCTCCTCCGCACTGAGCGTGTAGACGATCCGGTAGTCAGCCGTGGCGGCCATCCCTTCGCCGGACCATGTGGCCGTCGCGACATGGCCGTCGTTGGTTGTCTGTGCCCCGGTGTGGCTGTTGAATGAAAGCGACTCGATCGTCCGGACCGACGTCAGCGTGAAGCCAATTGCCTGCTCGACGAGCGGCGTGGACTGAATGGGTGAATAGTCGTTGGGAGTGGAAAACTCCACGTTGCCGAACGAGTAGGGGAGCAGTTGGACGTAGGTGACTTCGACGATGAGCGATTCGCCCGCCTCGAGCTCCTCGTCGATACCGAACACGAGCGGGAAGCTCCCCTCCAGGTAGGTCGCCAGGTTTGGATGAGGCGGTCCTCCCGGGATCCCGCCCTGCGGCGATGCGACGAATACAGCGTCGTGCCACACGCCGTTTATGAACCAGCGGAGCCCCGTCGCGCTGGCGCCCTCGGGAAGGGGATACACGTACGTCACCGCGACGTCCGAGCCGAGGTGGTTGAAGAACGTGTGGGTGGCGGTTACCAGGGCTACCTGCCCCTCGACGTCGGCCTCGACCGAGCTGGGGGTGAGCCGCACCCACGAGCCCGCGGGCCCATCGACTACGCCGACTCCGTTGGCGAGGGCGGGCACGGCCGTCAGCAGGAGCGTAAGGAGTGCTGCGTGTCTCATGGCCAGGCACCGTGGTCTGGTGATGTACTGGCTCGAATGTAGGCGGTTCGCGCTGCGGCTCGACCTACTCGCTCCCCGGCTGGCTGACGGGCGCTCCCGGCAGGCGGTCCGGTATCTCGGCGAGCACGTACGCGAGCGTGGCCATCACCGCCACATTCCGCGCCATCTCCGCCGGGTCCAGCTTGTCCATCGTGTCCGCCGGCGTGTGGTGCACCCAGAAGTAGCGCGGCGCGTCGGTGTTGAGGTGCGCGCCGGCCACCCCGAGCTGCATCAGCAGGCCGATGTCGGCCCCTCCACCTCCACGCGTGACGCCGGTCTCGAACACGGCGCTCTCCGAGAGCAGCGGCAGCAGCAGCGGCTCGATCGACTCGATGGTCGCGAACGCATCGTCGGTGGCCGTCACGCCGACGCCGACCGGCGCGAACGTGCCGCCGTCGCTCTCGATCGCGAAGACGTGGTCGGCCACGCCGGCGCGGACGGAGTCGCGGTACGCCAGCGCGCCGCGCAGGCCGTTCTCCTCGTTGGTGAATAGGACCGCACGAACGGTGCGCCGGGGGCGCAGGCCGAGGCGGTGCAGAAGCCGGACCGACTCCCAGGCGACCACGCATCCGCCGGCGTCATCGACCACTCCCTGGCCCACGTCCCACGAGTCGATGTGGCACGCGAGGAGGACTATCTCCTCCGGGGCCTCGCGTCCGCGGATCTCGCCGATCACGTTCCGCGAGACCGCGTCCGGGAGCGTCCGGGCACCCATCGTGAGCCGCACGACGGGGCGCTGGCCCCGGTCCTGCATGCGCCGGAGCATGGCGGCGTCTTCGAGCGCCAGGGCGGCCGCCGGGATGCGCGGGGCATCGTCCGCGTAGCTCATCGAGCCGGTGTGCGGCGTCCGCAGCGAGTACGGGCCGACGGAACGGACGAGCGCCGCGACCGCGCCGGCGCGCGCGGCCTCGACGGCGCCGGTGGTCCGGTATCGCACCGTCTCGCCGTACGTGGTGAACGGCACGTCGAAGAGCACGATGCGGCCGACGGCCTCGCCGGCGCGGGCGGTGAGGTCGTCGAATGACGTCACCACGAGGACCTCGGCCTCGATGCCACCCGCCGGCGTGCCCTCGCTCCCGCCCAGGCCGAGCATCGAGAGCGGCCGCGCCGGCGCCGGCGCGATCAATTCTGCGCTCTCCACTCCGCGCACCCACACCGGCACCTCGACGGGCATGCCGCGGACGCCCTCCAGGCCGTCGGCGCGCATCTCGCCCAGGATCCAGTCTATCGCGGCCTCGAGGCTGGCCGATCCGCTGAGACGATGGCCAAACACGTCGCCTATGTGGGCGGTGCGTTCCCACGCTACGCTGTCGGCGAGCGCCGCCTCGAAGATCCGCGCGGCCGCCGCGCGGTACGGCGCAACGTCCACCGACTGCCCTCGAACGGCGGCCGGCGCGAGGAGAATGGCGGCGACGAAAACACGCATGTGGATTGCGAGATGGAGTGCCGCAATAGTAGCGGCCGACGCGCTCCTCCCTGCCCCGCTAGCTTCGGTTCCGCCCCCGCCGCGCCCCCACCAGATGCCCCGCTACCAGAGTATCGACGACGTCCTCGCGTCCTACCCGGCCCGGTTCCGGGCCGACAAAGCGACGGATACCACCGCCACGGTGCACATGCACCTCACCGGCGCCGGCGCGCGCGACGTCGTGCTCGTCGTCGACAACGGCACCCTCGAGGTCACCGAGGGCACGCCGGCGTCGGACCCCACGCTGACGCTCAGCGCGGACGCCGACGACTGGCTGAGGGTCGAGAATGGCGACTTGAACCCGATGATGGCGCTGATGCAGCAGAAGCTGAAGCTGAAGGGCTCCGTGCCGTTCGCTATGAAGTTCATGGGCATGTTCGGGTATGGCGGCTGACGGTTAGCTGTTGGGTGATGATGGCTCGTGGACGATGTTGCTCACGGCTGGCGGCTGACAGCTGACTGACTTTGTCCAAGCAGCAACCAACGACGAACCCGGACCATGCTCCTCCGAACCGTCCGCATGACCCTTCGGCCCGATCGGGTCGAGAACTTCCTGGCGGACATCTTCCAGCCGTCAGCGCCGCTGATTCGCGCCACCCTCGGCTGCCGCCACCTGGAGCTCTGGCGGGACTTGCGACACACCAACATCCTGACGACGTTCTCGCACTGGGACGACGAGGCCGCGCTGGAGGCCTACCGCGCCAGCGAGCTGTTCAAGTCGACCTGGGCCCGTACCACGCCCCTATTTGCAGCACCACCAGTCGCTCACAGCCAGGTGGTTGTTGTGGAGTAGGGATTGAGGATCGGGGATCAGGGATTCGGGCCGCGAGTCGTCGTTGGGGCCGTGGCTCGTGGCTCGTGGCTCGTGGCTCGTGGCTCGTGGCTCGTGGATGTTTGATGTGCCGCACAAGCCACACTCAGCGCGTAACTCAACTATTATCGCAACGATCAACGAGCGCCGAGCAACCATACACCATACACCATACACCATACACCATACACCATCTACCATCTACCATCTATTAATTACGCCTCAAACCCATCTGGTATCACCGTGTTCTTCGGGACCACGATGATGCCGTCGCGGACGTAGAACAGGCCGTCGGGGTCGTCGTAGTCCACGCGTCCGGGCGACGAGACGAGCCGCGCGCCCGCGCCGACGCGGACGTTCATGTCGAGAATCACGCCCTCGACGACCGCGTCCGACCCTATTCCGGGGTTCTCCGGCGCGCCGGCGCCGCCGCGACCCTCCGGGTCGTGCCACGCATAGTAGTCCGCCCCCAGGACGACCGTCCGGCGCACCTCGGCGCCCGCGTCAACGAATGTCCTGATCCCGATGACCGACTCCTCGACGGTCGCGTCGATTATGACGCTCGCCTCGCCGATGATCACGTCGCGCAGGCGTGCCGACTGGAACTTGGCCGGCGGCAGCATCCGCGCATTCGTGTAGATAGGCCGGTCGGCGTCGTACAGGTCGAACTCCGGACTGCGCCGCGCCAGGTCCAGGTTGGCCTCGTAGAAGCTGCCGATCGTACCGATATCGCTCCAGTAGCCTCCGAACGGGTAACTCACTACGCGATGCTCCTTGATGGCGCGCGGGATCACCTGCTTGCCGAAGTCGTCCTCCGCAGGGTTGCTGGTAAGCGACGCCGCGAGGATCTCTCTCTCGAACAGGTAGATGCCCATGGAGGCCAGGTACACGCGGCCGGCGCGCCGGTGGGCCTCCGACACGGGGCTGTCGAGCCCCTCGAGACTGTCCCGGGCGGGCTTCTCGTGGAACTCCGTGATGACGCCCTCGCGATCGGTCTTGAGGATGCCGAACGCGGGTGCCTCGTCGGCGGTCACCGGGATGGTGGCAACGGTCAGGTCGGCGCGGCCGGCGCGGTGGTGTGCGTCGAGGACGTTGAAGTCCATCCGGTAGAGCTGGTCGCCGGAGAGGACCAGCACGCGCCGGTGTGGGAACGCGTTGATGTGGTGCAGGCACTGGCGCACCGCATCGGCGGTGCCCTGAAACCACCTGTCCGACGTCGGAGTCTGCTCGGCAGCCAGGATGGCCACGAACCCGCCGCCGAAGTGGTCGAAGCGGTAGCTCTGGGCGACGTGCCGGTTTAGGCTCGCCGAGTTGTATTGCGTAAGCACGAAGATGCGCCAGAGGTCCGAGTTGACGCAGTTCGAGATCGGGATGTCGATGAGCCTGTACTTCCCTGCGAGCGGGACCGCCGGCTTGGAGCGGTCGCGCGTGAGCGGGAAGAGCCTGCTGCCGGCGCCTCCTCCGAGTACTACAGCGAGAGTCGAGCGCATGGGGTGCCCTACTGGCCCGCGGCGCCGGCGCCGAAGTGCGGGTTCTCTATGATCCCGAAGACGTTGCCGAACGGGTCGATCGCGGTCGCTACCAGGATTCCGCTCCCGACATCCTCCACCTCGCTCTGGAGCGTAGCCCCCTGGTCGAGTACGTGGCGCAGCCCCTCTCGGGCGTCCTCGACACCCCAGTAGGCCACCACGCCGCCGGCGCCGGCCTTCTCGTCGCCCTCCTCCGGGAGCAGGCCCAGCTCGAAGCCGCCGACGTCGAAACCGACGTAGAAGGGCTCGTCGAAGTACGGCGGGTAGCCGACCACGCCGGCGTACCACGCCTTCCCGCGCTCGATGTCTGGAACGCGGTAAAGAACAGTGCGGAGACCGAGGAACATGGCGGTGCGGGCGGATTAGGTCCGTGGGGGTGGCGTTTTCAGCTATCAGCCGTCGGTTCTCGGCTATCGTCTATCAGCTGTCGACAGTCGGCTGTCGGCTATCGGCTATCAGCCTACTACGGTCAACATGGTCAACATCAACGAGCCACGCGCGCAAAAACGATGACAACGCGCTTCAAGATCGATCACCAAACACCATTAACCCTACACCATACACCATACACTACGTTCAACAAACTTCAAACAACCTCCCTGTACACCGCTTCATACTCTCCTGCCGATTTCGTCCACGAGTGGTCTTCCGTCATGCCGGAATGTTGAAGGGCGCGCCACTCGTCGGGCCGCGAGCGGGCATCCAGCGCGCGGGCGAGGGCGCCGGCGCCGGCGTCGACGGTAAACGCGTCGAATACGAATCCGTTGCCGCGGGCGCCGTCCCACTCGGTTACCGTATCGACGAGGCCGCCGGTAGCGTGGACGACGGGCGGCGTGCCGTACGCGAGCGCGTACAGCTGCGCGAGGCCACACGGCTCCACCTTCGATGGCATCAGCAGGATGTCCGCGCCGGCGTAGAGGCGGTGTGCCAGCGCCTCGTCGAACGCGAAGCGCAGCGCCAGGCGACCGCCCGCGCCCTCCGCGACGGCGCGGAGGGCATCTTCCACCCTGCCATCACCGGTGCCCAGGACGGCGGCAGACGCGTCTGATTCGGCGAGCGTCCGGTCGAGTATGCCGGGGAGAATCTCGGACCCCTTCTCCTCCATCAGCCGGCCGATGTACACGATCAACGGTCGAGCCGCATCCAGTTCGAGCTCCTCGCAGAGGGCAGCTTTGCACGCCGCTTTTCCCGCCAAATCGGCCGCGTCGTAAGGCGCCGGCAGGAAGGCATCCGACGCGGGATTCCAGACGCTGCTGTCGATCCCGTTCACTATCCCGGTGAGGCGTTCGGAAACCGATTGGAACGTCTCCTCGAGGCCGCGTGCCACATCGGGCCGACTCTGCAGCTCCAGCGCGTACGTGGGGCTGACGGTGGTCACGCACCGGGCGAACCCTGCGCCGCCGCGCAGGCTGTTGATCCGCTTGTCCGGATCGCGGACCGCCTCCGGGGGCGAGCCGGGCAGGCCGAGCCCCCACCAGGCGCCGGCATCGTAGACGCCCTGGTGCTCCGCGCTGTGGACGGTGAACACGACCGGGACGTCGCGAAGTGTGGCTCCGGATTCGGAGCGAGCCAGAAGCGCCGGCAGGAGGCCCGTGTGATGGTCGTGGGCGTGGATGATATCGGGTCGCACCCCCGCGCAGGCGCCGGTGGCGAGCCAGTCGACCGCCGCGGCCTGGAACGCCAGCCAGCGCTCCGGCTCGTTCGGCAGGTGGCCGTCGAGCCCCACGTAGATGCCCGCTGGGCCGAAGTGCGCCGGCGCATCCAGGAGCAGCAGCGGGAATCCGGGTGCGTCAGAGCGCCGGACAGCATAGACGAACACGCGGTCGCCGAGACGGTAGGCTCCGCGGTGCACCACCTCCGGCGGGGGCCCCGGCGTGGCGATCGGCAGCGCCGAATGCCTGCCGTAGTCCGGCATCAGCACCGAGGCCTCGATCCCGCGGCCGGCGAGGTACTTGGGGAGCGCCCCGACCACGTCCGCCAGCCCGCCTGCCTTCGCAAACGGCGAGCACTCGGCGGCGATGTGGGTGACGGTCATGGTGACTCAGTAGGCAGTAGACAGTAGACAGTAGACAGGAAACGGTGGGCGCTGGCGGGAAACGGCACTTGGGGTTCGCGGTTCGCTGTTCGCAGTTCGCGGTTCCCGGCCCGGCGCAGGCCATATGAAGGCGGGTGGCAACGATTATCAACCATACACCATCATCCACGCGCCACAGGCCTCCCGGCAATATCCCATCCGCATCCGGCGTAATGGCTCCCTAGCTTGACCGGCCCGAGCGTACTCGCATACGTGCCGTGGCTCCTCCGCGGCTCCACCTTGACCCCAGCCGAGCTTCACCGCCGTCTCCGCGCCGCCATGCGCCGGCAAACCGCCGGCGAGGTGGCCTTCGGCGCCGTAGTCGTCGCCGGCGCGCTCGGGGCGCTGTTGTTTGCCGGCGCGGGCGCGGAGGCCGCTTGGCGCATGGGCACCGGGCTGCGCTCGCTGTGGTTCTGGAGCTTCCTCGCGTGCGCGGCGCTACTCGCCGGTGCACTCGTCGGCGGCCCGCTCGCTCGACTCGGCGGGTGGCTGCCGGGACTGGACGCCCGCGCCGCCGCGCGCCGCGCCGGCCGCGTGCGCCCGGCAATCGCCGACCGACTCACCGCCATCCTCGACCTCTCTGAGGGCCGATCGTCGGCATCCTCCTCCGCGCTCGTCGACATCGCCGTCCGCGACCTCTCGGCCGAAGTCGCTGGCGTGCCGTTCGAGCGTGTGGAGGACCTCCGCCCCGCGAAGCGTGCCGCCCGATGGGCTGTCGCGCCCGCGCTGGCGCTTGCGGCCTTCTTCCTGGCCGCCCCGGCGCCGTTCACCGGCGCGGTCGAGCGCCTGTTCGCACCGACCACGACGTTCGTGCCCCCGGCGCCGTTCGCGTTGCAGGTGACGCCCGGGGACACCGAGGCGGGCATCGGCGAGGCGCTGGACGTCTCCGCCCGCGCGGTTGGCTCGGCGTTCCCGCCCGACGCGCTCCTTGAGACCCGTCTCGCGGGCGAGCGGTCCGCTGAAGCCGTGCGCCTCCGACGGGAGCGCGACCGCTACTCCCACACGCTTCGCGACCTGCGCGGCGACCTCGCCTACCGTTTCGTGGCGGGTCCCGTCGCAACGCCATGGATCGACGTCCGCGTCGTCCCCCGTCCCGTGGTTCGCGGCCTGCAAGTCGTCGTCGAGCCGCCGGCGCGAACCGGAGAGCGGCCGCGCCGGCTCCCCCCTGGCGTGGGCGACGTGACGGGGCTCGCTGGCACGGTCGTGCGGGTTACCGCCGGCGTGTCGGGCACGCCTGTCGAGCGCGCGGAGCTGGTGTTCGAGTTCCTTGACGGACGCATGCTGGGCGCGCTGCCGATGACGATAGACGGCGACCGCGCCGGCGTCGCGTTCGTCCTCCGCTCCGCGGGCACGTACCGGGTGCGCCTCGTGTCCGGCGATGGCCGCGAGAATGCCGCGCCCGTGCGGTATCGGCTGGGCGTCCTCGCCGACGGGCCGCCGTCGATCGCCCTCGTCGAGGGGGGGCGCGGACCCCTGCCGGAGGCCGCGCGGCGGCTCGTTTTTCATGTGGCGGACGACTACGGCGTTCGCGCGCTCTCGCTGGTCTGGCGGCGCGTCGACGGCGCCCGGCCCGGCGCACCGGCGCGGATCGCGCTGCCGGTTGCTCCGGAATTGCTTGAGCAGCAGGTCACGTACGACGGACTGGCCGGCGCACTACGCGGGCTGCGTCCGGGAGCCGTGGTCGAGTTTTATGGCGAGGTGCGGGACAACGACGCCGGCGCCGGCTTCAAGGCGGCGCGCACGCCCATCTACACGCTGCGCGTGCCGAGCCTGGTGCAGCGGCTCGACCGCGTCGACGCCGAGATGGACAGTGCGGCGACGCGGCTGGCCGGCGCACGCGACGACGCGCGCGAAGCCCGCCGGCTCACGGACCAACTCCGCGATCGCCTGCGCGCGGATCCGCTGGCCGGCGCGGAGGAGCGTCGGCTGCTGGAGCGCGTCCGCGAGCGCCGCGAGAGCGCTGTGCAGCAGGTCGAGCAGGTGCGGGAGTCCCTCCGCCGGTCGCTCGAGGAGATGCGTGCGGGGATGACGGAGGAGGAGACGGCGCGCCTCTATGAGGCCATGGAAGAGATGCTGGAGGAACTGGCAGACCCCGAGCTGCGCGAGGCCCTCGAACGCCTTGCCGAGGCCATGGACGGCCTGGACTTCCGCGAGATGATGGAGGCACTTGGCGAGATGGAGCGCACCGAGACCACGCTGCAGCAGCAGTTGGAGCGCGCGATGCAACTGCTCGAGCGACTTGAGACCTCCCGCGAATTGGACGAGGCGGCGCGGCGTGCCGAAGACCTCGCGCGGCGCCAGGAGGAACTGCGGCGCGAGACGGAGGCGCTCGAGGGCCAGCCCGACAACGCGGATACGCAGGAGGATGCCGAACGACTCGCCGAGGAACAGCGCGAGGCCGCGCGCGATGCCGAGGCGCTGATGGAGCAGCTCCGCGAACTACAGGAGAGAATGGAAGGCCAGCGCGGCGCGCCGGCCCAGGAGCTCGAACAGGCTGTGGAGCAGAGCGGTGCGGAGGAAATGCCGCAGGAGATGGAGGAGAACGCGGAGCAACTCGAACAGGGCGAGTTCCAGCGCGCCGGCGAACAGCAGCAGCAAATGCAGCAGCGCATGCAGCGATTGTCGCAGCAGATGCGCTCGATGTCGAGCCAGATGCAGGGCAGACAGCAACAGATGAATGTGGCCGGACTGCGGCGCGCGCTCGACGACGTGCTGACGCTCAGCCAGGAGGAGGAGCGCGCCGCGGACGAAGCGCGCCGGCTCGCCCCGCGCAGTCCGGCGCTCGGAGCGCACGCCCGGCGACAGGTGGAACTGGCCGAGAGTGCGGCAGCCGTGCGCGACACGCTCCGCGCCCTGGCCCGCGCCATCCCTCAGCTCGGCGTCGCAATCGACTCGCGGACGGACGACGCGCTGCGAGAGATGTCGCAGGCAACAACGCGCTTCGCAGCCGGGCAGCCGGCGCCGGCGGCGGGCCACCAGCGAACCGCCATGGCCCACCTCAACGACCTGGCGCTACTGCTGGCGGACGTGCTCGAACAGGTGCAGGCACAGCAGATGGGCGGCGGCGCGGGCCAGTCAGGCCAGCCGCTGCCGCAAATGGGCCAGCAGATGCAGCAGCTCGGCGGACAGCAGCAGGAGCTCAGCCGGCAGATACAGCAGTTCCTCAACCAGGCGGCCGGCCGGCGCCTCACGCCGGCGCAACAGGGCCAGGCGGAGCGTCTCGCCGGGCAGCAGGACGAGCTGCGCCGGCAACTGGAGGAACTCGCCCGCGAGGGCGCCGGACGCCTCGACCCGCGCACGCGTAGCGCCCTGCGCCGCGCGGCCGAGGCCATGGACCGCACCGCCCGCGAGCTGCGCATGGGCCGCCTCACGCCCGAGACGGCAGCTCGCCAGACCGAGATCCTGCAGCAGCTGCTCGAGGCAGAGCAGTCGGTCAACCAGCGCGAGCGCGAGGAGCGCCGCGAGAGCCAGCCGGGGCGCGACATGCCCGACCCCACGCGGCCGCGCGCGCTGCCTCCGATGGAGGGCCCCGCCGAGCGCCTCCGCCGCGAACTACTGCGCGCTCTCGACGCCGGCTTCGCGCCTGACTACGAAGACCTGATACGGCGCTACTTCGAGAGGCTGCGGGGGAGGTAGCGGGCAGCTCGCGGCCACCGGCTCGTGGCTCGCGGCTCGTGCCTGATCTCGCCGATAGCCCCCAGCTCATAGCTGATAGCCGATAGCCACCGACTCGTGGCTCGCGCATTTCCATCAACGAGCAACGACCATTCCATCCACGAGCAACGTGCTACCTACCCCTACTCAATCATCACGTCGCCGAACGTCACCGGCTCTCCGCGGCCGTCGAAAACCACCACCCGCCGCAGACCGGCGCCCTGCGAGAAACCCGGGTGCTGCGCCGGCACAATTGAGAACGTCACGAAACCGCGTGCGTCGACGACCTCGTCGAGGATGAAGCTATCCGGCAGCTGGCCCGGCCGTTCGACGTACCCGACAGCCGTCAGCCCTCCCACCACCGCCCCGGAACGGACGTTGAGAATCAGGGTGATCACGCCGTCCGGAGCCACCGGGTTGGGGAAGGACGGTTGGACGGTGACCCATACCACAGAGGCGGGACTGTAGAGCGGAGAGACCTGCCAGTCCCCTGCGTCGACCGACACGACAGTGCCCTGCGCGTCCGTGCGCGTGAAGCCGGAGGGCGGGCCCAGGGCCAGCTCGCGGAACGTGCTCTGGCTGGCTCCGCTGTCGCAACCGCCGAGCGTGAAACCGAGGAGGGCGACGATGAGGATGCGGCGCAAGGAAAGGGTAGTGGTGTGCGGCGAACTTAGCGTTCCATCCAGCGGAGCCTTGTTCGAAGCCACCGAGCTCAGCGTTGACCTGGCGCGCCGGCGCGTCCTGGAAGGGATCACGTTCGCCGTCGGCGGGGGAGTGTTCGTCGGCGTCCTTGGACCAAATGGCGCCGGCAAAAGCACGCTGCTGCGGGCGATGGCAGGGCTGCTGCCCTACCACGGCTCGCTGAAGCTGGATGGCCGGGACCTGGATTCCTGGAGCCCGGCCGAGCGGGCCCGACGCGTTGCCTACGTGGAGCAGGCGTCGGCGCTGGCGTTCGCTCTCACGGTGCGCGACGTCGTCGAGCTCGGACGCGCGCCCCATCGGGGATGGCTGGCGCCGCTGAGGGCGGACGACGCGGTGGCTGTCGACGCCGCCCTGGAGGCAGCCGACGTCGCCGACCTCGCGGGCCGGCCCGCCACGGCTCTTTCCGGCGGCGAGAGGCAGCGCGTCGCGCTCGCCCGCGCGCTGGCGCAAGACGCGCCGGCGCTGCTCCTCGACGAGCCGACGGCCCACCTCGATGTCCGGCACCAGCTCTCCCTCCTCGAGCACGGCCGGCGCCTCGCCGCCTCCGGCCGTGCGGTGATCGGCGCATTCCACGACATCGGTCTCGCCGCTCGCTTCGCAACGCGACTCCTCGTCATCGACCGCGGTCGCCTCGTCGCCGACGGCGAGCCGGCCGACGTCATCACGCCGGCCCTCCTCGAC
>Ga0307505_10002637_pt1 | contig 12239 bp, 9 predicted proteins | sample 23_S_MG_FD_202183 | JGI IMG/M metagenome (GOLD analysis project Ga0307505, IMG submission 202183) | Soil microbial communities from Populus trichocarpa stands in riparian zone in the Pacific Northwest, United States - 23_S | ecosystem: Environmental > Terrestrial > Soil > Riparian zone > Trees...
CACGGCCCAGCCCTCACGGCGCAGGTGGGCGGCGACGATCTCGTTGTCCGGGTCCATCGAGAACCAGATCACCTCGCCACTGGAGGCACTTGCCATCTCCACGACCAGCGGGTCGTCGGCGTTGAGGACCGAATACCCGCCCCTCGGCACCGCTTCGACGACGATCCGCTTCAGGTAGGCGAGATCCTCGAGGGTGTCGATGCCGTGCCTCCCGAGATGGTCATTGGAGACGTTGAGGACCACCCCTACGTCGTGTCGCTCGTAGCCCAAGCCTTCTCGGAGCAACCCACCCCGGGCTACCTCGAAGACAGCGAAGTCCACCTCCGGGTTCTGCAGAACCATCCGAGCCGATCGCGGGCCTGAGGCGTCGCCACTGATGATGAGACGCTCGTCGACCATGATCCCGTCCGTGGAGGTCATCCCCACGTTCCGGCCGGTCCCTTTCATGATGTGGGAGATCATCCGAACGGTTGTGGTCTTCCCGTTGGTGCCGGTCACGGCGACGATGGGGATTCGGCTCGGCGAGCCCGGGGGGAACAGCAAGTCGACCAGCGGCTTCGCCACGTACTGAAGGTCACCCTCGGTGGGATGGGTGTGCATCCGGAAACCAGGCCCGGCATTCACCTCGACGATGGCCCCACCCGTCTCGCGAACCGGAAGTGTGATGTCGGGTGCCACGAAATCCACGCCCGCCACATCGAGGCCCACCACCCGCGAAGCCGCCTCGGCAATCTCGACGTTCTCGGGATGTGCCTCGGTGGTGCGATCGATCGAGGTGCCACCGGTGGATAGGTTGGCCGTCAGCCGTAGCTTCACCACCTCGCCCTCGGGAGGCACGTCGTCGAGCTGATACCCCTGTTCGGCGAGCAACTCCACCGCGGGCTCGTCGAGCTCGATGCGGGTGAGCACGTTCTCGTGACCTATTCCCCGTCGGGGATCCCGGTTGGTCTCCGCCACCAGCTCTTCGACGGTCTGCGAGCCATCGCCGACGACCTGAGCGGGAACTCGTTCGGCGAGCGCCGCCATGGTTCCCCCGATGACCAGAACCCGGTAGTCCTTCCCAGTGACGAAGTTCTCCACGATGACGCCGCCGCTTCTGGATTCTGCGCGGGCGACGGCGAAAGCCTTGCGGACCGCAGGTGCGGACTCGATCCCCAAACTCACACCCCGCCCGTGGTTGCCGTCGGCGGGCTTAACCGCCACCGGGTAACCGAGCCGGTCCGCCGTTTGGACCGCCTCCTCCTCCGAGTTCACCTCGTAACCGCGGGGCACGGGGAGTCCGGCGTTGGCCAGAAGTTTGGAAGTGAGCGTCTTGTTGCTGGCTATGTCGACGGCCAACCAGGAGGTCTGGGAGGTGACGGTGGCGCGAATTCGCTTCTGATGGACTCCCTGGCCCAGCTGGACCAGTGAATGCTTGTCGATGCGCAGGTAAGGGATGTCCCTGGAGGCTGCCTCGTCGATGATCGCTTGAGTGGAGGGGCCGAAGGCGACTCTGTCCGCTGTGTCGATGAGCTCTTTGACGCCTTCTCCGAAGTGCAACTCGACCTCGGCGGGGGCTACCAGGTGGTTGACGATGTTCACAGCGAGGTCGCCGGCCTGGAGCCCGACTTCCTCATCGCGATAGCCGTAGATCACGTTGTATTGGCCATGTGCCCCCGCCCCTCGGGTTTTTCCCCGGTAGACGGTGGCGCCGGTGTAGCGCTGCAGCTCCAGTGCGATGTGCTCGGCGATATGGCCGGCCCAGGTGCCCTCACGGAGGCGCTCGACGAATCCTCCTGGCTTTTCGCGGGAGCAGGTGTGGTCTTCCAGGCCGGGGAGTAACTCCAGCAGCCGATCGGTGAATCCGTCGAGCTTGTTCGAAGGGAAGTCCTCGAGCGAGCGGAGGTCTACTAGAAGCCTGACGCAGGGGAGGTAAGACCAGTAGTTGGGACCTCGGTAGACCTGACGCTCCAGGATGACCAGGTCGGGTCGGGGGGCACTGTCGTCGGACATCTCTCCGTCCCCCCGCGGACTCTCAGGAGGCCTGTTCCAACCCGGGGTCAGGCTTTCCGTTCACCGATCCTCCGCCGCCAGGAAGCGGTCGTCCCCAGGAGGTGCGGAGACCAGCTTGCGCATGCGAAGGTCGAAACGAGACCCTTCGGGCAGAGAGTGGAGGATGGCGCCTGAGACCATCAGGGGATCGTACCGCTTGACGCGAAACGCGTCGGTCTCGATGTGTGAGCCGTCGACGATGAGCGCCGCTCCTCTGCCCACCACAGCCATGACGTCATCGGAGTTGACGAACACCGCAGTGTCCTCGTCCAGCCCGATGCCGAGGAGGGTCGGGGAGTGAGCCACCAGGGAGAGAAGTCTCCCGATTCGGTTTCGCTTTCCAAAGTGCTGATCGATGATCACATCGTGCAGCAGGCCGAGCCCGGCGCTCATCTGGCTCATCCGCTGCTTGGGGACGTCGCCGGAAGACCCGAACGCCACCATGTGTGAGCTGATCGCACTTGCACCCGCCGAGGTACCCCCCACTACGGTTCCCGCCTGGTTCAGCTCGACCAGTTTCCGCCCCAGGGCGGTCCCGGCCACCACCGAGGTCAATTTCGACTGATTTCCGCCGGTCATGAAGATTCCGGTAGCCCCGTCGAGGGCCGCCGTAGTGGAATCGTCATTGGCTTCCGACCGGCTCATCGGATTGAGACCGGTCACCTCGACGGCGCCCATCCCGGTGAACAGGCTGTGATAAACCTCGACGATCGACTCGCCCAGCGAGGAGGCGGTGGCGAGAACCACGATCCGGGAGTCGGATCCCCCGGCGAGGTCGATGAACTGCTGCAGGATCGCTTTTCGCCCCAGCTTGTCTTCGGCGCCTCCGATGATCACCAGATCGCCGCGGCTGCCCGCTTCGTCCGTCATTGCCTCAAGGGTACTGCCGTCTCCCCCGATGACCCGGGACCGCCAGACTCCGAGGGAAGCGGACCGCTAGTGGCGGTTGAGGAACTCGGTGACGACGCGATGGAACTCGGTCACCGACTCCTTGTAGATGAGATGCCCCCCGTCCATCACCACGCTCGTCGCTCCCGGTATCGCCGCGGCCAGCTCCCGGGAGAGATAAGGAGGGGTGCAGGCGTCGGCCGAGCCCACCAACACCAGGGTGGGCGTGTCGATGAGAGGGAGGCGGTCGTGGACGTCGTGTTGGAGGATCATGTCGATGCGGGCGGCCATCACCTCCGGGTCACCGTGGGAGGCGGCCTCGTGCCACCGCTCCACCTCGGCGTAGTGGTCTCGGAAGAACTCCGGGGAGAAGAGGAAGAGGGCCGACACGGTGGCGTAGGAGCCTGACCCGAGTCGTTCCAGCACTTCCCTTCGGGCGGCGAACTGATGTCGGAAGAAGTCGTCGGCACGAGCCCATGAAGACACCAATGAGATGGTGCGCACCACGTCGGGATAATCCAGGGCCAGCAGTTGGGCGATGGCGCCGCCGGTGGACGATCCGACGATGTGGGCAGGGCCCACCTCCAGGTGTCTCAGCAGCTCGGCGATCGCCTCCGTGTGGTGGGATAGCGTCGTCTCCTCAGGCGGGGTGGAGTCGCCGCTTCCAGGGTGGTCGGGGACGATGACGTCGAAGGTTTCTGCGAAGAGGTCGACCTGCGGGCCCCATTCCCGTCCCCGTCCCGATAGCCCGGTGATGAGCACGACTGGCACGCCGCTCCCCTTCCGGGTGTAGGCCAACTGGACTCCCGCCACTGGTACTGAAGGCATTGATCCTCCTCGCTGACACCGGATCGCCCCTGGTCGTAGGGGGTGTGGCACGATACCCGCCATGCCGACACCGACCACGCCGTGACCATGCGCGAAATCCACGGCAGCGAGATCGCCTACCACGAGGGCTATCCCCGCTACTCCCAGCACGAGATGCAGCGGCGCCATGGGTGGTTGGAGGATGTCATGGCAGAGCACGAGATCGATGCCGTGCTGGTGGGAGGGGCGACCGGCCCGCTGGAGACTTCGGTTCAGTATCTCTGCAACTGGCCACCACAGGTGATGTCGTACCTGTTGTTCCGTCCCGACGAGGCCCCTGTGCTGTCGGTCAGGCTTTGGAACCATCTTCCCGACGCCGAGCGGATTTCCGTAGTGGAAGACGTGGTCTACGGCGGCGACACCCCCGCCGACCAGGCCCGGGAGATGGCTTCCCGTCTGCACGGCAGCCGCCGGGTCGGGCTGATCGGCTCTGTCCCCCACGACGACCTGGCCGTCCTCCGGGCCCATGCGCCGGACTGTGAGTTCACCTCCCTCAACCCGGCGTACCAGGAGTTCCGGCTGGTCAAGTCGTCAGAGGAGATGACCTTCACCCGAATCGCCTCCCGCATGAACGACCTCGCCGTCGAGGCACTCGCCGCCCAACTCGAGCCCGGGATCGACGAGCGCCAGGTCGCCCACATCGTGGAGGAGACCTATCTCGGCGAGGGAGGAGTCAATCTGATCCATTTCAGCCTGACCACTCCGATGGACGATCCCCGGTTCCAGGTGCCTCATCAGCACCACCCGGACCGGACCATCGAGGCCGGCGACGTCTTCGTGACGGAGATCAGCACCACCTTCTGGGGCTATGCCGGCCAGATCCTGCGCACGTTCACGATCGCAGCCGATCCCACTCCCCGCTACGAGCGGCTGCATCGGGTGGCGACCGAGGTCTACGACGCCATCGTGGCCCGGCTGAAGCCGGGGGTGACAGTGGGCGAGTTGCTGGATGAGGCTGACCGGGTGGCGGCGGCGGGCTTCGACATCTGGGATGACCTCGTGCACGGTTTCGGCGGCGCCTACCTGCCTCCCATCGTGAGGACACGGGCGTCGCGTGGCGCCACCCACCCCGACGACTGGGCTTACCCCGAAGGCGCCCTCGTCGTCGTACAGCCCAACATCATCGACGGGCTCGCCGGCGTTCAGGTGGGTAACTCGATTTGGATCACCGAGAGCGGCCCCGAGGTGACCCAGAAGTTCTCCATGGAGATGCTCCGCTGCGGTTGACCCGTTTCACCGGGTCCGGCTCGATGCCTTTGCGGGCATAGAGTCCCCACCAATGACAGTGGGAGACGACCGGATCGCATCGAACATCGACGGACCGCTGTACCGGGAAGTGACCGGACCGGCCGACGCGCCGCTCATGGTATTCGTGCACCCGAATCCGATGGACAACGCCGCTTGGCTGTATCAGCTCGCTCACTTCTCGACGTGGTACCGATGCGTCGCCGTTGATCTGCCCGGTTACGGACGCTCACCCACGGCACGGTCGGGCGTCACCCTCTTCGACCTCGCCGAGGCTTGTTGGGAAGCGGCCGACGCGGAGGGGACAACTGGCCCGGTTGTGCTGGTGGGCTGCTCGATCGGCACCAACGTCGTCCTGCACATGCAGCACCTCTTCCCCGAGCGCACCGCCGCCGTCGTCGTATCGGGAGCCGGCTACGCCACCGAAAAGCCTCATCTCCAGCGTCACATCGACGCCTACCGCCGCGACGGAGTCGCATACCGGGACGTCTATTCGCTCCAAGACTTCTCACCGGCCTTTCGCGCCACCCCGCTCGCGGAGTGGATGGCCGGGTTGTGGACCGAGCGCAACGAGGCGGCCGACGTCCCCTCGATCCTGGCGATGTTCGATGCGCTCATCGAGGGAGATCCCCCCTGGTTTGCAGACGTGGCGGCGCCGGTGCTGATCCTGACCGGCAGCGAGGACGCCGCTCATCAGAGAGCGTTCGCACTTCGTGACGTGTTACCTGATGCCGAGCTGGTCACGCTGGAAGGCGCCGGGCACGCCTGCCAGCTCGAGCAGCCATGGGAGTTCGACCGCCACCTTCTCGACTTCCTCGATCGCCGGGTGGGATTACCGGGTATCGCTCGCCCAGCTGAGGACGGAAGACCCTGACCCTTCAGACCCCGAAGTGGTCGAGGTGACCCGGTAGTCGTCACGACCACGAACGGTCTACGTGCTTGAGGCAGACCCCCAACTCGCCATGATCGGCGTTGTCCAGATGATCAGGCTGCTAACCATCGGCCACGGCGCCTCGTGTGATGGCAGAGCTGCCTACCCAATCCAATAAGGTGGGCGGCGATCTCGCTAACGGCCCCCTCCCCGTCGGAGCCGAGTGACGGTAGGGCAAACGTCATTCGGGTCCAGGGAGAAGAGTGCCTGCGGCGAGGGTAGCCCCACCATCTGCGAGAAGAATGGCGCCGTTGACGTAGCTTGCACCTGGCGAGCACAGGAAACCAACGACGTTCGCGATTTCGTCTGGACTAGCCATGCGTTGCATCGGTAGCGAGGCTGACACTTCATCGAATCGCTCTTTCCAGACATATTCTCGCGAACCCGGTGTGTCCACCGGCCCAGGCGAGATGGCAACGACCCTCACGCCTCGCGGTGCCCATTCAACCCCAAGGGACTTGGTTAGAGACGCCACCCCGGCCTTAGCTGCTGCCGAGTGTGCGTTACCGGCAGCCCCCGTATCCACAATGGTCGAGAGTACATTACAGATCACTCCACCACCGTTATCGAACATATAAGGAGCGACGGCCGTAGAGCAGAACCATGTTCCCCAAAGCACCGTCTCTTGCACAGCGCGCCACCCGTTCTGAGACAATTCCTCGGCTCGGCAGGCGAAACTTGCAGCAGCGTTATTTACGAGAATTGTTGGCGGACCGACATCGTTGGCCACCGCTTCAACGGCGGCGGTCACAGCATCCGGATCTCGGACATTGCAAACCGTGGCATAGATATCTGCGTTTGTGTCATCCTCAATGCGTCGGCGACCATCGGCCAGGTTCTCCTCTTTGCGGCTCGTAATGGCCACGGAGGCGCCCAGTCGGGCCAGATGTGTGGCGATTGCTAGACCTATTCCGGTACCACCACCGGTGACCAATGCGACCCGGCCGCCCAATTGAGTAGATTCGGTCATGGTCTATAGGCTCGCGGCTCGCTCGCGGAACGAACGCTTCATTTGTCAGGACCTCCTCGTCGGACGCAAAGTGCCGGCTCTCGAATTCTTCACACCGTCGGAACTCATTATCCACCACAATTCGCCGAGCATGCTCATCCCTGAGAGCAAGAGTGGGCGAAATAGCAGAAACGTATCATTCGTCTGCTTCTTCTTGGATTGTATTGAACTCTCCTGGGAGGTCCTAATCTACAGTGCGAACCATTGAAGGACTTAATGCCTTGAGAAGCCTCCGAGTAACAACGAATCAAGGAGAAACATGACGCGTAAGTTGCTTGCGCCTCCAGGGTCGCTCCTTTTGCGAGAGGAAGTCGATTGACCCTCCTCCTCTCGAATGAGGATGTAGCGGCATGTGTCACGATGGGGGATTGCATCGAAGCGGTGGCGCGAACCTATGTTGCCTCCCTATCCAATCGAAGTGGATTCCGTTCGCGCTCGACGTTCTGGACACCACTTGGACCGGGAAGGCGCCACAACCTTGCCAGCCTCGAGGGTGTCGGCATGGATGAAGGCGTGGCAGCCATCAGAATCCGATCGGACGTGAACGCTACATCCGGATCAGGAGGGCTAGAGCAGGACAATAAATATGCAAGCCGTCCAGGCCTGTTCTGCGGTCTGATCCTGCTGTTCGACCTGACCACAGGCGAGCCCCTGGCAATACTGAACGACGGGCTGCTGCAACAGATGCGCGTTGCCGCCACCAGTGCCATCGCAGCAAACCACATGGCCCGTTCCGATTCGCGAACCCTCGGTCTAATTGGTTCCGGGTATCAGGCCCGTGCCCACGCACAGGCATTCGTGAGCTCACACCCGATCGAACAAATCTACGTTTTCAGTCCGAGACCGGAGCGCCGACAGCGGCTTGCCGAGGAACTGGGTGACGAGCTCGATGTTGAAGTCGAGTCAGTTGACAGCGTGTCAGCGATACTCAGGTCCGCTGACATTGTCGCCACATGCACAAACGCCCGGGCCCCTGTCTTGGATAATGAGGAACTCCGTCCGGGCACACATCTGACCAGCGTGAGACATTGGGCGGAGATCGACCCGAGCATCTTCGACGAGGCGCGCGTAGTCCTTCACCAGGATGGCGAGGAACAGGACATCGTCCTCGGCACGGAAGAGGAAAGAAGAAAGTCTCATAGCCCAAGTTCAACACGAACCCCCCATCCGCCAGGGCTACCCACATTGATCGACCTGATCGGCGAAAAAGCGGTGGGACGCTCGACCTCGGATGAACTCACCTACTTTCTCAACAACCGAGGGACCGGTTTGCAGTTTGTGGCCGTTGGCGCGCTCGCGTACAGGGAGGCACTCCAGCGCGGGCTCGGGCGTGATCTCCCAACAGAGTGGTTTCTCCAGTCCACGTCCTCGTAGCCCAACTCACCCAACCGTCGCCGAGCTCGCTACTTGAGTAGATGGCCCCACTCTTCGCGAGTTCTTCTCTTCGTGGCTGGATCAGGTCCGATTGGCTCGGGAAACCGTTCCCGCCATTCCCACGGGCGTGTCGCGTCGATAAGGAGTCTGGAACTCATCCCGTTCTTTTTCTCTGGGTCGACCGGGGTATCAAGTGGACCTGACCAACCCCGGCGGACGATTTCGACATCGTGCTCAGGCTCGACCCTCGTCACCACCGCCCAGATCACCTCACTGATGTCAGTGACGTCTATGTCCTCGTCGACGACGATCGTAATCCGACCCATATATGCACCGACTTGGCCCATTGCAGCTACGTGAAGGACGGACCGCGCGTGACCCGGATAGCGTTGCTCGATCGAAACCGCATTGAATAGCCGGTTCCCGCCAACGGCGAAACACTGGGCGTCCACGATGCCTACTAGACCTGCCTGCTGGAGATTCCGAATCAACAGAGCCGACCGGAGATACTCGCGGTAGCGCATCGGTTCCCAAGGCGGCTTGTTTGGGGGCATGCCCACGAGAATGGGCTGGTCCCGGTGGTACATCCCCTCGACCTCGAGAAACGGCTCATCGTGCTGACCGGATGCGTAATACCCATGCCACTCGCCGAATGGCCCTTCGGGCAACACCTGATCTTTGTGTAAGAACCCTTCGAGGACTACTTCAGCGTTGGCAGGCACCGGAAGGCCCGTAATTGGCGCTTCGACTACGGGGTAACCCTCCCCACGGATGCCCCCGATCCAGTCGTACTCCGAAACCCCATAGGGGACATCGACAGTGGCGGCGATGATGGCGAGCGGATCGGGACCGAGGACAATGGCAACCGGGCACGGCTCCCCCCGCTCGAAATACTTGGAAAGGAACTGCTTTCCGTGTTTCCCGGGCGATATATAGACACCCACGCGCCGCTCATCGTGCACCATCACCCGGTATGTGCCCATATTTACCCAGCCTTCGTCCGGGTCACGCATCACGACGCCGACACCTGTGCCGATGTACCGGCCACCGTCCTTCTCATGCCAGATCGGCGCAGGCAAGGTTGTCACGTCGACTTCGGCTCCACGGAATGTGTTCTCGAAGAGTGGTGAGGACGACTGGTCGACGACGCGCGGTGCGACTGCTCTTCCCGTCTCGGTGAGTTCTAGGAATTGATCCATCAGCTCACGACGCTCGATTGTCGGATCGAGGCCGAGTGTGAGGGCCAACCGCTGACGTGTGCCACTCGCGTTCACAAGGATGCGGTGCCCGTTTGGGAATCCGGGGATGTCGTCGAATAGCCCTGCCGGTGCGTCATCGGTGTGATGGAACATCTCGGTGATCCGTCCGATGTCCTCGTCCAAATGAGCTCCGGCGATATCGCGCAGCTGACCCAGTGTCCTGGCCTCATCAATCCAGCCGCGCAGGTCGTCATATCTCAATGTGTCACCTCAAGACTTCCGTGAGCACCCGACGCATCAGCGAGGGCGCGTTGTCCATACTCGTCACAGGTTCAACGTGTCGATCTGATCGATCCGAATATCGAAAATGCGAAAGGTTGGCCCATCCAAGTCGAGTCGATCGAGTTCCTCCATCGTTCGAACCACCTTCCCAATGCCGCCGTACGCGGCAGCCAGGAGAGGAATGTCTGCCATTTCCTGCTCCACGATGTCGTGAGGAAGCGAGAACTCACGCAGATATTTGAGTTCGGTGGCGTACATCTGGTCATTCATGACGACGATCGTCAAATTGCTGAGCCCCTCGAGTCGGACAGTGTCGAGGCCGGAGGTGGCCATCATGAAACCTCCATCACCGCAGAGAAGCACAACACTGCGTTCTGGATGTGCGACTGCTGCCCCGATAGCAAGACCGAGGCCCTGACCGATGGATTGGAAGCTGGTGCCAGTGACCCAACTCGAAGCATCACGTGCGTCTACAAGCGAGGCCGTCGGACCGCCAACCGCCCGACCACCGTCGGTGACGACGATGCGGTCGGGCGGCAGGTGATCGTCCAGCCAGGCATAAACCTGTCGGGAGTCGAGTCCTCTCTTGGGGTCATGGCCCAGGTCCACCCCGAGGATGGTCCGTCGAACGTCTGCACGTGTGGGGATTCGATCGTGTGATTGCCGAGATGGCAGGCCTCTTGTTTTCCAGGCCTCGAGAAGCGCCTGGGCCACCTCGCGTGCGTCACCAAGCAACGCCAACTCGTGGCTGGATGACTTCACCTCCGCTTCATCGTCGATCTCGACCTGGACGACCTTTGCATCGCCAAACGCCTTCATCTTGGCCGTGGTGTAATCGTTGAGGGAAGCGCCGACCGACAACACGACGTCGGAGGTGCCGATTACCTCACGCGGTCCCCGCATGGAGAGGTTGCCGCAGACACCCAGGTCGCGCGGATGTCCGGAGAAGAACCGATTCGCCGCCAGTGTGCTTGCCACGTTGGCCCCAACGACGTTGGCGAGTTCTTCGAGGTCTGCCCGACAGCCAGCCAGCATCGCGCCTCGGCCCGCCAACACGAGCGGCCGTTCGCACGTGGCGAGAAGATCGACCACGGTGTTGAGGTTGTCTTGATCTATCTCTGAGGCCGGACGAGGCGGCGGGGCGGTCTGGTTGCTCATCATCGCAACCCCACTCATGACGCCATCGCCGATACTTACGACTTGAGGAACGCCTCTGGAGCAGGCATCCGCCACGGACTGCCAACATGCATCCTCCAGTTCGTCAGTCGAGGAAACGTGTCTGAAGCCTGCCCCGATGATTTCGCATATCCCTCGCTGATCGAGGACCTGCGGTGTCCAACGAGCCGTTGGGGGTGACTCCCCTACGAAGAGCACGATCGGCACATGGTTGTGAACGGCAGTGATCAGGGCGTTGATCGAGTTCGCAAACCCGGGTCCTCGGGTGACTGTGCAAACTCCGACGCCTCCGGTGGTGCGGCTGTAGCCAACTGCACCACCGACGGCTGTCTCTTCGTGCCGGGTTCGGACAAAGCGGAACTTGTCCTGCTTCACCCCTTGAGCAACCCAGGGCACGTTGGTCCCGCCCAACATGGCGAAGACCGACCCCACGCCAGCTCGGCTCAGAACATCCGGGATTATCTCGAGCCCGCGGCTGGCTCCTGTGGTCACTCTTCCAACTGGGCGAGGAGCTCCTGATACTGAGTGAGCTGCTCGCTGATGTTGCTGATGATTTCTTGGGCGTCATCGGCGTTGAGGGGCGACGGCGGGAACTCTCCTGCCTCCTCCACCGAGGCAAGGAAGTCGGGATCGCTAACGCCTGTCACCATCGCCTCGGACAGGATATCCACGACGCAGTCGGGTGTTCCTGGTGGTGCCCAGAGCATCCTGTTCTGCTCGAGTGATCCTCCCAATCCTTCCTGTCCCGAGGCCTCATCAATGGTTGGGACTTGACCGATCTCCTCGTAACCGGGCTCACCCTCGGCTGGCCGGGTGCCGATCACCAGCACTGGCCGGAAGTCGCCCGCTCGAATACCTTGGATCATATTGGCCAGAGTGAATACGGAGACGTCACCGTCACCCCTTTGGAGGGCGAGCAGCGCCTCCGCAGATCCATCGTGGTTGAGAGCTTCGAACGGCATTTCCAGGGCATCGAACGAAACGATATTCACCGCCGCGACTCCCCCAGTGGACATGATCAGGGGTCTCTCGGCCGCCAGGGCCTGCAAGTCTTCGATCGTCTCGGCTTCAGATGCCGCCGAAACAACGACTATCTCCGGCGCGAGCGTCAGACGTCCGATTGCCCTCATAGTGTTGACATCAATGTCGGAGTTCCCCTGCAGCTCGACAGTTTTGACCTGTGCCGGATCGACGAGACCGATCGTATATCCGTCTGCATCTGACGTGTACACGGCTA
>Ga0307505_10002638_pt1 | contig 12232 bp, 12 predicted proteins | sample 23_S_MG_FD_202183 | JGI IMG/M metagenome (GOLD analysis project Ga0307505, IMG submission 202183) | Soil microbial communities from Populus trichocarpa stands in riparian zone in the Pacific Northwest, United States - 23_S | ecosystem: Environmental > Terrestrial > Soil > Riparian zone > Trees...
GTTTCTGATCGACGAGCAAAACAAGAAGGGCGGCTTGCTCGGCAAGAAGCTCGAGGCGGTGGTCGTCGACCCGGCCTCGAACTGGCCGCTGTTCGCCGAAAAGGCGCGCGAGCTGATCACGAAGGAAAAGGTTTCGGCGGTGTTCGGCTGCTGGACTTCGGTGTCGCGCAAGTCCGTGCTCCCGGTCTTCAAGGAGCTGAACTCGATCCTCTTCTATCCGGTGCAATACGAAGGCGAGGAGAGCGAGCGCAACGTGTTCTACACCGGCGCCGCTCCGAACCAGCAGGCGATCCCGGCCGTCGACTATCTGATGAAGGAAGAGAAAGTACAGCGCTGGGTGCTCGCGGGCACCGACTACGTCTATCCGCGTACCACGAACAAGATCCTCGAAGCCTACCTCAAGGCGAAGGGCGTCGCGGCCGCCGACATCATGATCAACTACACGCCGTTCGGTCACTCCGACTGGCAGACGATCGTGTCGGACATCAAGAAGTTCGGCTCGGCCGGCAAGAAGACTGCCGTCGTCTCGACGATCAACGGTGACGCGAACGTTCCGTTCTACAAGGAGCTCGGCAACCAGGGCGTCAAGGCGACCGACATTCCGGTCGTTGCGTTCTCGGTCGGCGAAGAAGAACTCGCCGGTCTCGACACCAAGCCGCTCCTCGGCCACCTCGCCGCCTGGAATTACTTCCAGTCGATCAAGGATCCGAAGAACGCCGAGTTCATCGCCGCCTGGAAGGCTTTCATCAAGGACCCGAAGCGCGTGACCAACGATCCGATGGAAGCGCACGTGATCGGTTTCAACATGTGGGTCGAGGCGGTGAAGAAGGCCGGCACGACCGATCCGGACAAGGTCATCGACGCGGTGGTCGGCGTGAAGGTGCCGAACCTGACCGGCGGTGTCTCGGAAATGCTCGCCAACCACCACATCACGAAGCCGGTGTTCATCGGCGAGATCAAGGCCGACGGCCAGTTCGACGTCGTGTGGAAGACGGACGGCCTGATCCCCGGCGACGCCTGGTCGACGCATCTTGACGGCTCCAAGGACCTGATTGCCGACTGGAAGACCTTGAAGTGCGGCAACTACAACAAGGTCACCAAGAAGTGCGGCGGCTCGTAAGATAGCGTCGCCGAATCAAGACTGGCCGGGCGGGAGGCCTGCTTCCCGCCCGGTGTTGCTAGAAGCCACCGGATATTGCCCGATGCGGAACCGCGCCTTCCTAGTTTTCCGGCTCGCCGTCGTTCTGCTCGCGCTGCTCGTTAGCTTCGCGCCGGCGCGCGCCGACTTCGAATCCGCGCTCGCGCTCTTTGCCGCCGACAGCTACTCCGACACCGACAAGGCAGTCGCGGAAATTGCAGCGACCGGCCATCCGCAGGCGCAGGCGATCATCGAAGCGCTCGCCGACGGCCGGTTGATGGCCCATGCCGCCACAAAAACGGTTTTCATCAGGGACAAGGACGGCAAGCTTCTTCGCCCTGCGACCGGCGAGGTTGCGGCCGATGCGCCCGCCGATGTCAGCGCAGTGCGGGTAAACAACCGAGTCCGCCGCAGCATTCAGGCCGCGCTTGGTTCGATGACCTTGCTTGCGCCCGATCCCGCCAGGCGTCGCGCAGCCGCGGCGGCGGTGTTTCGCTCGCGCGACGTGAACGCGCTGGAAGCGGTCGATGCTGCGCTGGCCAAGGAAACCGATCCATCGGTCAAGCCCGCGCTCGAACATGCGCGCGCCGCGATCATTCTGCTTAAGGCCGACGCGCCCGCCGCCGATCGCATCGCCGCCGTCAACGTGCTGGCTGCGCGCGGCGATCAGGACACCCTCGCGCTGCTGCGTTCGCTGCCGCGCGATACGCCGCCGGCCTTGCACGAGGCGTCGGTCGACGCGGTCGCCGCCATCGAGCGCCAGCTCGCCGTCTGGGAGATGGGGCAGAACGTCGTTTACGGACTTTCACTTGGCTCCGTTCTGCTGTTGGCCGCCATCGGTCTCGCCATCACCTTCGGCGTCATGGGCGTCATCAACATGGCGCATGGCGAGATGGTGATGATCGGCGCTTACGTCACCTTCGTCGTTCAGGAATGGATCCGCGTGAACAATCCAGGGCTGTTCGACTGGTCGCTTGCGATTGCCATTCCGCTCGCCTTTCTCGTTGCGGGCGCGGTCGGCGTCGCGATCGAGCGCGGCATCATCCGCTTTCTCTACGGCCGACCGCTTGAGACGCTGCTCGCGACCTGGGGCCTGTCGCTGATCCTTCAGCAAACGGTGCGCACCATGTTCGGTCCGACCAACCGCGAGGTCGGCGCGCCGAGTTGGATGGCCGGGTCCTTCGAGATCGGACAGCTCTCGATCACCTACAACCGGCTCTATATTTTCATTTTCTCGATGCTCGTGTTCGCGATGCTCCTGTTCGTACTGCGTTTCACGCGCTTCGGCCTTGAGATGCGCGCTGTGACGCAGAACCGGCCGATGGCCGCGAGCATGGGCATCCGCACGAGCCGCGTCGATGCGCTGACCTTCGGCCTCGGCTCCGGCATCGCCGGCATGGCCGGCGTCGCACTCGCGCAGATCGATAACGTCTCGCCCAATCTCGGTCAGGGCTACATCATCGACAGCTTCCTCGTCGTCGTGTTCGGCGGCGTCGGCAATCTGTTCGGCACGCTCGTCGGCGCCATGACGCTCGGCATCGCCAACAAGTTTCTGGAGCCTTGGGCGGGTGCGGTGCTCGGCAAGATCGTGCTGCTCGTTCTCATCATCCTCTTCATCCAGAAACGCCCGCGCGGCCTGTTCGCACTCAAGGGCAGGGCGGTCGAGGCATGAAGCGCCCCTTCATCCTCTCGATCCTCGATGGCCGCGCGACGATCTTCCTCGCGGTCGTGCTTGGCATTGCCGTGCTCGTGCCGGTCTGCAACCTGCTTGTGCCGCCGACCTCGCCTTTCCACATCGCGGATCATCACATTCCGCTGTGGGGCAAATATCTCTGCTTCGCGCTGCTCGCGCTCTCCATCGACCTCATCTGGGGTTATGCCGGTATTCTTTCGCTCGGCCACGGGGCGTTCTTCGCGCTCGGCGGCTATGCCATGGGCATGTATCTCATGCGCCAGATCGGCAACCGAGGCGTCTATGCGCATCCGGTCCTGCCAGACTTCATGGTGTTCCTGAACTGGCCGGAGCTGCCGTTCTACTGGTATGGCTTCAATTCTTTCGCCTACGCGGTCCTCATGGTGCTGCTGGTGCCGGGGCTGCTTGCTTTCGTGTTCGGCTGGTTCGCGTTTCGCTCGCGTGTCACCGGCGTCTATCTCTCGATCATCACGCAGGCGATGACCTATGCGCTGATGCTCGCCTTCTTCCGCAACAATTTCGGCTTCGGCGGCAACAACGGCCTCACCGATTTCAAGGACATTCTCGGTTTCAACGTGCAGGCGCCGGCCACTCGCGTGGCGCTCTTCACGGCGTCGGCCATCGCCCTCGCGCTCGGCTTCCTCATCTGCCTGTGGTTCGTGAAATCGAAATTCGGTAAGGTCCTGATCTCGATCCGCGACGCGGAGTCCCGCACGCGCTTCCTCGGTTATCGCGTCGAGAACTACAAGCTCGTCGCCTTCGTCGTGTCCGCCTGCATGGCCGGTGTTGCCGGCGCGCTCTATGTACCGCAGGTTGGTATCATCAACCCGAGCGAATTCGCGCCCGCGAACTCCATTGAATATGTGATCTGGGTCGCCGTCGGCGGGCGAGGGACGCTTGTCGGCGCCGCCATCGGCGCCTTCGTGGTGAACTATGCCAAGACCTTCTTCACCACCGGTGCGCTTGCCGCCTACTGGCTGTTTGCGCTCGGCGGTCTCTTCATCTTCGTGACGCTGTTCATGCCCAAGGGCATCGTCGGCACCATCTCCGACTACTGGTCGCGTGAGCGCAAGCCGGGCGCGCCGGTGAACGGCACGGCCGCGCCCGAACGGGCGCCGGCGGAGTAGCACGCATGGCACTGACCAGCGCGCTTCTCTATCTCGACGGCGTCACCGTGAGCTTCGACGGCTTCCGCGCGTTGAACGAGCTATCGCTCGTGCTTGAGGCCGGTGAGATGCGCGCGATCATCGGTCCGAATGGCGCGGGCAAGACCACGATGATGGACGTCGTCACAGGCAAGACGCGGCCCGACAAGGGTGAAGTGTTTTTCTCCGGCAATGTCGACCTTACGCGCCTCGACGAGGCCGAGATCGCGAACCTCGGCATCGGCCGCAAATTCCAGAAGCCGACGGTGTTCGATCATCACTCGGTGCTCGACAATCTGCGTCTCGCGCTCGCGGGCGACCGGCGGGCAGGCTTCAATATTTTCTGGCGTGAGAGCGACGAAGAACGTGCGCGCATCGACTCCATCCTGAGGACCATCCGCCTCACCGATCACAGTCATCGTCTGGCAGGCGGACTCTCGCACGGCCAGAAACAGTGGTTGGAGATCGGCATGCTGCTTTCGCAGGAGCCGAAGCTCCTGCTCGTGGACGAACCTGCCGCCGGCATGACCGACGCCGAGACGCACCAGACGGCCGAGTTGCTGCGCGAGATCAACAAGGATCGCACGGTAATCGTCGTGGAGCACGACATGGAATTCGTGCGCGAACTCGGCGTGCGCGTCACGGTCCTGCACGAAGGCTCGGTGCTCGCCGAAGGATCGCTCGACCAGGTCAGCAACGACCAGCGCGTCATCGAAGTCTATCTGGGACGCTGACGCGATGCTCGAAGTCAGGAACATCGACCTCTTCTATGGCGCTGCCCAGGCGTTGCGCGGCATCTCGCTCAATGTCGAGGCCGGCAAGGTGACTTGCGTGCTCGGCCGCAATGGCGTCGGCAAGACGAGCTTGCTACGCGCCATCGCCGGTCAGCACGCGGTCGCCCATGGCGACATCCTGCTCAACGGCAGCAGCATCGCCGCGCTCCGTCCGGCCCAGCGTGCCCGGCTCGGCATCGGTTATGTGCCGCAGGGCCGCGAGATTTTTCCGCTGCTCACCGTCGCGGAGAACCTGGAGACCGGCTTCGCGCCGTTGCCACGCGCCGAGCGCTACGTCCCTGAAGACGTCTATTCGTTGTTCCCGGTGCTGAAGGACATGCTGCGAAGGCGCGGCGGCGACCTTTCGGGCGGCCAGCAGCAGCAGTTGGCGATCGCCCGGGCGCTGGTCATGCGGCCGAAGGTCCTCGTGCTGGACGAGCCGACCGAGGGCATCCAGCCCTCCATCATCAAGGATATCGGCCACGCGATCCGCTACTTGCGCGACCGCGGCGATATCGCGATCCTGCTGGTCGAGCAGTATTTCGATTTCGCGCGGGAGCTTGCGGACAGCTTCGCCGTCATGGACCGCGGCCAGTTCGTGCTCACCGGCGATCGCGAGGCGATGCAGGGCGAAGATGTCCGTCGGCGTATCTCCCTTTGAGGTCGAGATCGGCGCGGGGATAGCGGGCCTGCGCGCGGCGGGCGTGCTGCGCCTCGAGGCGCGGCGCATGGCGGGCCAGACCGTTGCCGACGAGATCGACGAGCAGGGGCCGCTGCGCGTGCGCTTCCCGCGTGTCGCGGCGGAAGGCGTGCTGGAAGGCGTTCTCGTCAATACCGGCGGCGGTATTGTCGGCGGCGACGCGCTGCGCTTCGAGATCGAAGCGGGCGAGGGCACGCGTGTCGCGCTCACCAGCCAGGCGTCGGAAAAAATCTATCGCTCGGGCGGGGCGGATGCGACCGTGGATATTGTCCTGCGCGCGGCTGCGCGCTCGTCGCTCGCCTGGGTGCCGCAGGAGTCGATCCTGTTCAACCGCGCCCGCGTCCTGCGCACGATCGAAGCGGACGTGGCAAGCGATGCGACACTGACGATTTGCGAGTCGATTGTCTTCGGCCGTGCCGCCATGGGTGAGACCGTCGCGAACGGCAAGCTGAAAGACCGCTGGTGTATCCGTCGCGACGGAAAACTTGTATTCGCCGACGCGGTCACTCTCGACGGTGAGATCGGCGCAACGCTCGCGCGCCCCGCCGTTGCGCATGGCTCTATCGCGGCCGGAACCATCGTTCAGTTTGCGCCCGACGCGGAATCGAAAATCGACTCCGTTCGCGCCGCCGTCGAACATGACGGCGTCGAAGCCGGCGCCAGCGCCTTCGACGGCATGATCGTCGTCCGCATTCTCGCGCAGGACAGTATCGGCCTGCGCGCCGCCATTCTCGCAACGCTGTCGGCGCTCAATGCAGCGCCGCCACGCGCATTCTCGCTTTGAAGACCCGGAGGAACCGATGAACCTCACGCCAAGGGAAAAAGACAAGCTGCTCGTGGCGATGGCCGCGATGGTAGCGCGCGCCCGTCTCAAGCGCGGCGTGAAGCTCAATCACCCCGAAGCCATCGCGCTCATCACCGAGGCGGTGGTCGAGGGCGCGCGCGACGGCAAGACGGTTGCGCAGCTGATGAAGCTCGGCGCGAAAATCTTGAAGCCCTCGCAGGTCATGCCCGGCGTCGCCGAGATGATCCACGACGTGCAAGTCGAGGCGACGTTCCCCGACGGCACCAAGCTCGTCACCGTTCACAACCCGATCCGCGCCGGCAAGGCCAAGAGCGTGCCGGGCGAGGTGCGCACGAAGAAGGGCGACATCGAACTGAACGCGGGCCGCGAGACGGTGAAGATCAAAGTGGCGAATTCCGGCGACCGCCCGGTGCAGGTCGGCAGCCACTATCATTTCTTCGAAACGAACCCCGCGCTGAAATTCGAGCGCGACAAGGCGCGCGGCATGCGCCTCGCAATCCCCGCAGGCACCGCAGTCCGCTTCGAGCCGGGCCAAACGCGCGAAGTCACGCTCGTCGCGCTCGCGGGCAAGCGCGAGGTTTACGGCTTCCGGCAGGAGGTCATGGGCAAACTATGAGCTTGCTGCGAATCAACCGCTTCCACACCTTCCTCCTTACACTCGTAAGGAGAGACCAATGCCGTACGCATTTCCCTACAGGCGCACCGTGACGCTCACGAGCAAAGGCCAGATCACGCTCCCGGTCGAACTCCGCCGCAGCTGGAATCTCAAGGCGGGCGATCAGCTCGACTTCGTGCTAGCCGACGACGGCTCCGTGCGCGTGCGCAAGCACGTTCGCCTGTCCAACCACGACGACACCGACCGCATCTCGATCCGGAGTGCGGCGGAAGGAACCTGACGCCGAGGTCCACCATGAAGATGTCCCGCGCCGCTTATGCCGATATGTTCGGTCCGACGACCGGCGATCAGGTGCGTCTCGCCGACACCGAACTCTTCATCGAGATCGAGAAGGACTTCACCACCTACGGCGAGGAAGTGAAGTTCGGCGGCGGCAAGGTGATCCGCGACGGCATGGGACAGTCGCAGGTGACGCGCGCGCAGGGCGCGGTCGACACCGTCATTACGAACGTCGTCGTGCTCGATCACTGGGGCATTGTGAAAGCCGACGTGGGCCTGCGCGACGGGCGCATCTTTGCGATCGGCAAGGCGGGTAACCCGGATATCCAGCCGGATGTCGACATCATCGTTGGTCCCGGCACCGAAGCGATTGCCGGCGAGGGCAAGATCCTCACCGCCGGCGGCTTCGACGCACATATTCATTTCATTTGTCCGCAGCAGATCGACGATGCGCTGATGTCCGGCGTCACCACGATGCTCGGCGGCGGCACCGGCCCTGCGACGGGTACGAACGCCACCACCTGCACGCCGGGCCCGTGGCACATGGCGCGGATGATCGAGGCCGCCGATGCCTTTCCGATGAATCTCGGCTTTGCCGGCAAGGGCAACGCGTCGCTCCCTGCGGGACTGGAAGAGCAGGTCCGTGGCGGCGCCTGCGCGCTAAAGCTGCACGAGGACTGGGGCACGACGCCCGCTGCCATCGACTGCTGCCTCTCCGTCGCCGACGCGCTCGACATTCAGGTGATGATCCACACCGACACGCTGAACGAGTCGGGTTTCGTGGAAGATTCCATTGCGGCGTTCAAAGGCCGCACCATTCATGCCTTCCACACCGAAGGTGCGGGCGGCGGCCACGCGCCCGACATCATCAAGGTCGCGTCGCTCAAGAACGTGATCCCGTCTTCCACGAATCCCACGCGGCCCTTCACGGTGAACACGCTCGACGAGCATCTCGACATGCTCATGGTCTGCCATCACCTCGATCCCGGCATCGCCGAGGATCTGGCTTTCGCCGAGAGCCGCATCCGCAAGGAGACGATCGCGGCAGAAGACATCCTGCACGACATCGGCGCTCTCTCGATCATATCATCGGACAGTCAGGCCATGGGCCGCGTCGGCGAAGTGCCGATCCGCACCTGGCAGACCGCCGACAAGATGAAGCGCCAGCGCGGTCCGCTGCCCGAGGACAAGGGCAAGAACAACGACAACTTCCGCGTGAAGCGTTACATCGCCAAATACACGATCAATCCCGCCATCGCGCATGGCATGTCGAAGCACATCGGCTCCGTCGAGAAGGGCAAGCTTGCCGATCTCGTGCTCTGGTCGCCCGCCTTTTTCGGCGTGAAGCCCGACATGATCCTGAAGGCCGGGACGATCGCCGCCGCGCAGATGGGCGATCCGAACGCTTCCATTCCGACGCCGCAGCCGGTGCATTACCGTCCGATGTTCGGAGCCTTCGGCAAGGCGCTCACGCGTTCGTCCTACACTTTCGTGTCGCAGGTCTCCCTGGAAGAGGGGCTCGCGAAGCGCCTCAATGTCGAGCGTCCGCTGCTCGCGGTTGAGAACACGCGCACGATTTCCAAGAAGAGCATGGTGCTGAACGACGCCACGCCCGAGATCGAAGTGGACGCTGAAACCTACGAGGTCCGCGCCGACGGCGAGTTGCTCACCTGCCAGCCGGCGAAGGTGCTACCCATGGCGCAGCGCTATTTCCTGTTCTGAGGTGCGTATGCTGCGCGCGACGAGTGTTCTGCCTGCCGGCACATGGGAACGCGCCCTTGAAGCGGACCATGTTGCGCTCACGCACGACAACCGCCATCGCCGACGCATCGCCATGAAAGGCGAGGGCGGCACGGAATTCCTGCTCGATCTCACTGACGCCGCGTATCTGCACGACCGCGATGGGCTCGCGCTCGACGATGGCCGCATCGTGCGCGTCCTCGCGGCCGAGGAGCCGGTGGCCGAAATCACCGGCAACGCGCATCTCATTGCGCGCGTCGCGTGGCATATCGGCAACCGCCACGTCCCGGCGCAGATTTTGTCCGACCGCATCCGCATCGCCCGCGATCATGTGCTCGAGGAAATGATCGAGCGGCTGGGCGCCCGCGTCGCTCGCGTGAAGGCCGCCTTCGATCCCGAACCCGGCGCTTATGCGAGCGAAGGGCACTCGCACTCCCATAATCACGACCATGACCACGCGCACGGCCTTTCACACTCGCACGGGCACGGTCATGACCACTGACACGCGCGAAAATTTTCTTCCGCTGCTCGTCTGGCTCAATCCGAGCTTTCCGGTCGGCTCTTTCGCCTACAGCCACGGCATCGAATGGGCGGTGGAGGCGGGCGACATCAAGGACGCTGAAACCTGCGCGGCCTGGCTGACGGACTTGCTCAATCATGGCGGTGCGTGGTCCGACGCGGTGCTGCTGGCCGCGGCGCATCGCGCCATCGAGACGCAGGATGGCGCGGCGCTTGTTGAAGTTGCAGAGCTTGCAAGTGCGCTGTCGCCCTCGAAAGAGAGAAAGCTGGAGACCTTGAAGCAGGGCGACGCCTTCCTGCTCGCGGTGAAGAATGCTTGGCCCTGCGAGTCAATCGATCGTCTGGCGAAAATCTGGCCGCACGCGACGGCATTCCCTGTTGCGGTCGGCGTTGCCAGCGCCGGACACAGGATCGCGCTCGGTTCGGTGCTTGAAGCCTATCTGCTCGCGACCGTCACCAATCTTGTCTCTGCGGCCGTGCGGCTCATTCCGCTCGGCCAGACCGACGGCACGAAAGTTGTCGCACGCCTCACACCACTTGCACGCGACGTCGCGGTGCATGCTGCTCGCTCGACGCTCGATGACGTCGGCGGCGCGGCCTTTCGGTCCGACATCGCATCGATGCGGCATGAGACGCAGTACACGAGGTTGTTTCGCTCATGAGTTTAAAAAGCATGTCGGGTCCGTTGCGCGTCGGCATCGGCGGGCCGGTCGGCTCGGGCAAGACCGCGCTCATGGAAGCGCTCTGCAAGCGCTTCCGCGACCGCTATCAGCTCTGCGCGATCACGAACGACATCTACACAAAAGAGGACGCGGAGATTCTCACGCGCGCGGGTGCGCTGCCGTCCGAGCGCATCATGGGCGTAGAGACCGGCGGCTGTCCGCATACGGCGATCCGCGAAGACGCTTCGATCAATCTGGCGGCGGTCTCCGAAATGCGCGCGCGCTTTCCCGATCTCGATCTCATTCTGATTGAGTCGGGCGGCGACAATCTCGCCGCCACCTTCTCGCCGGAGCTCGCGGACCTGACGATCTATGTGATCGACGTATCAGCCGGCGAAAAAATCCCGCGCAAGGGGGGGCCGGGCATCACCCGGTCGGACCTCCTCGTGATTAACAAGACCGACCTCGCGCCGCTCGTCGGTGCCTCTTTGGAGGTCATGGACCGGGATGCCCGCAAAATGCGCGGCAGCCGGCCCTTCCTGTTCACAAATATGAAATCGGGGGACGGGGTGGCCCAAGTGGCCGCAATGATCGAGCAATCCGGCGGGTTAACAGCCTGAGGTTGTTCCGGATTGAGGAAATTTAACATTCCATCGCGGGTCTTATGCTAGGAATGGCTTAGTCATAGGGCCGGAAACCGGGGCGCAAGCGACCGTTGCCGTCTGCCCGACGTTCGCAGGGAACAGCGCCACCGCAGAAGTTCGGTCAGGCAGAAATCGGCTAGTTGCATGCACGCGCCACATCAGAAGTCGCGATCGGAATCCGTGAAACCGCCTGCCGGCTCGCCGGTGCCGCCTTCCTCGAAGCGCTGGCTCGGCATTGCCGCCGTCGCGGTGCTGCTCGTCGGCGCCGTCGCATGGTGGGGGCTTTCGGGCTCGACCAACGCCACCACCGGCGCAAAGGGCAAAGGCCCGGTCGGTTTTCCGGTCGAAACCGCCGTCGCGAAAGCGATGAAGACCACGAGCGACATTCCCGCCGTCGGCAGCCTGCGTTCCGACGAGCATGTGCAGATTGCGCCGGAGATCGCCGGCCGCATCGCGGAGATTCGTTTCAAGGAAGGCGAGCCGGTCAAGCAGGGCGATATTCTCGTCAAACTCGACGACGCGCTGGCCCAGGCCGACGTCGCCGACGCCGAGGCGCGCTTTAGTTTCCAGAAGGCCAATTTCGAACGCGCCGAGTCGCTCGCGCGGACCCGCAACATTGCCGAGCGCACGCATGACGAGGCGCGCCAGAATTTCGAAACTGCGCGCGCGACACTCGAACTCGCCCGCGTGCGGCTGGCCAAGCACACGATCCTCGCGCCGTTCTCGGGCGTCGTCGGCATCCGCACGCTGTCGGCCGGCGCATTCGTCGCCATCGGCACCACGGTCGTCAATCTGGAAAAGATCGACGTCCTGAAGCTCGATTTCAAAATTCCGGAAATCTTCCTCGCCGACGTGCGGGTCGGGCAGACCGTGGACGTTGGAGTCGATGCGCTGCCGAAGCGCGCCTTCCAGGCGCGCATCTACGCCATCGACCCGCTGGTCGACGTGAACGGCCGCGCGCTGCAAATTCGCGCGCGCCTCGACAATCCGGAAGGCGTATTGCGACCGGGCCTTTTCGCGCGCGTTCTCGTCAAGGGCCGCACCGAGCGCGAAGTCGTACTCGTGCCGGAGAGCGCGGTCGTTCCCCGGGCGGGGGAAACCTTCATCTTCCGTGTCGAGGACGGCAAGGCCGTCGAGTCCAAAATCGAAGTCGGCAGCCGCCGTTCGGGTATGGTCGAAATCACGAGCGGCCTGATGGATGGCAGCACAATCGTGGTCGCGGGTCACCAGCGCCTGAAGAACGGCGCGATCATTGACGTTGTGAATGCCGGGGCGCGGCCGCAGCAGGGCCGGAAAAGCTGATGTTTGAGTTCTGCATTCGCCGGCCGGTTTTCGCGACCGTTCTCAGCCTGATCATCGTCCTGCTCGGCATCGTCTCCTTCAACCGGCTGGCCGTCCGCGAATATCCGAATATCGACGAGCCGACGGTGTCGGTCGTCACGACCTATCCGGGCGCGTCCGCCGCGATCATCGAAAGCCAGATCACGCAGGTGCTGGAAGGCTCGATCGCCGGCATCG
>Ga0307505_10002639_pt1 | contig 12230 bp, 10 predicted proteins | sample 23_S_MG_FD_202183 | JGI IMG/M metagenome (GOLD analysis project Ga0307505, IMG submission 202183) | Soil microbial communities from Populus trichocarpa stands in riparian zone in the Pacific Northwest, United States - 23_S | ecosystem: Environmental > Terrestrial > Soil > Riparian zone > Trees...
CTACTCCAGCTCGCGATGCGCACACACCGAGAGCCTTCTCCCCTCCGCAGAGGGGAGAAGGTGCCGAAGGCGGATGAGGGGTCGCTCTCGTGACAGGTACGCAGCCTTCTGTTTCTTTCTCTCAGGCACGCCGCTGCGCGGCGTAGGCCGGCTCGGGATGACAACACATTCGTCGTGAATCATTCGTCCGTGCCGGCGCACCCAGCCGCGCCACGGATGGATCACCACGAACTGAGAACCGACAACTGACAACCCAACCCACTGGACACCGACTTCCGGGGGCTGTGTTCAGCGTTGCACGGTGAAGAGGGGCCAGTCCCCCAGGCGTTCGCCGAGACTGGCCGTTCCGCGCGGTGCGAACTGCAGTCCGGACCCAGCCACCAGGTCGCGCACCGTGTTCGACACCACGATCTCTCCCACCGCCGCTGCTTCCGCGAGCAGCGCGCCGATTTCCACCGAGAGGCCGGCGATGCCGTCCGCGGTCCGTTCGCATTCGCCCGTGTGCAGCCCTGCGGCGAGACGGATGCCTCGCGCGCCGGCCGCGTCGAGCAGTGCCCGGGCGCAGCGGATCGCGCGTGCCGGTCCGTCGAACGTGGCCACCAACGCATCATCGATACGGCCGATCTTCTCGCCCTGGAACCAGCGGATCTCGCGTGACGCATCGTCGTCCAGCTCGTCGAAGAAACGGTCCGTGCGCACGAACAACAGCGTGGCCAGCACGCGGGTGCGATCGACGGCCGTGCTCAGGCCATTCACGAACCGTTGCACGGCCTCGAGAATCGCGTCCTGATCGCCGACGAAAGGCAGGTGATCGCTGCCCGGCAGCTCGACGAACTGCGCGTTGGGGATGCGATCCGCGATGTAACGCCCTTCCTCGACGCGCAGGCAGCGATCGCCGGAGCGGTGCAGAACCAGGGTGGGGACGCGGAGCGTCGGCAACACGTGCCGGATGTCGATGTCCGCATTCATGCGAGTCAGCGCGGCCGCCGCCCCGGGACTGGCTCCCATGCGCAGATACGTGCTCCACCACGTCCGGAAATCTGGGTCGCCCGCGCGGCTCGGGGCGCGCTCGTCGATTCCCACCGGCCCGCCCCATTCGCGCTCGATCATCTCGATGAACGCCTCCCGTTGTTCAGGAGTGGGGCCCCACGGATAGTCGGGCGCGCGCAACCGCCGCGCGTAGCCTCCGATGATCACGACGGCAGCCGCGTGCTCGGGATAAGTCGCGCCGAAGAGGCTGGACATCGTGCCGCCCTCGGAAACGCCCATGACCACGGCGCGCGTCGAGCCGGCCGCGTGCATGACCGCGCGCACGTCGTCCATCCGCTCCTCGAGCGTCGGCAGTTGCGAGAGCGGAACCGCGTCCGAGAGCCCTGTGCCGCGCTTGTCGAAGAGGATCAATCGCGAGAAGCCGGCCAGCTTACGCAGGAAGCGCGCGAACGACGGCTCCTGCCAGAACATCTCCAGGTGCGACACCCAGCCCATGACGAACACAAGGTCGATCGGACCATCACCCAGCACCTGATAGGCGATGTTCACCGAGCCGCTGCGCGCGTAGCGGGTCGTGGGCGGCTGCCAGAACGCCACAGGCTGCGCCCGCTGGACCTCCGCCACGAAGCGATACCCGCGCCGCGGGATCGTTTGCACGTAGTCCGCCGAAGGATCCTCCGCCGCCAGCGCCTTCCGCAGCAGAGAGATGTTCTGCGCGAGATTGTTCTCATCCACCACCGTGTCCGGCCACACCTGTTCGATCAGCGTCTCCTTCGACACGACCGTGCCCGCGCTTTCGACCAGCACGCGCAACGTGTCGAACGCCTTCGGAGTCAGCGCAATCTCCCCGCCCGGGGCCGACAGCAACCCCTGCGAAGGATCCAGACGGAAAGGACCGAACTGATAGACGCTCATCGGATTCTTCTCACACCACATTCAGGGAAATCTCAGCCCGTTCTCACGACTGCGAACCCTGCCCGGCCGAGATTGTCGCCAGGAGAATGCCATGACCTGGATCGACATCGCGACCTGGGGCGCTCTCGCGCTCCTGCCCCTCTTCATCGTCATTGACCTGATCTACCGCGCGCGTCGCTACGATACCCCGCGATTCTGGCGCCTGCGCGCCCTTGCGGTCACCGTCGTCGCTTTCGCGCTTTCGTTCGCCGTGCCCATGGTGTGGGCGCGCATGCTCGGCACCTGGACCCTGCTCGACCTCACCGTCCTCGGCACCCTCGGCGGTGCGATCGTGGGCATCCTGGTCTACGAGCTCGGACACTACTGGTATCACCGCACCATGCACCGCAACGACAAGCTCTGGAAGGTCTTCCACCAAATGCACCACAGCCCCGAGTCCCTCGACGTGTGGGGTGCGTACTTCCTCGCCCCGACGGACGTCATCGGCTTCGTGACGCTGCAGACGCTCGTCTTCGGTCCGCTCCTCGGGTTGCCGGTCGGTGCCGTCGTGATCGGGAGCGTTTTCCTGACCTTCAACGCCGTCTTCCAGCACGCCAACCTGCGCACGCCCGCGTGGCTCGGCTACTTCATCCAACGCCCGGAGAGCCACGGCATCCACCACGAGCGCGGCGTTCACGCCTACAACTACAGCGACCTGCCGTTGTGGGACATGGTCTTCGGTACATTCCGCAACCCGCGCGAGTTCCAGGGCGAAGTCGGCTTCTGGAACGGAGCCTCGTCCAAGATCGGAGCCATGCTCCTGGCCCGCGACGTGAGCGTGGCACCGACGGAGCTCGTACCCGCGGAAGTGACCGAAGCGCCCGTGAAGCGCGTGGCCTGAAATTGATTTCGATGAGGTGCGGGCGTTCGCCCGCACCTCAAGTTTGTTCCCGAAGCCGAGCGCCGGCGTCCACGGAGGACTTGGCGCCTGCGCTGCACGGCTCCCGGCACGAGCCTCGCGAGAGCTTCACCCGGCTTCGGCCCACTCCTCGCGAGAGCCCGGAGGGCTAAAGCCCACCGCTCCACAAGATCGTGGCGGCGCGGCTCCGAACCGATAGGCGTTCCTTCTGGCAGGACGCCAACTGACAACCGAACAACGTTCGTTACAATCGCGCGCGTGAACGTCGCTCCTCTTAATGTCCCTGCTCTGACCACCGAGCGGCTTCGGCTGCGAATGCTGAACGCCGATGATTTCGAGGAGTACTCGGCGATCCACACGGATGCGGAGGTGACACGGTTTACAGCGCGGAAGCATCTCGACCGGATGGAGACGTGGCGGCATCTGGCGATGATCGCCGGGCACTGGCACCTGCGCGGTTTCGGGATGTGGGGCGTGTTCGAGAAGGACTCGGATCGTCTGGTGGGACGCGTCGGGTTTTATCAGCCGGATGGCTGGCCCGACTTCGAGCTCGGCTGGACGATCGGCCGGAACTGGTGGGGGAAGGGCTACGCCACCGAAGCCGCCCAGCGTTGCGTGGAGTTTGCTTTCCGCGACCTGGACCGCGATCACCTCATCAGTCTCATCGACCCCTTGAACGTGGCCTCGATCCGCGTCGCGGAACGAATCGGCGAAACGGTCCAGGGCGACGTGACGGTGGACGGACATCGCCTGATCATCTACGGCATCGCGCGCACGGCTTGAAGCCTGTGAGGTGCGCACCCAAACGGGAACTCTGTGGAGCGGTGGGCTTTAGCCCTCCGGGCTCTCGCGAAGAGTCTCCCCTCTGCCGCCGCGGCTCTTGGCGTGCAGGTCCCGAAAGCCTCATGCGGCTCCGGCAAACGCGTCGCGAGCGCCCGGCGGGCTAAAGTCCACCGCTCCACAGAGACGCCGCTCGCTCGGGTGTCGTACGATCCCTGCCGTGAATAGACGCAACATTCCCAAGCCCAAGCCGGGCGGTCTCGATCCGGCTTCGATCGTCGACTCATTCGCGCATCGGATGATGTACTCAGTGGCGCGGGACGCGTTCAACGCCACGGACGAGAACATCTGCCAGGCACTCGCCTTCACGATTCGGGACCGCCTCGCGGATCGGTGGTTTGCGACGCAGGACCGGTACTACCAGGAGGACGTGAAGCGCGTTCACTACCTTTCGCTCGAGTTCCTCCTCGGCCAGTTGATGATGAGCAACATCCTCAGCCTGGGGGCGGAGCTCGAGTTCGAGGAGGCCATGCGCAGCATTGGCATGGACCTCGGCCAGATCGTGGAGCGGGAGAACGACGCCGGTCTCGGAAACGGAGGCCTGGGTCGTCTGGCCGCGTGTTTCCTCGACTCCGCTTCGACGGTCGGTCTGCCCTTCTACGGTTACGGCATCCGTTACGAGTACGGCATCTTTCGCCAGGCCATCGTCGACGGGAACCAGGTCGAGGCACCGGACAACTGGCTGCGCTACGGATCGGCGTGGGAAGTGCCGCGGCCCGACGTCACCTTTCCCGTGAAGTTCCACGGGCGCGTCGAGAACTACATCGATGAGCACGGCCGCAGCCGCATCCGCTGGGTCGACACGCGCGATGTCTATGCCATGGCGTACGACATTCCCATCCCCGGCTACCGCAACGACGTGGTGAATTCGCTGCGTCTCTGGTCCGCGAAGTCCAGTCGCGAGTTCGACCTCGAGAAGTTCAACGCGGGCGCCTACATCGAGGCGGTCGAAGACAAGACCAGCAGCGAGAACATCTCGAAGGTGCTCTATCCGGCCGACAATCAGTACGCCGGCCGCGAGCTCCGGCTCAAGCAGCAGTACTTCTTCACGTCCGCGACCATCCAGGACATCCTGCGACGGTTCCGCAAGACGCACCCGGACCAGTGGCAGATGCTTCCGGACAAGGTGGCCATCCAGCTCAACGACACGCATCCTGCGATCGCCATCCCGGAGCTGATGCGAGTCCTCGTCGATGAGGAAGTCGTTGAGTGGGACACGGCCTGGTGGATCTGTGAGCGCGTCTTCGCCTACACGAATCACACCGTGCTGCCGGAGGCGTTGGAGAAGTGGTCGCGGGAGTTGATGGGCCGGCTGCTGCCTCGCCATCTGCAGATCATCGAAGAGATCGATCGCCGCTTCCGCGCGCACGTGGCGGAGGCGTTTCCCGGCGACGAGGCCACCCTGCGCAAGACGGCGGTGCTCGATGAGGAGCACGTGCGCATGGCCAACCTGGCCATCGTCGGCTCGCACTCGGTGAACGGCGTGGCCAGGCTGCACTCGGAGATCCTGGTCTCCCGCGTGTTCCCCGAGTTTCATGCGCTCTTCCCGAAGAAGTTCAGCAACAAAACCAACGGCATCACGCCGCGCCGCTTCCTGCTCCAGGCCAACCCGGAGTTGTCGGCGCTGATCACCGAGTCGATCGGCGGCGCCTGGGCCGCCGACCTCGAACGGTTGCGCGGCCTCGAGGCATTCGTAGAGGATGCGGCGTTCCGCGAGCGGTGGCGCGAGGCACGGCTGAAGCGCAAGGAGATCCTGGCCAAGTGGATTCGACGTTGCCTGCGCACGGAGATCGAGCCGGACTGGCTCTTCGACATCCACGTGAAACGCATCCACGAGTACAAGCGCCAGCTCCTGAACGCGATGCACGTCCTGTCGCTCTACGACCGGCTGCAGGCGGGAGAGGTGGTGCCGCCGCGAGTGGTGATCTTCGGAGGGAAAGCGGCACCCAGCTACGTCATCGCGAAGTTGATCATCCGCCTGATTCATGAGGTCGCGGAACTGGTGCGCGCGAATCCGCGCGTCGCGCGTCAACTGCAGGTCGTCTTCGTGCCGAACTACAAAGTCTCCGCGGCCGAGATTCTGTTTCCGGCCACGGACCTCTCCGAGCAGATCTCCACCGCCGGCACGGAGGCATCCGGCACGGGCTGCATGAAGGCGGTCCTCAACGGTGGCGTGATCATCGGCACGCTCGACGGCGCCAACATCGAGATCCGGGACGAGGTGGGAGAGGACAACATGTTCGTGTTCGGCCATACGGCCGAGGAGATCGCGTCCGGCACGGTGCAGTATGAACCCAGCCCGAGACTGGAGGCAGTCATCGAGCGCATCGGCTCCATGGCAGGCGGAATGTTCCAGCCGATCGTGGACATCCTTCGCAACAACGACCGCTACTACCACTGCGCGGACTTCGACTCGTACATTGAGACGCAGTCACGCGCCGCCGAGGCCTGGACGCGCACCGAGGAGTGGACGCGGAGGTCCATCCTGAACACGGCCCGCAGCGGTCCCTTCTCCTCCGATCGCACCATCCGCGAGTACGCGAAGGACATCTGGGAAGTGTGACCCGCGCTGTGGCAGTTGCGATTGACACGGTACCTGACCGCTACGCGGACTGTCTTGGCAACCCGCGAAATCCCACGCCTAAAGGCGTCGCCTAAAGGCGTGGGCTACTCGCTTCTCGCCGCCTGTGGCGGCGAAAAGAGGCGGAGCGCCGGCGTCCCGCCGGCTGGCCGGGGGGCGTCCTCGCCCCGGGAGGGGGAACGCGCCTTGCGCGAAGGACGCTCGTCTCGCGATGCTGGGTTTTGGCTCGAATGCCCCCGCCCGCGGCGGGACGCCGCAAGGCCAGCCCGCGGGGACGCCGGCGCTCCTCGGCTCGACATGCGCTCAAAATGTCCAAACTCCAGGTACCGCGTTAGCGGTACCGCCTCCGGCGGCTTCGCACGACTCCGCTGCGCGGTGTCGGCGCCGCGCTGGTTGCTTGCGATGAACCGCAAGCAACCAGCAACACACTCGTGCCGGCCTACGGCTGCTTCGGCGTCAGGGCGCCGACCAGCGCGGCCAGTCGCGCGCGGGCATTGGCTTGTTCTTCGAGCGTGCCTGTGAGCAAGCGAGCGATCTCGGCGAGCTCGTTGGTGATGTCCGGAGTCGCGTCGCCAATGGTGATCGCTCCCTTGGTCTGACCGCTCTCGGCCATGCGCTTGCGCTCGTCCGCGACGCGTGCGAGCTCCGCGGTGCGCTTCTCGAGCTCACCGGGCAGGGCCAGGAGCGCTTCGTCGGCGACATTCTTGAGCGCACCGCGATTCAAGTCTTTCGCAGCGGCCAGCTCGCGGAACTGCAGGAGCTTCTTCGTCGCCGGGAAGTAGGGGCTGTTGGGGTCGTCGACCAGTTTGGCCTGGACCACCGCCACCTCGGCGACCGCCTGCTTGCTCCCGCTCTCCACTCCCAGCTCCGCCGTGGCCTTCACCGACTTGCCGATCTCCGGCAGCGGCACGCCCGTGGCGTCGCCCGGATTCACCCACGCGTTCACGGGGAGCTCCTGGTGCGACACCCTTCCGTCGAAGGACGTGGAGTCGACGAGCACGTTGCGCACCCAGACGCGGTTGTTCGCCGCGAACGTTCCGCGCTTCCGCGGCACGGTGATCTCGACGCGATACGCATTCGCGCCGGTCACGGTGACGTAGCGGAGCTCTTTCTCCGTGTGCACCTGCTCGATGGACTTCTCGTCTTTGACGCGGCCGCCTTCTTCCCGCTGGAGCGAGGCCCACTTGTACGTACCATCGCCGCGGGGCTCGCGAAGCATCTCCACGTCGGAGTCGACGATGGCCAGCAGGATTTGCCGCGCCCGGCCCATGTCTTCCGCCACATCGGTGACGCGCGAAAGGGTGTGAAGGTCGGCGGCGAGCTTGTCGATCTTTTCGTCGCGCGCGGGCTGCTGCTCTTGCGCGACGGCGCCCAGGGACACCAGGAGCACCGTCAGGACAACCAATACTTTTTGTTTCATGGGGAGGATCTTATCAAGGGTCTCGTGGGGTGGGGGATGAGGGGTTCTGCCGCGGGCGCGGAATGGGACGAATGGGACGAATGGGACGAATGGGACGAATGAGACTAATGGGACGAATGGGACGAATGAGACGAATGAGACTCTACTGGTAGTCTCATAGGTCCCATACGTCCCATTCGTCCCATTCGTCCCATAGTCCCATCCCATTCCCATACCATTCCTGCGATGCTCGTCGGACGCTTCGCTCCTTCTCCTACCGGCCCTCTCCACCTCGGCAGTCTGGTGGCGGCGGTGGGGTCGTGGCTTCATGCGCGGCGGGCCGGAGGGCGTTGGCTCGTGCGGATGGAGGATCTCGACACTCCTCGCGTGGTTGCCGGATCCGGGGAAGAGATCCTGCTGGCGCTGCAACGATACGGACTCGATTGGGACGGGGAGATCGTGTGGCAGTCGCAGCGAACCTCCCTCTATGAAGACGCGCTCCAGGAGCTCCGGACGAGAGACCTCGTCTATGACTGCGCGTGCTCGCGCGCCGACCTGCAGCGCTCCGCGTCCGCGCCGCTGGGTGCCGAGCCGGTGTATCCGGGCACCTGCCGGCGGGGGATCGCGGCGGGGAAACAGGCGCGGGCCGTCCGGTTTCGCGCGCCCGACGAAGTCCTCGCTTTCGAGGATCTCCTGGTGGGAACCGTTCAGGAGAATGTGGCTCGAAGGACGGGCGATTTCGTCGTTCGCCGGGCGGACGGGCTCTTCGCCTACCAACTGGCCGTAGTGGTCGACGACGCAAACCAGGGCGTGACGCAGGTCGTGCGTGGCGCGGATCTCCTGCAATCCACCGCTCGCCAGATCGCGTTGCAACGCGCCCTCGGACTCCCGACACCGTCCTACGCGCATCTGCCTCTCGTGCTCAATCCCGACGGTTCGAAGCTCGGGAAGCGGGACGGCGCACTGCCACTGCCCACTCTTGATGAGGCTCGCGTCCGGGAGACGCTCGCGCTGGCGTTGCGCCATCTCGGGATCGTCATTCCTGAAGACACGCCTCGGGCCATGCTCGACCTCGCGTTACGATGGCGGGCATGAGCCTGGACATTCGCAACAACGCCGAGCAATCCCGTTTCGAGACCAACGTCGATGGACACACCGCCTACGCCGCGTACGATCTCGAGGATCCGAGCCGGATCGTCTTCACCCACACCACCGTACCGAAGGAGCTCGGAGGACGCGGCATCGCAGGCGAGATCGTGAAGTTCGGCCTCGAGCACGCCCGAAAAGAAGGATTGAAGGTCGTGCCTCAGTGCTCCTACGTGGCCACCTACATCGAGAAGAACCCCGAATACCGGGACCTGGTGGCCTGACCGGCACGGCCGGCGGCGCTGGTTTGGCCCTAGCCTTGGGCACGTGCTGTGGCTCCGTTGTCGGTTGTCAGTGATCGGTTGTCTGCGCATGATCGCGCCGAGGATGAATCCCCCACAACTGAGAACCGACAACTGACAACAGCGCGTAAGGCGGACCAAGATCCACTTCCCGTAGTCGGAGTCGCGCCTTAGACTGCCGCGCATGCAATTGGCACTCATCGCGGTGGGGTTCCTGGTCCTGATTGCGCTCGCGTATCGCTGGTATGGCTCCTGGATCGCGCGGCTGATGGGTCTCGACGCGGCGGCGGTGACGCCGGCCCATGAGCTGAACGATGGCGTCGACTACGTTCCCACCAAGCCGTTCTATCTCTTCGGCCAGCACTTCGCGGCGATCGCCGCGGCGGGGCCGATCGCCGGGCCGATCATCGCCTGCCAGGAATTCGGCTGGCTTCCCTGCCTCCTGTGGATCGGACTGGGGGTCGTGCTGATCGGCGCCGTACACGACTTCATGGCCCTGGCGGCCTCGGTTCGTCACGGTGCCCGTTCGATCGCGGACATCACCCGCGAACACCTGGGCCCACGCGCGGGCATGGCCATGATGGCCTTCATCTGGCTGGCCCTCGTGTACGTGATCGTGGCCTTTGCGGACATCACATCCTCGAGCTTCGTCACCGGCACCGAGGAGCTGGCGGCGTCGGCCGCGGCGTTCCATCCCGGTGGTGCGGTGGCGGCGGCGAGCATCTTCTACCTGGCCATCGCCGTGATCATGGGACTGCTGCAGCGGTATTTCAACCCGCCGCTCTGGCTGCTCACCGCCATCTTCGTCCCGGGCACGCTGTTCGTGGTCTGGCTCGGCACGAAGGTCTCCACGTACTTCATCCTCGACGCGAAGTGGTGGGCGGTGCTGATCCTCGCGTACTGCTGCGTGGCCTCGATGGTTCCAGTGTGGTCGCTCCTGCAACCCCGTGGGTATCTCGGTGGCTTCGTGCTCTATTTCGCACTGGCTCTGGGCGTCATCGGCATCTTCTTCGGCGGGTACGAGATCCAGCAGGACGCATTCAAGGGCTTCGACTCCGGCAAGGCCACGGGCTTGCTCTTCCCGTTCCTGTTCGTGACCATCGCCTGCGGGGCCTGCTCCGGATTTCACGGGCTGGTGTGCTCGGGAACGACGTCCAAGCAGATCGACAAGGAAACGCACATTCGCGCTGTCGGCTACGGCGGCATGCTGGCGGAGGCCTTCGTGGCGCTGATCGCGATCGTCACGGTGATGATCGTCGCGCAGAAAGACCTCACCGGCCTCAAGCCGGGCACCATCTACGGTAACGGCATCGGCTCATTTCTCACGCTGATCATCGGGGAGAAGTACCGCAACTTCGCCATCACCTTCGGAGCGATGGCCTTCACCACCTTCGTCTTCGACACGGTCGACGTGTCCACGCGCCTCGGGCGCTACATCGTGCAAGAGCTCTTCGGCTGGACCTCGCGGCTGGGCGCGTTGGCGGGCACGCTCATGACCATCGCGCTTCCGTTGTACTTCGTGGCCTTCGCGCCTCCCGGAAGCTGGGTGCGGTTCTGGACTCTCTTCGGTGCGTCGAATCAACTCCTGGCCGCCTTGACGCTGCTGGCGATCACCGTGTGGCTGTACCAGCGGCGCCAGACCATCGCCTTCACGCTCCTGCCCATGCTCTTCGTGCTCGTGACGACGCTCTATGCCCTGGTGAGGCTGACCATCTCGAACTTCTCCGGCGCGACGATCGATCCGGTAGCCATGGTCAACGGCATCACCTCGGCATCGCTGATCGCGCTGGCGCTCTACCTCGTGTGGCGCGCGATCGTGCGCGTGCGCATGGAGCGAAGGGTCGCGCTCGCGGGGTAGATGGGGCAGCGCACCGGTCGTAATCATCCGCCTAGAAGCGCAGGCCCACCGTGAGTGCGATGTCGTCTCCGGTGTTGCCGCCGTCTTCGTCGTCGAGGAGGCGGAAGTACTTGACCTGTGCGTAGGGCTTGAGAAAGGCGAGGTCGAATTTCACGCCCCCGATCAGGTTGCCGAGCAGGTCTGTGGTGTTGTCGCCGAGGTCGTCGTCGACGTACCAGAGGCCCACGCCGGCGCCGAGGTAGGGTTGGACTCGGGAGAAGCTGCCGACGTCGATGGTGACGTCGATGTTCGCGGAGCCGGAGGTGACTTCGTCGGCCAGCGAGTACTCGATGTTCGGATTGATGTTCAGGGCGCCGATGTCGAACAGCATCTCGGCGCCGACGAACTCCTCGCCGAGGTCGTTGTAGCGTCCGGCACGAACACCGAACTCAGCGGCGAGGACGGAAGGGGCAATGACGAGGGCCAGGGCGATGAGGGAGAGAATCCGAAACGACTTCATGGACAGCGTGTCCTCCTGCTTCATTGTCTCCGAATCGCGGTTCTGTGCACGAGCGATTCCACATCTTTATCGAGGTCCGGTTTGACGTGCGTGAGGGAATCGGCACAGAATCCCCGCGAAACGAAAATAGAACGCGAGGTTACGGATGGCATCGAAATCAGGTTCCAAGGGTGGCGGTAAGGGACTTTCCGCCGCAGTGCAGCCGAGTGAAGATCTTTCGAAAATCGTCGGCAGTGAGCCGATTCCACGCAGCGAAGTCACCAAGCGCGTGTGGGACTACGTCAAGGCCAACGGCCTTCAGGACCAGACCAACAAGCGGATGATCAATGCCGACGACAAGCTGAAGGTCATCTTCGGCGGCAAAGATCAGGTCTCGATGTTCGAGATGACCGCCCTGGTCAACAAGCACCTCAAGGCGTAAGCGCTGTTGTCGGTTGTCGGTTGTTTCTGCAACTGGCAACTGACGCGCTGTACTGGACCACAAAGCGACAGCGCGGGCTGCGCCCGTCACCCCAACGCCACATTCGCCTGTCATCCTGAGCGGGCGGTGGGATGGCGGCGCGAAGGATCCCCTGCCGAAGCACGATACTCGCTCCGTCGGCAGGAGATCCTTCGCACCCACCCGCCACCCGCTCAGGATGACAGGGTGGAAAGCGCGCGGATTTTTTGCACAATCTCCGCGCCTGCGCAGAAATCCGCGGCATTCCCAGCCTGTCATCCTGAGCGGGCGGTGGGTGGGTGCGAAGGATCCCCTGAGGTAAACAAGGCTCGCGCAAATTGGAGAAGACCACGGTTCTCCGTGCATGCACGCTCGTCGTTCTTCGCACGAGATCCTTCGCAACCCACCCGCCACCCGCTCAGG
>Ga0307505_10002641_pt1 | contig 12229 bp, 11 predicted proteins | sample 23_S_MG_FD_202183 | JGI IMG/M metagenome (GOLD analysis project Ga0307505, IMG submission 202183) | Soil microbial communities from Populus trichocarpa stands in riparian zone in the Pacific Northwest, United States - 23_S | ecosystem: Environmental > Terrestrial > Soil > Riparian zone > Trees...
CTCGCGTGCGATGCGGCGTTCGGCCTCCCAGCGCGCTGCGCCGGGCGTGACCACCTCGCGGGCAAAGGCCGCCGTGCGCGCCAGCAGTTCGTCAGCCGCGCTCATCGCTGGCTGCGCGCCTTGCGAGCGTCGATCTGCGCAAACTGCGCCTTCAGCAGCAGCTGCAGCGTGCGCGCCGATTCTTCGCTCAGGCTCAGCCAGCTGGTGGCCGTGCCGTCCTCCTTGGGCGTGGCCGGCAGCACGGCGGTGTCGATCTGCGCGTGCAACATGCCATGCGCGTTGGACATGCTCTTGATGCGCTGGATTTCGATGCGATAGGTCTTCATCAAGTCGGGCCGCTTCGTGATCGATGCCGCCAGACTACCGCAGATGCTCCGCAGGCCGGCCTTAGCATCGCAGCATGACCATGCCCTCGCTCGCAGCGGCTGCGCTGCTCTCGCTGGCCGCGGCGTCTGCCGCGGCACAGACCACGCTCGCAGTCTATGGCGGCTACCGCGGCGGCGGCAGCTTCGAGCAGGACACCAGCCCCTCGTCCTCGATCGACCTGAAGAGCAGCGCCAGCGGCGCGCTGGCGCTGAGCTTCGCCGTCGACCCGATGCGCCAGGGACAGATCTTCATGTCCTACCAGTCCACCGACCTCGAGGCCAGCGCCACGACGCCGCGCGTGCCGCTGAAGCTGAGCTACCTGCACTTCGGCGGCACCAACTATTTCGAAGGCGCCATCGGCCGCGGCGCCTATGTGGCCGGCGGCATCGGCGTGACCTGGATGTCGCCGAGCCTGAACGGGCTGTCCTCCGAAGTGCGCCCGTCGCTGAACCTGGGCCTGGGCTACGAGTGGCCGATCACCGGTGCGCTGTCGTTGAAGGCCGAGTTGCGCGGCTACTTCACGCTGATCAACAGCAACAGCGCCCTGTTCTGTTCGGGCGGCTGCGTGGTGTCGATCAAGGGCGACGGGCTGACGCAGGTCGAAGGGCTGGTCGGCTTGTCGCTGGCGTTCTAGCGACAATGGCGCCCACTGTCACTTCACGCAGATCTGCAATGCGCTTCAATGTCCTGACCCCTGCCCTGCTGCTGTGCGCCTTCGCCGCACAGGCCCAGACCGATGCGGCCGCCGCCGCATCCGCCAAGGAACCCGGTGCCGTCGTCAAGCCCAGCGGGCTGGTGTTCCTGTCGCAACGCGACGGCAGCGGGCCCAGCCCCGGCCCCGCCGACACCGTCAAGGTCAACTACCGCGGCACCTTCCCCGATGGCCGGGAATTCGACAGCTCCTACAAGCGCGGCCAGCCGATCGAATTTCCGCTGAGCGGCGTGATCAAGTGCTGGACCGAAGGCGTGCAGCTGATGAAGGTCGGCGGCAAGGCCAAGCTCACCTGCCCCGCGGCCATCGCCTATGGCGAACGCGGTGCCGGCGGCGTGATCCCGCCGAACGCGACGCTGCTGTTCGAGGTCGAACTGCTGGGCGTCAAGGGCAAGTAGGGCTTCAGGACCCCGCTCACCCCCAGCGCGTCTCGCTGTCCACGCGCAGGCGTTTGTCGCCCGGCGTGGCGCGCGCCTTGGTGCTGCCGATCGGCCGCGTCAACGCGCTTTCCATCATGTGGCCCCAGGCGCCTTCTCCGGCACGGGTGGCCAGTTCCACCTCGCGCTGCGCGACGCGGCGTTCGAAGGCATCGGGCGAACGTTCGGGCAGGCGGTCGAGCGCGCGCTTCGGGTCCTGGCCAAAATGCGATGCAGTGCGCTGCACCACGGCCTTGAACATCTGCGACACGCGCGAGGGCGTCACCTTCAGCTCGGCCGCCAGCTGCGCCGGCGTCAGGCCGATGCCCAGGTAGGCGTCGATCACCTGGCGCTCGCGCTCGGGCAGCGACGCGAAGAATCGCTCCAGCCGGCGCATGACGATGCCGGTGTCCACACGCGCCTCGACCTCGTCGTGCGGCGTGGCCGCGCGGACCTCGGCCGGCTCGTCGTCGCCGTCGTCCTGTGCGCTGCTGCTCTTGGCGCGGCCTTCCAGTTCGGCCTGTTCCAGCTTGGCGATCTCGTCGATGCTCATGTCGCACAGTTCGGCCAGCTGGGCCATGGCCGGCTCGCCGCCGTGCACGCTGCGCCAGCGCTCGCGCGCGATCTGCAGCGCCTTGATCTTGCGCCGCTGGCCGCGGCCCAGGTGGTCCATCTGGCGCAGCTCGTCGAGCATCGCGCCCTTGACGCGGGCACGGGCATAGCGCAGGAAGGCCTCGGTGGCCTCGGGCGAATCGCGGTCGCCTTCCCACTGGAAGCCCAGCGAGGCCTGCGCCACGGCGATCAACCCGACCTGGATCAGGTCGGCCTTCTCCACGTTGGACGGCAGGTGGCGGGCCAGCGCCTGGGCCTGCTTGCGCACCCAGGACTCGTTCTTCGCGATCAGCGAGGAAGGCACGCCTTGCATCGAAATCATGCCGCGATGCTATGCGCCGGGGGCGCCGCGCCGCGCCCAAAAACTACCGCATTCGACAGGCTGATTTCGGCTTTCAGGCAGCGCGGCGCATCCTGCTTACGGCGCTTACACCCAGCAACACCAGCGCGCCGGCGACCACGCCCACCAGCGCATTCAGCAGGCTGGGCGTCAGCGCGGAGAACAGTCCGCCCAGCGCGGGTGTGGATGCAACCGCCTCGGCCGCCGCTTGGATGCCGTGGTGCAGCCACGGCACGCCATGCACCAGGATGCCGCCGCCCACCAGGAACATCGCCGCGGTGCCGGCCACCGACAACGCCTTCATCAACCAGGGCGCGGCGCGCAGGATGCCGCGGCCCACAGCGCGCTTGAAGCCTGCCCAGGCCATCGCGCCGGCGCTGCGCGACAGGTGCAGCCCGGCGTCGTCGAGCTTGACGATGCCCGCGACCAGGCCGTACACGCCCACCGTCATCAGCAGCGCGATGCCCACCAGCACCGCCACGCGCGTGCCGAAGGGTGCGTGCGCCACCGTGCCCAGCGTGATGGCGATGATCTCGGCCGAGAGCACGAAGTCGGTGCGGATCGCGCCCTTGATCTTGTCCCGCTCGAAGGCCACCGGGTCCAGCGCCACGTCGGCCAGCTTGCGCGTCAACTCGGCATGCGCCGCCGCATCGTTCTCGGGCCTGTGCAGGAACCGGTGTGCCAGCTTCTCGAAGCCTTCGTAGCACAGGAAGGCGCCGCCGACCATCAGCAGCGGCGTCACGGCCCAGGGCGCGAAGGCGCTGATCAGCAGCGCCAGCGGCACCAGGATGGCCTTGTTGAGCAGCGAGCCCTTGGCCACCGCCCACACCACCGGCAGCTCGCGCTCCGGCGACACGCCGGTGACCTGTTGCGCGTTCAGCGCCAGATCGTCGCCGAGCACGCCGGCGGTCTTCTTGGTCGCCGCCTTGGTGAGCAGCGCCACATCGTCCAGCACGCTGGCGATGTCGTCGATCAGCGCCAGCAGGTTGGCAGCGGCCATTCAGCCTCTGCGCGCGGCGATGTAGCGCTGCTGCATCGCCTGGGTCTCGGGGTCACGATAGGCGGCCAGCAGCGCATCGGCGTCGGCCTCGCTGCCGGCCACGCTGCACAGGCCGTCGGCGGCGGCGGCGAAGCGCTGCTTGGTGCTGCGCAGCGCGTTCAGCGGCCGCTGCGCCAGGCGCCGTGCCCAGGCCATCGCCTGCGCATCCAGTTCGGCCGCCGGCACCACGCGGTTGACGAAGCGCCAGGCCAGCGCCTGGGCGGCATCGAAGGCATTGCAGTCCAGCACCAACTCCATCGCCACGGCCGGCCCGAGCAGGCGGACCAGCCGCGGCACGCCGCCCCAGCCCAGCGGAATGCCGATCTCCATCTCGGGGATGGAAAAGCGCGTGTCGTCGGCGGCGATGCGCAGGTCGCAGGCCGCCGCCAGCAGCACGCCGCCGCCGATGCAGTGGCCGCGCACGGAGGCCAGCGTGATCGCCGGGATGGCTTCGACGGCCTCGATCAGCCGGCGCCCGAGGTCGGTGGCCTCGCGGTCGATGGGCCGCTGCGCACCGCGCATCGCATCCAGGTCGAATCCGGCGCAGAAGGCGCGGCCTTCGCCGCCCAGCATCACGATGCGCAGATCGCTCAGCGTGGCCAGCCAGCGGCTGGCGGCGATGATCTCGTGCATCAGCGCGGGCGACAGCGCGTTCAGCTTGGCCGGGCGGTTCAACATCAGGCGGCCGATGCCGTCGTCGATATGCAGGCTCAGGAAGTCGAATCGGGGAACGGTGTCGTCTGCCATCATCGCGCCATGATATTCGGCAGGGCCTGCAGCGCATGGAGCACTACGAGGTCGTGATCGTCGGCGGCGCGGCCGTGGGCAGCGCCGCCGCCTACTTCCTGGCCAGCGCGTCGGCTTTCGACGGCCGGCTGCTGGTGCTGGAACAGGATTTCAGCTACCAGCGCTGCGCCACCACGCTGTCGGCGGCCTCGGTGCGGCACCAGTTCTCGACGCCGGAGAACATCCGCATGTCGATGTTCGGCAGCGACTTCATCCGCCAGGCGCCGACGCTGCTGGCGGTGGACGGCGAAGCCCCCGACCTGGCCTGGCGCGAAAGCGGCTACCTGTTCCTGGCCAGCGCCGCCGGGCTGGACACGCTGCGTGCCAACCACCGCACGCAGCGCGAGCTGGGCGCCGAGGTGCAGCTGCTCGAACCCACGGCGCTGCACCAGCGCTTCGGCTGGCTGCGTGTGGACGACCTGGCCGGCGGCTCGCTGGGACATCGCGGCGAAGGCTGGCTCGATGCATACGGGCTGATGATGGCGCTGCGCCGCAAGGCGATCTCGCTCGGCGCCCGCTACCGGCAAGCGCGTGTATCGCAGCTGCTGCGCAGCGGCACACGGGTGCAGGGCGTATTGCTGGACGACGGCACACACATCGGCTGCGGCACGCTGATCAACACCGCCGGCACCGGCGCCGCGGCGCTGGCGCGCAGCGCCGGCATCGAGCTGCCGGTGCAGCCGCGCAAGCGCTGCGTGTTCCATGTGCGCAGCCCGGCACGCACGCCGGGCTGCCCGCTGGTCATCGACCCCAGCGGCGTGTACTTCCGTCCGGAGGGCGAAGGCTGGCTGTGCGGCGTGGCCCCGCCGGAGGCCGAAGACCCGGCCTGCGAGGACTTCGAGGTGCAGCACGCGCTGTTCGACGATGTCATCTGGCCGGTGCTGGCGGCACGGGTCGAGGGCTTCGAGGCATTGCGCGTGATGCGCGCCTGGGCCGGCCACTACGACCTCAACCTGCTGGACCACAACATGATCCTCGGCGCGCACCCGCAGATTCACAACCTGCTGTTCGCCAACGGCTTCAGCGGCCATGGGCTGCAGCACGCACCCGCGGTCGGCCGCGCACTGGGCGAGCTGGTGCTGCATGGCGAGTTCCGCACGCTGGACCTGCAGCGCCTGGGCTGGGCGCGCGTGCTGCAGAACCGGCCGCTGCGCGAGAGCAACGTGGTGTAGGACGAGAGGATCGCCATGCTTGCTGGAACCATCGACTGGCCCGAGGACCTCGCGGCGCGCTACCGCGCCGCCGGCCATTGGGATGGCAGCACGATCTTCGGCTTGCTGCAACGCGCGGCCGCGCGCTGGCCCGACAAGGCCGCGCTGGTGGCGGACGAACGCCGGCTGAGTTACGCCGAACTGCTGCAGCAGGCCACCCGGCTGGCGGCCCGGCTGCTGGCGCTGGGCTTGGCACCGCGCGACCGCGTGCTGATGCAGTTGCCGAACATCATCGAGTTCGCCGTCGTCTATTTCGCGCTGACGCGCCTCGGTGCCATTCCGGTGATGGCGCTGCGTTCGCACCGGCATGCGGAAGTGCGGCATTTCCTCGAAGCCTCCGGCGCCGTGGCCTATGTCATCGCCGACCGCATCGGCGACTTCGACTACCGCGACATGGCCGAGCCGCTGCGCGCCGAAGCGCCTGCGCTGCGCCATGTGATCGTGGTCGGCGATGCTCGGCCGGGGCAGCGGGCCTATGCCGAGCTGAATCGCGACGGCCCCTTCGAGCCGCCGCAGCTGCAGGTCGACCCGGCCGAAGTCGGCACGATGCTGCTGTCCGGCGGCACCACCTCGATGTCCAAGCTGATCCCGCGCACGCAGCAGGACTATGTGCTCAACGCCAGGCTGTGCGGCCGCGCGGCCGGCTTCGACGAGCACACGGTGTTCATGGCCATCCTGCCGCTGGGCCACAACTACAACCTGGCCTCGCCGGGCATGCTGGCCACGCTGCTGTACGGCGGCACCATGGTGCTGCCACCGTCGACACAGACCGATCGGATCTTCGCCACCGTGCAGCGCGAGCGCGTCACGCACATCGCCGCGGTGGTGCCGTTGATCGCCACCTGGCTGGCCAGCGATGTGGAGACGCGCTATGACCTGTCCTCGCTGAAAGTGGTGCAGAACGGCGGCGCGCGGCTGGCGCCGGAGCTGCGGGCGCGGCTGCGCGAGCGCTTCGGCTGCACGCCGCAGGAGATCTACGGCACGGCCGAAGGGCTGATCAACATGACGCGGCTGGACGATGACGACGAGGCATTGCTGCACAGCTCCGGCGCGCCGGTGTGCGAGGCCGACGAGATCCGCGTGCTCGACGAGCAGGACCGCGACGTGGCCGACGGCGAGAGCGGCGAGCTGGTGACACGCGGGCCCTACACCATCCGCGGCTACTACAACGCCGCCGACAAGAACGCCGAGGCCTTCACCGCCGACGGCTTCTACCGCATGGGCGACATCGTGCGCAAGCGCGGCCGCCATGTCTATGCCGAAGGCCGGCGCAAGGATTTCATCAACCGCGGCGGCGAGAAGATCAGCTGCGAGGAGATCGAGAACCTGATGTTCGCGCACCCCAAGGTCAAGACCGCCACGCTGGTGGCCATGCCCGATGCGGTGTTCGGCGAGAAGGCCTGCGCCTTCGTGGTGCCGCACCCGGGCCAGGACCTGAGCTTCGACGAGCTGATCACCTTCCTGCGCAGCCAGCGGATCGCCAGCTTCAAGCTGCCCGAAAGGCTGGAGATCGTCGACGAGCTGCCGGTCAGCCCGGTGGGCAAGATCCTCAAGCGCCAGCTGCGCGAGGCCATCGCGCTGAAGCTGCAGCAGGAGCAAGACGCATGAAGGTGCTGATTGCCGGCGCCGGCCCGGCCGGCCTGTACCTGGCCTACCTGCTGAAGCGCCAGGATGCGCGCCACCGGATCCGCGTCGTCGAGCAGAACCCGCCGGATGCGACCTTCGGTTTCGGCGTCGTCTTCTCCGACCGCGCGCTGGACTTCCTGCGCGACGACGACGAGGACACGCATGCGCTGATCGTGCCGGCAATGCGCCGCTGGCGATCCTTGAGCCTGGTGCACCGCGGCCAGCGCATCACCATCGACGGCGTCGGCTTCGCCGCCATCGGCCGGCTGCAGTTGCTGCAGCTGCTGCAGCAGCGGCTGGCGACGGTCGGCATCACGCCGGAGTACGGCCGCAGGCTCGCCGACCCGCAGGCCCTGCAGGGCCACGACCTGGTGGTCGCGGCCGACGGCGCCAACTCCTTCGTGCGGCAGCGGCAGGAAGCGGCCTTCGGCACGAAGGTCGAAGCGCTCGACAACCACTTCGTGTGGTACGGCAGCACGCAGCCCTTCGACACCTTGACGCAGACCTTCGTCGACACGCCCTGGGGCTGCATGAACGCGCACCACTACCCGTATGCCGAAGGCATGAGCACCTTCATCGTCGAATGTGCGCCCGACACCTGGCAGCGCGCCGGCTTCGCGCAGAAGACCGAGGACGAGGCCCGCGCCGTGCTGGAGCAGGTCTTCGCCCGGACGCTGGCCGGTCGGCCGCTGGTGGCCAACAAGTCGTCGTGGCGCCGGTTCCCGAAGATCCGCAACGCACGCTGGTCGGTCGGCAACACCGTGCTGGTCGGCGATGCGCTGCGCACGGCGCACTTTTCCATCGGCTCGGGCACGCGGCTGGCCTTCGAGGACGTCATCGCACTGGCCAAGGCGCTGCGCGAACACGGCACCGACCTGCCTGCCGCGCTGCAGACCTACGAGGCCGCGCGCCGGCCCGTCGTGGACAAGCTGGTCGATGCGGCCAACCGCAGCGCCGGCTGGTACGAGAACTTCGTCGAGCACATGCAGCTCGAACCCTGGGCCCTGGCCTGGAGCTACATCCAGCGCAGCGGGCGCATCGACACGCCCAAGCTGCGCCAGGTGTCGCCGCGCTTCGTGGCCGGCTACGAGGCCTGGGCGGCAGATAATCGGCGATGAATCCCGCGCCCGCTTCGACTCCCACCGATTCCTTCGCCAGCCTGCCGCTGCCGCCGGCCACGCTGCACAACCTGCAGCGGCTGGGCTACGACACGATGACGCCGATCCAGGCCGCCAGCCTGCCATTGGCGCTGGCCGGGCACGACCTGATCGCCCAGGCCAAGACCGGCAGCGGCAAGACCGCCGCCTTCGGCCTGGCGCTATTGGCCAACCTGAACCCGCGCCGCTTCGCGGTGCAGTCGCTGGTGCTGTGCCCGACACGCGAGCTGGCCGATCAAGTCACCCAGGAGCTGCGCCGCCTGGCCCGCGCGGAAGACCACATCAAGATCCTGACGCTGTGCGGCGGCGCGACGATGCGTCCGCAGCTGGCCAGCCTGGAACATGGCGCGCACATCGTCGTCGGCACGCCGGGGCGCATCATGGACCACCTGGAACGCGGCAGCCTGGACCTGCAGGCCTTGAACACGCTGGTGCTGGACGAAGCCGACCGCATGCTCGACATGGGTTTCCACGACGACATCGCGACGGTGGCCAGGCAGTGCCCGGCGCAGCGCCAGACGCTGCTGTTCTCGGCCACCTACCCCGAAGGCATCGCCAAGCTCAGCGCCGCCTTCATGCGCCAGCCGAAGGAAGTCAAGCTGCTGCAAACCCATGCCGCCGCCAAGATCCGCCAGCGCTTCTACGAGGTGCGCGAAGACCAGCGCCTGCATGCGGTGTCGCTGCTGCTCAACCACTACCGGCCGGTCAGCACGCTGGCTTTCTGCAACACCAAGCAGCGCTGCCGCGAGCTGGTGCAGGTGCTTCGCGGCATGGGCTTCGCCGCACTCGAACTGCACGGCGACCTCGAACAGCGCGACCGCGACCAGGTGATGGTGCAGTTCGCTGGCCAAAGCATCAGCGTGCTGGTGGCCACCGACATCGCCGCGCGAGGGCTGGACATCACTGGACTGGAGGCGGTGGTCAACGTCGACATCACGCCCGATGCCGACACGCATACGCACCGCATCGGCCGCACCGCGCGTGCCGACGCCTCGGGCTGGGCCTTCAGCCTGGCCAGCATGGACGAGATGGGGCGGATCGGCCAGATCGAACAGGCTCTGGGCTTCAGCAGCGAATGGCACAAGCTGGATGAACTCACCGATACCGGGGATGCACCGCTGCGTCCACCGATGCGCACGCTGCAGATCCTGGGCGGGCGCAAGCAGAAGATCCGCCCCGGCGACGTGCTGGGCGCGCTGACCAAGGATCTGGGCTACCCCGGCGCGGCCATCGGCAAGATCAACGTCAACGAGTTCTCCACCTACGCGGCGGTGCAGCGCGATATCGCCGCCGATGTGCTGAAGCGCCTGTCGGCCGCCAAGATCAAGGGGCGCAGCGTCAAGCTGCGGCTGCTGCCGGGCTGAGCGGCGCTACTTCTCCACCAGCCGATCGCGCCCCGAAGCCTTGGCCTCGTACAGCGCGTGGTCGGCGCGGGCCAGCGCGTCGCGCAGCGCCTCGCCGTTGCGCCAGGCGGTCAGCCCGGCCGAGAAGCTGACGCGCATGTGCGCATGCGCACCCCAGGCCTCGTCGCGCGCCAGCAGCCGGCGCAGCCGCTCGAAGCCCGTGCGCGCCTCGTCCGGCCGGGTGTCGGGCAGCATCACCAGGAACTCCTCGCCGCCCCAGCGCGCCAGCACGTCGGTCTCGCGCATCGACGCCGCCGCGTGGCGCGCAAACAGCCGCAGCACCTCGTCGCCGGCGGCATGGCCATGGTGGTCGTTGACGCGCTTGAAGTGGTCGATGTCCACCAGGCACAGGCAGGGCAGGCAGCCGCTGCGCATGGCGCGGCGCTGCTCCAACGCCGCCAGTTCTTCCATGTGGCGGCGGTTCACCAGCCCGGTCAGGTCGTCGCGCGTGGCCAGCTTGTGGATGCGTGCCAGCGCGTTCTGCAGTTCGCTCTTCTGCTGCTTGAGCCGCGTGCGCATCTCCGACAGGTCGCCGGCCAGCATCGAGATCACCGGCAGCACCACCGCGGCAAAGGCGAAGTGGATGCGCTCGATGTTCGGGTCGAAGGTCTGCGGCGCATGCGTGGCCATGGCCAGCATCACCAGCCCGAGCACGGTGACCGCAAACAAGCCCAGCGCGCGCGAGGCCCGCGGGCTGAGCATGAAGGCCGCGAACACCAGCACCAGCGCCACCAGCATCAGCAGCATGCCGCGCACCGGCGGGTTGATGACATAGGCCGCGGCCATCGCGACGATGGCGAAGACCATCTGCGGCATGGTCAGCGCCGGGTCGGCGAAGCGCAGCGTCAAACCGCTGCGCATCAGCAGGAAGAAACCGAGGATGCCCGGGAACAGGCACAGGATCAGCCATCGGGCCAACCGAGGGTCGGACAGTCCCGCCTCGGCCGACCACCACTGCCCCAGCGCGGCCAGCAGGTACACGCCCGAGGCCACCAGCGTGCGGCGCATGCGGATGCGCTGCTTCGGGTCGGCTCCGAAGAGCCAGCCATCGGCGTGTTGGGGCAGGGCGAGTTGCATGGGTGTGGCGTGCGCGCCCCTCGGGCTGTCGTGGAGTTGCGCTCACAACATATCGGTGCCCGGAAGCGGGAATTGAGCCGCACGCCGCCAGCCGGCTGCAACAGTGCGACACAAATCACCGGAATGCGGGTGGCACCGTCAGCGTGCGGTCGGCCGGCGCATCGCCGTCGAGCGCCGCGCCAGCGGGCGGCGCGCCGTCCTCGTCGTCGTCGACCAGGAAGCCGCCGCTCTGGTGCGCCCACAGCCGCGCATACAGCCCGCCCTGCTGCAGCAGGCTGCGGTGGTCGCCCATCTCGACGACGCGGCCCTGGTCCAGCACCACCAGCCGGTCCATCGCGGCGATGGTCGACAGCCGGTGGGCGATGGCCACCACCGTCTTGCCTTCCATCAGCCGGTACAGGCTGGCCTGGATGGCAGCTTCGACCTCGCTGTCCAGCGCGCTGGTGGCCTCGTCCAGCAGCAGGATCGGTGCGTCCTTCAGCATCACGCGCGCGATGGCGATGCGCTGGCGCTGCCCGCCCGACAGCTTGACGCCGCGTTCGCCGACATGCGCGTCGTAGCCCTTGCGTCCGGACGGGTCGCTCAGGCCGAGGATGAACTCGTGCGCTTCGGCGCGCCTGGCCGCGGCCACCATGTCGGCGTCGGTGGCGTCGGGCCGGCCGTAGAGGATGTTGTCGCGCACCGAGCGGTGCAGCAGCGAGGTGTCCTGCGTGACCATGCCGATCTGCGCGCGCAGGCTGTCCTGCGTGACGCCGGCGATGTCCTGACCGTCGATCAGCACGCGGCCCGACTCCACGTCGTGGAAACGCAGCAGCAGGTTGACGATGGTGCTCTTGCCGGCGCCGGAGCGGCCGACCAGGCCGATCTTCTCGCCCGGGTGCACCTGCAGCGTCAGCCGGTCGACCACCCGCGGACCGGCGCTGGCGCCGTAGCGGAAGCTGACCTCGTCGAACTGCAGTTCGCCGCGCGCGACGCGCAGCGGCAACGCGCCGGGCCGGTCCAGCACCGTCTGCGGCCGCGACAAGGTGTTGATGCCGTCCTGCACCGTGCCCACCTGCTCGAACAGGTTGGCCATCTCCCACATCACCCAGTGCGAGATGCCGTTCAGGCGCAGTGACATCGCGGTGGCGGCGGCCACCGCGCCCACGCCCACCTGCCCCTGCGTCCACAGCCACAGCGTGGCGCCGGCGGTGGCCAGGATCAGCGCGATGCCGAGCACGTGGTTCATGATCTCGAAGCCGCTGACCAGGCGCATCTGCGCATGCACCGTGACCAGGAACTCCTGCATCGCCGAGCGCGCATAGCCGGCCTCGCGCCCGGCATGCGAGAACAGCTTGACGGTGGCGATGTTGGTGTAGGCGTCGGTGATGCGCCCGGTCATCAGCGAGCGCGCGTCGGCCTGCGCCTTGGCGCTGCGCGCCAGCCGCGGCACGAAGTAGCGCAGCGCCAGCGCATACAGCAGCACCCAGGCCAGGAAGGGCAGC
>Ga0307505_10002642_pt1 | contig 12226 bp, 12 predicted proteins | sample 23_S_MG_FD_202183 | JGI IMG/M metagenome (GOLD analysis project Ga0307505, IMG submission 202183) | Soil microbial communities from Populus trichocarpa stands in riparian zone in the Pacific Northwest, United States - 23_S | ecosystem: Environmental > Terrestrial > Soil > Riparian zone > Trees...
GCGGTGTCAGGCAGCGCCGCGGCATCCAGACCGAGCAGGCCGGTCTGGATGGCCGAGCCGCAGAAGCCCTCGACGCCGTGCACGCCGCTCAGCACGAGCAACATGCGCGAGGCGTCCGCGGGGCCGTCGAGCACGACGTCGATGGCCAGCGTCTCGCCCTCGGCGCCCGGCAGGTCGAGCACCCGGCTGTCGACGGCCAGGCCGCGGGCCGCGGCAGCCTGCAGGAACTTGCGCCGCGCTACGGCATAGGTCGGGCTGAACAGGCCCAGGACATCGGTGTCGTTCATTGCGCCGTCAGCTTGATCGACTTGGCGATGCTGCGATAGCGGACGGTCTGCGCCTCGTATTCGCGCGCCGCCTCGGCCAGCGACATCGGCGCCGCCGGCACGTTGCCGATCTGCTCGAACTGCTTGAGGACTTCGGGGTCGACCATCGCGGTGGCCAGGGCCTTGCTCAGCGCCTGCGCCACCGGCTCGGGTGTGCTCTTCGGAATGAACAAGCCGGTCCAGAGGTTGTAGCTGAAGCTCTTGACCGACTTTCCGTCGTTGATGCTCGGGTAGCGCTTGAGGAACGGTGCCTCGACCGTGCCGGCCGGCGCCAGCGTGCCGAGGATCTTGACGCGACCCTGCTCGGCCAGCGCCACCTGCTGCGCACCCACGGTGATGAACGACACGTCGAGCACGCCGCCGGCCAGGTCCTGCCCAAGCGGCGCCCCGCCCCTGTAAGGCACGTGCACCATGCGGGCATCGGTCTGCTGCGCGAAGTGCTCGCCCAGCACGTGGTAGAGCGAACCCACGCCGACGCTGCCGTAGGTCAGCGGCTTGCCGTCGGCCGCGGCCTTGCGGGCCAGCGCGACGAACTCGTCGATGTTGTCGGCCGGCAGGTCCTTGCGCGCGACCAAGGCCATCGGTGCCGAACCGACGATCTGCAGCAGGCGGAAGTCCTCCGACTTGTACTTGACCGCCTGCAGCGCCATCGGCGTAAGGATCAGCTCGTTGGGCGAGCCCTGGTAGATCATGCCGCCGTCGGCCGGCGCGGCCAGCATCTTCTGCGCGGCGATCGCGCCGCCCACGCCGCCGATGTTCTCGACGATCACCATCTGGCCCAGCGCCTTGCCCAGCGGCCGCTCGACCGCGCGCGCCACGGCGTCGGACAGCCCGCCCGCCGGGTAGGGAACGATCAGCGTCAGCGGCTTGGACGAAGTGCTTTGCGCACTGGCCGCGCCGGCGGCCAGCAGCAACGCGGCGAGCAGCGTCGCGCGGCGAGAAATGCGGGGGAACGCGTGGGTCATGGTGTGGGTCTCCGGGAAAGTCGAGGTGTGAGGACGTCAGTTGCCGGCCGCCGCGGCATGGCCCAGGCGCCGGGCCCGGCGCTGCCGGCAGGCGGCGCCGAAGGCGACGAAGATGGCGTGCGCCAGCGGGCAATCGTGGGTGCGCATCTCGGGGTGCCACTGCAGCGCGAGCGCGAACGCCGGCGCCTGCTCGACCGAGAAGGCCTCGACCAGGCCGTCGGGCGCGGTCGCTTCGACGCGCAGGCCGAGGCCGAGCCGCGCCACGCCCTGCTGGTGCAGCGAATTGACGGCGACGCGCGGCGCGCTCGCCCATTGCGCCAACAGGCCGCCGGGGGCGATGTCCACCGGATGGCTGTCGTCGTACCAGCGCTGCACCGGGCGGTCGTGGTCGCCCTCGCGATGGTCGAGCGCGCCGGGGCGCTCGTGCACCGCGCTGTCGAGCGTGCCGCCGTAGGCCACGTTCAGCTCCTGGAAGCCGCGGCACACACCCAGCACCGGCACGCCCGCGGCGATCAGCCGCGGCAGCAGGCCCAGCACGGTGGCATCGCGCTCGGGGTCGAGCAGCGTGCCGTCGGGCGGCGCGCCGGCGCCGTAGCGCTGCGGCGCGACGTTCGACGGGCTGCCGGTCAGCAGCAGGCCGTCGATGGTCTCGATCAGGCTGTCGGCGTCCAGTGCACCCGGCGCGGCCGGCAGCGCCAGCGGCAGCGCCCCGGCCACCCGGGCGACGGCATCCACGTAGCCGTGCAGCACCGCGTGGGTGGCGTGGCCGTGGCGCTCGATCCGGTCGGCGGCGATCGCGACCAGTGGGCGAGACAGACGGGCGGTGGACATCGGCGTGACGGGCGCAGGGGATCGATGGCCGGCAGTCTAGGAATCGGTACCGGTTGCGTAAAGTGCAACTTCTGTAGGATCATGTTGAGATAACTGCAAGTCGGAGTGCGCCAATGAACACCCGCCAGCTGCGCCACTTCCTCGCCGTGCTGGATCTGGGCTCGCTGGCCGCCGCGGCCGAAGCGGTGCACCTGAGTCCGCCGGCCTTGTCGCGCAGCCTGCGTGCGCTGGAGGACGAACTGCGCGTGCCGCTGTTCGACCGGCAGGATCGCCGTCTGCGCCCCACCCCCTTCGCGCTGGCCTATGCCGAACGTGCGCGGCGCATCGTGTTCGACGAGCGCGAGGGCGCACGCATGCTGGGCTTGATGCGCGCCGGCCAGTCCGGCACGCTGGCCTTCGGCATGGGTTCGTCGATCGCTTTGACGCTGCTCGCGCCGATGCTGCAGCAGCTGCTCGCGGCGGCGCCGGGCTTGCGCGTGAAGACGCTGGTGCAGAGCACCGACCTGCTGACCGACGCGCTGCGCCGCGAGCGGCTGGACTTCTTCGTCGGCGACGTGCGTGTCGCTGCGCAGGACCGCGAGCTCGTGGCCGAGCCGCTGCACCGCTGCAGCTTCGCCTGGTACGCGCGCCGGGACCATCCGCTGGCCGGGCGCCCGGGCCTCGTCTTCGACGACCTGGCGCGCTACCCGCTGATCCTGTCGGGCTATGCCGACGAGGCCATCATGCGCCGGCTGGCGGATCTGTACGGCCTGACACTGCCGCTGGACGAGCACTTCGCGGCCAGCACCAACGACGTGGCGACGGTGCTGGCGCTGGTGAGCACGGGCGATGCGATCGTGCCGTCGACCGACGTCGCCGTGGTGTCGGCGCTGCGCGAGCGCAGCGTGGCCAGGCTCGACGTCGTGCCGGCGCTCGAGCTGGAGCTCACGCTCGGCATCATCGAACGGGCCGGACGCACGCGCGCGCCAGCGGCCGCTCACGCCTTCGACCTGGTGCGCACCTTCTTCGCCGCCGTGGCCGCGGAAGCGGCGGCGCAGCGCGAGCTGCGGTCGAGCGTGAGTCGGACGCGCAGGCGACGACGTTGAGGGGCCATCGCGTGGACAACATCGATGTCAGCGGCGTGCGGCTGATCGAGTAGAGCCTGCGACGGCCCCGCCAAATGGGGTGCGTGCTGGCTGGCCTTGCAGCTTGTGGCAGCAACTCGAACTCGACAGCTTCTTGCGCCCGTAGCTTGCTCGTGCGCAGGGCAGCACGCCATGGCTGAAGGTGCTCAAGACCCTGGTCGTCTACCGCCTCATCGACCCGGGTTCCGAGCGGCGGCTGCACCGCCAGTGCTTCGACGCCAGCGCGATGGCCGACCTGCTGGACTCGGACGTCGCGCTGGCCGAGAAAACACGCTGTACCGCTGCCTGGACAAGCTGGTGGCGCACAAAGACGATCTGTTCAAGTTCCTCGTGCGCTGCTGGGGTGAGCTCTTCGGCGCGAAGTCCCTTCGCAATCCCTGCCGAACTACGACCCCTGTTCGTGTCCGTATTTCGCTTGCGCTTTTCTCAAACGAAATCGTCGCAAATCTCGGTTGAGCGATGCCGGTCGATGACCAAGACTATCGATCATCCCGCAGCACCAAGGCTGCTTCATCCGACCGAGGAGACATCGTGCAAGAGCTTGCATACCCGTTGTGGAGTACCGCCCCAGTACCCACGCTTCTGGCCTCGCGCGACTGCGCGAACGGGGAACTCGTCTTTCCTGCATTGCCCGAGGCATCGCCGCTGAGTGCCGCGCACGAGACTGTGTCGATCGACGGTGCCGGCGAGGTCTACAGCTACACCGTGATCCATCCGGGCTCGAAGAGCGGTGAGTCGCCGTATGCGCTCGGCTACGTCGACCTGCCCGGCCCGGTACGGCTCTTCGGGCGCTTGCTCGGCAATGACCGGCCGGTGATCGGCCGGCGTTACGCCGCGCAACCGGACGAGCGCTTCGGCTACGTGTTCGTCGCCGTCGACACCCCGTCGGTGACCTGAAAGGAGCAAACCATGCGAGACATCCACATCCTCGGCGGTGCCATGACCCGGTTCGGCCGGCATCCCGGCGTTCTTGCACCGGAACTGGCCCAGCAGGCGATCCTGAAGGCGATCGATGACGCCGGCGTCGCAAAGTCCGACATCCAGGCCGTCTATTGCGCCAACGTGCTTGGCGGCATGATCCTCGGCCAGCTCGTGATTCGCGACCTCGGCTTCAACGGCATTGCGGTCTACAACGTCGAGAACGCGTGTGCCAGTGGCGCCACCGGCGTCCATCTGGCCCGCCACGCGCTGCTCGCGCAGCAGTACGACACCGTACTGGTCTTCGGCATCGAGCAGCTCACCGCGCTTGGTGGCGGCACGATCCCGCTGCAGCGCAACGACCACAAGACCGAGCTGTACGCCAAGGCCGGCATGGTCCTGCCCGCCGTCTATGCCATGCGCGGCACGCGCTTCCTCCACGAACGACAGGCGACGCGCGAAGACCTCGCCGCGATCGCGGTGAAGAACCGCCACAACGGCTCACTCAACGAATACGCGCAGCAGCGTAGCAAGACGACGGTGGAGGAGGTACTGGCGTCACGCATGATCGCCGACCCGCTGACCTTGCTGCAGTGCTGCCCGTCGCAGGTCGATGGCGCAGCAGCAGTGGTGCTGAGTACCCGTGCCGCCAAGACGGCCAAGCCGGTGAAGGTGCTTTCGTCCGTCGTCGTCTCCGGCATTCGAGAAGAGGCACGCGACGACATCCTCGACGCCGAGATCACCGCTCGCGCCGCGCGCCAGGCCTACGAGCAGGCGGGGGCCGGCCCTGGCGACGTCGACGTGGTGGAGTTGCACGATGCCTTCACGATCGCCGAGCTGCTGTACTACGAGGCGCTGCAACTCGCGCCGCGCGGCGACGCGGTGGCGCTGCTGAGGTCCGGCGCCACGCAGCTCGGCGGTCGCGTGCCGGTGAACCCGAGCGGCGGCCTGCTCGCCAAGGGCCATCCGCTGGGCGCCACCGGCGTCGCGCAGATGGTGGAAATCATGTGGCACCTGCAAGGGCGCGCCGGCGCGCGCCAGGTGCTTGGCGCGCGCATCGGCTTGACGCAATGCACCGGCGGCGGCATCGCCGGGGTGGACCACGCCGCTTCGTCCGTTCACCTGCTGGGAGTCTAAGCCATGAGCACCCAAAGATTCGCCTCCGGCCAGGTGGCCGTGGTCACCGGGGCAGCACGCGGCATCGGCTTCGGCATCGCCCATCGACTCGGGCAGGAGGGCCTGAGCGTCGCGCTGCTCGACCGCGACGCGCCGGCACTCGACGAGGCCATCGCCTCGTTGGACCGGCAGGGTATCCGGGTCATCGGCACCACGGTCGACCTGACCGATACGGCCGCGGTGAACGCGGCGTTTGCCGAAGTGAGCGCAAAGGCCGGCCGCATCGACATGCTGGTCAACAACGCCGGCGCGGTGCGCGACAAGCGCTTCCTGGCGATGACCGATGAGGACTGGGACCTGGTGATCGACACCAACCTGCGTTCGCAGTTCCTGTGCTGCCGTGCCGTGCTGCCCGGCATGGTCGAGCGCCAACAAGGCCGCATCGTGAACATCTCGTCGCGCGCCTGGCTGGGTGGCTTCGGTCAGGCCAACTACTCGGCGGCCAAGGGCGGCGTGGTGAGTCTGACGCGCTCGCTGGCGATCGAGTTCGCAGCCAAGGGGGTGACCGTGAACGCCGTCGCGCCGGGCATCGTCGATACGCCGCTGTTCCGCAACTTTGCACCTGACGTGCAGTCGCGGCTGAAGGACTCCGTGCCGGTGCGGCGCATCGGCACCGCCGACGACATCGCCAACGCGGTCGTCTTCTTCCTCGACCCGCTTTCGTCGTACGTTACCGGCCAGACGCTCTATGTCTGCGGCGGGCGCAGTCTGTCGTCGCCGAGCGTGTGAGGGGGCACCATGAGCATCCGCTTCGAAACGGACGGCGCGGTCGCGCTACTGACCCTTGACCGGCCTGACGCGCTGAATGCGCTGAACCTCCAGACCCTGCGTGCGCTTCGCGCAGGCCTGGTCGAAGTTCGCGACCGCAGCGACCTGGATGTCGCGGTGATCACAGGCGCGGGCAGCCGAGCCTTTTGTGCAGGCGCCGACCTGAAGGGCACGCAGGCATCCCCTGCGAGCTACGCGCAAGCGGTGTTCCAGAGCCCGGAATGCTCGGCCGATCTGGGCCTGTACATCCGCCTGATGGACCTGAACGACCTCGGCCTGTGCAAGCCGATCGTTGCCGCGGTGAACGGCCATTGCCTCGGTGCAGGCCTCGAGATCGCTCTGCAGTGCGACCTGCGCATCGCCTCGAAAAACGCCAGCTTCGGGCTGCCCGAAGCGCGGGTCGGATCGATACCCGCTGTGTCGGGACTGCATCGGCTGCTCAAGGCCGTGCCTTCCGCGCACGCCATGCAGATGGCGCTGACCGGTGATCGCATCAACGCCGAGCATGCATGGCGCATCGGGCTGGTCAGCGAGCTCGCAGAACCAGCCGCACTGCTCGAACGTGCGATGTCGTTGGCACAGGGCATCGCCGCGAATGCGCCGCTTGCCGTACAGGCGATCAAGAAGCTGTCTCGCCGGACATCGCATCTCAGCGATGTCGATGCCCAGCAGCTGACTGAACTCTATTGGGGCGTACTGCGTGACACCGCCGATCGGATCGAAGGACGCAAGGCCTTCGCCGAGAAGCGCCCCCCCACCTACACCGGTCGTTGAATCGACCCCACACAGGAGACCATCATGAATACCTCAGTCAATCGGCGCCTTGCCGTCCTTTCGATCGCCGCTGTCGCGACGATCGGTGGCAACGCTGCCGCGCAGCCGACCTATCCCACCCAAAAGCCGATCACGCTGGTGGTTCCGTTCACGCCTGGCGGAGGCAACGACATCCTCGCGCGAGCCATCGCGCCGCGTATGGGGCAGCTGCTCGGCCAGACCATCATCATCGAGAACAAGCCGGGCGCCGGCGGCAACATTGGCACCGACATCGTCGCCCACGCGCCGCCGGACGGCTACACGATCGCCATTGCCTCCAGCCAGGTGACGATGAATCCCTTCCTGGACATGAAGGTGCCGTTCCGCATCGAGAAGGACTTCGAACCCATCGGCCTGGTGGCATCTGTGCCGATTGTGCTGGTGGCCTACGGCGGGGAGCCCTACAACTCGCTGCAGGAGTTCATGGCCTACGCGCGGGCCTATCCCGGCAAGGTCAGCTACAGCAGCCCGGGCAATGGCACGCCACAGCACATGGCCGGCGAGGTGTTTGCCAAGCTGAACAAGGCGGAGATGGTGCACGTACCCTACCGCGGCACCGGCCCCTCGATCGTGGACCTGATCGGCGGCCAGGTCCAGGTCTCGTTCGCGACCTACGCCTCGGTGACGCAGCATGTGCAATCGAAGAAGCTGCGCGCGCTCGGCATCGCCGGCCAGAAGCGCACGCCGCTGTTGCCCGGCGTGCCGACCTTCGGCGAAGCCGGCATGAGGGACTACGACGCCAGCCTGTGGTACAGCCTGCTGGCGCCGGCCAAGACACCGCAGCCGATCGTCGACAAGTTGAACGCGGCGATGGTTGCTGCGCTGAAGGACCCGGCCGTCGCCAAACAACTTGCCGACCAGGGCTTCGAGACCCAGGTCTCGACGCCCGCCGAGTTGAAGGCCTATCTCGCCAGCGAACTGCTGCGTTGGGAACGGGTGATCAAGGACAACCAGATCAAGGTGGCGCCATGACCACGCCGGGGTTCGCCGACGCCCCAGGCGGGGCCGACAACCCGCTGCTCGAACATCTGGGCATCCGTCTGGTGGACGTCGGCGCGGGCCGAGCCATGTTCGAAATCGAGCTGGATGCGCGCCACCTGAACCGGCAAGGCAGCCTGCAGGGCGGCGTCGCTGCCACCTTGCTGGACGCGGCCTGTGGCTACGCGGGACTTGCGGACCGTGACACCGGCGCGTTGGGACAGGCAGTGACCGTGATGCTGTCCATCGGCTACCTTGCCAAGGTCGGCAGTGGCCGGCTGCGTGCCACTGGCAAGGTCACGAAGATGGGCCGCTCGACCTATTTCGCCAGCGGTGAACTGGTCAGTGAGACCGGTGACCTGATTGCCACGGCGCAGGGGGCCTTCAAACGCAGCCCGGTCATCGAGGAGGGCTAGGGACATGTTGCGCAACGCACTGGATGGGCTGACTGTCGTCGACTTCACGCAGATCGGTGCTGGCCCGACCTGCACGATGCTGCTGGCCGACATGGGCGCCCGGGTGATCAAGGTCGAGGCGCCTGAGGGCGAGCTCGGGCGCAGCCTCGGACCGGGGTGGATCGGCGAAGACTCGGCCATGTTCCACGGCTTCAACCGCAACAAGCTCGGCATCGGCCTGGACCTGAAATCGGCCGATGCGCTCGCGGTGGCTCGCCGCCTGATCGCCGGTGCGGACGTGATCGTCGAGAGCATGCGGCCCGGGGTGATGCAGCGGCTGGGGCTGGGCTTCGATGACCTCGCCGCTTTGCATCCGGCACTGATCTACTGCTCGGTGTCTGCCTATGGCCAGACGGGACCGTATGCCGATCGTGCCGGCGTCGACGGCATCCTGCAGGCCGACTCGGGGCTGATGAGCCTGATCGGTGTCGAGGGCACCGAGCCGTGCAAGGTACAGGCTCCGATCGTCGACGTGATGACCGGCTACGTGGCGTCGATGGCCGTGTTGGCGAAGCTTGCGCAGCGCGCACGCGATGGGCTGGGCGGCCACCTGGACGTCAACCTGCTGAACTGCGCGCTCGCGTTGCAGCAGTCGTCGATCACCAGCTACTTCGCAGATAGCGAACTGCCGGTGCGTGCGGGCAGCGCTGCCCCGTACTCGGCACCGAACCAAGCCTTCGAGACCCGTGACGGCTGGGTGATGATCGCAGCCTACATGCCGGATCGTTGGACGAAGCTGTGTGAGTTGCTGGGTGTCGCGCCGCTGGCGACGGATCCGCGATTCGCCACTTCGCCGCTGCGTGTTGCCCACAGGCGCGAACTGGTCGAGCTGCTCACGCCGCTGTTCAAGGTCCGCAGCACCGACGAGTGGCTGCCGCTACTGCGTGCCGCGGACATCCTGTGCTCACGCGTGGCGACCTACCACGACGTGGCTCGCCATCCGCAGGTGGCCGCCAACGGCATGCTGACCGAGCTCGACCATCCGATACACGGACCCATCCGCATGCCGGGTTTCCCCGTCGACAGCGCCATGGCCAACGCGCGGTCATACAGAGCCGCGCCGGCGTGCGGCGAGCACACGCGTCAGGTACTGCGCGAATGCGGCTTCGGCGATGCCGAGATCGACGAACTGCAACGGGCGCGGGCCATTCACTGCACCGATGCGGCACCTGGGGTCTTGACCAAGGCTTCGACGTCCCGGTCGAATCCATGTCGTTCGGAGCAAGTCACTGCCGCCGGGGCGGCTCGACCATGACGCAACTGGATGTTCTGGCCACACCTGCACCGGCGCAAGAGCATCGGCGGCTTCCTGCCTGAATGCGTTTTCGCGCGGTTGGCGGGGTTCCGAGCTCAGCCGTTCTTGAACTGTTCGAGCAACCACAACCGGAAGGTCGTCATGCTCGGGCTCTCGGTGCGATTGTTCGGGGTGATGAGGTAGTAGGTGTAGTCGCCCATGTCGACGGTCTTGCGGAAGGGCATCACGAGCTTGCCCTCGCGAAGGTCTTTTTCGACCAGGAAGAGCTGGGCGATCGCGATACCCTGGCCCTCGACGGCAGCCGCATAGGCCATCGCAGAGCTTTCGTAGGACATGCCGGCGCGGGCGTCGATCTTGGCCCCGACGCCGGCGGCTTCCAGCCAACAACCCCAGTCGTCCGCCCTTGCCATCGAGTGCAACAAAGCATGGTGCGCAAGATCGGCAGGGCGCTTGAGCTTGGGTCCAAGCTCGATCAGCGTAGGGCTCGCGACCGGCGCGAGGATGTTCGCGACGAGCCTGTAGGTATTGGTGCCGGGCCAGTGACCATCGCCGAGGCGGACCGCGCCGTCGATATCTTCCTTGCGAAAATCCACCGGTTCGAGCGACGCTTTGAGCAGCACCTCGATCTCGGGATGGGCCGCATGGAAGCCCGACAGGCGCGGGATGAGCCAGCGCATCGCGAACGTGGTGTAGGCGCGGATCTTCAGCTGTTTGCGCCGACTGCCGCGCTGGAGCTTGCGCGTGGCCTCGCGGATCGACTCGAGCGCGCGGGTGATCGCCTGATAGTAGGCGGCACCTTGCCGGGTAAGCGAAATCTGGCGATGCCCGCGCTTCAGCAACTGCAGACCCAAGGCGTCTTCCAGTCCTTGTATCTGCCGGCTCACTGCGCCTGCGGTCACATGCAGTTCATCGGCGGCCAACGTGATGCTCATGTGCCGTGCAGCAGCTTCGAACGCGCGCAGCGCGTTGAGTGGAGGAAGGCGATCCATTCCTTGTACCTTGCGCCGAGGTGTTGGAAGTATGGGGTCCACTGGTCCAGGCCATTCGCTTCACCATCGAAAGCGATGGAGCACAGGCACGTGGTTCGGGCGGTGGTCCGTTGACGCCTATGTGGGTTCGAACCAGACTGGCATGACCGGATTCGCGTCCACAGGGTATCCCCCGTCCCGGGTGTACTCACCCAAGAAGTCCAGGAACTTTCGTACGGCGGGTACCAGGCCGCGCCGCGTGGGATAGACGGCGTGAAACACTGCGGCTTGCGGCGCCCATCCTGGCAGGATGGCCACCAGACGGCCATTGCCCAGTTCCTCATGGCACATGTAGTCCGGTAGCAAGCTCATGCCGATGCCCTGCAATACCGCGAACTTCAGCGTCAGCAAGTCGTCGGCCACGTAGCGCGGCGTGTGCACGAGTGTGAATGTCGCAGCTGCTGGGCCATGCAGTACCCAGCTGGCCTTGCCATCGGCGCTGGACATGGCCACTGTGTCCATGCCGGCAAGGTCGTTCGGCGTCGCTGGCGATCCTTGCCTTTGGAACAGCATCGGGCTGGCGACCAGATGAGTCCGAGTGGCCCCCAGATTCTTCACGACGAGGCTGCCGCTGTCTTCCGGGGTCAGGCGCACCCGCAACGCGACATCAAAGCCTTCCTCCACCAAGTCCACGGCCCGATTGCTGACGCGCATGTCCACGCGCACCTGCGGATAGCGCGTCAGGAAAGTCGCCATGACCGGCCCTATCGTGGTCTGCGCCAAGGTGACCGGGCAGGCCACGCGCACGGTGCCCCGCGGCTCGGTCTGCACCTGCTCGACGGCCTCCGCCGCGGCCTGGGCGGCGTCGCGCATCGTCAGGCAGTGGCGCAAATAGACCTCGCCCACCTCGGTCAACGACAGCTTGCGGGTGGTGCGTTGCAGCAGCCGCACGCCCAGCCGAGACTCCAGCTCCGCCACCCGTCGCGAAAGCTTGGATTTCGGGATGCCCAGTTGCCGCCCGGCCGCCGCAAAGCCGCCTTTTTCGGCTACTTCGGCGAAATAGAGCATGTCGTTCATGTCCTGCAAGGACGCTTCTCCATTGTTCCGCTGTCAGGACAATCTATCCCGAAATTGACCACTTATCAAACATTGATGTCGGTCGCACTATCAGTCCCGACATCAACCAATTTGAAAGCGTTGCCATGAAGCTCTTACACATCGACTCAAGCATCCTCGGCGGTAACTCCGTGTCGCGCCAACTCAGCCAGGACATCGTTGCGCATTGGGTGGCCAGGCATCCCAACACGGTGGTGGACTATCTCGATCTGGCGGTGGACACGCCGAGCCACCTTTCGGCCGAGTCGCTTGGTTTTCGCGCACCCGCCACGGCCGAGCTGCCCGAGGCGCAGCGCAAGGAGAACGCGGTGTCCGAAGCGCTGGTGAGCCAGTTCCTGGCGGCGGACGTGGTCGTGCTGGGTGCGCCGCTGTACAACTTCGGCATTCCCAGCCAGCTCAAGGCCTGGATCGACCGGGTCGCTCAGGCCGGACGCACCTTCGCCTATACCGCGGCAGGCCCCAAAGGCCTGGCCGGCGGCAAGACGGTGATCGTGGCTTCCACGAGGGGCGGCATGTATTCCAACAGCGACGCT
>Ga0307505_10002643_pt1 | contig 12209 bp, 10 predicted proteins | sample 23_S_MG_FD_202183 | JGI IMG/M metagenome (GOLD analysis project Ga0307505, IMG submission 202183) | Soil microbial communities from Populus trichocarpa stands in riparian zone in the Pacific Northwest, United States - 23_S | ecosystem: Environmental > Terrestrial > Soil > Riparian zone > Trees...
TAGAAAAGCCCGCTGCCGAAGAGTTTAACGAGTACTACAGCGGGTATATTTCGCAGGTGACCGAAACGGACCTGCTCGGTGTACTGTCTGCACAGCCGGGTGAGATCGCTGAGGTGTTTGGCTCGCTTGATGAAGCTCGTGGAACCTATTCCTACGCCGAAGGGAAATGGACGATCAAGGAAATGCTGAGCCACGTGATCGACGGCGAGCGGCACTTCGCTTATCGAGTACTTCGCATCTCACGCGGAGACACGACTCCGATCGAAGGCTTTGAACAGGACCTCTATATCGAGAATTCACACGCGAATGAGCGGACGTTTGAAGACCTGATTAGGGAGTTCACCGAGCTTCGCAGTGCAAACCTTCGTCAGCTTCGAGCCTATGACGACGCCGACTGGCTCCGCCGCGGCACCGCAAGCGGTAACCCGTTTTCCGTCCGAGCCCTCGGCTATATCATGGCCGGCCACGTTCGGCATCATTTGAAGATCGTGCGGGAGAGATATTTGGTAGGATAGAATCGCAACCTGACCTATGACCTACGTACGTTCCACATTCCGACATCCTGCGTTGCCGAAGAACGAACTCGGCTACACGGTTGATTATTATGAGGGCTCGCTTAGCACGTTATGTGCGGGCTGCGGGCATGATTCGATCAACGCGGCGATCGTGCAGGCGTGTTGGGAGATGAACATAGAGCCGCACAAAGTGGCGAAGCTTTCGGGTATCGGGTGTTCGTCGAAATCGCCGGCGTATTTTCTTTCTAATTCTCACGGGTTCAATTCGGTCCATGGGCGGATGCCGTCGGTCGCGACCGGGGCGAATCTTGCGAACAAAGATCTAGTCTATTTTGGCGTTTCGGGCGACGGTGACACGGCGTCGATAGGTATGGGGCAATTTGTCCACGTTATCAGGCGAAACCTGAACATGGTTTACCTGGTGATGAACAACGGCTGCTACGGTTTGACGAAGGGGCAAGATTCGGCGACGGCGGATGCGGGATCGAAGAGTAAAGCGGGAAGCGTGAACCTGTTCGAAGCCATCGATCTATCTTCGCTGGCAATTGAGTTAGGAGCTACATTCGTCGGTCAGAGTTTTTCGGGTGATAAGGAACAGCTTGTGCCGCTGCTCAAAGCCGCGATGAAGCACAAGGGATTCGCGTTCCTAAATGTGATCTCGCCGTGTGTCACCTTCAACAACAATCCCGGTTCGACGAAGTCGTATGATTACGTACGCGAGCACGTCGAGGTGACGGGAACCGTCGACTTTGCTCCGATGATGCACGAGATCACGACTACGTATGAAGCGGGCGCGGTCAATGACCTTGTGATGCATGACGGCACGACCATCCGCCTTCACAAACTCGCAAAAGATTGGGACCCGTTCGACCGCCAATCTGCCGCCGGTGCGATGCAAAAGGCGAAGACAAGCGGCGAAATCCTTACGGGCCTGCTTTACATCGACCGAGATTCAACGCCGCTGCACGAGATGCTCAACACCAGCGACAGGCCGCTTAATTCGCTCGGCCAAACAGATCTCTGCCCCGGCCCATCGGCTCTCGATAAGCTGAACGCAAGTCTTCGTTAGAAATATCAAGCTTGATTTTCGAAGAGTTCGAGGAAGCGTTCGCGGTAGTTTCGGCTCAGGGCGAGTTCGGTGTTGTCGCGGAGGATGACTGCGTAATCGCCGCTGAACATCGGGTGGAGTTCCTTGATGCGGTCGATGTGAACGACAGTTGAGCGATGGATGCGGAGGAATTTGTCCGGGTCGAGCTTGCCCTCGATACCGTTCATCGTCTCGCGGATCATATGCGTCTCGCGGCCCACGTGAAGCTTGACATAGTTGCCAGCCGCCTCGATCCAGTCGATCTCGTCGGTACGAAGGAAGAAGACGCGGCCCGTCGTCTTGACCACCAATCTTTCCAGATACTTCTTCTCGTTCTTCAGATCCGCGATCAGCGTGATCAGTCGTTCGTCGATGTTGCCCATGCGGCGATTCTCGATCGATTCGCGGGCACGCGAGACCGCACGATGGATCCGTTCCCGCGTGAACGGCTTCAGCAGATAGTCGAGCGCGTGGACATCGAACGCCTGCAGAGCGTACTGGTCGTAAGCCGTCACGAACACGATGGCCGGCATCTTTCCACCGTTCAACGATTTGATCACGTCAAAGCCGGTCTTTTCCGGCATCTGGATGTCGAGGAACACCAGGTCCGGCGATTCACCGTTGATCACCGTGATCGCGTCCTTGCCATTCCCGCATTCCCCGATGATCTCGATGTCGGTCTCGTCGCGCAGGAACCGCTTGATCCGCTCGCGGGCCAAAGGTTCGTCATCGACTATGAGTGTTCTAAGTTTCACGCTCAATCTTCTATCGTCCGCGGCTGGTCTTTGTATTGTTTGTACGGCAGGTCGAGGCTCACACTGACGCCGTGATCGCCCTCTGACCGCAGTTCAAATTTGTGTCCGTCGCCGTACAGATGCTTCAACCGCCGGCGCGTATTCGATAGGCCTACACCTTCTTCGATCGTCTTCACATCGCCGCCTGAAACGCCGACGCCGTCATCACTCACGCTCAGATGCAGATGGCCGTTGTTCCGCGACGCTCCGATGTTGATATGTCCGCCTTCTGCCCTCGGCGATATGCCGTGCTTGATCGCGTTCTCGACCAGGGGCTGCAGGATCATGTTCGGAACGCTCGCGTCCAGCGTTTCCGGCCCAATGTCCATCTTCACCTCAAGCCGGTCGTGGAACCGCGTCTGCTCGATCTCAAGATACTTACGAAGGAACTCGAGTTCTTGTTTTAGAGGTATCTCCTGCACCTCGAGATTCTCGAACGACATTCGCAGCAGATCGCTCAGGTCGGTTAGCATCCGATCGGCCACGTCCGGGTCGCGGTGAACGAGTTCGGAGATCGCGTTCAGCGTGTTGAAAAGAAAATGCGGATGAAGCTGCATCTTCAAGACCTGTAGCCTGGACTGTGCCAGTCGTGCCTCGAGTTGCGAGGTCTTCAGTTCACGCTCGCGATATTTGCGGTAATAGAGGATCGCCTGGTGGATCGCGACGACGCCCCAGTAGATCGCGATCGAGAAATGGAAATTGACGAAGAACAGTATCTTGAAGTTTTCCCACAACGAGGTGAGGTTGAATCTCGCAAGATATCCGAGTTTCGGCAGAACGTATGCGTCGATCGTCAATATACCGAGCGAGACAAGGATGCTCGCGACGATGTGGATCGGCACCGTAGCTTTCCACTTGCCGGCCTCGAACGGATACCGTTTGCTCAGCCAGAGGATCAAGGGACTCGCAATGAACCAGGCGTAACCCGACGCCAGCTGCCACGAAAGGATTCGCCAGAATGAGATCGGACTTTCAGAGAGTTGGTTCTGGAGAGCGAATTGGCTGGCGAAAAAAATCCCAAATAGCGTCCATACGCCAAAGACTATCAGCCACTTGGTGACCGGGCTTCTATCCGCAACTGATGGTGCCATCGAGTTGTTTTCTATCACCCGCCGATGTTAACACCAAATGACTTGTGACGAAACGAACCTTTTCGCGGACGAAGCGAGATTAAATTATCGTTCTTTATTCAAGATCGCGTCTTCCATTATCACGCGTTCGATCGGCGTTCTGTCGTCGGTTTCGAGTGCGTTTATCGTCGGTGTCGGGATCGCTGGTTTGAACAGAGGAACGGTCAGATCCACCGGGATCTCGATGGTTTGAAACGTGGGGTCGTTTCGCCAGATCCGCGGGACGATCCAGAACCATTGCACCAGGCCAAGCACGAACATAACGAGCAGGTTTACGTACATTCCCTCCATCGATTCAAGTCTGAGGCTGAATGCGGCCTGTACGAAAAACATCGCGACGAGTCCGAAAAGGCTGCTCGGGAACGAGAGGATGAACATCGCAGCAGTGGCTACGCCGATAGCATTGCTCGCGGGGTTGACCGAGAAGGCCGACGAAGGGATGAAGACAGGCAGGAGAATGGTGAAGAAACTAATGAACAGCCACATCGAACTCAGAGAGAACTTGAATCGCTCAGACATCTTTTTTGCCTCCTGGTGTGTTGATGAATTGGACACCGCTGCGGGATCTTTGTTCCGCACTTGTTGAGAAAATCGCGTGATATAATTTGTGATCTTCACCAAAGGCCTAAGCCGAATATGACGTCAAACGCAGATTTTCTCGCAGGAACCGTAAAAGGCCCGGGCAAAGAACCGCACGATTTTCTCTTCATCACCCGCGATAACGACCGCACCCGGATCGGTGAATTTGTCTACTACTCAGCGGAGATCGCTGGCGAAACACGGAGGATAATCGGCACGGTGAAAGAGCGAAAGCTCGCCCGAAACCTGCCCGACTCGTTCCTTGCCGATCCGCTTACGCCGCCGTCCGCGATCGCGTCGATGATCGGCATCGAGGGCAATACTGAGATCTACGAGATCACCGCATCGGCGATCGGCTACTTCAGCCACAAGCTTGGCGATTTCGTAAATCCACGCATTCCTCCCCAGCCAGGCGACGGCGTCTTCCTCGCGTCGAGCGACACGCTCGGCGAAATGCTGAGTCCGCGGAGGATCGGCGAGACCGGTTCGGCACACATCGGAAGCCTGCTGACACGTGATGCGGGCGAGGTTCCGATCGTACTGTCCGTCCGCGACGTTGTCTCGACGCATCTTGCCATCCTTGCATCGACCGGATCTGGCAAGTCGTACACTGCAGGCGTGTTTGTCGAAGAATTGATGCAGCAGCACAACCGAGCGGCGGTGCTGATCGTCGATCCGCACGGCGAATATCACACCTTGTCGACCATCCAGGGCGACTCGCAGTTTGCGGGCAGTGACGGATATCAACCCGAGGTGAAGATCTTCACGCCGGACAAGATCAAAGTCCGATTCTCGACGCTGACCGAAGCCGATATCAAATATCTGCTGCCCGAGGGAACTTCGGACAAGATGCTCCATTATCTCGGCCAGGCGTTCCGAAGCCTGCAGGACCGGCTCAAGGCCGAAGGCCGCCGCGATTATCTGTATAACTATTTCGACCTTCGCGAGGAAGTGACGCGGCAGCAGTACGGAAAGGACTCTGACGCTGGCGACGGCGGAAATGTTTCGTCGATACAGGGCTTACTGTGGCGGCTCGATTCGCGGTTCGACCGCGACACGGGCATCTTTCACGCTCACGATCATCTCCAATTGCAGGAGTTGTACAAACCCGGCCGCGTCACGATCCTGCAGCTATCCGATATCGAACAGCACGAACAGCAGGTGATCGTCGGTACGCTTCTACGGCGGGTGAACAAAGCTCGAATGGCGACGACGCGCCAAGAGGCGACTGCGGGGGAGAACTTTCTGGACTATCCGGTCTTCACACTGCTCGAAGAAGCTCACCGCTTCGCCCCCGCAGGTGCGAGCGTGGTCTCGACTCACGTCCTTCGACAGATCCTCAGCGAAGGCCGTAAGTTCGGAGTCGGCATCGGGCTGATCACTCAACGGCCGGGCAAACTCGATCAGGACGTGCTGTCGCAGTGCATGACGCAGATCATCATGCGGATCGTGAACCCGATCGACCAGCAAACAGTCGCCCAATCGGTCGAAGGCGCCGGCCGCGAGATGCTGCGGGAACTTCCTGCTCTAACCAAAGGCCAGGCGATCATCTGCGGCGTCGGTGTCAACACGCCAGTCATGTGCCGCATCCGGCCGCGTCTTACCGAACACGGCGGCGAAACATTCGACGCTCCGGCCGAGTGGATGAAGTGGCACTCGTCCGGCGAATCGTCGAAACGCGCTCAGGATGAGGCGCCGTATTTGAAACCTGGCTCCGACAAGAAGCCTGAGAAGGTTGGGAATGTCAGGATCTGATCACTTTGCGCTTTGCATCAAATCCTTTCTCACCAGCACCACAAGATCGACTCCTGACCGCAGATGATACGACGCGTAGTAGTCGTAGTTAGCCGAGAAGCGGCGCATCACGTCGGCGTCCTGATCGCCTTTCTTAGCCACGATGACCTCGGCGTTTGACTCGGCCATTTTCCCGTGGAAGATGGCCTTCTTGTAGTCCTTCAGGTACCACACCAGCGGCCAGTATTCGGGTGAGACGATGTCGATCGACGCCTCTTTGCCTTTACCGCTAACCTCCGCAAAGTGCTCGATATCGCGCACCATGTCGAGGAATTCGCGGGACGTGTGGGCATAGACCATCGGCGCGTCTTCGTCGTCGTAGCGGACGAAATTGAGATCGTAAGTGAAGTAGGCAAGCACCGCGAGCGAACCCGCTGCAAGCAGCAATCCGATGCCTTGCAAGGCGTTATTCTTCGACTCGAAGATCTCGCCGATCACGTAGCCGGCAGAGATACACATCGGCAGCAGGAAGCTCAACGCGAGCCACGGCGTCTTGTAGGGAATGATCGTGTAAGCGAGAAAGAGCCCCGTTCCCCACAATCCGGCGAACATCGCGACCCGATTGCGTCCGCGCATTAACGCGACCACCGCCCCGACGAGCGAAAGGATCATTATTGGCCCGTCGGATTCGATACCCCATCGCACGTACGCCCAAAGGCCGTTCTCCGTGTGGTCCTTGCTGCCCGTTTTCGCCCAGATCGCGTAGGCTTCGTAGAACGCTTTAACGCCGTCGGCGTAGGTGAAAAACGACGAGAAGAATAGGACGATGAGATAGACGATCAACGCACTCGCGGCCGAAATAGCGAGCATCCGATCTCCGCTCGAACCGAGAGCATCGCGAAGTGCTTTGAGCGAGATCGCGGCATCACCTTGCTCACTCGACCGGCCTTGATCCCACGTGTAGAGCAGATAAACAAGAGCGGGCGGGATCAAGACCACTAGCACATAAAGGAGCCTGACAAACGTCTCTTCGGACCCGGCGGAGGTGAGTTCGAAGGCCCACGTGCCGAAGTCCTCACCGATGCGCGGAAGCTTTGACGCCAAGATCCACGCGAAAGCAATCGAACCGGCCGACGTAGCCGTGAGGATCTTCGTCGGAAATTGCTTCGAACTGGCCGCCTCGGCGATCCGGTCGCGGGCCCAGATGCATACGCACGCGATCGCCATGGTGCCGAGCGTGATGAACGCAGTTTCCTTTGTCGCGAACATCAACGCGATACACGCCGCCGCGAGCAGCAGATAGATCGGCCGCCCGTTCCGCCATTCGAGGAGAAGCTTGATCACGAAGTAGATCAGCGCACCTGCAAATGCGAACAGCCCGAGCCGCATCGCCCAAAGCAAAGCGGTGCTCTCACCCGCAAACTTGTGCGGTAGGTACATCGCCGGCGGCGAGAAGCAGGTGAGTAATATCAATGCGAGCCATGCGAGCGCACCCGGGCCGGGCTTCTCGCGGTCCATAAACATCAGCACCGCGAGCACGAATCCGAGAGCTAGAAACACAAAGAAGATCTCGTGGATGAAGTACCGCGATATGTAAACCATCCCCGGCGAGATGGCGAGAAAAGCCGCAGTTGCAAGTGCCCCGACCTGACCAATGTAGCGACGGAGATACAACGCCATCACGACCAATGCCACGCCCCAGACCGCGACGCTCCAACGAACCGGAACCGTCTCGAGCCCGAAAACCTCGGTAAACGCAAGAGTAATGTAGTAGAGCGTCGGCCCGTGGTAATTCGCCGGATCATATTTGTACGCGCCGTCGCGAACGAGGTTGGTCAGGAAGAATCCATTGACACCCTCGTCGTGATGGAACGGCTTCAGGCCGAGCCAATAGAAACGCAGAAAAACGGCGAGAGCGGTCACGATCCCGCTCGACACGAGCCACATCAACTGCGACTGATCCTTCCTTTCGACGATCGTTTCTTCCGTCATTTACTTGATCTTGTGTACGCGATATTCGCCGGACTGAGCCACGACGGGGAAGCGTGCGAAGAATGCCGCGTTCGGATTCATTTCGCGTTCCTCGGGCGACACCATCACGTATTCTATACCGTATTTCTCCAGCAATCCGAGCGCGTCCGGGCCGCCGCGATACATCCGCTTCACATCTTCTTCGCGCTCGCGATAATCGATGCCGTGCGACGAGAGATGGCCGGGATACCGCATCAACGATCTGCGCCCGGTCAGCACGACGGCCGTGTTGTAGGTCGGAGCGTTCAGGAACATCGAACGCGGTGGGGTTATGGCACGGATGCGGTCGGCCACTGTGCTCGCGTCCGCTGAGAACACCGGATAGTTGACCTGTCCCGACACAGTCCGCCACACATCGAGAGCACCGGACGCCGTCAGAAAAATTACACAAAGCGCGGCGACGACCTTCCACGCCATCTCCTGTCGCCACATCCATGCGATCGCGATCACGACCAGCGGCAGCGAGCCGACGAACCAATAGATCAGGACCTTGATGTTGTCCCACTCCCACGGGGCAAGCTTCGTGACGTTTGCCAGCACGAAAAGAAAAAAGAACGGCACATAAAAGAACAGCAACGCCGGACTCACCGTCGCAGGCGACGCATCATCTATCTTCTTTCCTTTTGCTTTCTTTTTGGTTTCTTCCTTCGCAACCTCACGGTTTTGCGGGAACCACAGCAGATAGATCCCGAGCCCGATCAGCGGAATGAGCAGACCGGTATTTTTTATCCAGAACCACGCGATGTTCGTCTTGCCCGCGTCGAACCCGAAGTGCCACGCGATGAATTCGCTCGCCCGCGTCGCACTTCCCGACATCGACCACAGCAGCTCCGGGATCGCGATGATACAGACGCCAATTGCGAAGGCGATAAGTTCCCGCCAGCGGTTTCGCTTCATCGCGAGTATGAAAGCGCTGACGACAAAGATGACCGCAAGCGAATGCAGGTGAACGAGCGGCAGCAGGCCCGCAAGCAAACCAAGCATGAACGCCGGGACCAGATCGAGCATTTGTGGGGATTCATCCTCTGTTTTCTCGGTTGCGAAAACACTCCACAGAAACCCGAGAACGATCAGCGAGATCGGCATGCCCAGAAGCAAACTTCGCTGCGTCAAAAACAGAGTGATAAGCGAGTTGCCCCAGCGAAATTCGTCGCCGATCGTGTAGTCTTTTGTCAGATTCCACAGCCCATCGGTCGAGCCCATGAACCAAATGAACCCGAGGCCGCCGCTGAAGAAAAGCAGTACTGGACCGAGCTTTGAGGCGGTTTTCAAGCTCGTCACTCGCCTGACGAACCCCTCAAGCAAAACCAAAAGTGAGAACGCCCACGCGACGTTCTGCACCAGCATGGCATCCCGCACATTGATTCCCAGTTTTACGAAACACGCGGTGATAAAGTCCGCGATAAATGGATAGCTAAACTTTGCTCCTGCCCAGTTCGGATTCTCGGGCGGGAAGTTCATTCCCTCGGAAAAACCGAAGATCGCACCGAGATGAAACGGAAGGTCGCCGAGGTTATTCGAGCCACCGGTATATATGCCTCCGTCCGTTTCGATCATCGCCCGGTCGAAGAAAAACACGAGCAGGATCAGCCACGCGGCGTAGTAAAAAAATGGCAGGACCTTTGCTGAGTTTGAGCCCTGGATCTTCCCGCGAGCCTTGGCGAGGTCGTGGTCAAAGGTCTTGCGACGTTCTCCTCGGACAACAAAGACACCGGCGGCCACGACCAGAAGCAGCGAGATAACGATCGTCGCGGGGTTCAGCCCGAACAGCATGGCCGCAGCAAATCCAAGCGTGCCGAACACGGCCGAGCCGATCACACAGCCGGCGGCGATCCGCCACAATAGCGGTTCTTCGCGCTCAAGCAGGTAGGTTATCCCGGTTCCGCCCGCGGTGATAAGGGCAATGATCAGTAATGAAACAAGCATCAGGCTTGTTAAAACTTAACGCAGACGGGCCTTTCAGGTAAAACGCCGCGGTTTAAACGTTGCTACCCAAACTGACGGGGACTCGCGTTCAGATACCCTGTAGATTCATATTCGTCCGGTGATTTCCGGGGAACCGATCCCATACATACACAATTTATAACCAGAGAGGGAGATCTTGCTTTATGTCCACTGTTGATAAGGGATTCTCGATCGCGAAGGTAGTTGGTGAAGTGATGCTGCATGACGGCCAGTCCGGATGGGTGCGGGCCCGTTCCGGCATGAGCTTTCACGCCGGGTACGAGGTGACGGTCAAGACCGGTTCGACCGGTTCGGCCGAGGTTGTCAATGGCCAGGGCGAGCACGTCCGCATCCCGCCGCGATCGATGAAGGTCGTCAGCGGCAGCTTTTCCGAGAACGACATCGACACGCTTCGCAATATTCGTCTGACCGCCTGGGATATGATGGCCGCCCGTGTTCCGACGCCTCAGTCCGTCGCCCCGGCATACTAAGTTTCACTGAAGAGCAACGCTCGACTTACAGGCGAGGCCGCCCGGCCCCGCCTTTTTTCGCGTCAAAGCTCCGGTCGCCACGCCAAGTGCAGGACGGAATTTTGCAAAAAGTGTACACCCTGCGCCGCTTTTTTGCGCAGGAAATTTCCAGCGCCGCGGCCCGCGGAGCCCGTGCAGCAGAATTTTCCCGCATACCGAGCCTCGGGGGTGGAAACACGGCGTCAATACCACCGAGCAGACCCAGTCAGCAGAATTTTTTCGTGCTCTTTCGTGCGGTTCGTGTGATTCGTGGTTCTGGATCTTTTTCTGGATCTTTTTTGTCCACGAAATACACGAACTGCACGAAAACCGAAACCAGAAAAAGGAGGGTGATTTTATACTTGCAACATCGTGTTAGATAGTGTACATTCGTTTCAGTTGGAGGAATGAATGGTTTATGAAGCCAGTTTGGAAAATTATCGAACGAGACGCGAGGTTGGGAAAATGGTCGGTGCCTTATGTGTCCTTAAGCCCGACTGGTGTTATCTGGATCTCGCGTCTCGCGTGGGAAAAGAGCGGCAGTCCAGCGGCTTACCTGATCATGTTTGACGACACAAATCAGCGGATCGGGCTAAAGGCCACCGGGTTAGGTGTAAAGAACGCTTATCCGGTTCACAAGACAGGCAGTGCCGGCAGCAAAAAGCTGTCTTGCAACCGAATGCTGGTCGAGCACGGCATAAAACTAAAACACGGCCTCCGCTTCACCGATATCGAGATCGACCGCGACGGCTTCATCACCCTCGACCTCAGCACCGCCGTCATCAACCGCCTCTCCACAACCCGCCAACGCCGCGAATCCGAAAAGCCAACAACCTCGTCCTTAATATGAATAGTTTTTACGTATGGGAGCGCACAGACAGCGGCTAGTTCGTCTGATCAAATTGAAGCTAGATGCATTTAGCAAAGTTTGGCGGCCTTACGAGTTGCGTTTGGCCGGCTCTGACGCGGTAGAAAGGAGAATGAAATGGTTTCTTTACTTATTTGGTTAGTTCTAGGTTTTTTGGCAGGTTATCTGGCCAAATTTATATTACCTGGCCCGGATGGCGGTGGCGTGATCTTGACCACGATCCTGGGAATCCTCGGAGCCGTCGTAGGCGGATTCCTGGGTAGGTATTTCTTTGGATATCCGATGATAAGCTCGTTCGATAACATCGGCGACAACCTGCCGAGCTTTATCTCTTCCATAATCGGTGCGATCGTCGTCCTCGCCATCTTCCGCCTGGCAAGCGGACGCCGGTTTTCGAACTAGGCGGCTATATCCCATTTGAATTCGAAAAGAGGCTGTCTGAAAAGGCGGCCCCTTTTTTTGGCGCAGATCGATGGTGTTGGCTTTAAAATATTCTTTATGAAGAAGCGGAAGCCGGTGTTCAAGAGATACGATCAGAATCAGTTGATGTTGATACCGCCGAGCTATGAGGATCTGGTACCTGGGAATCATCCGGTGCGGGTGGTGAACGAGGTGATCGAGCGGATCGACATCGGAGCGTTGGAAGCGAGCTACAAAGGTGGGGGGACAAGTAGTTATCACCCGCGGATGCTGCTCAAAGTGGTGGTGTACGGGTATCTGAGGAACATCTATTCGTCGCGGAAGCTGGAGCAGGCGGCAGCGGAGAACGTGCATTTCATGTGGCTTGCGGCGGGAGCGAAACCGGACCACAACACGATCGCGGACTTTCGGTCGAAGAGGTTGAAGGGCCATCTGAAGAAGATCTTCAATCAGGTGGTGATGCTGCTGGCGGAAGAAGGAGCGGTGTCGCTGAAAGAGGTAGTGCTGGACGGGACGAAGATCGAGGCGAACGCTAACCGGTACACGTTCGTGTGGGGGAAGGCGATAAAGGTGAGCCGGGAGCGGATCGAGCGGCAGT
>Ga0307505_10002644_pt1 | contig 12208 bp, 9 predicted proteins | sample 23_S_MG_FD_202183 | JGI IMG/M metagenome (GOLD analysis project Ga0307505, IMG submission 202183) | Soil microbial communities from Populus trichocarpa stands in riparian zone in the Pacific Northwest, United States - 23_S | ecosystem: Environmental > Terrestrial > Soil > Riparian zone > Trees...
GCCGTAGTGGGCCAGGATCTCGCTGTTGCCGGTGTCCGGCGCTTGGCATCCGAACACGATCGGGCCGAAGCGCGAGCGGCCAAGCACTTCGTTCAGCAGCGCCAGCTTCACCTGCCCGTAGCCCTGGCCACCCAGTTCGGGGCCCAGGTGGCAGGCCCACAGCTTGCGATCCCGGACGCGCGCTTGCAACGGGCGCACCAGCTTCTTGAACAGCGGGGCGTGAATGTCCCACTCGCTGCCGAGCACATAGTCCAACGGCTCGACCTCCTCGCGCACGAAGGCTTCGGCCCAATCGAGTTCACTCTGGAAGTCGGGGTCGGTCTCGAAGTCCCAGCTCATGAGGTCCTTTCACGTGGGTTCATGGCGGCCTCACACCACCGGTGCCATGCCGCCATCGACATTGATGGCCGTGCCGGTAATGTAGGAGCCGGCATCGGAGGCCAGGAAACAGGCGATCCTGGCGAACTCCGCCGCCTCGCCCATGCGCCCCAGCGGCACCTTGGCGTTGCGCGCGGTTTCCAGGCTAAAGGCTTCCAGCGGCAGGGTCGAACCGCTCGCGCGGTGCACACCCACGATCTGCTCGCTCTTGATCAGGCCGACCAGCAGCGCGTTCACCAGCACGTTGTGCGGCCCGCCTTCGTGCGCCAGCACCTTGGTCAAGGCCAGCTGCGCCGCGCGTGTCACCGAGGTGGGCGCCGAGCCGCCGATGGGTGCCTTGGAGAATGTGTTCAGCACGTTGATCACGCGCCCCCAGCGCCGCGCCACCATGCCCGGCCACACCAGGCGCGTCAGCCGCACGCTGGCCATCAGCTTGAGCTGGATGTCGGCGTCCCACACCTCGTCGCTGATCTCGGCAAAGGGGCCGAAGGCGTGGTGGCCGGCGTTGTTGATCAGCACGTCCACCGGGCCCAGGCCCTTCTCCACCGCGGCATGGGCGGCGCGCACCTGCTCGGCCGAGGTCACGTCGCCCTGCACCGCCAGCACACGGGCTTGCGGGGCGTGGGTGCGGATGGCGTCGTAGGCTTCGTCCAGCGCCTTGCGGTCACGTGCGACGATGGCCACGCTGGCGCCGCTGGCCGCCAGCTCCAGCGCCGTGGCCAAGCCCAGGCCTTTGCTGCCGCCGGTGATGAGGGCCGTGCGGCCCGACAAGCTGATCTGCATGGTCTTTTTGCTCCTGTTGTTTGGATGAGCAGCAGGGCGCCGCTCACACCAGTTCCACGTGGACGCTGCCGAGCGCGCCGAAGTCGGCGTGCAGCCGGCCCTTGCCGGGCAGCGGCAAGGGCGCGGTCCAGCTGCCGGTGCTAATCCACTGCCCTGCCCGCACCGACTCGCCGCGAGCCACCCGATCGGCGAGCACGAGTTGCAGCGACCGCAAGGGGTCGCCCAGCACCGTGGCACCGGTGCCGCGGCGCAGCACTTCACCATCGACTTGCAGGCTCACCGCATGGTCGATGAGGTCGATGCCACGCCAGTCGGCACAAGGCTCGCCTTGCACCCAGGCACCGGCGAAGCCCAGGTCGGCGACCACTGCGGCAGCGGCGGCGCTGCTCCAGTCGGCCAGGCGGCTGTCGGCCAGCTCGATGGCCGGGCACAGTGCGTCGATCAGGTACAGCAGTTCACCCCTGTTGGGCACGCCGCTGTGCGGTGTGACGTCCCGCGTCAAGGTCACGCCGACCTCGGCTTCGACGATGCAGACGATCAGTTGATCGCGGCGCAGCCGCGCGCCGCTGCGGTGGCGTCGTGCCGAGAAGATCGGGCCGGTGAAGGGACAGTTCAATCCCAGGCGCTGCAGTCCGGCCTCGGTGGTGCCGCCGATCTTGAAGCCGACGATTTCGCCGCCTGTGCCGGCGAACATCGCTCACCGAAGTCGTCCGGCAAGGTGATCGGTTGAGCCGCCTCACCCGCGCGCAGCAGGCTTTGCACGATGGCCGCGGCCTCTTGCTCGTGGATGGCCACGGCTTCAGTCGAGCAGCTTCAGGTCACGCACGGCGCCCTTGTCGGCAGACGTCACCAGCAGTGCATAAGCCTTCAGCGCGGTCGACACCTTGCGTTGCCGCGGCGTGGCGGGCTTGTAGGCGGTGACGGCCGCGCGGCGCTGCGCCAGCTCGTCGTCGCTCAACGCCAGATGAATGCGCCGCGCTGGAATGTCGATCTCGATGGCGTCGCCATCGCGCACCAGTGCAATCGCGCCGCCGGCCGCGGCTTCGGGCGAAATATGGCCCACGGACAGCCCGGCCGACCCCCCCGAGAAGCGCCCGTCGGTGACCAGCGCGCAGCTCTTGTCCAGGCCCATCGCCTTCAGCAGGCTGGTGGGCTTGAGCATCTCCTGCATGCCCGGCCCGCCCTTCGGGCCTTCGTAGCGGATCACCACCACATGGCCGGCCTTGACGCGCCCGCCGCTGATGCCGGCAGCCGCTGCGCCTTCGCTTTCGAAGACGATGGCGCGGCCGGAGAACTGCAGCACCGACTCGTCGACGCCCGCGGTCTTGATGACACAGCCATCGGGCGCCAGGTTGCCTGCCAGCACGGCCAAGCCGCCGTCCTGCGAATAGGCGTGTGCACCATCACGCACACAGCCTTGCGCGCGGTCGGTGTCCAGCGTGGGCCAGCGTTCGTCCTGCGAAAAGGCCGTCTGCGTGGGCACGCCGCCCGGTGCCGCGCGGTAGAAATGCCTGACCTTGTCGCCGGGGTTGCCGCGGATGTCCCAGCGCTCCAGCGCGTCCTTCAGCGAGGGCGAATGAACACTGTGGGCCGACAGGTCCAGCAGATCCAGCCGCGACAGCTCGCCCAGAAGGCCCATGATGCCGCCGGCGCGGTGCACGTCTTCCACATGCCACAGCGGCGTGGCCGGCGACAGCTTGCTCAGGTGCGGCGTGCAACGCGAGATGCGGTCGATGTCGGCCAGCTTGAAATCCACCTCGCCTTCGTGCGCCGCGGCCAGCAGGTGCAGCACGGTGTTGGTCGACCCGCCCATGGCCACGTCCAGTCGCATGGCGTTCTCGAAGGCGGTGCGCGTGGCGATGTTGCGCGGCAGCACCGAGGCGTCGTCTTCCAGGTAGTGGCGCCTGCACAGATCGACGATCAGCCGGCCCGCGGTGAGGAACAGCTCGCGCCGGTCAGCATGCGTGGCCAGCAAGGTGCCGTTGCCGGGCAATGCCAGGCCCAAGGCCTCGGTCAGGCAGTTCATCGAGTTGGCGGTGTACATGCCCGAGCAGGACCCGCAGGTCGGGCAGGCCGAACGCTCCAGTTCCATCACCTCGGCCGCGGCCACGGTCGGATTGCCGGCGGCCACCAGCGCGGTCACGCCGTCGATCTTGATCGACTTGCCTTCGCGCTTGACCTTGCCGCTTTCCATCGGCCCGCCGCTGACGAACACCGTGGGGATGTTCAGGCGCATGGCGGCGTTGAGCATGCCCGGCGTGATCTTGTCGCAGTTGCTGATGCACACCAGCGCGTCGGCGCAGTGGCCGTTGACCATGTACTCGATGGCATCGGCGATCAGGTCGCGCGAGGGCAGCGAATACAGCATGCCGTCGTGGCCCATCGCGATGCCGTCGTCGACCGCGATGGTGTTGAACTCCTTGGCCACGCCGCCCGCCGCTTCGATCTCGCGCGCCACCAGCTGGCCCATGTCCTTCAGGTGCACGTGGCCGGGCACGAACTGGGTGAAGCTGTTGGCCACGGCGATAATCGGCTTGACGAAGTCGCCGTCGTTCATGCCGGTGGCACGCCACAGCATGCGGGCCAGGGTGTTGTCGCGGCCTTGGGTGGTGCGGGCGGAACGGTAGGCGGGCATAGGGGTTGTCTCCTCCGGGTGGATGGTGTTGTTTCAGGCGCGGGTGTAACGCGGCTCGCGCTTTTCGAGGAACGCGGCCACGCCTTCGGCGAAGTCCTCGCCCTGCGTGCACAGGATCTGGTTGCGGTCTTCCATCGCGATCACTGCTTCCATCGAACCGGCGTCGATGGCGTGGCCCAGCGCTTCCTTGGTGAGTTCCAGTCCGAGCGGCGTGGCACGCAGCATGTCGGCGGCCAGGGCTTGCGCTTCGGCGTGCATGGCGTTGAGTTCGCCGACCTGGCTGACCAGGCCCAGCTGCTGCGCGCGCTGTGCCGTCATGAAGCGGCCGGTGAGCAGGTATTCCGCCGCCACCGAGCTGCCCACCATGCGCGGCAGGAAGTAGCTCACGCCGACGTCACAGGCGCTCAGTCCGATGCGGATGAAGGCGGCATTGAAGCGCGCATCGGGCGTGGCCAGGCGAATGTCGCAGGCCAGCGCCAGCGCAAAGCCGCCGCCGCTGGCGGCACCCTGCACCACACCGACGATCGGCTGCGGACAGCGCCGCATGGCCAGCATCACGTTGCGAATGCGGCGCTGGCCTTCGAGCATCTCGCTCACGCCCTTGCGTGCGCCCGAGGCGTTCATCTCCTTGAGGTCGAGTCCGGCGCAAAAGGCCCGTCCGGCGCCCTGCAGCAGCACCACGCGGGCCGGCGCCCGCGTGTCCAGCGACGAGAAGAAATGATGTAATTCGGCCACCAGGCGCGGATTCAACGCATTCAGCCGCTCGGGGCGGTTCATCAGCACCCGGGCGATGCCGCCTTCGGTACGGACTTGCAGGTGTTCGTAGTCCATCTCAGAAGGTGCGAGAGATCACTTCTTTCATGATCTCGCTCGTGCCGCCATAGATGCGCTGGATGCGTGCATCGGTGTACATGCGAGCAATCAGGAATTCGTTCATGTAGCCGTAGCCGCCATGCAGCTGCAGGCACTCGTCGATGACTCTGCCCTGCTGCTCGCTGACCCACAGCTTGACCATCGACGCCGTCGCCGTGTCCAAGGTGCCAGCCACCAGCTCGGCGACGCAGCGGTCGACGAAGGTGCGCGCCACCTTGGCCGTCGTCGCCACTTCGGCCAGCTTGAACTTCGTGTTCTGGAACTCCGACAAGGGCTGCTTGAAGGCCTTGCGGTCGCGCACATACTCGAGCGTGGCTTCGTAGGCGCCTTCCATGGCTGCCGCGCCCAGCACGCCGATGATGGTGCGCTCGTAAGGCAGGTCGCTCATCAGTTGCACGAAACCCTTGCCTGGCACGCCGCCGAGCAGATTGCTGGCCGGCACCACCACGTCGTCGAAGAACAGCTCCGACGTGTCCTGCGCCTTCAAGCCGATCTTGTCCAGCACGCGGCCGACGCGGTAGCCCGGGCAGTCCTTGGTTTCGACGATCAGGATCGACATGCCGCGCGATCCGGCATCGGCCTCGGTCTTGCAGACCACCAGCACTACGCCGGCGAGGAAGCCGTTGGTGATGAAGGTCTTGGCGCCGTTGAGGATGTAGTTCTCGCCGCGCAGCTCGGCGCGCGTGCGCACGCCCTGCAGGTCAGACCCCGTGCCCGGTTCGGTCATCGCGATGGCGCCGACGATCTCTCCGCGGGCCATGCGCGGCAGGTACCTGCGGCGCTGTTCCTCGGTGCCGTGGTTCAGGAAGTAGTGCGCGACGATGCTGTGCACCGAGGGGCTCATGCCGCTGAGCGCCCGCCGCGACATGGCGTCGTACAGCACGGCTTCGTGGCGGAAGTCGCCGCCCCCGCCGCCGTATTCGGTGGGGATGTCGGAACACAGCAGCCCCAAGGCGCCGGCGCGTTGCCACAGTTCGTGGCCGACGTGGCCACGCTTGCGCGCCGCCTCGTCCTGCGGCTGCATCTCTTCTTCGATGAAGCGCACCACGGTGTCGCGATACAGCTCCAGGTCGGAGTCGAGCCAGGCGGGGCGGAAGTCGATGGGCATGATGGGTTTTGCGAGGGCGGCCGGGCCGCGGGTGAAAGGGCTCAGGCCGTGGCGGGTTGAGGCACGAAATCCACGCCCCAGGCCTGCAGCAGCGCGGCGGTGTCACGCTGTCCGGCCTGCGGCGTGGCGGCGGGCGTGCGGCTGAAGCGCGGTGCGGGAGCGGGCTGCACCACGCCATCGACCGTGACGAAGGTCTGGCGCGCCTGGTTGTGGGCGTGGCGCGGCGCCTCGTCCCAGTCCAGCACCGGCGCGAAACAAGCGTCGCTGCCTTCGAGCAGGGCACACCAATCGTCGCGCGTGCGCGTGCGGAAGACGTCGGCCAGCCGCACCTTCAGCATCGGCCAGTAGCGCGGGTCCGTCTGCTGGTCGAAGAGCGGATCATGAATGCCGCAGCGCTCGCGCAGCGTGGCGTAGAACTGCGGCTCGATGGCACCGATGGCCACGTACTTGCCGTCGGCGCAGGCGTAGGTGTCGTAGAAGTGCGCGCCGCCGTCGAGCAGGTTCTCGCCGCGCTGGTTGCTCCAGGCACCTTGGGCCTTCATGCCGTACATCATGGCCGACAGCAGCGCGGCGCCGTCGCTCATGGCGGTGTCCACCACCTGGCCGTGGCCGCGATTGCGCGCCTCGTGTACGGCACACATCAGGCCAAAGGCCATGAGCATGCCGCCACCGCCGAAGTCGCCCACCAGGTTCAGCGGCAGCACCGGCGCTTCGCCCGAGCGGCCGATGGCATGCAAGGCGCCGCTGATGGCGATGTAGTTGATGTCGTGCCCCGCTGCCTGGGCCAACGGGCCCTGCTGGCCCCAGCCCGTCATGCGGCCGTACACCAGGCGCGGGTTGGCGGCAAGGCAGACATCGGGGCCGAGGCCCAGACGTTCCATCACGCCGGGGCGAAAGCCTTCCAGTAGCACGTCGGCCTTGGCGATGAGGTGCAGCGCCTGCTGCTGCGCCTCGGTGGCGCGCAGGTTCAGTTCCAGCACCGCGCGGCCTCGGCCCAGCACGTCGAAACGCGCGGCCTTGTCGGCCGGCCCCGGGCGCTGGATGCGCAGCACTTCGGCGCCCATGTCGGCCAGCAGCATGGCGGCAAAAGGCGCCGGGCCGATGCCGGCCATCTCGACGACCTTCAAGCCTTGCAGCGGTCCTGCCATCTACGGTCTCTCCCAGGCCTTGTGTGCAACAAGGCCTTCATCAGATGGGCTCGATCGTGGCATACGGGTGCTGGCCAGCCATCGTCCGAACCGACGAATCGGGCCGCCCGGGCCAATGGCACGGGCAGTACGGCTGCGCGCAGCGCCTCGCGCCGCCGGGCGGCTTCGAAGCCCGGGTCGGCGGCTCCGGCGGCAGCAACCCCACCGGTCCAGGCCATCGGCTCAGAGACGCTCGAAGATCGTCACGTTGGCCATGCCGCCGCCTTCGCACATGGTCTGCAGCCCGTAGCGCTTGTTGCGGGCCTTCAGCGCATGCACCAGCGTGGTCGCCAGCTTGGTGCCCGACGCACCCAGCGGATGGCCGAGTGCGATCGCGCCGCCATTGACGTTGAGGCGGTCGGCATCGCCGCCCAGCGCCTTCAGCCAGGCCAGCGGCACCGGCGCGAAGGCCTCGTTCACTTCGTACAGGTCGATGTCGTCGATCTTCAGTCCGGCCTTCTTCAACGCACGCTCGGTCGCCGGCAGCGGCGCCTCGAGCATGATCACCGGGTCGCCGCCGAGCACCGACGCATGATGGATGCGCGCCAGGGGCGCCACGCCCAGCGCCTTGAGTCCGCGCTCGTTGACGACCATCACACCGGTGGCGCCGTCGCAGATCTGGCTGGCGCTTGCCGCGGTGATACGTCCGTCCTCCTTCAGCAGCTTGACGCCGGCGATGCCTTCCAGCGTGGCATTGAAGCGGATGCCTTCGTCGACCGTGTGCAGGCCTTCGCCCGTGCCGTCGGCAGCCCTGGCTTCGACCGGCAGGATCTCGGCCTTGAAGGCGCCCGCCTCGGTGGCGGCGATCGCAAGCCGGTGGCTGCGCAGCGCGAAGGCGTCGAGCACCTCCTTGCTCAGACCGTGTTTGGTGGCGATGATCTCGGCGCCGTCGAACTGGCTGAACTCGACGTCCGGATAGCGCCGCTGGATGCCCGGGCTCATGTAGAAACCCATGCCGTTCTTGCGCGGCAGCGACGAGGGCGTGAACATCGGCACCCGGCTCATGCTTTCCACGCCGCCAGCGATGACCACGTCCATGCCGCCGCTCATCACCGTGTGCGCCGCGAAGTGCAGCGCCTGCTGCGACGAGCCGCATTGGCGGTCGAGCGAGGTGCCGGGCACCGACTCGGGCAACAGCCTCGAGGCCAGCACCGCGTTGCGGGCGACGTTGGTGGACTGCTCGCCGACCTGGCTGACGCAGCCCAGGATCACGTCGTCCACCAGCGCCGGGTCGCAGCCGGTGCGCTCGACCAGCGCGTCCAGCACCTGGGCGGCCAGATCCACGGGGTGCCAACCGGACAGTCGGCCGCCGCGGCGGCCCCCGGCGGTGCGCAGCGCGGCAACGATGAAAGCTTCACCCATCAGGGGCTCCTTGGTTGAAAAAAGGGGTTGTGATGCGCAGTGGACCGGGCCGGCGCTTCAGACGCTGAAGACCGTGGCCCCGGCGGTGCGCCGGGTCTGCAGATCGTGATGCGCCTGTACGGCCTCCTGCAACGGTCGCACGCGGCCGATGCGCGGCCGCAGCAGGCCGCTGCGCAGAGCCTCGAAGAGGTCGGCCGCCGCCAGCGTGCGCTGCTGCGGGGTGCCCACGAAGTCGGGCATCACCGGACGCGTCAGATACAGCGAGCCCTTGCGTCCCAGCAGGTTGATCTCCAGCGGTTCGATCGTGCCCGAGCTCTGGCCGAACTGCACCATCGTGCCGCGCGGCCGCAGGCAGTCGAGCGACCGCTCAAAGGTGTCGCGGCCCACCGAGTCGTAGACCACGCCCAGCTTGCGCCCGTCGGTGATCTGCAGCACGCGCTCGGCGAAGTCTTCGTTTGCCGTGACCAGCACCTGCTCGCAGCCGTTGTCGCGCGCGATCACGGCCTTGGCGTCGGACGACACGGTGCCGATGACGCGGGCGCCGAGCGCCTTGGCCCACTGGCACAGCAGGCTGCCCACGCCGCCGGCAGCAGCATGCACCAGCACGTATTCGCCGGCGCGCACCGGGTACACCTCCTTGACCAGGAAGCGCGCGGTCAGGCCCTGCAGCAACACCGCAGCCGCGGTTCGGTCGTCGATGAAGTCGGGAAGCTCGACCAGCGATGCGGCGTCGATCAGCCGCGCTTCGGCGTAGGCGCCGGTGCTCCCGGCGTAAGCCACGCGCTGGCCGATCGACAGGCCGTGGACGCCCTCGCCCAGCGTCTCGACCACGCCGGCCGCCTCGGCGCCCACGATGAAGGGTGTGGCCAGTGGATAGAGGCCGCTGCGGAAGTAGGTGTCGAGGAAGTTCAGCCCCACGGCCGTGTGCCGCAGCCGCACCTGGCCCGGGCCGGGCGCGCCCAGATGCACCGCCTGCCATTGCATGGCCTCGGGCCCGCCGGGCCGGTGCACCACCATGGCCTGCGTCATGTCGCCGGACTTCCGTCGAGCGCTTCCAGCCGCGCCAGGCGCGCCGCGTCGCGCACCGCGCCGGTGGACGCCGAGGTCGCCAAGGCGCCGTAGACGCGCAGGGCCAGGCTGACCGCACGATCGCGCGGCGCCGGCTTCCAGGCGGCAGCGCCCCGGGCCTGCATGCGCCGGCGGCGGGCCTGCAGTTCCGCGTCGTCGACGCCCAGGTGGATGCGGCGCGTGGCCACGTCGATCTCGACCGGGTCGCCGTCTTCGATCAGGCCGATGTTGCCGCCGGCCGCCGCCTCGGGCGACACATGCCCGATGGCCAGGCCGGAGTTGGCGCCCGAGTAGCGGCCATCGGTGATCAAGGCGCAGCTCAGGTGCAGGCCACGCGAGGTGAAGACCACGGCGGGCTTGGACATCTCCTGCATGCCCGGTCCGCCGCGCGGGCCTTCGTAGCGGATGATGACGGCGTGGCCGGGCTGCACGGTACCGTCTTCGATGGCGTCGCGCGCCGCGATTTCGCTTTCGAAGACGATGGCGTGGCCCTTGAAGGCACGCATCGACGGGTGCACGCCGGCGGTCTTCAGCACGCAGCCCTCGGGCGCCAGGTTGCCTTGCAGCACGGCCAGGCCACCGTCGGTGGAATAGGCATGGGCGCCATCGCGGATGCAGCCGGCGCTGCGGTCCAGGTCCAGCGAGGGGTAGCGCTTTTCCTGCGAGAAGGCCTGCGTGGTGCGCACGCCGCCGGGCGCGGCACTGTAGAAGCGCTTCACGTCGGGGTCGCGGCTGCGCTGCACGTCCCAGGTGTTCAGCGCGGTGGCCAGGTCGGGCGCATGCACCGAACCCGCACGGGTGTCCAGCAACCCCAGCCGGTCGAGCTCACCCAGGATCGCGTACACCCCGCCGGCGCGGTGCACGTCCTCCATGAAATAGTCGGGCGACGACGGCGACACCTTGCACAGGTGGGGCGTGGCGCGAGAGATGCGGTCGATGTCCGCGAGCGTGAAGTCGACCTCGCCTTCATGGGCAGCGGCCAGCAGATGCAGGATGGTGTTGGTCGACGCGCCCATCGCAATGTCCATGCGCATCGCGTTCTCGAAGGCGCGGCGGTCGGCGACGTTGCGCGGCAGCGCGGTGGCGTCGCCCTGCACGTAGAAGCGCTTGCAAAGATCCACGGCCAGTCGGCCGGCGCGTCGGAACAGCTGCTCGCGGTCGGCATGCGTGGCCAGCAGCGAGCCGTTGCCCGGCAGCGAAAGTCCCAGTGCTTCGGTCAGGCAGTTCATCGAATTGGCCGTGAACATGCCGGAACAGGAACCGCAGGTCGGGCAGGCCGCGTTTTCGTAGCGCGACGAGGCGGCGGCGCTGGTGCCGGGCCGGCTGATGGCGATGTAGCTCTCGACCACGCTGACGCGTTCGACCTTGCTGTTGCCGTGCTCCACCTTGCCGGCTTCCATCGGCCCGCCGCTGACGAACACCGTGGGGATGTTCAGCCGCATCGCGGCATTGAGCATGCCCGGCGTGATCTTGTCGCAGTTGCTGATGCACACCAGCGCGTCGGCGCAATGCGCGTTGACCATGTATTCGATGGCATCGGCGATCAGGTCGCGCGAAGGCAGTGAGTACAGCATGCCGTCATGGCCGGCGGCGATGCCGTCGTCGACCGCGATGGTGTTGAACTCGCGTGCCACGCCGCCGGCGGCGGCCACCTCCTGCGCCACCAGCTGGCCCAGGTTGCGCAGGTGCACATGGCCGGGCACGAACTCGGTGAACGAGTTGGCCACTGCGATGATGGGTTTGCCGAAGTCGCTGTCGGTCATGCCCGTGGCTCGCCACAGGCTGCGCGTGACGGCGGCGGCCGCTCCGTGGGTGACCTTGGCCGAACGGTAGGGGTTGTCTGTCATGGGGTGTCGATCTCCACACGGTCGGCCAGCGGCTGGCCTTGAAGTCGGGCGCGCACGTTGGCCACCACGTGCTCCACCAGGCGGTCGTAGTAGCGGCGCGGCGCGGCGCCGCCCAGGTGCGGCGAGATCAGCGTGTTGGGCACGGTCCACAAGGGGTGGCCGGGCGGCAGCGGTTCGGGCTCGGTCACGTCCAGCGCGGCGCCGCCGAGGCGGCCGCTCTGCAGTGCGTGCAGCAGCGCAACCGGGTCGATGACGGCACCTCGCGCCACGTTGCAGATCAGCGCATGCGGCGGGCAGGCGGCCAGGGCAGCGGCATCGATCAGGTGCACGGTGGCCACCGACAGCGGCACCGCCACCAGCACTGCGTCGGCGCGCCCCAGCGCATCGTGCAGGCGGCTAAGCGGCAGCACCTCGTCGGCGTCGGCATGAGGCAGGCCGCGGCGCGACACGCCCGTCACCTTCATGCCGAAGGCGCGCGCGCGGCGCGCGGTCTCGCCGCCGATGCTGCCCATGCCCACCACGACCAGATGGCCGCCGATGAGCATGCCCATGTCCTGGCGAATGCTGTCGTCCCACTGCGCGCGGCCCTGTGCCGCCAGCACCTTGGGCAGGCGCCGCGCCAGCGCCAGCAGCAGCGCGATGGCATGCTCGGCCACGATCGGCGACCACACCGAGCCTGCGCTGCTGACGGCCACGTCCGCAGCCACGCCATGCGTCTGCAGCAGTTCGTAGCCGGCGGACAGCAACTGCAGCCAGCGGCAGCGGTTGTCGCGGCGGTTCAAGGCGCCCGCCAGGTCGGCACCGTAGACCGTGCCCGACAGCACCATCGCGTCGGCATGCGCGGCCAGACCCGGCAGTTCGGCCACCTCGGCCCAGCGCAGCGTCAGTCCCGGCAGCTCGCGCAGGCGGCGGTCCAGCCCTTCGCGGGCGACGGGGGAGCAGACGACCAAGTCCATCAGGCCTCGAA
>Ga0307505_10002645_pt1 | contig 12204 bp, 11 predicted proteins | sample 23_S_MG_FD_202183 | JGI IMG/M metagenome (GOLD analysis project Ga0307505, IMG submission 202183) | Soil microbial communities from Populus trichocarpa stands in riparian zone in the Pacific Northwest, United States - 23_S | ecosystem: Environmental > Terrestrial > Soil > Riparian zone > Trees...
CCCCGGACCGAGCACCAACCCGGCAACCAACCTGCTGATCATGGACATCGCGATGCGCGGGGCCTCGTTGCTCGCCGCACGCGGGATCGAGCGCGCCGCGCTCCGGTTGCGCTACAAGCCCGGCAAGGCGGACGACATCGTCGAGGGCCGTTCGATGGTCGCGATGCTCGCGGCGACCGGTGCCGCGCGCATGGCCACGCGCTCGGTTCCCGGATTCCTGCTGGTCTCCGCCGGTCTCCTCGCCAAGACGCTGATCGACCGCAGCCTGCGCCCGCGCGACGCGCGGCGGCGCGGCGACCGCCAGCTTGCCGAGCAGGCGGCGCGGGCGGACGACGAGTAACGCTTGATTTCCGGCCGCTGCCTGCGGCAACAACGTGCATGGCCGATCAAGACACGCTGGCCCGCCGCGGCCTGATGTTCATCCTCTCCTCGCCGTCCGGCGCAGGCAAGACCACGATCGCCAGGCGCCTGCTCGAGGAAGAAGGCGGCGGGCTGCAGCTGTCGGTCTCGGTCACCACGCGCCCGATGCGCCCGGGCGAGGTCGACGGCCGCGACTACTTCTTCACCGGCCGCGCCGGGTTCGACGGCATGGTCGAGGCCGAATCGTTCTTCGAGTGGGCTGAAGTGTTCGGCCATTGCTACGGCACGCCGAAGGCCGGGATCCGCGAACGGCTCAAGCGCGGCGAGGACTTTCTGTTCGACATCGACTGGCAGGGCACGCAGCAGCTCTACCAGCGCGCGCAGGGCGACGTCGTACGGGTGTTCCTGCTGCCGCCGAGCATCGCCGCGCTCGAGCAGCGGCTGCGCGCGCGCGGGACCGACAGCGACGCGGTCATCCGCAGCCGGATGGACCGCGCCCGCGCGGAGATCAGCCACTGGGACGCCTACGACTACGTCGTCATCAACGACGACATCGAGGCCTGCTTCGCCAAGGTGAAGATGATCCTCGAAGCCGAGCGCATGCGCCGCCTGCGGCAGACCGGGCTGATCGACTTCGTGCGCGAACTGACACGGTAGGCTCCCCTCCCGCTTGCGGGAGAGAAGCGAAGGTCTCAGAATTTCCTGGACCACCTTAGCGCCACGCCCTGGTCGTCGGGCAGTGCCTCGTAGTGCCCCGGATCGCGGCGGTAGAACAGGCTCGCCGCGGCATCGCCCGACAGCAGCGAACCGTGCCAGGCGAGTTCGGCCAGAAGCTCGCGTCCTTCGGGCGCCAGCGCCAGCGAGCGCACGCCGTAATCGGCGAGCAGCGTCTCGTAGCTGTATGCGACCGGCAGCAGGAGGTTGAGCGTGCCGCGCTCGACCCGCAGCGGCTGGGCCACGCGCACCGCGAGGCCGTCGTTGCCGGCGAACACGCCGCGCCGCTCGAGATCGAGCGACCAGGCGCGGCTGACGAGATCCGAGCCCGCAGCGACGAGCCCGGCCTCGCGCGCCGAAGTCCAGCCCTGCCGCACGGCGCCGCCGAGCCGCCAGCCGGGCGCGAAGTCGAAGCCGACGCGTGCATCGGCGAACAGCGTGCGCGCGCCCGAAAGGCCGAAGGCGTCATGGAAGCGGCCGCCGAGCAGGGTGTGCTCCTCGTCCATCCGCGACAGGCCGAGCGCCAGCTCGACCGGCCCCGTGCGGCGGTCGAGTGCGACCCCGTAGGCCGAAACGTTTTCCTCGAAGCGCCGCCCGCGCATCTCCCCTGCGCGGCGCATCGCCGCCCCACTCATCGTCTCGCCGGTCTCGGCGCTCAGCGTCAGGCCCCAGCCGCCGAACTGCCGGCGCAGCGCGAACGAGGCATCGCTGCGCCGGAACATGCCCTCGTCGCCCCCCGCCTCCGGGGCGATCATCAACGCCGGACGATCCTGCCCCTGCAGCTGCGCGACGAGCCCATCGGCCCCCTCGGCGTAGGCGAAACCGAGCTGCAGGCCCGGCGCGACCCGGCTGGCGACGCGGGCGGCGAGCACTCGCGCGGAGTCGGCATCCGCGAGGCCCAGGCGCAGCGCCGCGGTGCGGACCGGGCCGTCGCTCGCGTCGATCGTGAACGCCAGCGATGTCTGCTCCGAACCGAACGCCACGTACCGCTGCCGGCCGGCAACCGCGGGGGTAAGCCGATTGACCGCCTGCGCGCCGTGCAGCGTGACGCCGAGATCGGTGCCGAACGCCCGGTCGTAGCGGTCGAGCACGACCGCCTGCAGCGACGCGCGGGCGAGCGCGTCGCCCATCGCCGGCGACGCGGTTCCGGTGTCGTCGCCGAGCGGCAACACCGCTTCGCTCCCCGCGAGCGAGGTCATGCCGAGCGGCTGGAACGCGCGCGCCAGGTCGAGAATGCCCCGCCCGTAGACCGCATCGGTGCCGGGCGCGCCGACATCGAACGCCGACTCCAGCAGGATCTCGGCGATCTGCTTGCCGGTAAGATTGGGAAACGCCTGCGCCAGCAGCGCCGCCGCGCCCGAGACCTGCGGCGCCGAGTAGCTCGTGCCCGAGAGAACGTACACGAACCCCTGGTCGTCGGTATACAGTTGCCCGTTGTCGTAGGCGCAGCAGATCCGGCTGCCGCGCGCGGCCAGGAAGTGGGCGGCCTGGCCGCCGGCCCGGTTGCTGAAGCTCGACATGTCGCCGTCGGCGTCGACCGAACCGACGATCAGCACGCCTCCGTTGCCGGCCTGGCCGAGCAGCGCGGCGAACGACCCCGGTTGGGCCAGCCCGTCGTTGCCGGCGGAAATGACGATCAGCGAGCCGCGGGCGACCGCATCCCGCACCGCATTCTGCAGCGCGGTCGTAGCTCCCTGGCCCCCGAGCGAAATGTTGATGACCCTGGCGCCGTTGGCCGAGGCATAGGTGACCGCGGCGGCAATGTCGTTGTCGGAGAAGCTGCAGTCGGTACTGCTGTCCGTCGGACCGCTGCTGGCGCACGAACCGACCGAATCGGTCCTCAGCGCCATGATCGTCGCGCCGTGGGCCATGCCGAGGATGCCGGTGTTGTCGCGCGCCGCCGCAGCGACGAGCGCTACGCGGGTTCCATGATCGTCGCTGCCGCCGATCGGCCGGCCGGCGTTGAGCATGTCCCTCGACAGCGGCGAGATGCGTCCGGCGAATTCGGGACTGCTCACGTCGACCCCGGTGTCGACCACCGCAATGGTGACGCCCGCGCCGGTGCGCCCGGCGTTCCAGGCAACCGCCGCGTTGTGTTCGAGCGGGCCGTCGGACCGGCGAAATTCCGTGGTGTTGAACTGCGTGGGGACCGGCTGCGTCGGTGGCATGGCGGTGCTCGCCGCCGCCGGCGAAGCGATCGGGGCCGGAGTCGGCGTGGGAGCGGGTGCGGTGGGCGGCGCGGGCGTGCTGCCCGGACCGCCGCCGCCGCTCCCCCCGCACGCCGCAACCAGGCCCAGCGACAATGCCGCCGTGCATCGGCTGAGCTGGCTCCGGATGCTTCTACGGGATGGCATTCCGACTCGTTCCCTGAAACGTATGCGCGAATGCGCGGCCCGTTCCTAGTCCGCCGGAACGCAATCCGCGCTGAACACACCTGGCCAACTTGCGGTGAACGCGCATGCTTAAAGCCGCCTTGCCCCGCCCGGCCCGCCGGGCTAGCGGCGCAGTCGCATCCGCTGCCCGCGGCCATAGAGGAGCAAGCATGTCCGCCAATCTCGAAAGCGCCATCGTCCAGGCGTGGGACAATCGCGCCTCGATAACTTCCGCGAGCCGTGAAGTGCGGGAGCCGGTGGAAGCCGCGCTCGAGTTGCTGGACAGCGGCAAGGCGCGCGTCGCGGAGCCCGATGGCAACGGCGGCTGGAAGGTTAACCAGTGGCTCAAGCAGGCGGTGCTGCTGTCGTTCCGTCTTAACGAAAACACAGTGGTCGACGGCGGCGCGGCCGGTGCGCCGGCCTACGACAAGGTGCCGAGCAAGTTCACCGGCTGGGGCGAAAATCGCTTCCGCGAGGCCGGCTTTCGCGTCGTCCCGGGCGCCGTCGCGCGGCGCGGCAGCTACATCGCCCGGGGCGTGGTGCTGATGCCGAGCTTCGTCAACATCGGCGCCTACGTCGACGAGGGCACGATGGTCGACACCTGGGCCACCGTCGGTTCGTGCGCGCAGATCGGCAGGAACGTGCACATCTCGGGCGGCGCCGGGATCGGTGGGGTGCTCGAGCCGCTCCAGGCCGGCCCGGTGGTGATCGGCGACGGCGCGTTCATCGGTGCGCGCGCCGAAGTGGCCGAAGGCGTGCGCGTGGGCGAAGGCGCGGTGCTGTCGATGGGTGTCTACCTCGGCGCCTCGACCAGGATCGTGGACCGCGCGACCGGAGAGGTGCACCGCGGCACGGTGCCGCCCTATGCGGTCGTGGTCCCCGGCGCTATGCCCGGCAAGCCGCTGCCCGATGGCAGCCCGGGCCCGTCGCTCTACTGCGCGGTGATCGTCAAGACCGTCGATGCGCAGACGCGTTCGAAGACCGGGATTAACGAGCTGCTGCGCGACTGAACCGCGCGGAACATTCGCCGCCACCAACCGTAGATTCTGCCGCACAGCGACAACTGCGGGAGTGACGGCCATGGAACGCCAGGGGGACGAGGTTCACGTCGAGACCGACGATGCGCGCGGCGGATCGACCCCGAACGTCGTCCGTTGGGTGCTCGCGATCAGCCTGTTCTCGGCAATCGCGTTGCTGTCGGTAATCTGGATCACCGGCGCCGTGACGCAGAGCGAGGCAGACCGCTACGTCACGGTCCCGGACCCGGCCGACGACCGCTCCGGCCTCGAGGCGACCGACAGTATCGTCGGCGAGAACGCCGACGAACTCGACGCCGCCGGGCCGGGCGAGACGGCGGCCGCGGTGCCGACGGTCGAGAACGAGGCAGCTGACGCCGGACCGGCGGCGGAGCCCGAGGCCAACTGAGCGAATTCGACCCCCTCCAGCGGTACCTCGAGGCGCAGGCGCGCGTCTACGCCGACGCGCTCGCCGAACTGCGCGCGGGCGCGAAGCGGAGCCACTGGATGTGGTTCGTCTTTCCGCAGGTCGCGGGCCTCGGGCAAAGCGCGATGGCGCAATTCTACGCCATCCGCGGGCGCGAGGAGGCCGAGGCCTACCGGCGCCACCCGGTGTTGGGCCGGCGCCTCGACGAATGCACCGGGGCAATGCTCGGCTGGGCCGGCACGCGCAGCGCCGAGCGCATCCTCGGCCCGGTCGACGCGCGCAAGTTCCGCAGCTCGATGACGCTGTTCGAAGCCTGCAGCGACGATCCCGCGGCGCTCGAGGCGTTCTACGGCGGCGAGCGCGACGCGGGGACGCTCGAGCGGCTGTGACCCAAACCGCGCCACTCCCAGCCCAATCCCGCTCGGGACGAACGGATCCTGGAAATCTACTTCGCCACCTTCGTCTCGATCGGCGGATCATTTCGATGCGCGGCGGCATACGCTTCGGCCGCGCGCAGGACGCGCATCATGTTGCGGCTGGCGATCTTTTCCAGGTCGGCCTGCGAGTAGCCGCGCCGGGCGAGCTCGACGAACAGGTTGGGGTAGCCGGCGACGTCCTCCATCCCAACCGGACCGGTGTCCATCCCGTCGTAGTCGCCGCCGAGCCCGACGTGGTCGATCCCGGCGACCCGACGGACGTGATCGATATGATCGGCCACGTCCACCACCGTCGCCTTCGGCTCGGGATTGGCCGCATCCCACGCCGCGAGGCCCGTGGTCACGTCGTCCGGAGTGGCCGGAAACAGCGTCTCGAGGCGCTTCTTCTCGCCCTCGCGCCGCGCGCCCCACTGGCGCCGCGTTTCGTTGAGGTAGCTCGGCAGCGCCACGACCATCACGATCCCGCCGCTGTCCTTCACCCGCGCCAGCACGGGATCGGGCACGTTGCGCACGTGCGGGTTGACCGCGCGCGCGCCCGAGTGGCTGAAGATCACCGGCGCTCCCGACACTTCGAGCGCGTCGATCATCGTCGCCTCGCTGACATGGCTCAGGTCGACCAGCATGCCGATCCGCTGCATCTCGCGCACCACGTCGCGGCCGAAGTCGGTCAGCCCGTCGTGCTCGGGCGTGGCGGTGGCGCTGTCGGCCCAGGCGTTGTTCTTCGAGTGGGTCAGCGTCATGTAGCGCGCGCCGAGATCGTACATCTGCCGCAGCACGGCGAGGCTCGAAGCGATCGAGTGCCCGCCTTCCATCCCCAGCAGCGAGGCGATCCTGCCCTGGTCCATCGCCCGCTGGACGTCGTCGGCACTGCGTGCGAGCGCGAGCCGGTCGGGATAGCGGGCGATCAGCCGCTTGGTCACGTCGATCTGCTCGACCGTGGCCACCGCCGCTTCGGGCTCGGCCAGGTCGGCGCTCACGTAGACCGACCAGAACTGCGCCCCGACGTGGCCCTCGGCCAGCCGCGCGAAGTCGGTGTGCATGACCCGCCCGCGCGAATCGGTCGGTCCGGTGTCGCTGGTGTCCTCGAAGTCGAACCCGGCGATCACGTTGCCGTAGCGCTCGCGCAGCTGGATCGGCACGTCGTTGTGCCCGTCCCACACCGGCGCCGCCTCCAGCGCGGCCTCGGCCATCGCCTCGGGGCTCTGCGCCGCCAGCGGCGAGGCCAGGGCCACGAGGCCGAGGCCCCACACGAACTTGTTCATTGCGACCCTTTCACCATTCCGGCCAAGGCCATTGCCGCGGTCGGAGCGCGCTCCTTGGCGCCGTTGATCATGAAGGCGAACACGTCGCCGCCCTGCCCGCGACTATCGGCGGGATTCCCGGCGTAAGGCAAGCCCTCGGGCGCCTCGCCCGCAGCCCAGGCGCGGCACAGGCCGGCGATCCGCTCGATGCCGTCGGGCGGGTAACCGGTCGGCTCGGCGGCGACGAGGTTCTTGCAGCGCAAATAGGCGAATTCGGCGGTGCGGTCGGCGATGCGCACGCGGCTTTCCTGCTCGCACCACACGATCGCCACGCCCGCCCGGCGGCAGAGGTCAACGAACTCGGCGCAGGCGAAGCTCTCGTGTCCGATCTCGAGCGCGTGGCGCAGCGGCAGGCCCTTATGCTCGCGCGGCAGCAGCGCGAAGAACGCGGCCACGTCCCCAGCGTCGAACTTCTTGGTCCCCATAAGCTGCCACAGGATCGGGCCGAGCCGGTCGCCGAGCTCCTCGAGCCCCTGTGCGAAGAACTTGGCCAACGATTCCCCCGCGCTCGCCAGCACCTTGCGGTTGGTGACGTAGGACGAGCCCTTGACCGCGAACACGAAGCCTTGCGGAGTCGCCTCGCGCCACTTGCGGAAGCTCTCGGGCTTCTGCAGCGAGTGGTAGGTGCCGTTGATCTCGATCGCGCCGAGCTGGCGCGAGGCCCATTCGAGCTCGCGCTTCTGCGCCAGCCCCTCGGGATAGAACGTGCCCTTGCGCCACTCGGGATAGACCCAGCCGCCGATGCCGGTGCGAATCATCCGCGTCCTCCGCCAGGGGCCCGCGGAACCGAACGGCCCGCCGAGCAATTCTTGCTTCGATAGGCAGCGACACAGGGCATTCGCATGACCGTCGAAGCGATCTGGAACGAGCAGGTCATCGCGCATAGTGACCGCACCGTGGTGGTCGAAGGCAACCATTATTTTCCGCGCGAGGACGTCGACCCCTCGGTGCTCGAGAAGAGCGCGACGACGACCGTGTGCCCGTGGAAGGGCACCGCGCATTACTATACGCTCGACCTCGGCGGCGCGCGCAACGCGGACGCGGCGTGGTACTACCCCGATCCCAAACCCGCTGCCGAGCAGATCCGCGGCCGTATCGCCTTCTGGAAGGGCGTCGAAGTGGTCGAGGCGTGACGCCGGTCAAGAGCCTCATCGAAGAGCTGCGGCTGCTGCCGCATCCCGAAGGCGGCTGGTACCGCGAGACCTGGCGCGCCGAGGCCGCGGAGGGCGAACGCGCCGGGGCTACCCTGATCCTGTTTCTGCTCGAGGCGCACCAGCGCTCGCACTGGCACCGCGTCGACGCGGCCGAGATCTGGCTGTGGCACGCGGGCGACCCGCTGCTGCTGTCGCTCGCCGCGGGCGACGAAGGCCCGGTGCGCGAGGTGCGGCTCGGCCCCAACGTGCTCGGCGGCGACTGCCCGCAATACATCGTGGCGCCCGACGAATGGCAGGCCGCGACGCCGCTGCCCGGCAAGCGCGGCTTCACGCTGGTCTCGTGCGCGGTCGCGCCGGGGTTCGAGTTCGAGGGCTTCACGCTCGCGCCGCCGGAGTGGCATCCGGGCCGGAACTAGGCCTGTTGTCAAGCGCTTGAGATCCGGACGGGACTTGAGGAGCAGTGCCTTGACCAAGACCCTGGCCGATATCTCCGAAGCGATGAAGGACATCGATTTCTGTATGCTCGTAAGCCGAGCCGATGACGGCTCGATCGCCGGGCGGCCGATGAGCAACAACCGCGAGGTCGAGTATGAAGGAACAAGCCGCTTCTTTACGTTCGACGACACCCGGATGATCCACGAGATCGCGGAGGATCCCTCGGTCGGATTGACCTACCAGGGCAAGGCGGGGCTGCTGGGCGTGGTCGGCAAGCCGGGCCTGTTCGTACACGTCGAGGGCGAGGCGCGCCTGGTTCGTGACAAGGCGACCTTCGCGCGGCACTGGCAAAAGGGCCTCGATCGCTGGTTCGAGCAGGGCATCGACACGCCGGGCCTCTCGCTGATCGAAGTCGAGGCGAAACGCATCCACTATTGGGATGGCGAGGACGAAGGCGAGGTACGGCTGGGCGAAGCGGTCGGCGCCGGATGACGGCATCAGCCGTAGTAGGCGGTCATGAACGGCTCGAGGAATTGCCGATAGAGCTCCGCCGAGCGGACTGACTCGCGGCCGATCGGGCGGCGCACCTGCACCATGCTCGCCGTCGCCACTGGCCGGCCGTTCGCGTGCGGCGCGAACACCTGTGGTTCCTCCGTCAGGCCGCAATGGACCAGGATACGGCGGATCCACGCCTGCGGTTCGTCGACCAGCGCCTCGTAGGAAACGACCAGCAGCCGCTCGCCGAGGATCTGCTGCCACTGCGCCAGCAACATGTCTTCGAGGCGGAAGTGCGCGGCGATGTCCTCGAGGTCGTAGCTCCACGGGAGCGCACCGCCGAGAAAGTTGGTGCGAAAGCACGACCATGCGCGGTCGAGCGGATCGCGCGTGATCCAGACCAGCGGCGCCTCGGGCAGCAGCGTCGCGACCAGGCCGAGATAGCGGCTCGTGTCGACCGACTTGTCGACCACGCGTCCCGTCGCGCGGAAGCGCTCGTCGAGCCAGCGGTGCCACAGGCGCGCGGCCGATGCCGCACCTTCCGCCGCAACGTGGCGTTCGACGGCCGGGCAGCCCGCCCCGCCGATTTCCCCCGCCAGCAGGGCCAGCGCGCCTGTCTCCGCCCCGGCGTCGATTGCGCTGTGAGCGGTCAGCACCTGCTCGACGAGCGTCGTGCCGGACCGGGGCAGGCCCGTGACGAAGGCTGTCCGGTCGGTCGGTTCGGTCTGCCGACGCGCCAGGTCCGCGATCCGCGTCGCATCGTAGCCGTCCAGCGCCTCGGCAGCCTGCCGGCGGTCCGCGTCGCGATCGAATCCGACTGACGCCTTCATCCGCTGCGCGCCGCGGGCAACGGCGGCGAATGCCGGCGCATGCTCGCCACGTCCCGCGAGCACGGTGGCCAGCGCGTAATCGTAGGCGGCGCGCTCGGTCGGCGCGGCCCGCTCCATGGAATGTCCGGCGGCGGCCAGCCTGTCGACGATCGCCGGCTCGCGCGCGAGGTCGGTCGCCATCGCGAGGCCGAGCCACGCCGAACCCGCGTGAGGTCGCGCAGCCGTCACCCGCTCGAAATGGCGCCGCGCCTCGTCGCGCCGGCCGAGATTGAGCGCCGCGACGCCGCGGCTGTAGGCGTTGGCCACCGGGTCCGGCACGGTCTCGGGAAGCGCGCGCAGCAGCGTGTCGGCCTCGCGCCAGGATCCCGCGTGGGCGAGAAATGCCGCCTTCCGGTACAGCGCCGCGTGGGTGCTGCCCGACACCTCGACGAACAGGTCGATCGCCGCGCGCGCCAGCGCAAGTTCGCCCACGTCGGCGAGGACCTGGGCGAGAACCTGCCACTGGCCGCCCATCGGCGCGCGGTGTGCGACCAGTTCCTCGACGATCGCCTTGAGCTTCGCGCGATTCAGCGGCTCGAGCGCCGGCTTGAGCTGCTCCAGGAGCTGCAGAACAGCCGGCATGTCACGGTCGGACATGTTGCCTCTTCGTGGAGAGTCAGTCACTTGGCGAAGGGATGCGTGCAAACCCTCGCCGAGGGGGACTTCATCTGCGAATCGTTTACAACGCCCAAAATGTCGCAAGTTGTATCCGCGCTGCGACATTTCGCACACGGGCCGATACAATTCCGCTTGTTCGCAAGCTAAGTTCACGCCATGATCGAAGGCTCAGGGGAGGTTGCCGGTCACGCCGAAGCATCGGCGGGCTTGGCGAGAAAAGGTTCACGGGGATTATCGCCAAGGGGGCTTCCAGGTCCGGAGGGTCGAAGGGCCCCATCCAGGTTCGCGCGCAAATCCTCCGCGGATGGCAGACATTCGCGCAGGCGGGTGCAACGCTGGGCTTCGTCCTGCCGGACCATGCCCCGGCGCCCCCGCACGACGAGGCTGGCCCGGTCCATTGGCGGCAATCGGACGTCCGGCGCGCGATTGCGGCGGCCGAGAAGGCGGAGCTGCGGAGCTATCGCATCGAGATTGCGCCGGACGGCACGATCTCGATCGTCGTCGGCAGTCCGGAGGACGTCGCCGAGGATCCGCGTCCCGGAGAATAGACCGCCATACCCTCGACTGCGGGCGAGGAGCGTGCGCGAGCCCGTTCAACCGCCCCCGACGCCCCGGCTCGCAAGTCAGCCGGAATAGGCCGCGATGAACGGCTCGAGAAACTGCCGATAGGGCTCCGCCGACCCGATCGCCTCGCGATTGATCGGCCGGCGAACCTGCATCATGCTCGCCGTCGTCACCGCTCGCGCGTTTTCGTGCGGCGCGAACACCTGGGGCTCCTCGGCCAACCCGCAATGCGCGAGAATCCGGCGGATCCAGCTCGCCGGGTCGTCAATCAGCGCTTCGAGAGGCACCACCAGCAGCCGGTCGCCGAGGATCGCCTGCCACTCCGCAAGCAACTGGTCTTCGAGCCGAAAATGGGCCGCAATGTCCTGAAGGTCATAGCTCCACGGCATGCCCGCCCACATGAAATAGGTGCGGAAGCAGGACCAGGCGCGATCGAGCGGCGAGCGCGTCATCCAGATCAGCGGCGCGTCCGGCAGCAATGCCGCGGCCAGGCCGAGAAACCGGCTCGCATCGACCGTCTTGTCGACGACACGACCGGGCGTGGCGAACAGCTCGTCGAGCCAATGATGCCAGAGCTGCGCGGCCGACACCACGCCTTGCCCATCCGCATGCCTGGCGAGCGCGGCGAAGGACGAGCCGCCGATTTCTTGCGCCAGCAACGCAAGCCGACTGGTCTCGGCACCCGCGCCGACTGCGCTGTGGCTGGTCAGGACTTGCTCCACCAAGGTCGTCCCCGATCGCGGCAAGCCGGTTACGAAGATCGTCCGCCCGGTCGGCTCTCGCTGCCGATGGGCAAGGGCGGCGATCCCCTCGGCGCTGTATCCACGCACTGCGTCCGCAGCCTCGGCGCTATCTCTGGCGCGATCGTAGGTGGTGACGGACCTCAGGAGTTGCGCGCCGCGCGCGACCGCAGCGAAGGCCAGCGCATGCTCGCCACGCGCGTCCTGCGCCCGGCCCATCGCGTAGAAATGTGCCGCGCGCTCGGTCGGTATGGATCTTCCCATGTCGCGCTCGGCGGCGATAATGCGATCCGCCAGTTCCGGCTCGCACGCGAGATCGGCCGACTGTGCCAGCGCCAGCCACGTCGAGCCCGATTGCGGCTGCATCCGCACGACACGCTCGAGGTAGTGTCGCGCGTCATCACGCCTGCCGAGCATGAGCGCCATCGTTCCGCGGGTGAAGGCGCTCGCCACCGGGTTGGGGGCATCTTCAGGCAGCCTGCTCAGCAGCGCATCCGCCTCGCGCACCATGCCCGCCTGGGCGAGCAGAACCGCCTTCTGGTACTGGGCCGCCGGGTCGCCGCCCGACGCCGAGACGAACAGGTCGATCGCCTCGCAGGCGAGGCTCAGCTCGCCGTTGATCGCGGCGACGTGAGCGAGTTGCGGCCACTGCTCGCCCATCGACGCACGCATTGCGACGAGCCGCCTGACGATCTCTGCCTG
>Ga0307505_10002646_pt1 | contig 12203 bp, 5 predicted proteins | sample 23_S_MG_FD_202183 | JGI IMG/M metagenome (GOLD analysis project Ga0307505, IMG submission 202183) | Soil microbial communities from Populus trichocarpa stands in riparian zone in the Pacific Northwest, United States - 23_S | ecosystem: Environmental > Terrestrial > Soil > Riparian zone > Trees...
GGCCCTCCGCATGTTCCAATCGGAAGGAGAAATGCCCGGCATCGCATATCATTGCTTGCGACGCCTCACTTGGATCGAAATGCAGCATGGGCGAATCCCCCAGATCCTCCAGGCGATTGCTTGGGCGCGGTTCTGTGAGGGGCTGTTGAAATCGACCGGGCGCAGTGAGGCTCAGTCGGACCAAGAGACGATGCTGTTGCAAGCCGTGCTCGGCATCCACTTCCTGAATGTCTCCTTCTCCAGGATCTCTGCTCTCGAGCAACTGCCTGATGTCCTCGCACGGCTCGACCTCGATATGCCGCGGCTGGCTGTCCTCTATGCGCTCGGTCACGAGCAACGTGTCAACGACGAGGGGTTCGCGGAGTCGCCCAAAAGCACGAAGGACATGCTCGAGTTCTTTGAGCGCTGGCAGGATCAGCCCGCCCGCGAGGATCTTCCGAGCGAGCCCTCGCTGAACGAGGGGCCGCGCGCGCTGGTACGCTCGGTCATCCTGGGCGCCGAGTTTGTGATCGACTGTCCGAACGATGCCGCATCGATCGGCGTCGCCGTATCTTTGCTTGGTGCCATGGAGGCCTTCATGGCCACCAGCGACGAAAATGATGTCTTCCCGCACGCAGAGAAGACGGTCATCCGCGTACGCAAGGTTAAGGAGCATGCCACTGGACCGTCGTTCGCCTGGCTGGACAACGTGACGGGCGTCCACGCGGAAATAGTTGCCGGCGAGAATGTCGATTTCCAGAGCAAGGAAGCGCTGACGCAGTTCACCGACTTCCTGTGCGAAACCATGCTGACCATTGCGGCACGTCAGTTCATCATCCGTGACGCCGAATCATGGATGAAGAAAGTCGCCGGAGAGGAGCGAGGCCTGGCGAGAGCAGCGATGCTGGGCAACTTGGTCGCCATCGAACAAAGCATTTTCGGCAGCGACGCCAAGGTCCGGCTGTCCGACTGGGTGGACGAAAGCGACAAGCACTTCGACTGCCTGCGTGACCAGCACTGGCGGCCGAATCGCCCAGTTGCCAAGCGCAGCGGCCTCATGGAGCCGATCAAGGTCGGCGAAGGCCCTCCGCCGCAGGAGCTGATGGACACCTCGCAGCGCAAGCACACGCAGCGCAAGGTATTCTCGCCCATCGACATTCCGGTCTGGGACAAAGCCCGCTGGGGCGGGACTTGCTACGGATGGGACTACCGGCAGCCACCCTTCATGGGTCTGATGTTCAAGAACCTTGAGGCGGGCAAGAAGATCTTCACGGACTGGCATGCCCGGTGGTGCCGCGAGGAAGCCGAGGACGCTTTGCACGTCACGATCGTAACCGGCATCCACAAGAGCAACCCCCACCACTACGGTGTGATTGTTGGGCCCAACATCGATCACACTACGGCGGACTTGAGATTCGGCAACACGGTCAGCATGGTCTCGCGCGTCAATCGAATGACGCCGGCAACGCCGGAGAACCTGACGAATTTCCTGCAGCAGTTCAACAAGTTTGGTGCCTTCTTCCTGATGCCCGCGCAACTGCCCACCAACAGCCAGAGCGCGCCGGAGATCGAATTCAAGCTCGCACTCCTTAAGCGCAACCTGCACATCCGCCAAGCCTGGCAGATCACTGAGAACGACCACGATATTGTCGCACTAGACGAGGATGAAGATCCCTTCATCCCAGAGGGCGTGGTGGACGCCCCTGTATTCAAGGCAATCGCCGCGCGGCGCGCTCGAAAGCTCAGAAAAATAGGACCGGGCTCCGGTGGTTCAGTTGCGTGAAGCTGGCCCCGATCACCTTGATCTTGCAGCTTTCAAACGAACAATTCGCCAGTTGGCGAACAACCGTTTCAACATCGACTTCGACGGCGATTTGAGGTTGTGGACCGACGAGTCCGCAAAGGCTTTTTGAAAGTTGCCGAGTTGTCGCGCAGAACCGCGCGGTATGAATGACGCTGTGCTACAAGCTAGACTCCCCAACTTCCGCAGCTAACGAGCATTGGCGCCAGAGGTACCCGCAAAGTGTTCGGTCGAATGACCGCTTCTGGCCGGAAGCGACGACCGACAACCGGGACAGCCACAGTTCCGTTTCCTGCCCTGGCACCCGGCCTATGTGGTGATGTACGAAAACGCCGTGCGTGCGCTCACGGCGAGCCCGAAGTTCGCGATGCCGTACTGGGACTGGACCGTCGATCGCACGATGCCGGCCGTGTTCACCGACCCGGCCTACAAGGGCAAACCCAATGCGCTGTATGTCGGCACGCGCACGCTGACCGATCCGGCGCGCTGGCCGCTGCGCGATGCCATCGTCGGCCCCGGGGTCATGCAGGCGATCTATGGCGAGACGGCGTTCCAGTTGTTCGGTACCAGCAAGAACCCGAATCAGAACGATCTCGACATGAGCTGGGTCGTCCGCGGCGGCGGCTCGCAGGCCGTCCTCGAGCGCACGCCGCACAATTCGGTGCACAACTTCATCGACGGATTCATGCCGAGCCCGGGATCGCCGCGCGATCCGCCATGCACCTGGACGACGCAGGACTGGCGCGGACGATCACGGCCTTCCGTGCCTTCTTCAAGTGATGCCAATCTCCCGCCCGGACATGTTCGGGCCACTCCCCTGAAAGCCACGCCTCCTGCTGCGGCGAATCGCCGATTCGCCGCAGGGCCCGTCAGAAGTTGTACCGCAACCTCATCCCGTAGCTGGGCGCGTCGTTGAGGAACCGGATATTGAGACCGGACCCCACCAGCGCCTTCTGCGACACATCGTTGTCCAGCAGATTCGTGCCCCAGATTTCGGTGCGCCAGACGCCGCTGGTCGAGGTGAAGCCGGCGCCCACGTTGATCTGGGTTTGGCCTTTCTGCTGGTCCGGGAATCCTGCCGTGAACGCATCCTCCACGCGGTCCACGGTGCCGGCCGCATCGGACACGAAGGTCACGCTCCGGTTGTTGAACTGCGTCAGGTAGAAGGAAGATCGGTACGCAGCCAGTATCTGCCAATCGAACGTGCCGAACGGGACGTCGAAGACGTGCTGCAAGCGGGCGTTGAACGTCAGCCTTGAAGCGAGCGGCAACTGATTGCCCGCCAGATCGATTTCCGAGGTGATGCCGCCGAAGTCGAAGTTCTGGCTGCGCGCGTCCGCAACCACACCCTTCTTTATCTCGGTGTCGAGGTAGAGCGCGTGGAGATTCAACGAGAAGCCATGACCCAACTGGAACATGCTTTCCATCTCCACGCCGAAGACCCGCGATTCACCGACGTTACGGTTCGCCAGCGCGAAGCCAGTGGCTTCCAGGGTCACCGGGTCGAACGAGATGGCGGTCAGATCCTGGAATACCTGGTCGGTGTAATCGTAGTAGAACGCCGCGACGTTGAACGTGGCCGGCCGGCCGAACATCTCGAAGCGGGTCTTGCTGCCGACCTCCAGTGCCAACACCTTTTCCGGCCTGTAGGTCTCGGGAATGACATCGGGGTCGAACGAGTCATTGAAACCACCTGCCTTGTGCGCCGTCGACAGGGTGCTGTACAGGAGGCTGCGATCGGACACGTCATACTCGAAGCCGAAGCGCCAATCGACGTAGTCGAACGCACTACTGCCTACCTGCTGCGAGGGGATGGTCAGGTTGGCGTAGGTGAAGCCGCCACCCGGCGGACACTGCATGAAGCCGTTGTCGATATCGGGCCGCACGAAACAGAAGCCATTCGGCGCGGAACCATCGGCGATGCCGCCGATCTGCGGGATCAGCGTGTCGCGGGCACCCGGCGTCAGAATGCCCTCCAGCAGGAATCGGGCATAGTCGGCCGGCGTGCTCAGCCCGCCGACATCGAAATTTGGCCGGCCCAGCAAGGCCGGGACGAACCCTTCGGTGCCCAGCCGCGTCGCGAAGCAGCACGCGAAATCGGCACCGCCCAGCACCAGCGCCCAGTTGCCGCCGATGCCGTAGCGGGACTTGGTTTCGTCCGTGTACCGCAGACCGCCCTTCAGGCGGAACGTGTCGGTGACCTCGAACATGCCATCGCCGAATCCCGCCCATGACTTGCCCCTGACACGGGGCATCGTGAATTCGGTGCCCGAGTAGCAGCAGTAGCCCTTGTCGGCAACGGAAAAATATCCGACCTGTTGCTTCTCCCGGAAATAGAACCCGCCAGCGGTCCAGGTGAAACGCCCTTCAACGTCGGAAAGCAGCCGCAGCTCGTGCGTCTGAGCCTCCGACTTGGTCTCCCAGAACTGGCTGCTGAAAACGTCGTAGTCGACGGCCGCCAGGTCACGGCCCGGCCAGTTGATGCTGTCGCTGGTGGCATTGCGCTGCCAGAAATCGACGTCGCGGAAACTGCCGTTGTATTCCAGTGTAGCCCCGCCGAAGTCGTAGGCCACGTTACCCTGGAACCCCCAGATGCGGTTGTCCATCGCGCCCTGGCGCCCGCGATAGACGACTTCGCGCAGGTTGAGGTCTTCGGGACCGAAGCCCGCCCGCACCGCACTGTAGATGTTGGCTCCCGGATAACCGGTGCCGGACTCATGCCCCATGTCCAACATCGCGAAGATGGACAAGCGGTCATTGGGCTCGGCGAGGAACGACAGCCGGCCCGCGGTTTCGTTCTGGATGCCGGCCGGATCCAGGGACTGGTCGCCGACGTTCCTGAACGAGCTGCCCTTCTCCACGTGGTAACCCGCGAATCGCAGCGCGGCGTTCCCCGCCAGCGGCATGTTCAACGCGACCTCACCGCCACGGTGATCCCGGTTTCCCGCTTCAATCTGCGCATTCCCGGTGACGCCCTCCTCACCCAGTTGTGGGCGCCGGGTCACGATGTTCATGGTGCCCGCAACGGCATTCCGTCCGCGCAATGTGCCTTGCGGACCCTTGTTTATCTCGACGCGCTCCAGATCGTAGAACATCGTTCCCAATCCACGTGGACGGGGGATGTAGTTGCCGTTGAGATGCGGTGCCGCACCGGGATCGCCCAGTTCGGTGCTGTTGGCCGAGCCGACGCCGCGGATGAATATCTCCACGTTGCCTTCCTGGTTGGCAATGCTCATGCCGGGAACGGCCACCTGGATGTTGCGTAGCTCGTTGTTGATGCCCAGCGCACGCAGGTCGTCCGCCGAGAATGACTGCGCAGTGCCGGCATAGCGTTGCAGATCCTGTTCGCGCCGCTCGACGGTCACGATCACCGTATCCAGCTCCTTGAGGTCCGTCTGACTCGAGGAGGGCTCGTTCTGCTCCGATTCCTGGATCGTCTGCGCGCCCATCGCGGCCGCGACGACCGCGGCCGAGGAGGGGTCGTTCTGCTCCGATTCCGGGATCGCCTGCGCGCCCATCGCGGCCTCGACGACCGCGGCCGATGCGGGTTCTGCGTCCATCGCCCAAGACGCGCCGGGGAAAGTCATCCCAAGCAGAAGCATGCTGCCAATGACGCAAAGAGTGTTGTTGAGCTGCCTCATGATCCCTCCCCAGAGATGCACGTACACCGGTTGTGAATCCGCTACGCCTGTGAATCCGCTACGCCGACCCGGCACTGCAATTCCGGGTTGACGCCCGCATTGAATTGCAATGTGACAGCGTTGTCAACCAGAATACCCCTCGCTCGCGTCCGGCAGCAAAAACAGGCGAAATCGGGGGCGTATCGATGTTGCAGCGCAACGTGGCCCCGACATGCACGAGGTCGGCCATGGTGCCTTGTAGCTTTTTTCAATGGCGTTGCGCACGCTCCTCGGCTTCGCCTATGTTGGCCGCGCTTCGTGCACCCGTACATCCACCATCCTGGCGTTCCGCAACCACGGGGAATACTTATGCAACTGTCGACGATCGATATCGCGATCGTGCTGACCTATCTCGTCGGCATCTTCGTATTGGCGCAGTGGGTGTCGCGCGAGAAGCCCGGACACAGCAAGGACGCGAAGGACTATTTCCTCGCCGGCAAGGCGCTGCCGTGGTGGGCGATCGGCGCGTCGCTGATCGCCGCCAACATTTCCGCCGAGCAGATCATCGGCATGTCCGGCTCCGGTTTCGCGATCGGGCTGGCCATCGCCTCCTACGAATGGATGGCCGCGGCAACACTGCTGATCGTCGGCAAGTGGTTCCTGCCGGTGTTCCTGCGCAATGGCGTCTACACGATGCCGCAGTTCCTCGAACGGCGTTTCGGACCGCGCATCCGCACCGTGATGGCGGTGTTCTGGGTCGGCCTGTACGTGTTCGTGAACCTGACCGCGATCCTGTGGCTGGGTTCGCTCGCGATCGCGCACGTGTCGGGTGTCGACCAGATGGTCGCTCTTGTCTGCCTCGCGGCATTCGCGCTGGCCTACCAGTTGTACGGCGGCCTGAAGGCGGTCGCGCTCACCGACATCGTGCAGGTCACGCTGCTGGTGCTGGGCGGGCTGCTGGTGGCCGGCATCAGCCTCGACCGCATCTCCGACGGCGCCGGTATCTGGGCCGGTTTCGAGCGGCTGCGCGCGGAGATCCCGGGCCATTTCGAGATGATCCTGTCGCCGGACAACCCGTTCTACAAGGACCTGCCGGGCATCAGCGTGTTGATCGGTGGCATGTGGATCATGAATGTCAGCTACTGGGGCTTCAACCAGTACATCATCCAGCGCGCACTGGCGGCGAAGGACATCGCCGAAGCGCAGAAGGGCGTGTTGTTCGCTGCGTTCCTGAAGCTGCTGATGCCGGTGATCGTGGTGCTGCCCGGCCTGGCGGCGGTGATGCTGGCACCCGACATCACACGCCCGGATGCCGCCTATCCGGCGATGATGTCGCTGCTGCCGGCCGGCATCCTCGGCCTCGTGTTCGCGGCGCTGATCGCAGCGATCGTGTCGTCGCTGGCGTCGATGACGAACTCGATCTCGACCATCTTCACGCTCGACCTCTACGGGGCGCGCGATCGCGACCAGAAGCATCTCGTGCGCACCGGCCGCATCGTGACGGTCGTGGCGATGGCGCTGGCGGTGCTGACCGCCAAGCCACTTCTCGGCAGCTTCGACCAGGCATTCCAGTACATCCAGGAGTACACCGGGTTCTTCACCCCGGGCATCGTCGCGATATTCCTTCTCGGCCTGTTCTGGAAGCGCGCCAACGAAGCTGGCGCGTTGTCGGCTGCGGTCGGTTCGTTCGTCCTGTCGATTGTATTGAAGCTGGCGTGGCCGTCACTGCCCTTCATCGACCGGGTGGGACTGGTGTTCCTGCTAGCCATCGGACTGGGCGTGGTGGTGTCGTTGCTGACGCCGCGCGCCGAGGGCAAGGACTTCATCCGCACCGATGACGTCGCCTTCTCGACGAGAGCATCGTTCAACGTGGGCGCCGCGGCCGTGGTGGCGATCCTCGCCGCGCTGTACACGGCGTTCTGGTGATGTCGCTCAGCGCGGCGCGACTCCTGTCGAACGACGCAACTGCAGGGTGTAGGGCACTTCGACGATGCCCCCCGCGCCGCGGTCGCGGATCGCCTTCAGCAACTCCTGGCCGGCCAGCCGCCCCATCTCGCGGGTGGGCTGGCGCACGGTGGTGAGCGTCGGATAGATGTGGCGTGCAATGGGGGTGTCGTCGAAACCGCAGACGGATATGTCCTTCGGCACCGACAGCCCACGCTCGCAGATGGCGCAGATCGCGCCGGCGGCCATGTCGTCGTTGGCAGCGAAGATCGCCGTTGGCGGGCGCTTCAGGTCAAGCAAGGCATTGGTGGCTGCGTAACCCGAATCGTAGGAAAACTCGCCCTCGACCACCAGCGCCGCGTCGTAGCGCACGTTCGCTCGCCGCAATCCTTCGCGATAGCCTGCGAGGCGCCAGCCGCTGGCACCGTGGGCCGGATGTCCCTTGAGATGCGCAATGCGCGTGTGACCGAGACCTGCAAGGTGGCCGATCATTTCCGCGACCGCTTCCTTTTCATCGACCACCACGCCGATGCGGCGATACTCCTCCTTCGGGGATACGCTGGCATAGGGCACGTCGAGCTCGTCCAGCCGCTTCAACAATGCCGGGTCGTCGGTGATCGGCGGAGTCAGCACCACGCCGTCCAACTGCGACTGCGTCACCAGCGCTTCGACCTTGGCGACGATGTCCGCGGCGTCGTAGACCAGCGGCGCGAGCATCATGTTGTAGTGCTGCGACTGGCAGGCATCCAGCACGCCCAGCTCAACTTCCATCAGGTAGTTGCTGGACGGGTTGTCGTACAGCATCGCTATCAGATACGAGCGTCGGCCCGCGAGCACCCGCGCAGACGGGTTCGGCCGATACTGCAGTTTCTTGACGGCCGCCTCGACACGCTCGCGCGTCTCCATCGCGACATTCGGCTCGTGGTTGAGCACCCGCGAGACGGTCTTCATCGACACGTTCGCAGCTTTTGCCACATCTTCGATTCGTACTCGCGTACCCAAGCACCCTCCCTCCCTTCCGGGCACGGATTCTGACAGAAGCCAACGCGGGAACACCCTAACTTCCCGACCGGCCACGCATGATGCCGTGCAACAAGCGCCCCTCGACAAATGGGGATATGCTGCTCATCCTGACAGCGCTGTCAACCAGACGCCACCGTACAGAACCCCAGTTCGAGGGAACCGCCGATGACGACCCAGCCCTTTGTCCTCCCCTGCCCCTTCCGACTTGCCTGCCTGGCGCTTGCGATGGTCACGCTGGTCGCCTGCAGCCGGGGCACGCAAGTGGACGCGTCCGTACCATCCAATGAAGCCTCCGGAGACGGCACGGCGATAGTCGCGGGCAACTGGCCACGGCCGGAATGGCCGTTCGCCGATGATCCGGATCTCGAGCGGCGCGTCGACGCGTTGCTGGCGACGATGACCGTCGAGGAAAAGGTGGGCCAGATCATCCAGGCGGATATCGGCAGCATCACCCCGGACGAGGTGCGCAAGTACCGGCTCGGCTCAATTCTTGCCGGCGGTGGTTCCGACCCGGGCGGAAAGTACAACGCGGCGCCGCAGGCCTGGCTGGACCTGGCCGACGAGTTCTGGGAAGCGTCCATGGATACCAGCGGCGGCGGCAAGCCGATCCCGATCATCTGGGGCATCGACGCGATGCACGGCCAGAGCAATATCGTCGGCGCGACGCTGTTCCCGCACAACATCGGCCTGGGCGCCACGCGCAACCCGGAACTGATGCGCAAGATCGCGCGCATCACCGCGATCGAGACCCGCACCACCGGCATGGAATGGACGTTCGCGCCCACCGTCGCGGTACCGCGGGATGATCGCTGGGGCCGCACCTACGAAGGCTACTCGGAAGACCCCGCACTGGTCGCCAGCTTCGCCGGCGTGTTCGTCGAGGGCCTGCAGGGTCCGGTCGGGTCCACCGATTTCCTCGGCGACGATCGGGTGATGAGCACGGTCAAGCATTTCCTCGGCGATGGCGGCACGACCGATGGCAAGGACCAGGGCGACACCCGCACCAGCGAAGCCGAGCTGCGTGATATCCACAACTCCGGTTACGTCACCGCCGTTGCCGCCGGCGCGCAATCGGTGATGGCGTCTTTCAACAGTTTCCATGGCGAGAAGCTGCACGGGCACAAGGGTCTATTGACCGACGTGCTGAAGGAGCAGATGAACTTCGGCGGTTTCATTGTCGGCGACTGGAATGGGCACGGCCAGGTGCGCGGCTGCACCAATACCGATTGCGCGCAGACCTTCAACGCCGGCCTCGACATGGCGATGGCGCCCGACAGCTGGAAGGGCCTGTATGAATCCACGCTGGCGCAGGTCAAGGATGGCACCATCCCGACGGCGCGGCTGGACGACGCGGTGCGTCGCATCCTGCGCGCGAAGTTCCGCATGAAGCTGTTCGAAAAGCCCAAGCCGTCCGAACGCGCGCTTGGCGGACGTTTCGAATTGCTAGCCGCGCCAGAGCATCGCGCGGTGGCACGTCAGGCGGTGCGCGAATCGCTGGTGCTGCTGAAGAATCAGGACCGCGTGCTACCGCTCGATCCCAGGCAGCGCGTCCTGGTCACGGGCGACGGTGCCGACAACGTCGGCAAGCAGTCGGGGGGCTGGACGCTGACCTGGCAAGGCGACGGGACCACGCGCGCCGACTTCCCGAACGCCGATTCGATCTGGGACGGCCTCAAGGCGCAGATCGAAACGGCCGGCGGCAGCGCGCAACTGTCCAAGGACGGCAGCTACACGCAGAAACCCGATGTGGCGATCGTGGTCTTCGGTGAGGAACCCTACGCCGAGTTCCAGGGCGACCTGCCCAACCTGATGTTCAAGGGCGGAACGTCCGGCGACCTCGAACTGATCCAGTCGCTGAAGGCCGACGGCATCCCCGTGGTCGCCGTGTTCATCAGCGGCCGCCCGTTGTGGATGAATCGCGAGATCAATGCAGCCGATGCCTTCGTTGCGGCATGGTTGCCTGGCTCGGAAGGCGCGGGCCTGGCCGACGTGCTGCTGCGTGACGCCGGCGGTGACATGCAGCACGACTTCAGCGGAAAACTGAGCTTTTCGTGGCCACGCCGCGCCGACCAGTACGCCAACAACGTCGGGCAGGACGGTTACGACCCGCTGTTCGCGCTCGGCTTCGGCCTGACCTATGCCGACGACGGCAACCTCGCCGCATTGCCCGAAGACCCGGGCATCGAGCCGACAGCCGCCGGTGCCGGTACGTGGTTCGACCACGGCGTGGCGACCACCGGCCTGATCCTGCGCCTGGTCGGCGCCGACGGCGGGGCCATGGACATCGTGCATGGGAACGCCGCGACCAGCGACGGCTCACTGGCGATGACAGCGATCAACCATGAGGTGCAGGAAGGTGCCCGCCTGTTCGCCTGGGCCGGCGACGCCGGGTTGGAACTGCGCTCCAGTGTCCCCATGGACCTTGACCGGGAGACAAATGGCGACGTGCTGGTAGTCGTCACGCTGCGCGTCGATGCTCTGCCCACCGATGGCCAGGCACACATCGTCGCAAGCTGCGGCGAAGGTTGTCGCGGCGAAGTGTCCATCGGCGACGCCCTGTCTGCGCTGCCGACAGGCGAATGGGCGCGTCTCGGCGTGCCGCTGAAGTGCCTGCGCACGGCGGGCGCGGACAACAAGCGGCTCGACATGCCCTTTGCGCTGCACGCTGGCAGCGGTGCACGCATCGCGTTGAGCCGCATCGCGATCGGCACGGTCGTCGATCACACGGCAGATTGCGCGACCGATTGAGCTTTTTCTCCGCCGGAGAATTCAGCTGGTATCACCAGACTTGATTCCCGCCTAGGAGCCTACGCGGCAGAAATGTTCGAGGCGAGAAGTCCGCTGCGCGTGGACAGTTTCTTGACGATTCGCCGGCCCGTAGTGGTTCCACGGGCCAAGAAGTGGCAGGAAGCGCTTCACAACAGCGAAGCTGGTCAAAATGGACCGCGCAGCGAACTTCGCGGGAGCTCGGGGTCAAGTCTTGAATCTTGAATTGATGTTTCAATAGCCGCGAGCAACTCTCTACTTGATTGGCCCCAACTCTCAGCCATAGCAACACGAGGACACCCGCAATTCTGCGCCGGCATTCGGCGCTTCGGTACAATCGAGCCGGTTGGAAGAGCTTGGGGTCAAGTCTTGAATCTTGAATTGATGTTTCAATAGCCGCGAGCAACTCTCTACCTGATTGGCCCCAACTCTCAGCCATAGCAACACGAGGACACCCGCAATTCTGCGCCGGCATTCGGCGCTTCGGTACAATCGAGCCGGTTGCGATGCGCAAGCTGGCGATGCTGAACCCTGGAACAGACGCTTTCCGATCTGCGCGTGCCGCCAGGCAATCGGCTGGAAGCGCTCAAGGGCGACAGGCAAGCAGGCAACACGAGGACACCCACAATTCTGCGCCGCCTGGTTTCTCCGCAATTGTCGAATGATCACCGGATCGAAGTTCGTTGCCGACCCAAAGCGATCGGATGCGAAATCCGAGCTGGGGTCGCCTGCCTCCTGCAGACAACTCCGGGATTGTGCACAACCAAGCTTTGTACGAAGGGTGGCCACTCCTGCGTTCACTCTCTCATCCAACGCTGAATTTGCACTCTGACCCCTGTTTTCATCAGTGCGACGCGGCGTGCATGGCGTCAAACTGCTTTTCCGTAAACGGTCTCTTGACTGGCAAGCTGCACGTGGATGGCACGCCGATGGCGTGAAGCGAGTCCCGAGCTTTGATTCGTGGGAGAACCGCGGGTTTGGCCGTACAATCAGGCTATCGCTTCGGATATCCCGGATCTTCTTCGAGCTTGCTGCACTTTTTACACTTGTTTACCTAACGGATCTGTCAG
>Ga0307505_10002647_pt1 | contig 12203 bp, 8 predicted proteins | sample 23_S_MG_FD_202183 | JGI IMG/M metagenome (GOLD analysis project Ga0307505, IMG submission 202183) | Soil microbial communities from Populus trichocarpa stands in riparian zone in the Pacific Northwest, United States - 23_S | ecosystem: Environmental > Terrestrial > Soil > Riparian zone > Trees...
CTGCCCTGCTGCAGCCGTGGCCGGAGCACCAGGTCCGCTGTGTCCTTTACGAAGCGGGCAAGGCTGAGCCCGGCGCGGCCTTCGCAAGGGCGGCAGGCGGTGGCATAGCCTTCAAACCATGGCCGGAGGCGACCGTCGCCGCACAGCCGACGCCGGCGATGCCGACAGACACCGCAGCCCGGGCAGCACCCGCAGTAACCGCGCCGCTGCTGCAGCTTCGCGACTACAAAGTGTGGTTCCCGATCCGCCAGGGTTTGCTGCGTCGCACCGTCGGTTGGGTCAAGGCGGTCGACGGTATCTCCTTCGACCTGCCGCCCGGCCGCACGCTGGCGCTGGTGGGCGAATCCGGCTGCGGCAAGACGACGACCGGCAAGGCGCTGGTGCAACTGCTGCGTGGCGTTGCGCGCATCGAAGGCAGCGCGCGACTGGACGGCGCCGAACTCGCCGCGCTGGACGGCGACGCGCTGCGCGACGCCCGCCGCCGCCTGCAGATCATCTTCCAGGATCCGTACTCGTCGCTGAACCCACGGCTGCGCGTGCAGGAGATCCTCGAGGAGGGCTTGCTGGCGCTGCGGCCCGACGTGGCACCGGGCGAACGCTCGGGGCGCGTGCGCGCGCTGCTGGACCGCGTAGGCCTGCGTGCCGATACGCTGACACGCTATCCGCACGAGTTCTCCGGCGGCCAGCGCCAGCGACTGGCCATCGCGCGCGCGCTGGCCGTCGAGCCGCGGCTCATCGTGTGCGACGAACCCACCTCCGCGCTGGACGTGTCGGTGCAGGCGCAGATCCTGAACCTGCTGCGCGAACTGCAGGCCGAGTTCGGCATCGCTTACCTGTTCATCACGCACAACTTCGGCGTGGTCGAATACCTGGCCGACGACATCGCCGTGATGAAGGACGGCCGCATCGTCGAACAGGGCGATGCCGCCGCCGTGCTGACGTCGCCGCACGAGACCTACACCCGCGCGCTGCTTGCAGCCGTCCCGCGGCTGGCTCACGCGCGCCGCGCCGCCTGAGGCACGCGACACTCCTTCACGCTTTCGCCACGGGTTTTCCCGGCCGGATCGCAAAGCCGGCGTGCGGCACTGTTGGATGGATGCGACGCGTGCCATCGCTTCGTCGCAACGAATACCCAAAATGCGTTGCAGCCGCGTGACATTGATTACTCTCCCGCGCACGGCAAGGCGCCCGTGAGGAATTGGGGCGGTCGCTGCGCTGCATCATTCCTTTGGAGGGGAAACTATGTTGAAGAGGACCAAGCTCAGCTTGGCGGTCAGTGCTGCGCTCGGCGCCGGACTGATCGGATTTGCACCGGGCGCCATCGCCCAGTCGCAAACACAGTCGCTGGATCGCGTCGAAGTGACCGGCTCGTTGCTGCGGCGTATCGAAGGCGAGGCTTCACTGCCGGTGACCACGCTCGACATGAGCGAGCTCGAAAGAGCCGGCGTGACCAACGCCGAGCAGGCCGTCAGGTTCGTGCAGCAGTCGCAGGCTGCCACCGTGTCGTCCACGACGGTGAGCGGCACCAACGGCGGGGCGTCCTACGCCAACCTGCGTGCACTGGGCTCCGGCCGCACGCTGGTGCTGTTGAACGGCAAGCGCGTCGTCAACAACCCGTTCGCGAGCGCGGCTGTCGACCTGAACACGCTGCCGATGTCCTCCATCGACCGCATCGAAGTGCTGTCCGACGGCGCGTCGGCCACCTACGGTACGGACGCGATCGCGGGCGTGATCAACTTCATCACGCGCAAGGAGTATCAGGGCCTCACGGTCGGCGGCGAGGCGCAGTTCCCCGAGGAGGGCGGCGGCGAGGTCTATACCGCCAACGTTCTCGGCGGCATCGGCAACCTCGGCACGCAGGGCTGGAACATCTACGGCGGCTTCAACTACCGCAAGCAGCAGCCGCTGGCCGGTACCGAGCGCGACTTCATGCAGACGTCGTTCATGCCGTGGGCCGGCTTCGACGGCACCAGCCCGACGACTTTCCCGGCGAACTACAACCAGACCGTTGGCGGCGTGACCACGGTCCCGAGTGTCAATCCCTTTGCGCCCGGCTGCTTCTCACCGTCGTCGATCAACGTACGCAACCAGACGTTCTGCTCGGCGGACACGCAGGTGTTCACGAACGTGGTGCCGGAACAGGAGCAGATCTCCGCTTTCCTGAAGGGCGCGCTGGCCCTGGGCCAGAACCACACACTGTCGGGCGAGTTCTTCTGGGCCAGAAACACGATCACGTCGCAGATCGCACCCTCTCCCGAGGGCGGCCTGACGCTGTTCCCGACCAGCCCGTTCTACCCGGGCAACGGCATCAACCCGATCGGCCCCATCCCGGCCACCAGCCCCGGCCTGAACACGACGCAGCCGGTCTCCATCGGCTGGCGTACGACGCTGCTGGGCCCCCGGGTTACCGAGCACGGCAACGACACGTGGCGCGGCGTTGCGCAACTCGACGGCACGGTCGCGAACTGGGACTACCAGGTCGCCGCCCTGTACTCGAAGGCCGAAACCACGAACAACTTCATCAGCGGCTGGCCGAAGACCGTCCCGCTGCGCAACGGCGTCAGCGGCATCAACGGCGCGCCGTTCCTGAATCCGTTCGGTCCGCAGACGCCTGAAGGCGCGGCCTACGTCCTGGCCAACACGGTGGTCGGCGAGATGCAGAACGGCGAAGCCACGATGTGGTCGCTGAACGCGGTGGCCTCCACCACCTTCGGCAATCTGGCAGGCGGGCCGATGGCGCTGGCGCTGGGTGCAGAGTACCGCGAAGAGGAAATGGTCTACAACACCAACATTGCCGAAGTCAGCCAGGCCGCAAGCTCGGGTCTGGCGGGTTCCGGCGCGGTGCGTGAAGGCGACCGTGACATCTGGGCGCTGGCCGCGGAAATGAACTTCCCGGTGCTGAAGAACCTGGACTTCACGCTGGCGGTCCGCTTCGATGACTACAGCGACTTCGGCAGCACGACCAACCCGAAGGTGTCGTTCCGCTACACGCCGGTCGACATGCTGCTGCTGCGCGGCTCGTACAACCAGGGCTTCGCCGCGCCGACGCTGTACTCGATGTTCCTGCCGAATTCGACGACGTTCACCGGCAACCGCTACAACGATCCGGTGCTGTGCCCCGGCGGTACCGTCGCCGCCGGCGGCATTGCGACGCGCGACTGCGGTATCCAGTTCCAGCAGATGCAGGGCGGCAACCCCGACCTGCAGCCGGAAGAGTCCGAAGCCTGGACCATCGGCTTCGTGCTGCAGGTCACGCCGGAACTGTCGTTCGGCATCGACTACTGGAACTACTACATCGAGGACAGCATCAGCACGGTCGGCGAACAGTCGATCTTCGCTGATCCGGTGAAGTACTCGAACCTGTTCGTCCGCTGCAGCGCTGCCGATCCGGCACGCCGCGCGGCGATCGGCGCGTGCCAGATCCCCGGTGGGGACCCGCTCGCCTACATCCTGAACACCTTCCAGAACCTGGGCGATACCGAGACCTACGGTATCGACATCAACCTGGTCTGGAACGGTGCGGCGACGCAGTGGGGCCGGTTCTCGGCAGCTGCCCGCGGCACGTACATCATGAAGTACGAGTTCCAGGTCGAGCCTGACAGCACGTGGTACAACCCGGTCGGCAATTACAACCCGCAGTTCGGCGGGCCGGTGCTGCGTTACCAGCAGATCACGACCTTCAACTGGGCGTACCAGGACTGGACGGCCACGCTGAGCAACCAGTTCCAGTCGGGCTACCTCGACCAGAATGCCGCCGGTTCGATCTATATCCCAGCCTACCGGCAGCACAGCGTCGGCAAGAGCTCCCTCTGGAACCTGGGCGTCACGTGGAGCGGCTACAAGGGCCTGACTCTGGCGGCCGGTGTCCTCAACATCTTCGACGAGGATCCGGAGTTCTCGAACCAGTCCGGCCGCTTCCAGGCGCGCGGTTACGACGATCGGTTCGGCTCGCCTCTGGGTCGCATCTGGACGGTGGGGGCGCGTTACAGCTTCCTCTGATCCGGAGTTGAAACCTGCCTGAAGGCGGGGGCCCGAAAGGGCTCCCGCCTTCTTTTTTTGAGCCGGCGGAGCAGTTTTTTGCGGCGCACCAACGACCTTCCGACCGCCCCGGTCGATTGGCCGCCTGTTGGATCAAAGCCACAACGAATGTAAAGCTCGTCGCTCCAGAGGGCCGTTTTGGGTGACGCCCGGATGACATTCGCTACGCTGGCGCCGTACCGAGCCGGACTCTGGAGGGGGCCCTGGGAGGGGATTCTTCCGCAATGTCCTATCGGGCATCCAACTGGAGGATCCTTAACATGCTTAAGAAGACGCGACTAAGCATCGCGGTCGGCGCCGCTTTGAGCGCCGGCATCGCGGGCTTTGCGCCGACGTCGTTCGCTCAGACGACGCAGCCGCAACAAATGGACCGGGTCGAAGTCACCGGTTCACTGATCCGCCGCAGTCAGGCGGAAACGGCACTGCCGGTGACGACGATCAACATGGACGATCTAGCGCGGGTCGGTGTCACGACCGCCGAGCAGGCGATGTCGTTCATCACCGAGAACCAGAGCATGACGAATGCGACGAGTTCGGTGGGCGCTAGCAACGGCGGCGCGTCCTTCGCCGACCTGCGCGCCCTGGGACCGGAACGCACACTGGTTCTGCTGAACGGCCAGCGCGTCGTCAACAACCCGTATCTGGGCATCGCGGTCGACCTGAGCACCATCCCGATGGTCGCGGTCGAGCGCATCGAAGTGCTGCGCGACGGCGCCTCCGCCATCTACGGTTCGGATGCCATCGCCGGCGTGGTGAACATCATCACTCGCAAGGAATACCAGGGCATCGGCGTCAACGCGTCGGGCAACTGGCCGGATGCCAGCGGCGGCGGCGAGAGCTACTCCGCCGGCATCACCGCCGGCTTCGGCTCGCTGGCGCAGCAGGGCTTCAACGTCTGGGGCGGCTTCACCTACAACCGCCAGGAACAGCTCAGGGCGGTCGACCGCTCGAAGCTGTCCACAGGTATCAACGAAGACAAGGGTTTGTTCAAGACGTCGGGCACGACTTTCCCGTCGAACTCGGACGCCGGCAACCCGACCTTCCCGAACTGCCAGCCGCCGCGATCGCTGGCGTTCGAAGAACTCTTCGGCCCCGACACCTGCCGCTACGACTATACGCAGCAGATCGACTTGATCCCGTACCAGGAGCAGTGGTCGTTCATGGGTCGCGGCACTGTGGCGCTGGGCGCCAACCACCAGGCCTTCCTCGAGTACTTCCGCTCGTACAACGAGAACGAATCGCTCGTGGCGGCGACTCCACTGACCGGTCTGGCGATCACTGCGGCGAATCCGTACAACACCATCGGCGCCACATCGGTAGGCTGGCGGACGGAGCCGGCAGGCCCGCGCGGCTCGCGCATGGAGAACACCACCGACCGGTTCCTGGGCGGCCTGGAAGGCTCGGGCTTCGGCTGGAGCTACGCCGCGAACGCGCTGTATTCCAAGTCCGAAGTCAGCAACATCTTCACCGACGGCTACGTGAGCCGCACGATCATGCAGAACGGCCTGAACGGCAATGCGCCGCTCTGGCTGAACCCGTTCGGTCCGCAGGGCCCCGGCGGCGATGCCTACATCAACAGCGCCAAGGTGCTGGGCGAAGTCCAGAGCATCGAAGGCACGACCTGGGGCATCAACGCCAACGCGCAGCGCGAAATCTTCAACCTGGACGCGGGCCCGGCGATCCTTGCCCTGGGCGCCGAGTTCCGCAAGGAAGAGGTCGCGTACATCAACAACTTCTCGCTGATCCGCGAGGCCGCCAGTTCGGGCCTGGAACTCGCTGAAGACACCGAGGGCGATCGCGACGTCTGGGCGGTGATGGCCGAACTGAGCATTCCGATCCTGAAGAACCTGGAACTCAGCGCGGCGATCCGCTACGACGACTACAGCGACGTGGGTTCGAAGGTTACGCCGAAGATCGGCGTGCGCTACCAGGCGCTCGACAGCCTGCTGCTGCGGGCGTCGTACAACCAGGGCTTCCGCGCGCCGTCGCTGTTCAACGTGTACGCGCCGAACTCGATCACTTTCACCGGGGATGCGTGGAATGATCCGGTGCTGTGCCCGGGTGGTGTCGTCAACACCGCCGCCGGCGGCATATCGTCGCGTGACTGCCAGCAACAGTTCCAGTCGCAGCAGGGCGGCAACAGGAACCTCGAGCCGGAAGAGTCGGATTCGTGGACGGTGGGCCTCGTGTTCGATGCAACGCGCAATGTGTCGTTCAGCCTCGACTACTGGCAGACTGAAGTGCAGGGCTACATCGGCGTGATCTCCGAGTCGTCGATCTTCAACAACACGGCCGGGTATGCCGACCGCTTCGTTCGCTGCAGCCAGCTGTCGGCTGCGGACCGCGCGGCGCTTGCTGCCACCTGTTTCGGCACCGGCGATCCGCTGGCCTATATCCGGCAGCCGGACGAGAACCTGGGCGACATGAAGGTCAACGGCATCGACCTGAGCATGCAGTTCCGCTCGGATGCCACGCCCTTTGGTCGCTTCACGGTGGGCCTGCAGGGCACGTACCTGACGAAGTGGGAGCAGCAGCTCGAGAAGGGCGGCGAGTTCTACTCGTCGCTGGGCATCTACAGCCACGAGAACAACTTCCCGGCCCCGCGCTACAGGCAAGTGGTCCAGGCAGGCTGGCAGTACGAGGCCTGGTCGGCCAACGTGGCCAACCGCTTCACCAGCGGCTACTGGGACCAGAACCTGACCGAGTTCGGCGGCGACTACGACTTCAACAAGGTCGGCAAGTACTCCCTGTGGGATCTGACCGGCAGCTGGCAGGGCATCAAGGGCCTGACCATCACGGCCGGCGTGCTCAACCTGTTCGACGAAGATCCCCCGTTCTCCAACCAGGGGGCGACGTTCCAGGTGCAGTACGATCCGCGGATCGCTTCGCCGCTGGGCCGTCAGTGGGTCGCGCGCGTCGCGTACGAGTTTAAGTAGTCGGTATTCGGGCAGCCTCGCTGCCTGCTCAAAGGCCCGCTTCGGCGGGCCTTTTTTCGTGCTGCGTCGCTTCCAGGGTCAGTTCAGGCGTGGTGCCGTGACGGTGACGCGCTCCATCGCGACGACCTGCAGGCCGTTGTCGCCCGCAGGCTGCATGCCGGCGACCGTGCTGCCGAGCAGGACGGCGCTGGTGACCACGGCCATGGCGAAGGCGACCAGGCGGGAGGCGGAAGTCAGAGTCTTCGGCGTGTTCATGTGTGCGTCCTCGGTTGATGGCGTTGCGTTGTCGATGGGCGCACTGTAGGGATGGGCTGTTGGCCGGGCGAGCGGATTGCGACCGATTGCAGAAAGCGCGGGGCGGGCCGTGACGCCGAATTCGCAGTCGAAGCACCGTTCATCCGGCCGTCGTGCAGTCCATCGCTGCCGGCAGCCGTTCACGCCGGAAACGGGTCTTGACGACCGTTTGCGACGAATTGCAGGCCGGATTGCGCTTAGCCAAGCCCTCCGAGGTCAGTTCGCACCACACTGGCGATACGGCGTCGGGCAAGGCAGCCGGAAAGCAATGCCGCTCCGGCGCTGGCCATGTAGCTCCCAGAATCCAACCTGGAGCGGGGCTAGGCCCCGGCGCACGATGACACGCGCACTCCGCATCACCTTGTACTCGGGCCTGCTGGCGCTGGCGACAGCCGGCGCAGCGGATGCCCAGACCGCCACCTACAGGATCGAGGGCGACGGCATTCCGCAGTCACTGACCGGCAAGCCCGGCGATGCTACCCGCGGCCGCGCGCTGATCGCCAAGGGCGACAAGGCCAATTGCCTGACCTGCCACGCAATCAAGGGAATGCCCGGCGGTGGAACCAAGGGGCCGTCGCTGGATGGCGCAGGCGCGGCGCTAACGCCCGCGCAGCTGCGCCTGTCAGTGGTCGACTTCTCGCGCGTGACGCGCGGCACCGCGATGCCGAGCTTTCACTCGTCGGCCGGCTTGACGGGCGGCGGCCCGAAGCTCAGCGCGGAGGAAGTGGAAGATGTGGTCGCGTACCTGATGACGCTGAGGAAGTGACTGTAAGGGCCGCGGTCGCGCCCCTTACAGTCATCCCCGCGAAAGCGGGGATCCACCTAACTGCCGGCGGCCGCGACAAAAGTCAAAAATGGATTCCCGCTTCCGCGGGAATGACAACATCGCAGTCTGCCGTCAGACGCGCGTCCACAACCGCGCGAGATCCGCGGTCCCGTCCGTGCCCTTGACGCCGCGGAACGCCTCGTTGGCCTTGGCCTTGTTGCCGGCCCGCAGGTAGGCGATGCCCAGGTGCAGCCGCGCATCGTCCGAGTTCTTAAGGCCACCCTTGGCGATGCCTTGCTGGATCAGCGCGATACCCTTGTCGTACTGCCCGAGCCCGGTATAGGCGAGGCCGATACGCACCATCGCATTGCCATCCGCCGAGCCTTCGGCCTCGGCCGTCGCCAGGTCGCGCGGCGCATCGTTCGCGCGCTGCGTGGCCAGCGCCAGCAGACGCTGCTGGCGCTCGGCGTCCGCGCCCTTGCCCAGTGCGCCCGACGCGAAAGCTTCGTCGAGGATGCGCTTGGCCTCGCCGGCCTGGCCCTGCTGCAGTGCGAGCTGCGCCATTTCGCTGTAGTCGTTGCCCGACGCGATGGTCTTGGTTGCCAGCCGCAGTCGCATGACGTCCAGCGTCAGCCGGTTGGAAAAACCCGGCTTGGACTCGATGCGGCGCAGCAGGTCGACCCAGTACTCGCGCTTCGGATAGTAGGCAACCAGCTTCTCCAGCGCAGAGACGTAGGCGTTGCGGTCGGTGCCCTTGGAGGCGACGTTGGCGAGCAGTTGCAGCCGGTCCTCGGCGGGTGCGCGGCCGGCTTTCTCCGCGGCCTGTACGTCGAGCGCCGCCTCGCGGGCTGCCGCCTGCAGATCGCCGGCCGACCAGTGCGACTGAATCAGCAGCGCGCGCATCGCGCTGTCGCCGGGGTTGGCCTTGAGGGCCATGTCGGCGTACTTGGCGGCGTTCGCATAGTCGCGGTTGCGGTAGTACAGGCCGGCCAGAGCCGAAGAGATGCGCGCCCGTTCCGCCTCCGTCGTCTTGCCCGTCGCCAGCAGCGCGTTGGCCGCTTTGATCGCCTGGTCCGTCTCACCGGCCTGCACCGCGGCCGCGAGCCGCATCTGCTCGATCAGGAAGTTCTCGTTGGCGGTGCGGTTCGGCACGGCTTCGGCTTCGCGCAGCCGCGTCAGCGCCTCCTTGTACTTGCCCTGCTTGAACAGGTCGCGCGCCGCAGCCAGCGGCTTGCCGACCTCCGCCCTGATCGCTTCCTGCGCGACCGCCGCGGCGAGCGTCACGCGCCCTTCGCCGACCTGAAGCAGCGCAGCCGCGGCCGCGACGGCGGCGCAAGCAGCCACGCGCAGGGCGCGGCCAGGGTTCAACGGGAAAGACGGACGCATCGGCCGCATGGGCATCTCCTGCAGGAAGCCGCCGGCGCCACGCTGCGCGGTGCCGTAAGTACTGGTTTGTACTGCTGAGCCGGATTGCACTGCTGGGCGCGCCGCCGCATGACGGCACGCAACGTCCGACTCAGCGGACGAACTGTTCGTTCCCGACCAGGCCCAGTTTGGTCACGCCCAAGCGCTGGGCCGAGGCCATCACCGCAGCCACGTCCTTGTACTCGGCGAGTTTGTTGGGACGCAGGTGCACCTCAGGCTGCACCGCCATGGCAGCAGCCTCAGTGAGGCGCGCTTCCAGAGTGGCGCGGTCCGGAATGATGTCGCCGTCCCAGTAGATCGTGCCGTCGAAGTCCACGTCCACCGTGATGACCTGCGGCTTCTCGATGGGCGGCGGCGGCGTGCCCACCGGCATGTTCAGGTTGACCGAATGCAGCTGGATCGGGATCGTGATGATCAACATGACCAGCAGCACCAGCATCACGTCGATCAGCGGCGTGGTGTTGATCTCCACCATCACGTCCGGATCTTCCGAGCCCCCGCCGGGGCCGACACTCATCGCCATTTGATTGCTCCTCTGTTGAGCCTCCGGGCTTCGCCCTGCGGCGCAGCTTGCTTGGGGCGGCCCTGCGCTGCGCAGCGGCGCTCAGCCGCCGCGCGGCGGCGGTTCGGTGACGAAGCCGATCTTCTGGATGCCCGCGCGCTGCGCGGCGAAAACCACACGACCCACGAACTCGTAGCGGCCCGCGAGATCGCCGCGGATGTGCACCTCGGGCTGCGGCTGGATCACCGCGACCTTCTTCAGGCGTTCCAGCAAATCGTCTTCGTCGCGTACCGGCGTCAGACCCCAGAACACGTCGCCGTCCTTCGTGACAGCGATCTCGATGTTCTCCGGCTTGGTCTGTCGCGGGAGGTTGGTTTCCTCCGGCAGCTTCAGCGGCACCGACTGCGTGATGACCGGGATGGTGACCAGGAAGATGATCAGCAGCACCAGCATCACGTCCACCAGGGGCGTGGTGTTGATGGTGGAGATCGCTTCGTCCTCGCCGCCTTCTTCGGATCCGACGTTCATTGCCATGATTGGCCTCCGGTCAGCGCGCGCTCAGCGGGCGGGCGCGCCCCGCAGTTCGACCTTGCGGCCCAGCAGCACGGCGTGCAGATCGGCACCGAAGGTGCGCACGCGCTCCATCGCGACCTTGTTGCGGCGGACCAGCCAGTTGTAGCCCATGACCGCCGGCACCGCGACCGCCAGGCCGATGGCCGTCATAATCAGCGCCTCGCCGACGGGACCGGCCACCTTGTCGATCGACGCCTGGCCGGCGATGCCGATGGCCGTCAGCGCGTGGTAGATGCCCCAGACCGTGCCGAACAGGCCCACGAATGGTGCGGTGGAACCGACGGTCGCCAGGAACGCCAGGCCGTCCTGCATGCGGCTCTGCACGGTGTCCACCGAACGCTGCACCGACATCGTGACCCAGGTATTGAGGTCGATGTTCTCGGTCAGCGCGCCTTCATGGTGCTCGTTGGCGGCCAGGCCCGTCTCGGCGATGTAGCGGAAGGCGCTGTCGCCCTTCAGCTTCTTCGCGCCATCCTTCAGCGACGGCGACTTCCAGAATGTCGAGGCCATCTCGCGCGCCTGGCGCATCAGCTTGTACTGCTCCCACAGCTTCACGAAGATGATGTACCAGCTGCCCATCGACATGATGACCAGGATGATCAGCGTGCCCTTGGAGACCCAGTCGCCCTGGGCCCACAGCGCCTCCAGGCCGTAGGGATTCTCGATGCTCTCCTTGGTGACGGTCGGCACGGGTGCCGGCGGGGGCGCTACAGGAGCGGCCGGTGCGGCAGCGGGTGCCTCGGCGGGCGGGGGAGCCGCATCGGTCTTCGGCGCGTCCTGCGCGCTCACTACGGGTGCGGCCAAGCCTGCGATGGCCATGAACGCCAGGGCAAAGGCACGGCGACGGATAAACGAGATCATTGCTAAATCTCCTGGTGGAAGATGGGACTGGGCCGGCGTTCGATCGCCGAAAAGCGCGGTGGCGCCCGTGTCGAGTTGCATGAGAAAGACTCGATCAGCTCTCGATAGCCCGGTCCCTGCCTGTTAACGAAGCTTGAAACTGATGGGTGCCTGCACCCGGATGTCCTGCCCTTGGCCCTGGCAGTTCAATTGCGACACTGCCGCCATCGACGCGCGGTTGAACGCGCGATTGGTGGACGACTTGATGGCTGCATCCTTCACCTGCCCGCCGGAGGTGACCGTGAACTCGATGACGACCTCGCCCTCGAGGTTTTCCTTGAGCGCCTCGCGCGGATACTGGATGCCCTGCATCACCTCGACGTAGTTCGGGCAGGCGACACGCGCGCTGCGCACGGCCGGCTGAGGCGCCGGCGCTTCCACCGGCTTCTGAATCACCGGCGCCTGCGGCGCGGGCGGCGCTTCCTGCGTGACGGCCGAAATGGTCGGCGCGGGCGTCGGCGGCGGCGCGATGTTGATTTCCGGCGGCGGGATGAACGGCGGCGGCGGCGCGGCCATCTTCGGCGGCGGCGGCACCACTTCGGGCGGCGGCGGCGGCTTCTTGATGACCTCCTCGATGACCTTCACCTCGATCGGGCCCTTCACCACTTCCACCACAGTCCGTGCCAGTCCGGAAACCAGCGCCCACACGATGAACACGTGCAGCAGCAAGACGATGGTGATCCCCGTCAGGTGCCGTCCCGGATTGCGCTGCTGCTGTGCGTAGTCCATCCCTGCTTTTCCCCCAACCGCACCCACATCACCCGCTCCC
>Ga0307505_10002648_pt1 | contig 12201 bp, 11 predicted proteins | sample 23_S_MG_FD_202183 | JGI IMG/M metagenome (GOLD analysis project Ga0307505, IMG submission 202183) | Soil microbial communities from Populus trichocarpa stands in riparian zone in the Pacific Northwest, United States - 23_S | ecosystem: Environmental > Terrestrial > Soil > Riparian zone > Trees...
AAGCTCGACGAGAGGCACACTCGATGGCGAGGGCGCCGTTGCAGCCCGGACGGCTTCTGCCGCGCAGGCTCCTAGGCCTTCATTCGGCGAAACACGAACCAGGGCAGCACGCGGATGATGCGCGCGATGAGCCCCCACTTGCGCGGCTCATGGCGATCGAACGATCCGCGATCAAGCTGCGCGACCACCTTGCGGGCGACGACCTCGGGGTCTACCGGCGCAACCGGCAGCGTTTTTCCGAACGTGAGATTGCTGCGCAGAAACCCGAGTTTCCAGAACTGCACGCGCAACTCGCGCGGTGCGTGGCGCTGGCGCAGGCTCTCGAAAAACGTCTCCAGGCCGCGCTTGGCCGCCGCATAAACGACGTTGCGGCCGCGACCGCGCGCGCCGGCAATGCTGCCGAACCCGACGATCACGCCGTGCGATTGGAGCAGCACCGGCAGCAGCGCATGCACGATCGCCAACGGTGCATGCAGGTTGATCGCGAGCACCTGCCCGATCGCACCGACGCCGAGCGAGAAATCATCGTCGTCGCGCGATACACCCACGGGCAGCAGCAGCGCCGTTGCTGCAGGCATTTCGCGCAAGGCTTCGATGACGCGTGCGCCCGGATTCGGCTCGCCGGCCAGGTCCAGCGCCAGCGTTGCGACGTTCGCATCCAGGCGCAGATGCAGATCCGCGGCGAGCGCGGCAAGATCGCGCGCATCGGAGGCGACCAGCAGCAGGGGCTTGCGCACGCGTGCGAGTTCGCTGGCCAGCGCCCGGCCCAGCCCGCTCGATGCACCGATCACGATCGCCGTCACAGCTCCAGCCTCCGGGTCAGTTCCGAGCGTTGCAGTCCCTTCGGGTCGAACGCGCGCAGGCGCGCACGTGCAACGTCGAAGTCGCGGAACGCGCGGCGCACGGTGGCAGCGTCGAGAGTGGAATCCTTGATCAGGTTGGGTCGCGCGACACAGCGCAGTGCCAGTTCGTTGAGTGCCTCGATGAACGTACGTTGCGGTACGGCACGCGGGTCGGCAAGCTGGATCGCGAACGCGACGCCTTGTCCATCGAAGCCGAAACCATCCGGAGTGCCATCGAACAGCTTGCTCGCAATGAGCCCGATCCGCGGTCGCAGGCGGGCGATCAGTCCGTCCAGTTCGTCGACGAAGGTTTCGTAGGTGGCATGCGGCACCAGCCATTGCGACTCCGCGAAGCCGGCGCGCCCGAAACCCGCGTAGTAGGCGCGCGCATCGTTGAGCGGAAACAAGGCCGCCTCGACGCCGACCGTGGCATTGCCGGGACGGCACCAGCGGCGTTGAATCCAGGTGTTCATCGCGGCAATTCCGAGTGGATTCCATGTCCGCACGGGCCATGGGGTGACTTGCGCGGGCAGGTCGGCTGTGCGCGGTGCGCGACCGGGCGCCGCGGTCTGCGCCTCCAGTCCGAAACGGATCACGCCACGACCGAGGCGGCCCGCGCGACCATCATGCCAGCCGTACAGCAACGGCGCGCCGGCATGGGCAACCAGTTCGGCATGCGCCTCGTGCAGATTGCGCACCGGAATGCGCCGGATCGCATAAGCGGTCGGTGCGCGCACGAACTGCAGCGTCGCATTGAGAATCAGGCCGGGGATGCCGAATCCGGCATGACTGGCATCGAATCGCTCGACATGCTCCTGCCGGCTCGCGGCGACCCAGCCAGCCGTGGGATCGAGCAGCGTGATCGCCTGGACATGGCGACGGAACGTGCCGTCCCGGGCCGGATTCTTGCCGTGCACGTCGGCGGCGATGCAGCCACCGATCGTCGCGCGCGGATGACCGGGCACGACGGCCAGGCACCAGCCACGCGCCAAGCCGAAACGCACGACCGCGCCCACACTGATGCCGGCCTCGACCGTGATCAATCCGCGCGTGTCATCGAAGGCGAGGATGCGGTCGAACGCGCGCATGTCCAGCGACACCGCGTCCGCACCGAAGCTCGCGGCAACATAGGAAACACCCGCACCGCGCGCGATCCGGACCTGTCCTTCCGGCAATGCGTCGAGCAGGCGATAGCGATCCGGTTGCTGTACCGGGCAACGCGCGGCATACGCGCGGTCGAAGCTGACGAGGTCGCATTGCGCGAGCGCGAAGCCACGGGGGGCGCTCACGGATTCGCTCCCTCGTCCTGCGCACTGTCGGCTTCGAACAGATGGTCCAGATCCACGAGTGCGTCGCGCGTGCTCTGCATGATCGCGGTTTCGTCATCGTAGACGAGGTGCTGCGCGGCAAGCAGTTTCTCGTCGTACTCGCGGAATCGCTGCACGCGCTGCCCGGCCACGTCCGGATCCAGACCCAGTGCCGTCAGCACCTCGCGCGAGAGCACGAGACTGGAATGAAACGTTTCGCGTACGACCTCGACATCCATGTCCATGAGCCGGAATACGTGCTGGCGATTGCGTGCGCGCGCGAACACCTTGACGTGCGGATACTGTCGCCGCACGAGTCGCGCGATGCGGATGTTGGTGTCGGGATTGTCGGTGGCGATGACGAGGACCTCGGCTTTTTCGATATTGGCCGAGCGCAGCAGTTCGGCACGCGCCGGATCGCCGAAATGGATCTTGCTGCCGAACCGGCGCGAGACTTCGACCTGCTCGATCGAATGCTCGATTGCGGTGAACGCGATGTGGTTCGCGCGCAGCACGCGGGCGACGATCTGGCCGATGCGGCCGAAGCCGGCGATGATCACGCGCGGTGCCTCGCCGTCGAACGCATCGTAAGGCGGCGTGTCGCGTGGTGGTCTGGTGGTAATGCGGGCGCACAGCGATACGAGCAAAGGGGTTACCGCCATCGACAAGGTGACGACGACGATCAGCATGTCACGCTGGCTTTCGAGGATGATGTGGTGTTGCTGGGCGAGGGTGAATACGACGAAGGCGAATTCCCCCCCTGGGCGAGCACCGCGGCCAGGCGCAGCGCACTGCCACTGTCCTCGCGCACGACCAGGCGGGCGAGCGCGAACAGGATCGCGCCCTTGAGCGCGAGCAGGCCAAGCAGCATCGCCGCGACGATCAGCGGTTGCTCGATCACGAGACGCGCATTCGCGCTCATGCCCACGCTGATGAAGAACAGGCCGAGCAGCAGCCCCTTGAACGGGTCGATGCGCGATTCGATCTCGTGGCGGTACTCGGAGTCGGCAAGCAGCACGCCGGCGAGAAACGCGCCGAGCGACATCGACAGCCCGGCGCCGTTCATGATGAGTGCCGTGCCGAGGACGACGAGCAGCGCGCTGGCGGTGAATACTTCGGGAATCTGCGATCGCGCGGCGATCCGGAACAGCGGTCGCAACAGATAGCGCCCGCCGACGATGACGACAACGATCGTGCCGACGACGCGCAGGATGACCAGCGTATCCGGCGTCGTGCCGCCGGTGGCCTTGTGGATCGCCAGCGCCGGAATCAGGGCGAAGATCGGAATCGCGGCGACGTCCTGCAGCAAGAGGATCGCAAATGCGAGACGCCCATGGCCGGTCTGCAGCTCCTTGCGTTCGGACAGGATCTGCAGGCCGATGGCGGTCGAAGACAATGCCAGGCCCAGGCCGATCACAAGCGCCGCTTTCCAGCCCAGTCCGAATGCCTCGCAGACCAGTCCGATCGCCAGCGCCGTGACGAGCAGCTGCAAGCTGCCGAGTCCGAACACATGGCGGCGCATGACCCACAGGCGCTGCGGTGAAAGCTCCAGCCCGATCACGAACAGCATCAGCATGATGCCCAGTTCGGAGACGTGGGCAATCTCCTCGGCGTTGCCGACGAGATCCAGACCCGATGGACCGATCAGTGCACCGGCAGCGAGGTAACCCAGGACCGCGCCGAGGCGTGAGCGCCGCGCCAGCGGCACGGCCACGACCGCGGCAAGCAGGAGAACCACGGCATATTGGATGAAAATGTCGGACTGCACGCCTGCTCCTGCCCGGACCGGGGCGGTCCGTCACTGCACCGCCTTGCAGACGTGCGATTCGCGTTCGTCTGCCTCCGGGCCGCAAGGATTATTGCATGCGGCCCGCTATCGACCGCGCGTTCTGCGCCGGGTTCAGCGCGCGAGCAGGGCGATGCGGGCACATGAGTGGCGCGACACTCTCAATGCCTGAGACGCGGGCACGTGAGGCTGCGCGAAATCCCGGAGGTGCCGCATGTTGCTTGCCCCATTTGCGTTGACCGATTCGAGTCTGAACCCGCGAACCATGCGCGTCCCCCCATCCCCGTCCCGGGCGATTCCGGCATGGCTGGTCGGCTGGGCCGTGGCCGGCGCGCTCGCCCTGATCTGCTTTCCCTCGTTGCGGGGCGGCGCCTTCGCTGGCGCTACCGTGCCATTCTGGCTGCTCGGCGCACCGCTGATCGACATGGCCTGGATCACGCGCGCGCGCTGGATGGCACTTGGCCGGCGTCGCGATCACTGATCGAACCGGTTCAGGCGGCACCGCCCAACCGCGCAATCGCAGCCTGAAGATTGACTCGCGCCTGCTGTTCGCGTTCGCGATGGAACGGTTCATTCGCGTAGATCCGCGGGCGCTTCAGGAATCCCGCGAGAACGGCCGCCCGCTTGCGGCGAAAGACGAAACCCGGGACGACGGCATACTCCTTGCGGATCGCCTGCTCGAACGCATCGTAGACGCCTGGATCCGCGCCGAGGATCGAGAGATCGATATCGACGAGCAGCGATTCGTCGCGCGTATCAGGTTCCGCATCGTGCCGCGTCGCCATGATCAGACGCTCGACACACGCAATCGCCTCAGCGGTGGCACGATTGAGCTTCATGAGCGAAACCGCCCAGTCGGCACTCTTGCGCTCGTTGGCGCCCGAAAGCGGACTATAGATCGCATCGTGGAACCACAGCGCCAGCTCGACTTCGGCGGGGTGTTCCGCTTGTTCGACGCAGCGATCAAGCTGCTCCAGGCACGCCTGCACATGCTCGCCGTTGTGATAGTGGCGGTGATTTTCGGCGTAAGCCGCTTGCAACCCGGCAAAGGTTTCCAGGTTTGTCTCCCAACCGAACGAGCGCATGAGGTCGGTCCATCGTTGGGCATTCATCGTTGCGGTTCCCGCTCTGTGGTGTTCAAGTTTCCGCTTTCTGCCTGCTCGCCGATTCGTGAAGGGACCGCGCGATCTCCGACCTCGGCGAGAAACTGCGCGATGACGGCGTTGACGACTTCCGGATGGGTAACCGGACCCATGTGACCGAGCGCCTCGAACTCCCGTCGCTCGACGCCGGGAATCACGTTCGCCAGGAGACCGGCCACGCCGAGCGCGGACGGCGTCGAGCGCTTGCCGGTCATATAGAGCACGGGCAGATCCAGGGCCCGGAACGCGTCGAGCGGGGTGGTTTCGGTCAGCAGCGCATGGCCCCATCGGCGTACGTTGCGCATCGACGCCGCGATCGGTGGCTTGCGCTGGTCGGGCGTGCGATCCCATGCGCCGGGCTCCATCCAGTAGTCGATGAAGTGGGCGGCCGCGGCATCGGTGTCGCCAGCGTCAAGAGCCACTCCTGACCGGGCGACGGTCTGGCGGATGCCATCGGCATTGTTGGGCGGCGGCGCATCGGCATCGAGCACCGAGAACAGCGTCGGCTCGTAGAGCGCCAGTGCGCGCACACGGGCTGGTTGCTTCAGCGCGGCGATCAATGCGACCGCCGCACCGTAGGAATGACCGACGAGCACCAGCGGCGAGCCGGCCTGCGCGAGCACCGGCTCGATCAGTGCGACCTCGTCTTCGAGACTGATCACGCGGTCCGAAGGCCAGGCCGGACTCTTGCCGGCGTCATACAAGTCCACGGCAAACACGCGGAACCGTGGGGCCAGCAGATCCATCAATCCACGCCACTGACCCGAGGTACTCGCGTTGGCATGCAGGCACACGACGCCCGGACCGTTTCCTGCGACACGGAAGTGGGGTTGTGGCCGATGCATGTGCGAATCCCGGATCAAGGCTGGCGCAGTACGCGTTTTCGATGGAATGGACCGACGCGAACCGCTGCGGGATGGGCAGGAGGCAGCGGCGATGCGAAGTCACCGCGAAGCATGGCGCACGAGCGATCGAGACGCAAAAAAAACCGGGCCGAAGCCCGGTTTCGGCCGCATCGCGCAGCGGGGAGAGTGCTGCGCGGGCGGGTCGACAGGTGGCGTGCTACTTGCTGATATCGACATCCTTGGTTTCGCGCAGGAAGAACGTGCCGATCACGAACGTCATCAGGGCGACGACGATCGGGTACCAGAGGCCGGCGTAGATGTTGCCGGTCAGCAGCACCATGGCGAACGCGGTGGTCGGCAGGAAGCCGCCGAACCAGCCGTTGCCGATGTGGTACGGCAGCGACATCGAGGTGTAACGGATGCGGGTCGGGAACAACTCGACGAGCCATGCCGCGATCGGTCCATACACCATGGTCACGTAGAGCACGAGAATGACCAGCAGGAGCAGGACCATCGGCTTGTTCATCTGGTCGTTGTCCGCCTTGAGCGGGTAGCCGGCGGCATTGATCGCGGCGGTGACATCGGCGGTCATCTTGTCTTGTGCCGCGCGCGCCTCCTCGGGCGCCAGGCCGGTCTCGGAGATGCTCTGGATGACCGTGGTGCCGATCCGCACGCTGGCCTGGGTGCCGGGCGGGGCAGCTTCGTTGGTGTAGTTCACGCTGCGCGCATTGAGCAGGTTCTTGACCAGATCGCACGAGTTGGTGAACTTGACATGGCCCTTGAGTTCGCCCGGAACGAACTGGAACGAGCAGTCCTTCGGGTCGGCGACGACGACCGCGGGCGAGTTCTTCGCCGCCGCTTCGAGTGCGGGATTGGCGTAGTGGGTGAGCGCATTGAAGATCGGGAAATAGGTCAGTGCGGCAAGCAGGCAGCCGGCCATGATGATCGGCTTGCGTCCGATCTTGTCCGACAGCCAGCCGAAGAAGATGAACCCGCCCGTGGCGATCGCAAGCGCAGCGGCAATGAACAGGTTGGCCGTGACCGCATCGACCTTGAGGGTCTGGGTCAGGAAGAACAGCGCATAGAACTGGCCCGCGTACCAGACCACGGCCTGGCCGGCGGTCGCGCCGAGCAGCGCAAGCAACACGATCTTGCCATTGCTCCAGTTGCCGAAACTTTCGGTCAGCGGCGCCTTGGACTGTTTGCCTTCGGCCTTCATCTGCTGGAACAGCGGGGACTCGTGGAGCTTCATGCGGATCCACACCGACACGATCAGCAGCAGGAATGAGATCAGGAACGGAATGCGCCAGCCCCATTCTCGAAACGCTTCCTCGCCAAGCATCGTGCGCACGCCGAGGATCACCAGCAACGAGAGGAAAAGCCCGATGGTTGCCGTGGTCTGGATGAAACTCGTGTAGAGACCGCGCTTGCCGTGCGGTGCATGCTCGGCGACGTAGGTCGCGGCACCCCCGTATTCGCCGCCTAAGGCAAGGCCTTGCAGACAGCGCAGGATGACGAGCAGGATCGGTGCGGCGATGCCGATGGTCGCGTAGGTCGGAAGGATGCCGACCAGGAAGGTCGCCACGCCCATCAGCACGATCGTGATGAGGAACGTGTACTTGCGTCCGATCAGATCGCCCAGGCGGCCGAACACGATGGCGCCGAACGGACGCACGGCGAACCCTGCCGCGAAAGTGAGCAAGGCCATCACGAACGCGCTTCCCGAGGGCAGCGACGAAAAGAAGTGGGTCGCGATGATCGCCGCGAGCGACCCATACAGGTAGAAGTCGTACCACTCGAACACGGTGCCGAGACTCGATGCGATGATCACGCGCCGGTGGCCCTGGGTGAGGGCCTTGTCCGGTGCGGGTATGGCACCGGTTGCTGCATCTACGCTTGCCATGATGGTCCTCCCTCGGATTAGAACGAGTACTTCGTCGTGAACTGCAAGCGGGTCAGCCTGCCGTCCGTTCCGTTCTCCAGCTCGCGTTCGGCGAGCATGAGCTCGGCGCCCACATCAAGTTTCGGAAACGGTGAGTAGAAGAGGTTCGCGCGCAGGCTGTGCACCGACTCGGTGACGCCGCCGCCAGTCAGCGCGATCGGGTTGTCGTATTGACTGCGCGCGTAGACGATGTTGGAGCGCAGCTTCGGCGAGTACACGTGGCGCCACGCGAAGTAGCCGGCCACACCACCGAGGGCGTCGAGGTCACCCGAGGCGTCCACCGCGGAGTCCGCAGTCACGCCGAGACCGACGTAACGGCTGAAGCCGTTGCCGACCGTGAGCTGATAGCGCAGGTCGTCGTTCTTGCCGAGCACCCACTTGCCACCGACCGTCAACGCACCAGCGATCTGGCTGTCGCTGATCGGCGCGACCGTGGCGCTGCCTGCACGGTCCACCTTGAGACTGCGCAGCAACGCGCCGACTCCGAAGCTGCCCCAATCGCCCTTCCAGCCGTAGCGCGCGGTCAGATCCGGCAGTGCGCCGCGATCCGATGCGGTGACTGGGCCGCCGCCGTTCTGGATGTAGGTGGTCTCGGGATTCTCCAGCGAGGCCGAGAACGCGCCACTCGTGTAGCGCACCTGGGCCTGGCGCACGAACAGCACGCCATCGGTGGGGCCGATGAAATCCACGGTATCGGGCAACGCACCGACATCCATGAAATTGGTCCAGGTCTGGCCGGCCAGCCAGCGGTTCCAGTAGGCATAGGCGTGTCGGACCGTGACGCCGTACGTGTTGGTTGACGTCTGGTTGCCGAGCGCGTTGCCGAAGAAGTCCATCTCGACATAGGCGCCACCCTTGTCGCCGGACTCGGTGACCGTGTCGACGCCGATGCCGAAGCGCGAGAATTTCGCATGCGCGTCGTAGTCGACATCCGATGCACGGCCACCGACCGGGGTCTGGCTCGGCACGTAGAGAATGCGACCGGCGGCGGCATCGGCAAGCTGGCCGTCATGCGCCTTGGTCGCCATGATGTCGGTCTTGATGAAGCCCGTGTAGCGCAGGGTCGTACCGGCCGGAGAGTTCGGGGTAAGCGAGACCGCCTGGACCGGTTGCTTGCCCGCGGGAACGAGGGGTGCAGAAGCAATCGCCGTCGTGTCGCGCTGACGGCGCAATTCGCCGACAAGCTCCTGGACCTGGCGTTCGAGTTCACTGACGCGCTGTTCGAGTGCTTCGCGCGAAACGTCGGCGGACGCTACACCAGGCAGCGCGAGGATGCAGCCAAGTGCGATGGCGGACCCGCGCAGTCTCTTGTTCTTGTGGATTGTCATGTGCCCCTCCCTTGTCAAGGCCGGCGCAGCATGCGCGCGACATTCGGTCGCGCCCATTCGCCTTTGGTCTAAGTTGCGACCAAAGTCGTAGGGACCGCCGCGCACGCGTCGTGCGTGTCATGATCGTGGGCATTCAGTCCAGCACGGCGGCGGAGGTGGTCATGGCGCAGATTCATCGCGTAGCGGAAGAGGTTTCCGCGGCTGCCCGCATCGATCGATCGCGCTACCAAGCGATGTACGCCGAATCGATCGCCGATCCGGAGGCGTTCTGGGGGCAGGTCGGCAAGCGCCTGGACTGGATCACGCCGTATACGCAGATCAAGGACGTCTCGTTCGACGCGGCCGATCTGCACATCCGCTGGTTCCACGACGGCGAACTCAACGTGTCGGCGAATTGTCTGGACCGTCACCTCGCCACGCGCGGCGACAAGACCGCGATCATCTGGGAAGGCGATGACCCGGCTGAATCACGCCATATCAGCTATCGCGAACTGCATGCCCAGGTCTGCAAGGCCGCGAACCTGCTGAGCAATCTCGGAGTGCGCAAGGGCGATCGCGTCGCGATCTATCTGCCGATGATTCCCGAGGCCGCGGTGGCGATGCTCGCATGCACCCGCATCGGCGCCGTGCACACGATCGTGTTCGCGGGTTTTTCGCCCGACTCGCTCGCCAGCCGCATCGCCGACAGCCGGTGCAAGCTCGTGATCACCGCCGACGAAGGGCTGCGCGGGAAGAAGAAGGTCGCGCTCAAGGCCAACGTCGACGAAGCGCTCACGCGGCCGAACACGAACAGCGTGGAGACCGTCCTCGTCGTGCGCCGCACCGGGGGCCCGGTCGACATGCAAGTGCCGCGCGACCGCTGGTGGGAGACATTGATGGCCGAGCAGCCGGTCGCCCACACCGCGGTCGCCTGCGGCGCCGAGGATCCGCTGTTCATCCTGTACACGTCCGGTTCGACCGGTACACCCAAGGGTGTGCTTCACACGACCGGTGGGTATCTGGTCTATGCGAGCTTCACCCACGAGTGCGTGTTCGACCTGCGCGAAGACGACATCTTCTGGTGCACGGCCGATATCGGCTGGGTCACCGGACACAGTTATCTGGTCTACGGACCGTTGGCCAATGGCGCGACCACGCTGATGTTCGAGGGCGTACCCAATTTCCCCGACGCCTCGCGCTTCTGGCAGGTCGTGGACAAGCACAAGGTCACGCTCTTCTATACCGCACCGACCGCGATCCGTGCGCTCATGCGTGAAGGCGAGGCGTTCGTGAAGAAGACTTCGCGAGCGAGCCTGCGTCTGCTCGGTTCGGTCGGCGAACCGATCAATCCCGAAGCATGGGAATGGTATTGGCGCGTCGTTGGCGACGGTCGCTGTCCGATCGTGGATACGTGGTGGCAGACCGAAACCGGCGGCATCCTGATTTCTCCGTTGCCCGGCGCGACCGATCTGAAGCCGGGTTCGGCCACCTTGCCGTTCTTCGGGGTCACGCCGCAGATCGTGGATGCGAATGGCGCGGTACTGGAGGGCGCGACCGAGGGCAATCTCGTGCTGACCGATTCCTGGCCCGGCCAGATGCGCACGGTGTATGGCGACCACGGTCGGTTCATCGATACCTACTTCCGGACCTATCCGGGCAAGTACTTCACCGGCGACGGGGCGCGACGCGACGCGGACGGCTACTACTGGATCACCGGTCGCGTCGATGACGTGATCAACGTGTCCGGCCACCGTCTGGGCACTGCCGAAGTGGAGAGCGCGCTGGTCGCGCACCCACATGTGGCCGAGGCCGCGGTCGTCGGCTGCGCGCACGACATCAAGGGTCAGGGCATCTATGCCTATGTCACGCTGAAAGTCGGCGTGGAAGCCAGCGAGGCATTGCGCAAGGAACTGATCGCCTGGGTGCGCAAGGAAATCGGTCCGATCGCCACACCCGACCACCTGCAATGGGCCCCGGGATTGCCGAAGACGCGTTCGGGCAAGATCATGCGGCGCATCCTGCGCAAGATCGCCGAAAACCAGCCTGAAGCGCTTGGCGACACCTCGACGCTGGCCGATCCGTCGGTCGTGGCAAGTCTGGTTGACGAGCGGTTGGTGCGGTGACGTGGGCCTTCGCGGGGCAGGCATCCGGGCCATGGCTGCGCCCGCAGCCGCGTTTTTCCGCGGTCAGCCGGATCACGCTGGCGCTGTCGGTTTGCCCGTTCCGCTTTCCCGACGGCGTCCGATGCGCGAAATCCTGATCGCCGATGATCACCCGTTGTTCCGCGATGCGTTGCGGCGTGCGGTGTTGCGCGCGTTACCGGACGCCGTTTTGCGCGACGCCGACAGTGTGGCCTCGCTGCAGACCCTCGCCGACAGCCACCCGGATGCCGAGTTGCTGCTGCTTGACTTGCACATGCCCGGAGCGCGCGGGTTCTCCACGCTTGCCCACCTGCGCGGCCGGCATCCGGCATTGCCGATCATCGTGGTTTCCGCGCACGAGGAACCTGCGGTCATGCGCCGCGCGATCGCCCATGGCGCGGCCGGCTACATTCCCAAATCGGCACCGATCGACGTGATCGTCGGCGCCGTGCGCAGCGTGCTCGACGGCGATATCTGGCTGCCGGCCGACGTCGCGCGCGAGTCGGGCGCCGAACTGCCCGCCGATGAGATCGCCACCGCCGCACGCATATCCGAACTGACGCCCCAGCAATTCCGGGTGCTTTCGATGATCGCCGAAGGCATGCTCAACAAGCAGATCGCCTACGAACTCAGTGTCTCCGAAGCGACAATCAAGGCGCACATGACCGCGATCATGCGCAAACTCGGGGTCAACAACCGGACCCAGGTGGCATTGCTGGCCAATCATCTGGATGTCGACCAGGACAGCCTGCCCAACCGCGCAGGCTCCTAGGAGCCTGCGCGGCAGAAGCCGTCCGGGCTGCAACGGCGCCCTCGCCATCGAGTGTGCCTCTCGTCGAGCTTACATAGCCCCACTATGCGCGCTCTCCGATAGACCCACTCAATGACG
>Ga0307505_10002649_pt1 | contig 12189 bp, 11 predicted proteins | sample 23_S_MG_FD_202183 | JGI IMG/M metagenome (GOLD analysis project Ga0307505, IMG submission 202183) | Soil microbial communities from Populus trichocarpa stands in riparian zone in the Pacific Northwest, United States - 23_S | ecosystem: Environmental > Terrestrial > Soil > Riparian zone > Trees...
ACGGACTTCAGTGTCATGAAAGTACCTCGAATGAAGGATGGTGAATCGGCAAGCACGATCGATGCCAGTGCTGCGCGCGGGCGGCGCACAGCCACGCACAGCGAAAGCCGGAAGGATGCACCACTTTGCGCACCGCGGCGCCCGTGCGTGCATGGGGCTTTCCCCAATCGGCGGCGGGGTGCTGAATGCAGCGCCGCGGTCGGTATAGTGAAGCGCAGCAGGAGGTGTCGCAGTCGATCCCGCTTGCGCATCCCCGATCTGTGGAGTCCTCTCGATGGAAGCAACGGCGCCCGTGGTGCTTGTAGGCGGAGGCCATGCGGCCGCCGCGTTCTCGAACAGCGTGCGCCGCGCCGGCTACGAAGGCCCGCTCACGCTGGTCAGCGACGAGCCGGTGCTGCCCTACCACCGGCCGCCGCTGTCGAAGAAGTACCTGTCCGATTCACTGCCGGTCGAGCAGATCCTGATCCGCGCCGCCGCCTGGTACGACGAACAGAAGGTCACGTTGCGCCTGGGCACGCGCGTCGCGCGCATTCACCGCGAGGCACGCTGCATCGAGCTGGATGACGGCAGCCGGCTCGACTATGCGCAGCTGGTGCTGCTCACCGGCGCGCGGCCGCGCCGTCTGCCGGCTGAAGGCGGCGGCGATCTGCAGGGCGTGCTGCTGATGCGCTGCCTGGCCGATGCCGACGCGATGGCGCCGCACCTGGTGGCCGGGCGCCGGCTGCTGGTGGTCGGCGGCGGCTACATCGGCCTGGAGGCCGCGGCGGTGGCGGCCAGCAAGGGCCTGCAGGTGACGTTGATCGAAGCGGCGCCGCGCATCCTGCAGCGCGTAGCCGCACCGGCCACCGCCGATTACTTTCGTGCGCTGCATCGTTCGCATGGCGTGGACCTGCGAGAAGGTGTCATGCTGCGCCGCCTGCTCGCCGACGGCACGCGCGTGTGCGGTGCCGAACTCCAGGACGGCCAGCGCATCGATGCCGACGTGGTGCTGGTGGGCATCGGCGTGCATCCGAACGTGGAACTGGCCGAAGCCGCCGGCCTGGCGGTGGACAACGGCATCGTCGTCGATGAGTTCTGCCGCACCGCGGACCCCCACATCCTGGCGGCGGGCGACTGCTGCAGCTTCCCTTTCCGCGGCCGGCGCATCCGCCTCGAATCGGTGCAGAACGCCAACGACCAGGCGGCAGTCGCTGCCCATGTCGTGGCCGGCAAGGCCATGCCCTATGCGGCACTGCCCTGGTTCTGGTCGGACCAGTACGACACCAAGCTGCAGATCGCCGGCCTCAACCAGGGCTACGACGACGCCATCCCGCGCGCGGGAAAGAGCGAGCGCAGCCTGTCGGTCTGGTACTACCAGGGCGAAACGCTGCTGGCCGTCGACGCCATCAACGATGCGGCCGCCTTCGTCACCGCGAAGAAGCTGCTCGAGCGCGGCGCCAGCGTGCCCAAGGCGGCCGTTCGCGACCCGGCCGCGGAGTTCAAGACCTGGCTGGCGGGATGAGCCAGACCCTGCAGCCGCGACTGGATGCGATGGCCCCGCTGCTGCATGCGCAGGGTGTGCGCGTCGATGCGCTGCAGCGCCTGTCCGGCGGCGCCAGTCAGGAGACCTGGTCCTTCGATCTGCTGCTGGCGGATGGCGAGCGCCAGCCGTTGATCCTGCGCCGTGCGCCGGAAGGCGCGGCCCGGCGCGCCGCCGGCAATGCCACGCTGGCTGCCGAGGCGGCGCTGGCTGAAGCGGCGGCGCGCGCCGGCGTGCCGGTGCCGGCGATCCGGCGGCTGCTGCGGCCCGAGCAGGGTCTGGGTGAAGGCTTCGTGATGCAGCGCATCGACGGCGAGACGCTGGGCCGCCGCGTGGCCACCGACGTACGGCTGGCCGGCGCACGCGAACAGCTGGCGCATCAATGCGGCCAGGCGCTGGCGTGCATCCACCGCATCGAGGCCGACGTGTTGCCGGCGCTGCGCCGCGCGCCGCCGGACGTCGAGCTGGCGCACTACGAAGCACAGTACCGCAGCCACGGTTTGCACAAGCCGGTGTTCGAACTGGCGCTGCAGTGGCTGAAGACGCATGCGCCGCCGCACGATGGCCGCCTCGGCCTGGTGCATGGCGACTTCCGCAACGGTAACCTCGTCGTCGGCGAGGACGGGCTGCGTGCCGTGCTCGACTGGGAGCTGGCGCACCTGGGCGACCCGATGGAAGATCTGGGTTGGCTGTGCGTCAACAGCTGGCGCTATGGCCGCCACGAGCTGCCGGTGGGCGGCTTCGGCACGCGCGAGCAGCTGTTCGCCGGTTATGCCGAAGCCGGCGGCGTGGTCGATGTCGCGCGCGTGCACTACTGGGAGGTGCTGGGCACGCTGAAGTGGGGCGTGATCTGCCAGTCGATGGCGCATGCCTACCTGACGGGCGCCGAGCGCACGCTGGAGCGCGCGGCCATTGGGCGGCGCGCCTCGGAGGCCGAGATCGACCTGCTCGTCCTGCTCGCGCCGCGCGCGAAGGCGGCCTGATGCACCAGCGCCCCGACCCACTGGACCTGCTGGCCGCGGTGGCCGGCTTCCTGCGCGAGCAGGCGCTGCCGCAGCTGCCGCCGCATGCCGCCTACAACGCGCGCATCGCTGCCAATGCGCTGGACATCGTGCGCCGCCAGCTGCATCTGGCGCCCGAGGCCGAGGCTGCCGAACAGCACCGGCTGCGTGTTCTGCTGCAGCGCGACGGCGGCCTGGCCGAATTGAACCTGCTGCTGTGCGAGCGCATCGCCGGCGGCGACATCGGCTTTGACACCCCGGGCCTGCTGCCGCACCTGTGGCAGACCACGCTGGACAAGCTGGCCGTGGACCAGCCCGGCTACGACAGCTACCGGCGCGAGTCCGCTGCGGACGAGGAGACAAGGGCATGAGAAACGGTGTCTTCAACTTCCTGGCGCAGGACCGTGTGCATTTTGGCATCCCGGCCGCCGAGGGCATAACCGCCGAAGCGGCGCAGCGCGGCGCGCAGCGCCTGTTCGTCGTCACCAGCCGCTCGTTGAACCGCAACACCACCGCGGTGAAGGACGCGCAGGCGCCGGTGCTGGACAAGGTGGTCGGCCTGTTCGACGAATGCATCGAACACACGCCGCGCGACAGCGTCATCGCGCTGGCGCGGCGGCTGCGCGAGACCCGGGCCGACCTGATCGTCAGCATTGGCGGCGGCACGGTCATCGACACGGTGAAGGTGGCGCTGGTGTGCCTGGCCGAGGGCGTGGACGATGTCGATGCGATGGGCCAATGGCACATGCGCGTCGCTGCCGACGGCGCACGGGTCACGCCGCAGCCGCGTTTGCCGCCGTGCCGGCAGATTGCGGTGCCGACCACGCTGTCCGGCGCCGAGTTCAGCGACCTGGGCGGCTGCACCGACACGCGCAACGGCACCAAGCAGGCCTACACCGGCAGCCACATCGGCGCGGCGGCGGTGATCCTGGACCCGCGCATCACGCTGCATACGCCACAGCGGCTGTGGTTGTCGACAGGGGTGCGCGCGCTGGACCATGCGGTGGAGTCGCTGTGTTCGATCAACGCGCAGCCGCTGGTCGATGCCACCAGCGTGCGTGCGCTGTCGCTGCTGGGGCGCGCGCTGACGCGCTATGCCAGCGAGCCGGACGACCTGGATGCGCGGCTGGATGCGCAGATGGGCGCCTGGCTGGCTTCGATGGGCATCCGCCGCACCGAGTACGGCGCCAGCCACGGCCTGGGCCATGCGCTGGGCGCCGATTCCGGCGTGCCGCACGGCATCACCTCCTGCGTGCTGCTGCCGACGGTGATGCGCTACAACGCCGAAGCCTGCGCGCCGCAGCTGGCCGAGGTGGCGGCGGCGCTGGGCCAGGCGCGAGAGCCGGCCGCCGACCAGATCGAGGCGCTGATCGCGCGGCTGGGCCTGCCCACGCGCATCGGCCAGCTGGGCATCGAACGCAGCCGCCTCGCCACCATCGCCGAGAAGGGCATGGCCATTCCCTGGGTGCGCACCAACCCGCGCAAGATCGAGCGCGTGGAGCAGCTGGTTCAGATCCTGGAAGCCGCCTGGTGAGCCCGCTGCATGCCGATGACGTGCGTGCCGCGGCCGAACGGCTGCGCGGCCAGGTGGTGGACACGCCCTGCCTGCATTCGCGCACGCTGTCGGCGCTGTGCGGCTGCGAGGTGTACCTGAAGTTCGAGAACCACCAGTTCACCGCGTCGTTCAAGGAGCGCGGTGCGCTCAACAAGATGGCGCAGCTGTCGGCCGACGAGCGCGCACGCGGCGTGCTGGCGGTGTCGGCCGGCAACCATGCGCAGGGCGTGGCCTACCACGCGCAGCGCATGGGCGTGCCGGCGACCATCGTCATGCCGCGCTTCGCGCCGGCGGTGAAGGTGGAGAACACGCGCCGCTTCGGCGCCGAGGTGGTGACCGTCGGCGACACCTTCGACGACGCGCGGCTGCACGGCCTGCAGTTGGCCGAAGCACGTGGCCTGACCCTGGTGCACCCCTACGACGACCTGGCGGTGATGGCCGGGCAGGGCACCATCGCGCTGGAGATGCTGGCGACGCAGCCGGCCATCGACACGCTGGTGGTGGCGGTGGGCGGCGGCGGGCTGATCAGCGGCATGGCCACCGCGGCGCGCGCCTTGCGTCTCGACATCCAGGTCTTCGGTGTGCAGACCGAGCGCTTTGCGCCGGTGTGGAGCGAGCGCCATGGCCAGCCGCGCGACTGCGGCCAAGCCACCATCGCCGATGGCATCGCCGTCAAGTCGCCCGGCGCGCTGACGCTGCCACTGATCCGCGAGCGCGTCGACGACATGCTGCTGGTCGACGAGGACGACATCGAGCAGGCCATCCTGCTGCTGCTGGAGATCGAGAAGACGGTGGTCGAAGGGGCGGGCGCGGTGGGCCTGGCGGCGCTGCTGAAGCACCGCGCGCGCTTCGCCGGCCGCCAGGTGGGCTTGGTGCTGTGCGGCGGCAACATCGAGCCGCTGGTGCTGGCTGAGATCATCCAGCGCGGCATGGTCAAGTCGGGCCGGCTGGTGCGCCTGCGCTTCGACGTGCGCGACGTGCCCGGCTCGCTGGCCGAGGTGGCGTCGGCGCTGGGCGCGCTGGGCGCCAACATCGACGAGGTGATGCACCAGCGCGCCTTCACCACGCTGTCGGTGGAGCGCGCACAGATCGAGGTGGTGGTGCAGACGCGCGGCGCCGAGCATGTGGCGCAGATGCTGCAAGCGCTGCAGGCGCAGGGCTACCGGGTGGAGCGCATCGGCTGACGCTGCGCGTGGCCCGATCAGGCAGCGGCTTCGGCCGTGTCCAGCACCACGCGGCCGACGATGCGGCCGGCCTCCAGGTCGCGCAGGCTGGCCTCGGCCTGATCGAGCGGCCGCACCTGCACCGCGGGCAGCTGCAGCCTGCCGTCGCGCACCATCTGCACCAACTCGCGGATCTGCTCGGTGTTGCCCACCGCCGAGCCGCGCAGCGACACTTCGCGCATCGCCAGCGCCGGCAAAGGCACCGGCAGCGCGCCGCCGAACAGGCCCACCACCACCAGCTGCCCGCCCTTGAGCAGCGCCGGCAGTGCCAGCTGTGCCGTGGCCGGGGCGCCGACGAAGTCGACCATGTGGCTGAGGCCGCCGCCGGAGATCTTCAGCAACTCGGCCGGACCGGGCGTGGTCTTCAGGTTGACGGTGGCGGCGACCCCCAGCTGCGTCGCGGCGGCGAGCTTGCTATCGTCGATGTCGCAGGCGATGACGCGCTGATGGCCCATGGCCTTCAGCACCGACAGCGCGAGCAGGCCCACGCCGCCGCAGCCCAGCACCGCCACCCAATCGTCGGCGGCCAGCGCGCCGAACTTGCTCAGCGCCGAATAGGCGGTGACGCCCGAGCAGGCCAGCACCGCGCAGCGGGCGGCGTCCAGCCCCTCGGCATCGACCAGGTAGCGCGCGTGCGGCACCAGCAGGTGCGTGGCGAAGCCGCCCGGCGCGGCCATGCCCAGCGCGCGCATCTGGTTGCACAGGTTGTCGCGCCCGGCGCGGCAGAAGCGGCACTGGCCGCAGCCGATCCAGGGGTTGACCAGCACCTGGCGGCCCACCTCGACACCGCTCACGTTGTTGCCCACGGCCATCACGACGCCGATCGGCTCGTGCCCCGGCGTCAGCGGCAGCTGCGTGCCGCGGTCGGCGAGGCTGAGCTTGTTGCCGCCGCCCAGGTCGAACCAGCCCTCGCGGATGTGCACGTCGGAATGGCACACGCCGCAGTAGCGCAGCTTGACCAGCACTTCGTCGGGACCGGGCCGTGGCGTTTCACGCAGCCGGCGCTGCAGCGGCTGGCCCCATTCCGCGATGTCGTAGCTTTGCATGGGGTGCCCTCAAGGCAGGGTGAAAAAGGCGTGCGCGTTGACGGCGCCCGGACGGCTGACTAGCATGCGGCCAGAATCCGAATCCATGTTCATGTTGTCAGACGCCCCCGAGACGCCGCCCGCCGCCAGCGGCGTGCGCACCGCCAAGCAGTCGCGCAGCCAGCTCAAGCACGAGGCGCTGCTGCAGGCCGGACGGCGCCTGCTCGACACGCAGGACCTGGCCACGCTGTCGGTGGCGCAGCTGACGCGCGACGCCGGCATGTCGGTGGGTTCGTTCTACTCGCGCTTCGAGGACAAGGACGCCTGGTTTGCCGAACTGCTGCGCGTCACCGGCGATGCGGTGCTGCGCGACACGCAGGCGCTGCTGGCCGGTGCCCGCTGGCAGCGCGCCGGCGACGCGCGCAAGGTGGCGCTGATCGTGCGCCACGTGGTGGACATCCACCGCACGCACCGCGGCATCTTCCGTGCCGCGCACCACGACTCGGCGCGCTCCGCGCGGCACTGGCCGCAGCTGCAGGCCTATGGCCTGCGCATCGGCGACGAGGTGTGCCGAGCGCTGGCCGCGCACATGCGCCGCGTGCCGAAAGCTCAGCGGCGTCTGCGCGTGGGCATCGCGCTGCAGCTGATGTTCGGCACGCTGGTCAACGCGGTGCTGCACGACCCGGGGCCGATCGGCCTGAACGACCCGCGCATGGAGCGCGAACTGGCCCGCGCCTTCCTGCACTGCGTCGCCCTGGACTGACACCCCGGCGGCCGGGCTTCAGCCCGGGATGCGGACCTGCATGTCGCTGATGCCGCGCACGAAGTTCGACAGCAGCCGCGTCGGCTCGCTGGTGACCTCGATCACCGGGAAGCGCTTCAGGATCTCTTCCCACAGGATCTTCAGCTGCATCTCGGCCAGGCGGTTGCCGACGCAACGGTGGATGCCGAAGCCGAAGCTCAGGTGCTGGCGCGGCCGCGCGCGGTCGATGACGAAGGCCTCGGGGTTGGCTATGGCTTCCTCGTCGCGGTTGCCCGACAGGTACCACATGATCACCTTGTCACCCTTGAGGATCTTCTTGCCGCCCAGCTCGACATCCTGCAGCGCGGTGCGGCGCATCATCGGCAGCGGCGTCTGCCAGCGGATGATCTCCGGCACCATGCTGTCCACCAGCGCCGGGTTGGCGCGCAGCTTGGCCCATTCGTCGGGGTAGCGGCTCATCGCCAGCAGGCCGCCGGTCATCGAGTTGCGCGTGGTGTCGTTGCCGCCGACGATCAGCAGCACCAGGTTGCCCATGTATTCCATCGGCGTCATGTTGCGCGTGGCCGGGTTGTGCGCCAGCATCGACACCAGGTCGGTCTTCGGCGGCGCATTGACGCGCTCGTTCCACAGCCGCGTGAAGTAGGCGTGCATCTTGCCCAGTTCGGCCATGCGCGCTTCCTGCGATTCGACGATGTGGTCGACCTCGGGCACCGAAGTCGAGACGTCGGACCACCAGGTCAGCAGCTTGCGGTCCTCGAAGGGGAAGTCGAAGAGCGTGGCCAGCATCTGCGTGGTCAGCTCGATGGACACGCGCTGCACCCAGTTGAATTCCTCGTTGCGCGGCAGTTCGTCCAGCACCTTGGCGGTGCGCGCGCGGATCGTGCTTTCCATCGACGCCAGGTTGTGCGGTGCGACGATCGGGCTGACGGCCTTGCGCTGCTCGTCGTGCTTGGGCGGGTCCATCGCGATGAACATCTGCAGCCGCTGTTCCATGTTGGGCGCGTTCCATAGCGCGATGCCGCCCTGCGTCCAGTCGGACGAGTACACGCCGTGGTTGGTGTCCACGGCCATGATGTCCTGGTACTTGGTCACCGACCAGAAGCGGCCGTAGAACGGGTTCTCGGTGAAGTGCACCGGGTCGTCGCGGCGCAGGCGCGCGAAGTAGTGGCCGACGGTGTCCTCCTGGAACAGCCGCGGCTTGCTGACGTCGATCTGATCGATCGGCAGCGAGAAGGCCTCTTCGCGAGCCAGGGCCTGCAGTTCGGCGTCTTGGGGTGTTGGTGCGTTCATGGGCGTGTGTCCTCAGTGTTGCCCGTCGGGCAGGCGCAGCACGATGCCGTCGAGGGCGTCGCCCATCTCGATCTGGCAGGCCAGGCGCGAGTTCTCCTGCGTCGCCGCGGCGAAGCTGAGCATGCTCTCTTCCATCTCGGTGCGGATGCCGGTCTTCGCCAGCCATTCCGGTTCGACGTAGACGTGGCAGGTGGCGCAGGCGCAGGCGCCGCCGCAGTCGGCGTCGATGCCGGGCACGTTGTGGTCGACGGCGGCGCGCATCAGCGACACGCCGTTGACGGCGTCGACCTCATGGCGCGTGCCGTTGTATTCGATGAAGATGACTCTGGACATGGTGCTTCCGGATGAGGGTGGCTCGGTCGTGGACGGCGCATCATAGAAAAATTCGAATCGAAGTTCAAGTTTTGTGCCGATGGCTCGATGCTGCGGTGCGTCATGCATCTGCCGTCCTACACTGCGCCGACCAGACCCGCAGACCCACGACGATGCACCCTTCGATCCACGCACGCAACACGCCGGACAAGCCGGCCTACGTGATGGCCGGCAGCGGCCACGGTGTCAGCTACCGCCAGCTCGACGAAGCCTCCAACCGCCTGGCGCAGCTGTTGCGCCGCCTTGGCGTCGGCTATGGCGAGCGCATCGCGCTGATGCTGGAGAACCACCCGCGTTACTTCGAGATCTGCTGGGCCGCGCAGCGCGCCGGCATCATCTACACCGCCATCAGCAGCCGCCTGACCGCCGGCGAGGCGGCCTACATCGTCGGCGACTGCGGCGCCAAGGTCTTCATCACCTCGATGGCGCTGGCCGGCCAGGCGGCCGAACTGCAGCAGCGCACGCCCGGCGTGATGGCGCGGCTGATGCTCGACGGCGCGATCGACGGCTACGCGCCCTACGAAGCGGCCGTGGCCGACTGCCCGGCCACGCCCATCGCCGACCAGGCGGCTGGCGGCGACATGCTCTATTCGTCGGGCACCACCGGCCGGCCCAAGGGTGTGTACGTGCCGCCGGAATCCACCGACATCGCTTTCGTCAGCTCGCTGCTGAAGGTGTGCATGGGGCCGTTCCAGATGGGGCTGGGCACCGTCTACCTGTCGCCGGGGCCGCTGTACCACGCGGCGCCGCTGCGCTTTGCGATGGCGGTGATGCGCCTGGGCGGCACGGTGGTGGTGATGGAGCACTTCGACGCGGCCGAATTCCTGCGCCTGGTGCCGCTGCACCGCATCACGCACACGCAGGTGGTGCCGACGATGTTCGTGCGCATGCTCAAGCTGCCGGATGCGCAGCGCCTGGCGCATGACTTGTCGTCCCTGCGCGTGGCCATCCACGCCGCCGCGCCCTGCCCGGTGCCGGTGAAGCAGCAGATGATCGAGTGGTTGGGTCCGATCATCTGGGAGTACTACGCCGGCACCGAGGGCATGGGCATGACGCTGGTCGATTCGACGGAATGGCTGGCACACAAGGGCACGGTCGGGCGCGCGGTGGTGGGCGTGCTGCACATCTGCGGCGACGATGGCAACGAGCTGCCGCCGGGTGAGAACGGCGGCGTCTACTTCTCCGACGGCAAGCCCTTCGAATACCACAACGACCCGGAGAAGACGGCCGCGGGCCGAAACGCCAAGGGCTGGACCACGCTGGGCGACATCGGCTACATGGACGCTGAGGGCTACCTGTACCTGACCGACCGCAAGGCGCACATGATCATCTCCGGCGGCGTCAACATCTACCCGCAGGAGGCCGAGAACCTGCTGGTCACGCACCCGAAGGTGCTGGACGTGGCGGTGTTCGGCGTGCCGAACGAGGAGTTCGGCGAGGAGGTCAAGGCGGTGGTGCAGCCGCGCGACATGGCCGAGGCCGGCAAGGCGCTGGAGCAGGAGCTGATGGCCTTCTGCCGCGAGCAGCTGTCGGCCATCAAGTGCCCGCGCTCCATCGACTTCGAGGCCGAGCTGCCGCGCCACCCCACCGGCAAGCTCTACAAGCGGCTGCTGCGCGAGCGCTACTGGGCCGGCCATGCCAGCAAGATCGTCTGAAGCCGTGCGCCGCGTCACGGTGATGGGCGCCGGCGCCGTCGGCAGCTTCTACGGCGCGATGCTGGCGCGCGCCGGGCACGAGGTGACGCTGATCGGGCGCCCGGCCCATGTGCAGGCGATCCAGCGCGAGGGGCTGCGCCTGGAGATGGCGCAGCAGATGCACACAGTGCAACTGCAGGCCAGCAGCGACCCGGCGGCCATCGGCGGCGCCGAGCTGGTGCTGTGCTGCGTCAAGTCCGGCGACACCGAAGCGGCGGCGCGGCAGATGGCGCCGCACCTGAAAGCGTCGACGCTGCTGATGAGCCTGCAGAACGGCGTCGACAACGCCCAGACGCTGTCGCGGCTGCTGCCCTGCCGCGTGGTTCCGGCCGTGGTCTACGTGGCCGTGGCGCTGCGCGGTCCCGGCGTGGTGCGGCATTTCGGCCGCGGCGACCTGGCCATCGGCGCGATGCCCGGCGGCACGGCGTCGTCGGTACCCGAATGGCCGACCTTGCAGACGCTGGTGGACTTCTTCGCCGGCGCGATGGTGCCTGTGCGCATCGTGCCCGACGTGGCGGTGGAGCTGTGGGCCAAGCTGTTGGTCAACTGCGCCTACAACGCCATCTCGGCGCTGGCGCAGATGCCCTATGCGAAGCTCGCCGCGCTGCCGGACATCGTCGCGCTGCAGCACGACATCGTGCGCGAGGTCATCGCCGTGGCTGCCGCCGCCGGCGTGACGCTGCCGCTGGATGCCTCGCTGCAGGCGGTGGCGCGCATCGCCGTCGGCATGCCGCAGCAGTTGTCCTCCACCGCGCAGGATGTGGCGCGGAAGAAGCCCAGCGAGATCGGTCACCTCAACGGCTACATCGCGCGCCGCGGCGGCGAACTGGGCGTGCCCACGCCGGTGAACCGCACGCTGCATGCGCTGGTCAAGCTGGTCGAGTCCGGCTACGCAGACACATGAACGACGCAGTCCCCGACGCCTTTGCCGAGGCGCTGCGCGAGCTGGGCCTGGCCGGACCCGAGCCACTGCGCGGCCAGCCGCTGACCGGCGGCGTGTCCTCCGACATCTGGCGCATCGACACGGCCGCCGGTCCGCTCTGCGCCAAGCGCGCCTTGCCCAAGCTGCGCGTGGCGGCCGACTGGCAGGCGCCGATCGAACGCAACCGCTACGAAGCGCGCTGGATGCAGGTGGCCGCCGAAGCCGTGCCCGGCGCCGCACCGCGCGTGCGCGGCCAGCACCCGCGCCTGGGTGTGCTGGCCATGGACTACCTGCCGCGCCATGCGTTGTGGAAGCAGCAGCTGCGCGACGGCGACGCGCAGCGCGACACCGCCGGCGCGGTGGGGCGCGCGCTGGTGCGCATCCATGCCTATGCGGCGGCGCGGCCCGCGCTGGCGGCCGACTTCGACAGCCAAGCCATCTTCTTCGACATCCGCCTCGAGCCCTACCTGCTGGCCACGGCCGAGCGCCATCCCGACCTGGCGCCGCAGTTGCAGGCCCTGGTGCGCGACACGCAGGCGCAGTCCATCACGCTGGTGCATGGCGATGTCAGCCCGAAGAACATCCTCGTCGACGGCCATGCGCCGGTGTTTCTGGACGCCGAATGTGCGGTCTGGAGCGACCCGGGCTTCGACCTGGCCTTCTGCCTGAATCACCTGCTGCTCAAATGCCTGTGGACGCCGGCGGCGACTGCAGGCTTCCTGGCCTGTTTCGATGCGCTCGCCGACGCCTACCTGCAAGACGTGGACTGGGAGCCGGCCGACGCGCTGCAGCGCCGCGCCGCACGCCTGCTGCCGGGGCTGCTGC
>Ga0307505_10002650_pt1 | contig 12185 bp, 14 predicted proteins | sample 23_S_MG_FD_202183 | JGI IMG/M metagenome (GOLD analysis project Ga0307505, IMG submission 202183) | Soil microbial communities from Populus trichocarpa stands in riparian zone in the Pacific Northwest, United States - 23_S | ecosystem: Environmental > Terrestrial > Soil > Riparian zone > Trees...
GCCATCGCCACCAATCGGGCCACGAAGGGTCCGGTGCATGCGGAGCTCGACCTCACGGACCGCTGCAATGTGGCCTGCTATTTCTGCAACCAGCAGGACCTTCGGACCAAAGAAGCGATCCCTCTTCCCAAGCTCACCGACCTCATCGACGAGCTGGTCGAAGGTGGTCTCCAGTCCGTGCGACTCTCCGGCGGCGGTGATCCACTCTTTCACCGCGATGTCCTCAATGTCCTCGACTATTTAGCGCAGAAGAATGTCGTTGTCGACAACCTCACCACCAACGGCGTGGCCCTGACCACCGAGGTGGCGCGGCGGCTGGTGGACCACCAGGCGCGTGAGGTCATCTTCTCGCTCAATGCCGCCGACGCCGGCGATTACGCGCGGATGATGCAGGTCAAGCCCGCGTTGTTCGACAAAGTGCTGGAGAACATTCGCAACCTCATCGCCGTGCGCGGCGACTCGATCTTCCCCTCCATCGTCGTGCAGTTCCTCCTCGACAAGACCAACCTGCATCGCCTCGTGGACATGTACGAGCTCGGCGCCGACCTCTCTCCCGACCGCGTGGGCATCAACGCCGTCCTGGAGATCCCGCTGGAGCGGATCGACGAGAAGATCCTCCTCGAGAGAAGCGACCGCGACCTCGCCATGCCGCTCATCGACGAGATCCTCCGCCGCGACAAAGAGCGGGGCATCCTGCAGATCGACTTCGCCGTCGATGGCTGGAACGAGATGCTCTGGGTCGTGCGCGAACGTGTGGGCACTCCCGCACACAACGCCTACCCGCAGTCCCCGGCGTTCAAGAACGAGAACGGCGGCTGCTTCTTCGCCTGGTACACCGCCGCCATCACCGGCAACGGCGACATCCGCCCCTGCTGCCTGCTCCTCAATCCCACCCGTCAAGCCCCTCGGCAACATCCACGACGGCCAGACCTTCACCCAGCACTGGAACGGCCCCGCCTTCACACAAATGCGCGACGAGATGCGCGAAGTACTCCTCTCCAAAAGCAAAGTCCCCTACACCCCCAAACGCTTCGGCATCCTCAAAGAACAGTGCGTCACCGACGGCCTGTGCTGGCTCAAGAACATGTACTTCCGCTACGACGAAGAGTTCTACACCGAGCTCGGCACCGCCCTGGACGAGCAACGCAAGCGCGAAGTCCGCTTCGTCGGCCGAGGCGCCAAAGCCCGCAAACGCGCCGCCATCCTCTTCATCGAATCCCGCCCCCGCGTCAAACGCAGCTACGACTGGCTCCGCGAAAACAGCCGCCCCTTCCGGGCGTTGCTCAAGCGGCGGTTGGGAGTGAACCTCACCGAGTCGGTGTGATGGGGTCTTCGAGTCGCCGAGTCTTCGAGTCTTCGAGTCTCGTAGCAACCCACTCTTCGTCGACTCGTAGCGCGTTTCGGCAGGATTTTGCAAAGTATTCCGCAAAGCAAAATCGAAGCCGCGCCGTGCGGCGGCCTCCTCGACGTCATCGAAGCCATGTCCTTGCTCAGCGCCAATCGCGACGGTACAGGCGCCTCGTCCCTGTTTTCAGCCCTTTCTCGTACCACCGCACGATAGGTGCAACGAGTGCGGCGCCCTGTACGCGCATTCCATATCTCAGACGGGAGCCGTGAACGCCCTGCGGAAAAGCAAGGAGTGCGTCGTGGTCGTTCACCATCAGAAGGTTCATGGACCAAACGTCAGGACTTTCGTAAATTCGTAAGCTCTTCGCAGCACCGATCGACTCAAATCGGTCTGCCCTTCTGGCGATCGCTGCTTTGGAATCGAGTGGGATCCTGCCGCGATAGCGATGAATCCCCAGAATCACCTCATAACTCATCTCGTACTTTCTGGCTTTCGCTTCCAGGAATCTCGCTGTCATTGCGTCATTGAACCGGCGGACGTCGAGGTCGGGCTTGTCTTTGTTGTGAACGAGCGAGCTGAATCCGCGGATCACCGCGCCGAGAGGTGCGCTCTCTACGATCTCAACCGCCGCATCGAAGACTCTGTCTCTGGTATAGAGGGGCTTGATCTCCATCTGCGGGTCCGGGCGGGTGGCCTTCCCAGCGATCGCGGCGTGATCTTCGCTCGAGAACTCCCGGGTGAACTTGCGCTCAAGTCTCTTCTCAATGCGATGCAGCACGCCATTCAGCTGATCCAGCGTCTCGATCGTCACGGCCTGGTGAAAGAGGAGGGGTGGCTTCTGACGATCCACCCGAAATCCAGCGAGCGCGATCGGAATCACCTCTGCGCCGCGGCCATATCCCACTCCCGCCTCGTATGACACCCAGCACGATCGCATCGCGTTGTCCGACAACAGCACAACGACGCATTCGGCGGCGCGCAAGCACCGATCGATCGCACCGGGATAGACGCTTCCCGGCTCGATGCTGACCGACGAGAGAAAACAGACAACCTCCGTCCCGACGATTGTTTGAAGGCGAGCGTGAAGTTCGCTGGCCATCGGGAGATCGTCGCTAGCAAAGCTGAGGAAGATCGTAGGGCTTTCGAGTACGTCTGACATGACCCCTCCAATATCGGAGGGTCGTTCGAGCACCAGAACCCTACCCTACGTTGCCAACAACCAGCACCAGAGCAACCAGCAACAGTCACTCGAACGCCAGCGCCTGTCGTTGCTTCGAACACGCCGCGGTCCCCACCGACGACGTCATAAATCTCCACGTGAATCGCGACCGACTTCGTCGCGAGAATGTCGGACACCTCGGCTGAATATCACCGAGGCCGATGTCGCAACGCGGCTCCGGCACGAGTAGATCCATCAGGGACTCGGCGGCGTTGGAAAGTTGCTTCGGCCACGGACGTGATGGCGAACGCAAAGGAGCCCCGGCCACAACGGCAGGGACTCACCCGCGGTGGCGCAGAGCACCGTCGAGCCCACGGCTCTTCACTTCGGCAGTAACGACCGCAGGTCTGTCTTGTCGAAGATGCTCACCAACTCCACGACCTTGCAGTCGAGCGCCAGCGCGAGACGGATGAGCGTCGGCTGCGATCGAGAGAGCCATCGAGGGAGACAGGTCATCGAGTACGGCTCGGTCGGTCGGGTAGAAACGCGGTTTCGCCACTGATCCTCACGAACGCCGCCTCTCGTTTCCGATCGTCGCCGCGACGAGAGCAACCATCGGCGGGAAGACGATCGCGAGCACTTCTTTCACGGCGGTGGAGTCGATGCCGATGGCGGTGAAGGCCAGGGCAGTGCAGGAAATGATCGCGAGCAGCAGGATGATGGCCATGTGGCGCTGATCTCTCGGTGTTGGCATGCAGTGCAACGTCGACCGCTCTTGCCGCTGAGGCAAGGACCGCATGCGTGTCTAGACGCTTCTCATGGGATGCGGCACCGGAGGAGACCATCTCGATGCCAGTTAGCAAAAGAAACCGCACGGCTTCGATTTGTTTAGTAACTTATAGGCGTCATGGCGCCCAAGCGCGATCTCACACCGGACATGCTGCGGCTCGCGAATGTCATCCGGCGGCGCATCAGCGAGTACGATTCCCGGCATCGTCGGCGTTTCCCCATCGACTCGACGGTTTCGAAGCTGCTGAAGGAACCGACGCCGAGACGGAACCCGGGGATCTTTACCATCCGCGACATCGCCTCGCGGCTCGAGACGACCGTCGGAGATCTCCTGACGGAGTCGATCCTCGGCGAAGCGGACCTCGAGAAGCTGAGCTCTCTCGTGGACTTCCTCATCGACCGCTTCGATCTCATGGGAACGCGCGCGGCGGCGAAGCGCGGGACTCAGTTCGCAGTGAATGAAGCAGAGTTCGTCGAGCGCGATCACGACTATCCGCGTCCGCATCACGTGTGGGTCGTTCATCACGCGTTGGGCGCGGCGGGCGACGGCATCGAAGCCGACTCCGGCTCCGAAACGACCGAAGTGCTGCACTCGATCCGCGACGTGTACAACGGTCAGCTCCGCGTGATCCGCGTCATCGGCGAATCGATGGCACCCGTTCTGCGCCACGAGGACAAGATCATCATCGACACGCGTCGCACCACTCCGCGCGACGGAGAGGTCGTCGCCGTTTACCACCACAGGGATGGCGGAATCCTCGGCTACTGGAATGGGGACGGCGACGCAGCCCAGCTCGACAAAGAAAACTCGGGGTTCCCACCGATCCGGCTCGAAGCGACCGGTGGCTGGACTCTATGGGGCACAGCCACTCGGATCGTCGATACACCCATCGCACGACGTCCACGCCGTTAGGGCGCATTTCTCACAGCCCTTCTGCTACGACAGCCGATAGCGGCCTGTCTGCTTCGCCGCACGACGATTTCGCTCCTCCTTCTCAACGCAAGCTTCGCACCGGAGCACGATCCGACGATTCTTGGAGACAACGCAAAGAAGCTCCGGCGGGTATACTCGCGGGTGATGCGCAGCAAGTTGGCCGAGCAGCTCAAGCAGGAGCAACGCGAGCGATTCGCGCGCATGACCCCTGCCGAGCGAGTGGCCTTGACCGAACGTCTCGGCGAAGAAGGCCTCGCCGAATATATGTCCGCCAATCGTCTGGATCGCACGGAAGCGGTCAAAGCGATCAAGCGGTCGCGACGACTTGGCCGGCGACCTTCCCGTTGCTTCGATGAGCGTCGTTGAGGCGGTCTCGAAGGTCCTCGAGTCGATGGGAGCGCGCTACGCGCTGATCGGCGCTCGGGCGGTGGGCGCTCACCGAGGCATGGAACCGCATCAAGTCTCAGCCATCCTGAAACGCCGGCCACCAACAATTTCCCCGCAGGCGTCCGCGCCGCCCGCGTAGCGGGCGACTGGAGTTTGGACATTTTTGAGCCGCCGCATGAGGCCATCGGACTTGAGGAAGGGAGGAGCCGAGGAGCGCTGGCGTCCCGCCGGCTGGCCCTGCGGCGTCCCGCCGCTGGCAGGGGCATTCGAGCCGAAACCCAGCATCGCGAGACGAGCGTCCTTCGCGCAAGGCACGCTCCCCCGCCCGGGGCGAGGACGCCCCCCGGCCAGCCGGCGGGACGCCGGCGCTCCGCTTGCGCCGCCGTCAGGCGGCGTACGTACCGGTAGCGCGTCCCGTACCGCGCTGGGCGAGAGAAGCTAGCGCTAGCGGATTCCAGAGGTCAGCGCGCGTCGTGTGCGGCAGATACACGTCTCGCCAGTTCTGTCGCCCGCTGACGCGGGCTGACTTTGAGAGTCCACCGAATCCCACGCCTGAAGGCGTGGGCTATCTTCTCGCGCCCGCTACCGCGGGCTTGCCGCCTACGGAGACTCCAGAACGTCCAAATCCAGAGCCGGCGAAACGCCGGCGCTTCCTCACTCGAACGTCAACGCCTCCCGGACGCTGCCTCGTGAGGCGTGCCAGGCGGGGACGAAGCTGGCCAGGGTGCTGAGGATGAGGGCGGCGGCGAGCCAGATGGCCAGGCCTCGCAGCTCGAACGAGAACCCTGGCGTGGCTTTGAACATCGACTGCATGAGGAAGTCGCCGAGGCCCTTGCTCACCGGCCAGGCGACGAGGGCGGCGAGGGCCCAACTGGCGAGGCCCAGGACGGCTCCTTCGCTGGCCACGATCAGCCAGACCATGCGCGACGACGCGCCGACCGCGCGGAGCACGCCCATTTCGCGGCGGCGCTCCAGCACATTGAGACTCATCGTGGTCATGAGGCCCAGTCCGCCCACGCCGACGATGATGCAGGACATCACCACCAGGAACACGTAGATCATCACCATGTGCTGATCGAATCCGAACCGGCTCTCTTGATTGCTGAGACCACTCTGTGCACGAATCCCTTCGCGCGCGAAGCTCGACTCCAAGGCCGCCTTCACGCGATCGATCGACGGCTCGTCCGTGCGGTCGAGCACGAGACGCACGCTGTTCGTCATCCCGGGATGGCGCTCCTCGTAGAACGCGCGCGGCAGGTACGCCACCGGAGGGGCGAACGGCTCGTCCGTCACACCCACGACGCGCCACGTGGTCATGGCCGGACCGAGTTGGAACGAGACCGTGTTCCCGGGCTGCATCTGCGCGTACTTCGCGGCCAGGGCCGTGTTGACCACGAGGGTGTCGGTCTCGCCCTCGCGCAGACCGCGTCCTTCAATGATGTCGTGCTGCAGCAGCTTCGTCCCCGCCGGCAGCGCGAACACGGCGAACCGGTCCCCGGAGACTCCCACATCGTGGCGCGATGTGTGCGGCTTGCCCGTGGGCGCACCGAGTGAACCCTCGCTCGCGATCCACGTCTCCCAGCTCTTGACGCCCGGCGTCCGCGCGAGGGCACGGTCCACCGCGGCGACGTCCTGCATCGTGGGGAGCACCGCGGTCAGGTGGTACTTGCGTTGACCGAACAGGCGGTCCAGGGTCTGGATGAGCGAGGCCCGCACATTGAGCGCGGACATGAAGAAGAGTCCGCCCGCGGCCAAGGTGACGACCGTGAGCACGAAGCGCGTCCGTCGCCGGAAGCTGTTGCGCATCGCGAGGAGCAGCGGACGCCCGATCCCCTGCACCGAGGCGAGCATGCGATCGAGCTTCGTCGCGCCGAACTCCGTGCCGCCCACGCCGTGATCGTCGAGCGCCTCGCGCACCGGCACGCGCGTTCCCTTCCACACGGGATAGGCCGCCGCGCAAAGCGGGGCCAGAACTCCCACCACTGCCACCAATGCATAGACCCATGCCGGCACGGCGAAACTGAGGATGTCGAAGTTGAGGAAGCTGGCCATGTAGAGGCAGAGCAGGCGGCTGCCCCACATGCCGAGGGGCAGCGCGATCAGTACCGCGGTCACGCCGAGCAAGAGCGCCTGCGCGAAGTAGATGCGCGAGATGCGCGAACGTGTTCCGCCCAAGGCCTTCATCACTCCGATCTGCCGCACTTGCGCGGCCATCATCGCCGTGAGGAGATTCACCACGATGATGCCCGCGAGGATCAGGACGAAGATGCCGAAACTGGACATCGCCAGGAGCAGCATGCCCGTGAGGTCCGCGTGCGGATGCTTGCCCGGACGCGGAACGTCCGTGCGCCGAACGGGATGTCCGCGCGCCTCGAGAAACGTGCGTACCTCCTCTGTGATCTGCCGCACGTGCGCCTCGTCGAAGCGGTTCTCGCGCGCCAGGATCTTCACCTCATCGAGCGTGGGCTGCTCGCCGAGCATCTGCAGTGTGGCCAGGTTGATGTAGCCGTAGACGACGTTCTCCATCCGGGCCTGGGCCTGCCCCACGTCGTGGACCGTCCCGCTCAGCCGCAGCCGCGTCTCCGGCCCGTCCGTCGTCCGGACCATGACTGAGTCGCCGATCTTCGCTTTGGCCACTTGCATCGCGTCGCGCTCGATGAGGATCTCCCCCACCGCCGGCGGCCACGCCCCTTTCTGCGGGACCAGCGTGCTCACGCGGATGTCGCCGTAGTCGCGGACCACGAAGAGCGTGAGGTTGCGCCACTGCATCGGTCCCGCGCGGAACCTTCCGCGCACCGTGCGCCGCGCCTCCGCCGCGCTGACCGGGTTCTTCGCCACGAGCTCCGCGGTCAGCGCGTCCGGCACGGCGTCCGTCCACAGGGTCGCCGACGCAGGATTGGTCGCAAGGTAGCCGCGATCGAGCTCGCGCGTGAGGATCGCGTACGAGGAGAGCACCGCGGAGAAACCCGCGATCCCCGCGGCGATGGCCAGGATGACGAGGATGGCGCGCGCCTTCCCGCCCCAGAGATCGCGCACCGCCTTGCGCCACGGAGCCGTCATCGCACACGCTCCTGCCGCGGGGCGGCGTTGGACACGATCGCGCCGTCCGCGAGCTCGACCTCGCGATCGATGATGTGCCCGAGGTCGCGCTCGTGCGTGGCGAGGACCACGGTAGTTCCGGCCGTGGCCATCGCACGAAAGAGCGTGAGCACCGCGTCGGCGGTCACGGAGTCGAGATTGCCCGTGGGCTCATCCGCAAGCACCACCGGCGGATCGTTCGCCAGCGCCCGCGCCAGTGCCACGCGCTGCTGCTGCCCGCCCGACAGCGCGGACGGCAGCTTGTCCGCTTGATCGCCGACGCCTGTTCGCTCCAGCAGTTCGAGCGCGCGACGACGGCGGTCGCGCGACGGAATCGCGCGCAGGAAGTCCATCGGCAGCATGACGTTCTCCGCGGCCGTGAGCGTCGGCAGGAGTTGGAAGAACTGGAAGACGAAGCCGACATTGCGGCCCCGCCAGATGGCCAGCTCGTTCCCGCTCATCGGATGAATGGCCCGCCCGCCGACGCGGATCGCGCCGGCCGACGGCGCGTCGATCCCTCCGATGAGATTGAGCAGCGTCGACTTCCCACTCCCCGACCTGCCCACCACCGCCACCAGTTCCCCCGCGGCAATCGTGAGATCCACCTCGCGCACCGCAGTGAACGGCCCAGCCGCCGTGACGTATCGCTTCGTGATGCCCTGAAGGTCGATCATAGTGAGCGCACAGTAGTCGGTCGCATCTGAACGATTGCGGAACGGCGCGTTCAGCGCGCGTTCAGGTCGTGTGCACTATTGGTCGTCTCCACGGGAATCACCACAGAGGCGCAGAGACACAGCGGGCTGCGCCCGCCAACCCAACGATGCATTGGCCTGTCATCCTGAGCGGGCGGTCGGATGGGGGGCGAAGGATCCCCTGCCGAAGCACGACACTCGCTCCGTCGGCAGGGGATCCTTCGCGCCCACCCGCCACCCGCTCAGGATGACAGCGGGTTGTGTGCGCCGCGCGAAGAACTTTGTCGTAAGTAGTACAGAGACACAGAGTAGAAAGCATCAAAACCGAACTCCTCTGTGCCTCTGCGCCTCTGCGGTGAACGTCCCCTGTGCCCGGAAGAAGAAAGCATGCGCATCCTCATCGCCGAAGACCAGGCCACCCTCGCACGCCAGCTCCACCTCGAGCTGACGGAGGCCGGCTACGCCGTCGATGTCGCGACGGATGGGGCTCGCGCCGATTTCCTCGTCACCACCGAGACCTACGACGCCGTCCTCCTCGACCTCGGCCTGCCGAAGATCGACGGGCTGACGCTGCTCCGCCGCTGGCGTGAGGCCGGCGTCGTGACGCCGGTGCTCGTGCTCACCGCGCGCGGGAGCTGGCACGAGAAGGTCCAGGGCATCGACGGCGGAGCGGACGACTACGTGACCAAGCCCTTCCGCATCGAAGAAGTGCTGGCTCGCCTGCGCGCGCTCATCCGCCGCTCCACGGAACGCTTCCAACCCGAGCTGCGTTGCGGCAGCGTCGCACTCGATCCGCGCACCTCGCGCGTGACCCTCGGCGGGGCTCCGGTCAAGCTCACCGCGCATGAGCTCCGCGTGCTGTCCTACCTCATGCACCATCCCGGCAAAGTGATCTCCCAACGCGAGCTCACCGAGCACATCTACGCACAGGACTTCGACCGCGACTCCAACACCGTGGAAGTGTTCGTGGCCCGTCTGCGCCGCAAGCTCGGGCGGACGTTCATCGAGACTGTGCGCGGCCTCGGCTATCGCATCGCGGACAAAGAGAGCGAAGGGAGCTCGAGTTGAAATCGCTGCGCGCGCGCCTGTTCCTCGTGATCATGCTGTGGATGATGACCCTGCTGCTGGTCGTCAACTGGCTCACCCTCACCTTCATGCACTACCACGCCGCGCTGCACCTGCGCCACCTCGTGCACTACTCCGCGCTGAGCCTGGTCGCTCTCGGGTTCGCCGCCAGCGGGGCCGTGCTCGTCGGCATGACCTTGGGACCCCTGCGAGCGTTGCGCCTCCGCCTGGCCGCCGTGCGCAAAGGAAAAGAACGTCGCGTCGATGGCCGCTATCCCACGGAAGTGCAGCCGCTCGTCGACGATCTCAATGCCCTCCTCGAAGACCGCGATCAATCGCTGCAGCGCGCTCACCGAACGGCCGGCGATCTCGCGCATGGCCTGAAGACGCCCCTGGCCGTCCTCGCGCAGGAAGCCGAGAGCGCCGAGCGCTCCGGCCAGACCGCGCTCGCCGCGGCCATCCGTGACGAGGTCGAAAAGATGCGCCGCCAGGTCGACTACCACCTGGCCCACGCCCGGGCCACAGCCTCCGCCGGCACGGCCCCCGGCCTCACCGCCTCCGTCGCCGAATCGGTCGAAGCACTCGCGCGCACGCTGCTGCGCCTCCACGACGGTCGCGGCATCACCATCGACACCAGCGCCGTGCAACCAGAGCTCATGATCCGAGGACGCCGCGAAGACCTCGACGAGATGCTGGGCAACCTCCTCGACAACGCGTGCAAGTGGGCGCGCTCACGCGTCACGATCACCGCGCGTCTCTCCGGCGAGATGGCCGTCATCACCATCGACGACGACGGCCCCGGCCTCGATCCCGCACTGCGCGACCGCGTCCTCGAGCGCGGCATCCGCGCCGACGAAGCCGCCCCCGGCTCCGGCCTCGGCCTGGCCATCGTCCGCGACCTCGCCGACCTCTACGGCGGCGCCATCTCGCTCAGCGCCTCCCCGCAAGGAGGAGTGCGAGCCACACTGGAGTTGGTGGGAGGGTAGGACACGGCATTTCTCTTGCGCCGATGGCAACCATGAACGCTGCACTCTGGAGACGTCTCGATCAACCCGGTCACGATGCCTGTCGGCTGAGCCAAGTCAAAGAGGGTTGGCGACTCGAAGGAACGGCAGTCTTCCTCGACGAACAAAGTCCGGCGAAACTCACCTACACCGTGATGTGCGACGGGGGTTGGCAATCGCAGTCCGGTCGCGTGTCCGGCTGGATCGGACCACGGACTGTCGACTTCGAGATCTGGCGCACGACCGCGGGCGTGTGGATGCTGAACGGACGGCCCGTGCCCGAACTGGAGCACTGCCTCGATCTCGATTACGGCTTCACTCCCGCCACCAATGCGCTCGTGTTGCGACGCCTCGCACTCTCCCCCGGCCAGACCGCGGACGCCCCAGCGGCTTGGTTCGACCCCGCTGAAGGCACGTTGATCCTGCTGCCGCAGCACTACGAACGCCGTAGCGAGTCGACTTATGGATACGAATCACCGACTGCCGGCTACGCGGCCGAGTTGGAGATCCATCCGAACGGCTTCGCCCGCCGCTACCCGGGACTCTGGGACATGGAGGAATGACGCACTCGCCTACAAACGTTCCGCGCCGTCCATCTTGCTGAGGTTCTTGTCGAACGTGCCCAGCGGAAGATGTCCGGCCTTGCGAGCGATCTCGAGCACCAGGCAATCGGAGAATCCCAGTTGCGGCTTCCCTCGGTATCGAGCCAGTGCAGCCTCCACGACCTCGGCGTCTTGAAGCGTGAGGGAGCGGTGTCCCAGGAGCATGTCGATCGCCGTGGCGACCTTGGCGTGGCCGAGCTCGTAGGCAGCGGTAAGCACCCACGTCGTCTCCGCCAGCACGAGGTGCGAGACCCATGCCCCCCTGGCGACGAATGCCTCAGCGGCAGCAGTTTGCTTCTCGTCGTCGCGCGTGATCAGACGCACCAACACGTTCGTGTCAACGGCGTGCATGCTTGCCCTTCACATGCGACTCGATGGCCCGATCGAGCTCTTCGAGCTTTCGCGCTTTAGGCGGCTTGGCAAAAATCGCCTGATGAATGTCCTCCGACGAATACCGGCCCGCTTTCCGGACCACGACCCGCTCGCCATCCTCTTCCCACTCCAACACGGAACCGGGACCGATGCCGAGCTTGCGTCGGATCTCGGCCGGCACGGAGATCTGACCTTGAGCGGTGACCTTCGACTGTGGAAGCGCCATACAGTTACATTACCATGGTAAGAACTGCCTGATGAGCAGAGCGCTGGCAATGTCCTCAACTCACCAATTGGTTGAGCCTGTCATCCTGAGCGGGCACGGCCGACTTTGGAGCAATGGATGACGTCTTCGATGTCATCCTGAGAGTGTGCAGAAATCCGCGCTTTCCCAACCTGTCATCCTGAGCGGGCGGCGGGTGGGCTGCGAAGGATCTCGTGCAAAGAACGAGCAGCGTGCGGCAACGAGAACCGCGTCTTTCTTCCAGCACGGGCGTCGCCTACCCGCAGGGGATCCTTCGCCCCCCGTTCCACCACCCGCTTCCAAGAAACTCCCAGTGTTTGCAGGGTCAGAACGCAAACTCATCGGAGGCTGCATCGCCCCCTCATCCGGCCTTCAGCCACCTTCTCCCCCCCCAGAAGCCGGGGGGAGAAGGCTCTCGATTACACACCCTCGCGATGAACTACTCCAGCTCGCGATGCGCACACACCGAGAGCCTTCTCCCCTCCGCAGAGGGGAGAAGGTGCCGAAGGCG
>Ga0307505_10002651_pt1 | contig 12180 bp, 14 predicted proteins | sample 23_S_MG_FD_202183 | JGI IMG/M metagenome (GOLD analysis project Ga0307505, IMG submission 202183) | Soil microbial communities from Populus trichocarpa stands in riparian zone in the Pacific Northwest, United States - 23_S | ecosystem: Environmental > Terrestrial > Soil > Riparian zone > Trees...
ATGCTCTTGGTGCCGCGCTCGACGATCTTGGTGAGGCTGCCGGTGCGCCGCTCGAGGTGGAAGCGCAGCGACAAATTGTGGATGTGGCGGAACACCCGCGCCGCCAGTCGCCGTCCCGCCTGCTGCCCGACCTTCTCGAACACGGCATTGCGTAGATTGTCGGCAAGCACCGACCCGAAGCGCGCCGCCGCATAGGCCGCGACCAAGGCGAGGACCAGGGTCGGCGCCGCCGGCGCGCCGCTCATCGAATCCACAACCCATTTCAGGGCATAGGGGACGGTCAGGCCGATCGCCTTGCCTGCAAGCACCAACAGGAGCGCGGCGATGACCCGGACCTTGAGCTCGGCCTCGCCCTTGGGCCAAAGCAATGGCAGGAACCGCAACACGGTTTGCAGGCCAGCCTTGCGCGGCGCGGTTTCGGATGCCTGCTCGATCATTCGCCACCCTTACGTAGGTTTGGCGAAGGCCCCCGGCAAATGAGTCGACGAAATGATTGGAACAACGACGTTAATTCGCGGTTTGGCCTTATGTTAACGTCGCAGGTGAGCGGGACATGGGACCAGCCTATTTCGTCATTTCGATCCTTGGCTGCGCCGACGGCGGCGTTGCCTGTCAGCCCGTTGCCGCGCCCGCCGCTCATTACGCCAACGAGCAGGCCTGCCTCGCCGCGCGGGAAGACACGCTGATGGCGAACAGCGACCTCGATTTCCCAACGCTCTTTGCCCAATGCCTCGCGATCAGCCCCAAGTCGACGAAGGCGGAGCCGGCGGCGGAGGTCGAGGGCGCCGCTGCCGCCTAGCGACTGTCCGATAACGGACACAATCGCTGCATGTCCGGGTGCGAGCAGTCGTTCGCATCCGTTTGATGGCAAATATTCCCAACAATCTGGCAAAATGTCCCAAGTCCGCGCCTGTGCCGCTCAAGCCATTCATTGATATTGCACGACTTTTCTGAATTGGCACGCTCCCTGCATTGATAGAGGCATCACCCCATCGGGGGGTGCCAAAAGGGAGTTTAGACAATGACCGCTTCGTTTTCGCCGTTCCGCCAGATCGCCGTCACCTTCTCCGGCGCGCTGATTTCCTCGTTGCTGTTCGTCAGCGCCGCCGTCGGCCCGCTGCCGTTCGTCGCCTGACACCGTCTCCGACTGGAATTACCAATGAACGACCGTTTCATCATCAACCGCCGCGATGCCAAGATCATGGGCGTCGGCGCCGGCCTGGCCGACTGGCTTCAGGTCGATCCCTTGCTGGTTCGCCTCGGCCTGGTCGCTGCGGTGCTGATCACCGGGCCCGTCGCCATCCTTTTCTATGTGCTGACCGGCTGGCTGGCCGCAGAGCGCTAGGTCATTCGAACTTGCCTGATGCCGATGCGCGCTTGCCAACGGCGGCTCGCCGCGGGACAACGGGCAATGACCACGCTTCGCCAGCTCGCGCTTGTCCTGCCATTCTTCGTTGCCGCCTGCACGCATGGCGCCGCCGATTCTCCGACCATAGCGCCTCAGCCGGCCGGGATATTCATGGCCCGCCTGCAGGCCTTGTGCGGCCAGGCGTTTGCCGGCCAAGTCGTCACCAACGATCCGGCCGACGCCACTTTCACCGGTAAACCGCTCATCATGCATGTGCGCGAATGCACCGCTGACGAAGTGCGCATCCCCTTTCATGTCGGCGATGACCACTCGCGGACCTGGGTGGTTACGCGCACCCCGACCGGCCTGCGCCTGAAGCACGACCACCGCCATCCTGACGGATCGCCCGACGAGCTGACCATGTATGGCGGCGATACCGCGACGCCAGGCACGGCCGGCCGGCAGGAATTTCCGGTCGACGCCGAATCCATCGCCTTGTTCACCCGCACCGGGCGAGCCGTCTCCAACACCAATGTTTGGGCGATGGAGGTCCAAGCCGGTAAATTCGCCTATGAGCTGCGGCGGCCGCCGTTTCCTGGTGGGCGCTTCTTCCGCGTTGAGTTTGACCTGTCGCGGCCGGTCGCCGCGCCGCCGCCGCCGTGGGGCGCCCGCTAGCCCTGTTCGCTGATGAGGAGTATATTGTGCCGCGCAGGCTCCAGCGCGGGAGATTGACGCATGGAACGCCGTGACGACGAAGTGCATGTCAGCGAGACGGAAGCCAGCGGCGGGGTCCAGCCGCACATCGTCCGTTACGTTCTCGGCGTGTCCCTCCTGCTGGTCGTGGTCCTGATGTCCGCCATCTGGATCCTTGGGTCGGTAACCCGTTAACCTTCGATAACTGGCCAAAAAGGCCGTTTTCGATAGTAATCAATCGGTTCGACGGCGAAATGAACCGGAACGGCGTTAACGCCTTCCTTTAACGGAACCAGCAGCAGAGCGTCCGATTGTTCGGGGGTCATTTCGTCGAGGGAACTATCGGATGTCGGCACGCCTGCTTCGCGCGGCATTGGCTTTTGCCTGCCTGATTGGCAGTGTTTCGGTGTCGGCCCAGACAGTCGTCGGCCGGGATTCGGCCGCTGGTAAGTATAACCGCCTGCGCGACACCGGCGTTCGGCCCCAGAATGCGATCGCCCCAGCCAGCCCCGACGTTTTCGGCACCGCCGCGATTGGCGCTGGAGTCACCTTTTACGATGCCCGCTTTCGGCGAGTGGCAAACACCGACCGCGCCCATCCGTTGGTCGCTGCGCTCGCCGAATCCTTGCGCGGCATGACGCCGGAGCAACAGCTGACGGCGGTGCAAAGTTTGGTCCGCGAAAAGGTGCGCTGGGCGAGCGACCTCGACACGATGAAGGTGGCGGACCTGTGGGCCAATGCCGGCGAGACTCTGGAGCGCGGCGCCGGCGACAGCGAGGATATCGCCATCGTCGAAATGCAGGCGCTGAAGCTGGCGGGGTGGAACCCGCGGGATCTCTACATTAGCATCGGACGCGCCAAGGGCATCGGCACCCATATCGTGCTGCTGGCCCGCGCGCCGGGCGGCTTTTATGTCCTCGACAACCGCGCGGCACGGCCGATGACTCCGCAAGAGCATGGCCGGTTCACGCCGGTCCTGACTCTCGGCGAAGGCAAGAGCTGGGTGCACGGGCGCCGGGTATCGAGTTCGAGCAACCGCCTCAGCGCCCGCTAGGCACTTCCCTCTCCTTTGAAATACGTGGCGCCAGGCACGGCGGCGCTGTAGCGTTGCGGCTTGCCTTCATGGAGAAAGCCCGATGCGCGCCTGTCTGACAGCTTTTGCACTCGCCTTCACGGCTCTTCCCGCCGCCGCCGCACTCCCCGCCGGCACCAAGGCGCCAAGCTTCGTCACCACCGCTGCGATCGGCGGCAAGACCTTCCGCCTCGACCTCAAGCAGCAGCTCCGAACCGGCCCGGTGGTCCTCTATTTCTTCCCGAAGGCGTTCACCAAAGGCTGCACGCTTGAAGCGCATGCGTTCAGCGAGGCCGCGCCCGAGTTCCGCAAGGCCGGCGCGCGCGTCATCGGCCTGTCCGCCGACAATATCGCCACGCTGCAGAAATTCTCCGTCGAGGAATGCCGTAGCGCCTTCCCCGTTGGCAGCGCGTCGCCAGAGCTCATCCGCGAATATGACGTGGTGTGGAAGGAACAGAAGGGCCTGACGACTCGGACCTCCTATGTCATCGCCCGCGACGGGCGCATCGTCATGGTCCACGACGACCTCGATTGGTCTCAGCACGTCGCCAAGACATTGGCGGCGGTAAAAGCGCTCAAGCGCTAGCTCAGGATTTCGATCCGACGCTCAGTAGCGCCTTCAGCCGCGCCTTGATGGCGTTGGCCAGAGCCGGGTCGACCGCCGGCGAAGCCGTAAAGCGCACGCTCATCGGGTCTACCGCGCGGCCGTCCTGCAGCACTTCGTAATGCAGGTGGGGGCCGGTCGACAGGCCGGAGGAGCCGACATAGCCGATCAGCTGACCCTGGCGGACCAGGCTGCCGGGCTCGACGATCATTCGGCTCATATGGCTGTAGCTGGTGGTGGTGCCGCCACCATGGGCGATGCGCACCTGCCGGCCATAGCCGCCTGCCCAGCCGGCGCGCGCCACCTGGCCGTCGGCCGCAGCGTGAATGGGGGTTCCAAAGCCGGCGCCGAAGTCGATGCCCCGGTGCATCCGGGCAAAGCGCAGGATCGGGTGCACACGCCGCCCGAAGCCGGAAGTAATGCGCGCGTTGACCGGCCATTGCATGGTGCTCGCGGACTGCACCTGGCCGGCGTTCGCGCCGTCGATCCAGGTTAGCCGCCCGCCGAGGTTCCAGGCGATCAATTGCAAGCTGCGGTCGGCGCTCCGTTCCAGTCCGGCGTAGAGCAGCGGGCCGGCCTGGCTCTCGCCGCCAGCCGTGCGCCGGTTGGCCAGTACCAAGTCGAAACGGTCGTCGGGGGTGACCTCGCCGACGTCGATCTGGGTCGCCAACGCCTTCAAATAGGCGGCTGCCGACTGGCTCGAGGCACCGGCGGCGCGCAGCGCCCAGTAAAGGCCGTCCCCGGCACGGCCGCGAATACGGATTGGGGTGCGGTCGACCGGGATCGGCAACTTTGTCAGCGCCAGTCCGGAATCGCCGCGCTCGACCATCATCCGCAGGTCGAGGCCGGTGCGTACGACCACTTTTTCGACGGGCCGCTGTCCAGCGGCACCCTTGCGGCCGAGGACCACCGAAACGCCGGTGCCCGGTACTGGGCGGCCGCCCTCGCCGCGCACGAGGCGCTCCACGGTGATGGCATCGCCGGTCGCGGCGCCGATGCGGACCAGGCTGCGGGCTAGGCCATCGCGGCCGACGGTGGCGAAGATATCGATGAAGGCGCGCTCGGGCGCCGCGGCAATCGGCTCGACGAACCCGTTGGCCGCCATCGGCAGGCCGGTCTTCGAGCCGGAGGCAAGCGAACCGACGCCCGCGGCTCGCCATTCCTGGCTCTGCGCCCTGCCGGGCGCATCCGGCGTACCGGCCGGCAAGGGCTCGATTCCGGGTGCAAGCATCAGCGCCCAGGTGATCAGCGCGGCCAGCGTCGCCGCGCCCTGCCACCAGCGCTTGGAAAAGAGGTTCTCACCAAGATCGACGACGAGGCTGAATGGCGGGCGCGCGTTGCCGAACACGATCGGCGCGCCAAACGCCGTCGCCCCGCCCAACTGCCGCTGGATCCACGCTTCGCGCAATGCTGCGCCTCCCTTGCGCTCCGCTGTGCCCAAACAAGGTTAAGAGCAGTTTAATGTGCTTGCGCTTCAGGCCGCTCGTGCCAACATAGTTGCCATGTCCGGTGACTCCCTCGTTCGGGCCATCCTCGGGCCGACCAACACCGGCAAGACCTATCTCGCCATCGAACGGATGTGCGGCCATTCCAGCGGCGTCATCGGCTTCCCGCTCCGGCTGCTGGCGCGCGAGGTCTATGAGCGGGTGTGCCGGATAAAGGGCGCGCAGAACGTCGCGTTGATCACCGGCGAGGAACGCATCGTCCCCAAGGGCGCGCGCTACGTCCTGTGCACCGCTGAGAGCATGCCGGTCGTCGGCGGCCGCGACGACCGCGCCCATGAAGGGGTATTCCCGAAGGACTTCGCCTTCGCCGCCATCGACGAGGCGCAGCTCGGCATCGACCCCGAGCGCGGCCATGTTTTCACCGACCGCATGCTGCGCGCGCGCGGCCGCGAAGAGACCTTGATCCTCGGGTCCGACACCTTGCGGCCCCTGATCCGCCAGCTGCTGCCCGAGGCCGAGATCGTCAGCCGGCCACGCTTCTCGACCTTGCGCTACGCCGGCTCGGTCAAATTGTCCCGCCTGCCCCCGCGCTCGGCGATCGTCGCCTTCTCGGCGGAGCAGGTCTATGCGCTGGCCGAGATGCTGCGCCGCTTCAAGGGCGGCGCCGCCGTCGTCATGGGCGCTTTGTCGCCGGCCACCCGCAACGCCCAGGTCGACATGTTTCAGCGCGGCGAAGTCGATTATCTCGTCGCTACCGATGCCATCGGCATGGGCCTCAACATGGACGTCACCCATGTTGCCTTTGCCGGGCTCGACAAGTTCGACGGCCGGCGCGACCGCCGCCTCACCATCTCGGAAATGGCCCAGATCGCCGGCCGCGCGGGCCGCCACCAGAAGGATGGCAGCTTCGGCACCTTGAGCCTCGGAGGCGATGGCTCGCCCGAGTTCTCCGACGAAGAGATCGAAGCGATCGAGGAGCATCGCTTCCGGCCGCTCGATTTCCTTTATTGGCGCAACAACGAACTCGACTATACTGACGTCGGCACGCTGATCGCCAGCCTTGAAGCGAGGGGCGACGATCCTCTGCTGCGTCCGGCGCCGCTTGCCATCGATCTGGCGGTGCTGAAACTGCTTGCCGAAGATCCCGCAGTCGCCGCCCGCCGGGGGCCTGCCGCCCGCCGGCTGTGGGCAGTCTGCGGGTTGCCCGATTTCCGCAAAGTCGGCCCGATGCACCATGCCCGCATGATCCGCCGCCTCTACTCCTACATCGGCGAGGGCGGCCACGTGCCGCACGAATGGTTTGCCGCCGAAGTCACCCGGCTCGACAACGTCCAGGGCGACATCGAGGCGCTTGCCGACCGGCTCGCAGGCGTGCGCAGCTGGGCCTATATCGCCCAGCGGTCCGACTGGCTTGCCGATCCGCAGCGCTGGGCGGAACGCACCCGACAGGTCGAAGCGCGGCTTAGCGATGCCTTGCACGAGCGGCTGACCCAGCGCTTCGTTGATCGACGCACTGCCGTCCTGGTCCGCGACATCGGCGCACGCGGCGCCGACGCCTTGCCCGTGACCGTCGCCGCCGACGGCGAGGTCAGCGTCGGACCCGAGCCGATCGGGCACTTGAGCGGCTTCGACTTTCGAGTCGATCCCGATGCCCGGCTGGCCGACAAGCGCATGCTGCTCGCCGCCGCCGAGCGCCGCCTCGGCGACGAGCTCGACCGGCGCGCGCGCACCCTCATTGCAGCAGACGACGATGCCTTCGCGATGACCGTCGAAGACGGCGCACTCGTCGTCACCTGGGAAGGCCATGTCCTTGCGCGCCTGGCGACAGGCCGATCCCTACTCGAGCCGGCGTTGCGCACCGCACGCGCGCTCGACCGTCTGTCGGCGCATCGCCGCGCGGCTTTGCGCGCACGCCTCGAAACCTGGCTCGATCGCTCCATTCAACAACATCTGGGTCCGCTGAAGGCGCTGGCGCGGACCGCCGGCGACGCCAATGCCACGGCCGGCGTCCGCGCGCTCGCCGCCATGCTGGTCGATGCGGCCGGTGTCATCCCGAGGCGTGCCGTCGCGGCGCAGATCGCCGCCTTGAACAAGGCTGACCGCTACGCCCTGTCGCGCCTGAAGGTGCGGCTCGGCGCTCTCGACATCCATGTCCCGGCCCTGCTCAAGCCAGCGTCGCAGCATTGGCGTGCGGCCTTGCTGGCGGTACGCGGCGGCCAGCCGATGGCGCGGCTTCCGTCCGCGGGCGCGGTGGTCCTCGGCGGCGATGCCGACCCGCGCGGCGCCAGCCTCGCCTTTCGCCGCTTCGGGCCGGCATGGCTCCGCATCGACCTGGCCGAGCGCCTCGCCGCTCACGCCCATCAGGTGCGAGGCGCTGGCGGCACGGACCCGGTCGACCGCGACCTCGTAACCTCGCTCGGCATCGACGAGGAAGTCGTCGGCCGGCTGATGAAGGAAGTCGGCTTCGAAACCCGCGACGGCGCCTGGAAATGGCGTGGGCGCCGACCGCAGCGCAGCCAGTCCCCGCCGCCGCCCGCCGGCCATGCCTTCGCGGAGCTCGCCAAGCTCCGCCGCTGATGCGCATCGACCGCTATTTGCACTGCATCCGGCTGGTGAAGAGCCGGACCTTGGCCCAGGCGCTGATCGACGAAGGGACGACGCGCGTCGACGGCAAACGCGTCACCAAGCCGAGCGAGCCGGTGGCGGCAGGCAGTTTCATTGCCCTGCCGCTTCGGGGCCGGGTACGGGTCATCCGCGTCCTAGCCTTGCCTGCACGCCGCGGCCCGCCCAGCGAGGCGCGCAGCTTTTATGTGGAGATTGACGAGGCCATTAACGCGACCTAGCGACGGGCCAACGAGGGAGAAGCCGACCCATGACCTATGTCGTCACCGACGCCTGCATCCGGTGCAAATATATGGACTGCGTCGAGGTCTGCCCGGTCGACTGTTTCTACGAGGGCGAGAACATGCTCGTCATCAACCCCAACGAATGCATCGACTGCGGCGTCTGCGAGCCGGAATGCCCGGCCGAGGCGATCCTCCCCGACACCGAATCCGGCCAGGAGAAATGGCTGGAGGTCAACGCCACCTTCTCGACGCAATGGCCCAACATTACGCGCAAGAAAGACAGTCCGGCCGACGCCGACGAGCACAAGGGCGAAGAGGGCAAGTACGACAAATATTTCTCCGCCGAGCCGGGACAGGGCGACTAGGCCGCTTTGCGCCACTATTAATTTGGGTTAAGGCGGTCTACCATCCAGGGGGGCCTGCCATGATTATCCGCACCTTGACTGCCGTTGCCGCGCTTTGCGTGGCATCTCCGCTGCTCGCTCAGGCGACCGGTTCCGAGCTCCCTGACCCAAACGACCGCTCGAACACGTTCACGATTGCGGCCGGCGTCGCCTCGGTACCGGACTATGAAGGCGCCGACGAGAACCGCCTGACACCCGCGGTGGCGATCCGCGGGCGCGTCGCCGGCATGGACTTCTGGAGCAACGCGACCTGGCTCTACCTTGACCTTATTGGCCCGTCTGACGGCGGCATGGATTTCGATTTCGGACCGATTATCGGAGCGCGCCTCAACCGCACCGGCGACGTCAAGGATGCGGCGGTCGACAAATTGCCCGAGCTCGACACCGCCATCGAGATCGGCGCATTCGGCGGTCTCAGCTGGCACGGCCTGACCAATCCCTATGACACCCTCAGCGTGCGCGTCGACATCCTCAAGGACGTCGGCGGCGCCCATGAATCAACCCTGATCACCCCATCGGTGTCCTTCTCGACGCCCTTGTCGCGCTCGACCTACGTCAGCGCCGCGTTAAGCGCCGAATGGGCCGGAGGCGGCTATGCCGATTATTATTACTCCATCACGCCGCTCGAAGGCGCGATCGCCGGCCTGCCCGCTTTTGACGCCGATGGCGGCTTCAAGCATTGGGGCCTGAACCTGACCGGCGTCCAGATGGTCACCGGCGACCTGGCGGGCGGGCTCGGGGTGTTCGCCACCGGCGGTTACAAGCACGTGGCCGGTGACTTCAAGGACTCACCGATCGTCGACATCCGCGGCCGCGCCAGCCAGTGGATGGGCGCCCTCGGCCTGACCTACACCTTCTAGGCCACGTTCGCCCGCTCGGTCAGTGCCGCGACGATGGCGTCGGCTGCCTGTTCGGCGGTCACCTGCGTCGTATCGATCCGAAGATCGGGGTTTTCGGGCGGCTCGTAGGGGCTGTCGATGCCGGTGAAGTTAGCGATCTCCCCGGCCCGCGCCTTGGCATAAAGACCCTTGACGTCGCGCTGCTCGGCGACCGCCAAAGGCACGTCGATGAACACCTCGATGAACTCGCCCTCGGCCATCATCGCGCGCACCATCTCGCGCTCGGCGCGGAACGGCGAGATGAAGGCGGTGATGACGATCAGCCCGGCATCGCTCATCAGCCGTGCCACCTCGCCGACCCGTCGGACGTTCTCGATGCGGTCGGTCTCGGTGAAGCCCAAATCCTTGTTGAGCCCGTGACGGACATTGTCGCCGTCGAGCAGGAACGTGTGCCGCCCTCGCGCAACCAGTTTCTTCTCGACCAAATTGGCGATGGTCGACTTGCCGGCCCCCGACAGGCCGGTCAGCCAGACCACCGCCGGCTTCTGGCCCTTTTGCGCGGCATGGACCTCCCGGCTGACGTCGACATGCTGCCAGTGGATGTTCTGGGCGCGGCGCAGCGCGAAATGGATCATGCCGGCGGCGACGGTGGCATTGGTCAATTTGTCGATCAGGATGAAGCCGCCAAGCGTCCGGCTTGTGTGGTACGGCTCGAAGGGGATCGGGTCGTCGGTGGCAACCTCGACGACGCCGATGTCGTTCAGCCCAAGCGTCTTGGCGGCGAGCCGCTCCTGGGTGTTGACGTTGAGCGCATATTTGGGGGCCTGAACGGTCGCGTTGACGGTGCGAGTGCCAAGCTTCAGCCAATAACCGCGGCCGGGGACCAGCTCTTGCTCGGCCATCCACACCAGGTCCGCTTCGAACTGGTCGGCGACCTGCGGCGGGTCGTCAGCGCCGGCAATGACGTCGCCGCGTGCGCAGTCGACGTCGTCCGCCAGCGTTACCGTGACCGACTTGCCGGCGGCCGCGCCGTCGACGTCCTCCTGTCCGATCAGGACTCGCGCGACGCTGGTGGTGCGGCCCGAAGGCAGGATGCGGACGGCATCGCCGCTTCGCACCGAGCCGCTGGCAATCTGGCCGGCAAAGCCTCGAAAGTCCTGGTTGGGGCGATTAACCCACTGCACGGGCAGCCGCAGCGGCCGCGCGCCTGTCTCTCCGTCGTCCAGCTGCAAGGCCTCGAGATGCTCGATGAGGATCGGCCCGTCGTACCATCGCATGGCCTGACTGCGTGCCGCGACATTGTCGCCGTTAAGGCCCGATACCGGGATCGCCAGCCAGTCGCCGATCCCCGCCGCCTCGGCAAAGGCGCGATAGTCGCTAACCGCCGCATCGAACGCAGCCCGGTCGTAATCGACCAGGTCCATCTTGGTGACGGCGACGACGAAATGGCGGATGCCGACAAGCTTTGCCAGCAGGCTGTGCCGCCTTGTCTGGGTCAGCACGCCCTTGCGCGCATCGACCATCAGGACGGCGGCGTCGGCGGTCGAGGCGCCGGTCACCATGTTGCGCGTATATTGCTCATGGCCGGGCGTGTCGGCGACGATGAACCGGCGCTTGTCGGTCCCGAAATAGCGATAGGCGACGTCGATGGTGATGCCCTGCTCGCGCTCGGCGCTGAGCCCGTCGACCAGCAAAGCGAAGTCGATCGCCTCGCCCTGCGTCCCGACCCTGGCGCTGTCCGCTTCAAGGTTCGCCATCTGGTCGTCGAAGATCGCCTTGCTGTCGTGCAGCAGGCGCCCGATCAGCGTCGACTTGCCGTCATCGACACTGCCGCAGGTGATGAAGCGCAGCAGGTCGGTCGCACTGGCGGACATCAGAAATAGCCCTCCTGCTTCTTGCGCTCCATGGCATGGTCGCCGCCGTCCTTGTCGATAGCCCGGCCCTGCCGTTCCGAGGTTGTGGCGCGGACCATTTCGGCGACGACCGCGGCGATGTCCGCGGCGTCGCTCTCGACGGCGCCGGTCAGCGGGTAGCAGCCGAGTGTGCGGAAGCGGACGCGGCGCATCTCGGGCTGCTCGCCGTCCGCCAGCCGGAAGCGCTGGTCGTCGACCATCAGGATCAGCCCGTCCCGCTCGACCACGGGGCGTTCGGCGGCAAAATAGAGCGGCACCACCTCGATGCCCTCGCGCTCGATGTATTGCCAGACGTCGAGCTCGGTCCAATTGGACAAAGGGAAGACGCGGACGCTCTCGCCCGGCTTCATCTTCAGATTGTAGAGCGACCAGAGCTCCGGCCGTTGGGCGCGCGGGTCCCACCGATGGGCCTTCGATCGCAGCGATACGACGCGTTCCTTGGCCCGGCTTTTTTCCTCATCGCGCCGGGCGCCGCCGAAAGCCGCATCATAATGACCAGCCTCGAGCGCCTGGCGCAGCCCTTCGGTCTTCCACAAATCCGTGTGCAGCGCGCCATGATCGAACGGATTGATGCCCTTCGCCACGGCATCGGGGTTCTTGTGCACGATCAGGCGGATCCCGGACTCCGCAGCGACCTTGTCGCGCAACGCGTACATGTCCTTGAACTTCCACGTCGTGTCGACATGCAGCAGCGGGAAGGGCAGCGGCGAAGGGGCGAAAGCCTTTTTCGCCAGGTGCAGCATGACGGCGCTGTCCTTGCCGATCGAATAGAGCATCACCGGCCGCTTGGTCTCCGCGACGGTCTCGCGCAGGATATGGATGCTCTCGGCCTCAAGCCGGTCGAGATAGGAAAGCGGCGCCATCGGCGGCGGGTTTGCCCGCTAACAGCCGCAAAGTGAAGCGCTCCGCCGTTCATGCTGGGCTAACGCTTTGGGCCACAGGATAGAGAGCGATGCTTCCCATCCCCTGCCGCTGGCGCTACCTGTCCGCCAGCTTGCGATCCCCATCGGAGAATT
>Ga0307505_10002652_pt1 | contig 12176 bp, 8 predicted proteins | sample 23_S_MG_FD_202183 | JGI IMG/M metagenome (GOLD analysis project Ga0307505, IMG submission 202183) | Soil microbial communities from Populus trichocarpa stands in riparian zone in the Pacific Northwest, United States - 23_S | ecosystem: Environmental > Terrestrial > Soil > Riparian zone > Trees...
TGCTCAGCGAAGCCCGTGAGCCGCGCGGCCGTACCGCTTGCCTGCGCTCCGAACAGCACGTAGCGCCGGATCTCCTCGCTCGAGCCGCCATAGTTGATCTCGTACAGCTCGTGCCGGCCGCCGAACTCCGTACCGATCGCGTCCCACAGAAGCTTCATGAGCTTGCTGCGGTCGATCGCCGTATAGCCATTGGAACCGCGCATGTACTTGTCGATGTACGGACGCGTGTCCGGATTCTTGAAGTCGAGCGCCGAGGACGTGAGGTAGATGAGGCCCGACGCAACGGTCTGCTCGATGATGTTCTTGATGCGCGGATAGGCGATGTTCGAGAGCACATGGTAGGCGCTGCCCGGCTCGATGTCGGGCAGGAGATAGTTGCCGACCCACGGCTTTGGGTTCTTCACCATGGCGTCGGTGAGGCCCCAGAACATGTTCCGGAAAACGAGGATCTCGCCGACGTTCGCCTGAACGCCGCGGAAGTCCTTGGTGCCGGATGCTTCGACCGCCTTGAGCAGCAGGCCGGCGATGAAGTCGAGCTTGACCGCGAGACGCGTGCACGCGTGCACGAACAGGCGCGGCAGGAAGCCGGTGCGCGGGAAGAAGTTGTTCGCCTTGTCCATGTCGCCATAGACGAAGACGTTTTCCCACGGAACCAGCACTTTATCGAGGATCAGCACCGCGTCGTTCTCGTCGATGCGCGAGGACAGCGGATAGTCGAACGGGGTACCCATCACCGTCGAAGTCATTTCGTATGACGTCCGGCAGATGAACTTCACGCCCGGCGCCGCGGTTGGCACCATGAAGATCGCGGCGAAGCTTTTGTCGCCGACCGGGATCAGGCCGTGATGCGCGATGAAGGTGTAGTTCGTAAGCGCGGAGCCGGTCGCGACGACCTTTGCACCCGACACGATGATGCCCGCGTCCGTTTCTTTCTCGACGTGGACGTAGATGTCGCCCACCTTCTCCGGCGGCAGGTTGCGATCGACCGGCGGATGGATGATCGCGTGATTGACGAACGGAACGCGCTCCTGGCTGAAGGTGTACCAGCGCTTCGCGTTCTCCTGATACGGCGCGTAAAAGTCGACGGTCGCGCCGAGTGTCGCGAGGAACGAGCCCTTGTAGTCGGGCGCGCGGCCGAGCCAACCGTACGTCATCTTCGCCCATTCGGCGATCGCGTCGCGGCCCTGGATCAGTTCTTCCGGAGTGGTCGGTGCCTTGAAGTAGGCCTGCGTGACGCCGCCATTGCCGGTGTCCGTCGGGACCATCAGCTTGCCGCTGTGCTTGGGGTCGTGCATGCCGTCGTAGAGGCGCGCGACCATGCGGGCTGTGTTGCGGAACGCCGGATGTGTGGTGACGTCCTTGACGCGCTCGCCATAGATGTAGATTTCGCGATCGTCGCGCAGCGAGTCGAGATACTCGTTTCCGTTCATCGGCCGCGTGAAGCGAACCTTGCCGATCGACTCGGGCCTTGCTGCGAAGGCTTCTTGCTCCTCGCGAGTGGCGGCTCTGGACATAACTGAACTCCTCCCTGTTGGTACCGGTCCGCTTACGTCGCGTAAGACCTAATTATTTGATCGCGCTCGGAATTTGGCCCGAAACCGGCGGATCGCAGGCACGATACGAAGTCGCCTTTGCTCTGGCAACGGGATTCGCGGCGGTCCCGCGGAGCGGTTAACCGAGCCCATTGACGGCTGAGGGCCTGCGGGCACGGCGCATTGAGGGGTGGGCAGCCGTCTGTGCGCGAGGCGGTCAACGTCACCCGTCCGTCCCACCAGAACCCGGTTCTGTTATGCCACCAGCCTCACATAGACGCTGTTATCGCCCGAACATTGACTCCAAATGGCCGCTCCCCGACAATTTGCGCGGCCGAAAAGGCGACAGCAATTTTAACTAGCAAATGAACTCTGTCCCGCCGAGCTGACGCCGCAGCGGGACGCGCGGGAGGACGCCAATGAAGACGTACAACGGAAAAGGACGCGGCATCGATCGCCGCACGCTATTGAAATACTCGGCGGCCGCGGGCGCTATCGCCGCCACCGGCAGTTTTCCGATGCCGGCGATCGCGCAGGCGAAGCCGATCAAGATCGGTTACGTGAGCCCGGCGACCGGGCCGCTGGCCGCTTTCGCCGCCGCCGATCAGTTCATGCTCAAGCAATTCGCGCAGGCGACCAAGGGCGGGATCAAGGCGGGAAACGCGACGCGCCCGATCGAAGTAGTTCTCAAGGATAGCCAGTCGAATCCGAATCGTGCCGCGCAGGTTGCGAAAGACCTGATCGTGCAGGACAAGGTCGATCTGATGCTCGTCGGCAATACGCCGGAAACGACGAACCCGGTGTGCACGCAGTGCGAGATCGAAGAAGTCGCGTGCGTTTCGTCGCTCGCACCGTGGCAGCCGTGGTTCATCGGGCAGCAGGCAAATCCTGCGGGCGGGCCGCCGGCCTGGAAGCCGTTCAACTACGTCTATCACTACTTCTGGGGCCTCGAAGACGTCATCGCCGTCTTCACCAATATGTGGGGCCAGCTCGACACCAACAAGGTCGTGGGCGCGCTCTTCCCGAACGACGCGGACGGCAACGCCTGGGGCGACAAGCAGGTCGGCTTCCCGCCGGCGCTCGAAAAGATGAACTTCAAGCTGTTTGATCCGGGTCGCTACCAGAACCTCACCGACAACTTCTCGCCTCAGATCACCGCCTTCAAGAATGCCAAGGCTGACATCATCACGGGCGTCGTCCTGCCGCCGGACTTCACCACGTTCTGGAAGCAGTCGCTGCAGCAGGGCTTCAAGCCGAAGGCGGCATCGGTCGGCAAGGCCATCCTGTTTCCGTCTTCCGTCGAAGCGCTCGGCAAGGACGGTCACAACCTCTCGTCCGAGGTGTGGTGGTCGCCGAACCATCCGTTCAAATCCTCGCTCACCGGCCAGTCGGCAAAGCAGTTGGCCGACGCGTTCGAGTCCGAGACCAAGCAGCAGTGGTCGCAGCCGATCGGCTTCGCACACTCCCTCTACGAGGTCGCGATCGACGTGCTGAAACGCACCAAGGAAATCGGCAACTCGAAAGCCACCGCCGAAGCGATCGCCGCGACCAATCTCGATACGGTCGTGGGCAAGGTGCAGTGGAACGGGCAGGGAGTGCCGCCGTTCGCCGCCAAGAACGTCACCAAGACCTCGCTGGTCGGCGGCCAGTGGCGCACCAAGGACGGCAAGCGCTACGACATCGTCATTACCGACAACAAGACGTACCCGAGCATTCCGCTCGGCGGCAAGATGGAAGCGATCACCTAAGGTCGCCATGTCATTCCCGGGCCGTGAAGGCCCACGGTCCGGGAACCAAGCTTGTCAGCGAATTCGAGGTGTCCGGCAGGCGGTTTACGAAGCCGCCGGAAATCGCTGAAAGATTGAGCGCGGTATTGTAAAAACCGGTCATGTACGAGCGCTCAGGCCTCTCCGATCCGTCCCGAACAATTCTGGAAGTTGCTGGACTGAGCAAGTCCTTCGGCTCGGTGCGCGCGGCCGACAACATCGTGCTCGCCGTGCGCAAGGGAGAGGCGCTCGGCATCATCGGACCGAACGGCGCCGGCAAGTCGAGCTTGTTCAATCTCATCACCGGCGACCTGCGGCCGGACGCCGGAGAGGTTCGCCTCAACGGGAAGGATGTTACACGCAGGAGTCCGCACGAACGCTGCCGCGCGGGCATCGCGCGCTCCTATCAGATCCCCCGCCCGTTCGAGAACCTCACCGTGTTCGAGAATCTGCTCGTCGGTGCGGCGTATGGACGAGGCGAGAGGGAAGCGGACGTGACGGACGTCTGCGCCGGCGTCCTCGATCAGACCGGGCTGATGCACCGAGCGAACGCGGTCGCGGGCTCGCTCACGCTTCTGGAGCGCAAACGGCTCGAACTCGCTCGCGCGCTCGCGACCGGGCCTGATCTGTTGCTGCTGGACGAGATTGCCGGTGGTCTGACGGAAGGCGAGTGCCAGGAACTCGTTGAAACCATTCGCGCCATCAACCGCAGCGGAACGACTATCGTCTGGATCGAACATATTGTGACGGCGCTGCTTGCGGTCGTCGGGCGGCTGGTGGTGTTGAATTTCGGACGCAAGATCGCCGAGGGCGATCCGCAAACAGTGATGAACTCGCGAGAAGTGCGCGAGATCTATACCGGCATCGAGGCTTGACGCCGATGTCACTCCTCGAAACCCGCGAACTCACCGCACACTACCGCGACCTGCAGGCGCTTTTCAGCGTGAATACGCGGCTCGAGGAAGGCGACACGCTCGCCATCATCGGCTCGAACGGGGCGGGAAAGTCGACCTTTCTCAAGGCTGTGACGGGGCTCCTGCACGGCACTCCCTGGAGCGTAGTGTTCGACGGTAAGCCGATCGGCGCATTGTCCGCCGCCGAGATCATGCGGCTCGGTATCGCCCTTGTGCCCGAAGGACGGCGCCTGTTTCCTTCGCTTACGGTCGAGGAGAACCTTCAGGTCGGAAACTATGGGCGCAGCGGGTCCGGACACTGGAATCTCGACACCGTCTTCTCACTCTTCCCGCGCCTCAAGGAGCGTCGTATCCAGGCGAGCACGACACTTTCCGGCGGCGAGCAGCAGATGGTTGCGATCGGCCGCGCGCTCATGTCGAATCCGCGCGTTCTCCTGTGTGACGAGATCAGCCTCGGCCTCGCGCCCATCATTATCCGCGACATCTATCAGGCACTGCCGAAGATCAAGGCAGCGGGTACGAGCGTTGTCATCGTCGAACAGGACATCCAGCAGGCGATGAAGGTGGCGGACCGGCTCTACTGTTTCCACAAGGGCCGCATCTCGCTCGCCGGCAGCCCGGCCGCTTTCACCCGCGACGAAATCCATGCCGCCTACTTTGGGACCTGAGCAATGATCGGCTGGATCGACACCATCATTCAGGGCGTATTGTTGGGCGGGCTCTATGCGCTGTTCGCAATCGGCCTCTCGCTCATCTTCGGCATCATGCGCCTCGTCAATCTCGCGCATGGCGATCTCATTATTCTGGCTGCGTTCGTCATTCTCGCCGTCGTCACGTCGTTCGGCGTCAATCTGCTGGTCGCGCTCGTTATCGCGGGCGCCATCATGTTCGTCTTCGGTTTTGCGCTCCAGTATGTGGTGCTCAATCGCGCGCTCGGCCGCGACATCCTTCCGCCGCTCCTCGTCACCTTCGGGCTTTCGATCATTATCCAGAACGGTCTGCTTGAGGCGTTCTCCGCTGACAGCCAGCGGATCGCGGCGGGCGCCGTTGAAACCGCGTCGATCCGCATCGGGCAGGGGCTCGCGGTCGGCGTCCTGCCGCTGATGACCTTTCTCACCGCGGTCGCGGTGATCTTCGCGCTGAACGCGCTGTTCTACTGGTCGGCGCTCGGGCGCGCGTTTCGTGCGACATCGGACGATCCGGAAGTCGCGCAACTCATGGGTATCGACAATCGCCGCATCTTCGCGGTCGCAATGGGGATTGCACTGGTCGTTGCGACGATAGCCGCGCTCTATTTGGGTATCCGCGCAAACTTCGATCCCGCCATCGGTCCCGGTCGTCTCATCTATGCCTTCGAAGCCGTCATCATCGGGGGGCTTGGCAGCCTGTGGGGGACGCTCGCGGGCGGCGTCATTCTGGGGGTCGCCCAGACCGTCGGTGCGCACATCGATCCCGAGTGGCAGATCCTCGCCGGCCATATCGCCTTTCTCATCATCCTGATCGTCCGGCCGCGCGGCCTGTTTCCGCGCGCCGTGGATTGAGTGCGATGGAAAAATCCCGCTATCGCATTGAGACGGCGACGGACGCCTCGCGCTATGTCGCGATCGCGGGGATCGCGCTGCTCGTTCTGCTGGTTCTGACGCCGTTCATCGCCTCTCGCGGTTTGGTGCAGAGTTTGATTTTCGTTTTCTACATGCTGGCGCTCGCGCAACTTTGGAATCTGTTGGCGGGCTACGCGGGGCTTGTTTCGGTGGGCCAGCAGGCGTTCGTTGGCCTCGGCGGATACATGCTGTTCGCACTCACCGTGTACGGCGGCGTCGACGCGCTCCTCGCGATCGTACTCGCCGGTGTCATTGCGTTCCTGTTCGCGTTCCCGACCGCGCTCGTCGTCTTCCGCCTGCGCGGTGCTTACTTCGCGATCGGCACCTGGGTCGTCGCCGAGGTCTATCGCTTGAGTTTTGCGCAGGTGAAGCCGCTCGGCGGAGGAACGGGTACGTCGTTGCCCGTCAGCGTCACGAACACGGTGTTTGGCATCGACTTCCTGCGCGATTTATTCGGCGTCCGCACCGCGCTCGCGCGCGATATGGTCATGTACTGGACCGCGCTCGCGCTCGCCGTAGGAACGGTGTTGGCGGTCTATTTCATCCTGCGCTCGCGCCGTGGCCTCGCTCTCTCGGCGATCCGCGATTCTGAGGTCGCGGCGGAGAGCGTCGGCGTGGACGGCTTTCGCGCCAAACTGTGGGTCTACACTGTTACCGCTGGCGTGACCGGCATGGTCGGCGCCCTGATCTACCTGCAAACCGCGCGCATCTCGCCGGACGCTGCATTCACCGTCCTCGACTGGACGGCCTATGTAATCTTCATCGTTGTAATCGGCGGGATCGGAACCATCGAAGGCCCGATCGTCGGCGTCATCATCTTCTACCTCTTGCAGACATACCTCGCCGACTTCGGTACGTGGTACCTGATCCTTCTCGGCGTCCTCGGCATCGTCATCATGCTGTTCGCACCGAAGGGAATCTGGGGTTACGTCGCCGCGCGGTATAATCTTGTGCTCTTCCCGCTTCAGCGGCGTCTCGTGAAAAATCCAGAGGAATAGGACCGCTCCGAAGCCGGCTGGTGCAATCCTGCCGCCGGCCGCATTCCGTAGCCTTGCGAACTGTGCTTTCCTTGGAGACGCGGGCCAGAATGCCTGACGACGTGCAGAAGGGGCGCCATGAAGCTCGGCTTTTTCACCATGCCGATCCACCCGCTCGACAAGGATTGGCGCCTGTCGCTGCGCGAGGATCGCGAGGCATTCATTCTCGCCGATGAATTGGGCTTCAGCGAAGCGTACGCCGGCGAGCACGCGACCGACCGGGCCGAGAACATCACGTCCTGCGCCATGTTTCTTGCGACGCTCGTCGGTGCGACCAAGCAGATCAAACTCGGCACCGGCACCGTCAACCTGCCGAACAGTCACCCGGTCGCGGTCGCCTCTCAGATCGCGATGCTCGATCATCTCCTCGACGGCCGTTTCATCTTCGGCATCAGCCCGGGTGGTCTCCTTTCCGACGCGGAGATCTTCGGCAATCTCGACGCCGACCGGAACGCGATGTTCCTCGAGGCGATCAATCAGGTGCTGGCGATCTGGGCGGGCGAGCCGCCCTACGATCTGAAGGGAAAGTATTGGAACATCTCGGTTCGCCAGCATCTGCTGCCGGACATCGGCCAGGGCGCGGTGGCAAAGCCGTTGCAGCGTCCGCATCCCCCGATCGTCGTGACCGCCGTTGCACCCTTTTCAAAAGGCGTCACGGAGGCCGCCGCGCGGGGATGGGATCCGATCTCGGCGAACTTCCTCATGCCGGCCTGGGTGAAGAGCCACTGGCCCAAGTATGTCGAGGGCTGCGAGCGTGTCGGCCGTCCGGCCAGTCCCGCCAACTGGCGCGTTGCGAAGAGCATCTTCGTCGCGGATGACGACAAGACGGCCAGAGAATACGCGACCGCGGCGACCAGTCCCTATCGCTACTACTACAGCCAGCTCTTCACCAAGCTCGTGAAGAACGGCCGCATCGAACTGTTCAAGACCCGCCGCGACCAGCCGGATCACGAGGTCACACTCGACGGAATTTGCGACAAGCTGGTGATCTACGGTTCGCCCAGCAAGGTCATCGACGAGCTTCTCGCGTTCCGCGAAGAGGTCGGAGATTTCGGCACGCTCTTGTACGCGGGCAAGGATTGGGCAGACCGCAGCCTCGGACGCCGATCGATGGTCTTGATGGCGGAAAAGGTGCTTCCGGCGCTCAATGCCGCGAAGAGATCCGCTGTCGCCTAGCCTTAGCGCAGACCCGCGTTGATCTTGTCGAGTACCGCCGAGCCGGGGCAAAGCTCGCGTTCACCCAGTCTGTTCAGCGGCGTCTCGACCGTGCCGAGATGCGTATGCAGATCCTCGCCATCCTTCTCCACGAACAGGAGGCCGGTGACGACTTCACCCGCTGCCTGGCGCTCCAGCAGAAAGTTCGTTGCGCCACGCCGGTCATGGACGTCGTAATCGGCGCCGATCTTGCGCAGCGCAATCTTGGAACCGTCGTGCTGCTCGACGATCTGCACCGCGCCAGGCTCATAATCTACCCGGATTGCTTCCCGGCCCGAGATGAAATCGAGCCGGTTCACCGCCTCGTTGTGCTCGCGCACGTAATCGAAACTCTTGGTCGACCCCGGATGGTTGTTGAAGGCAACGCACGGGCTGATGACGTCGAGGAACGCTGCTCCCCGGTGCTCGATCGCGGCCTTGATCAGCGGCACAAGCTGCGCCTTGTCGCCCGAGAAGCTTCGGCCGACAAAGGTGACGCCGAGTTGCAATGCCATCGCAACAAGATCGATCGAGGAGTCGTTATTGACCGCGCCGCGCTTCGACTTCGAGCCCCGGTCGGCGGTTGCGGAAAACTGCCCCTTGGTCAGGCCGTAAACGCCGTTGTTCTCGACGATATAGGTCATGTTTACGCCGCGCCGGATCAGGTGCGCGAACTGGCCGAGGCCAATTGAGGCCGTATCGCCGTCCCCGGAAACCCCGAGATAGATGAGGTCGCGGTTCGCCAGATTGGCGCCTGTCATCACGGACGGCATGCGGCCGTGCACCGAATTGAATCCGTGCGACTGGCCGAGGAAGTAGGTCGGGGTCTTCGAGGAGCACCCGATGCCGGAAAGCTTCGCCACCCGGTGCGGTTCGATATCGAGCTCGAAACACGCCTGGATGATTGCTGCCGAAATTGAATCGTGGCCGCAGCCGGCGCACAGCGTCGAAACCGAGCCTTCATAGTCGCGGTGCGTATAGCCGAGCGCGTTCTTCGGCAGTTCTGGATGGTGGAATTTCGGTTTGACGATGTAGGTCATGACACGACCTTGTGCAGGGGAACGACCTTGCGCGCATCGAGATGGTCGCTGATGGCGCGAGTAATGAAGCGGGCGGTGATCGGCGTGCCGTCGAAATGCAGGATCGGCACGAGCTTCGCCGGGTCGAGCCCGATCTCGTTCATCATCAGCGAGCGCAGTTGCGCATCGCGGTTTTGCTCGACCACGAATACCTGGTCGTGCGCGGCGACGAAATCGCCGACGTCGTGATGGAACGGGAAAGCGCGCACACGCAGGAGGTCGAGCGCGATACCGCCGGCGGCCAGCATTTCGTGCGCTTCGTCCATCGCCGGGCTCGTTGAGCCGAAGTAGATGACGCCGTAGCGCGTTTTATTGCCGGCCTCGCGCCGCACCGGCCGCGGTATGAGATTCTTGGCCGTTTCGAACTTCTTCGCGAGCCGCATCATGTTGTCGACATACGGACCGCCTTCCTCCGTGTACCGCGCGTAGCGGTCGCGCGACGTGCCGCGCGTGAAGAACGAGCCCTTTGTCGGATGCGTGCCGGGGTAGGTTCGATAAGGAATACCGTCGCCATCCACGTCGAGGTACCGGCCGAAGTCACGGCCGGCATCGAGTTCGGCCGCCGTCAACACCTTGCCGCGGTCGTATCGGCGCGTGTCGTCCCAGGCGAACGGGCGGGACAGGCGGTGGTTCATGCCGATATCGAGGTCCAGCATGACGAAAATCGGCGTCTGCAGCCGCTCCGCGAGATCGAAGGCCTGCGCCGAGAAATCGAAGGCCTCGGCGGGGTCCTCCGGAAACAGCAGCACGTGCTTCGTGTCGCCATGCGATGCGTAGGCGCAGAGCTGGATGTCCGATTGCTGCGTGCGGGTCGGCATGCCGGTGGAGGGGCCGCCGCGCTGCACGTCGATGATGACGGAGGGAATCTCGGCGAAGTAGGCGAGTCCGAGAAATTCCTGCATCAGTGAAATACCGGGCCCCGACGTGGCCGTGAAGGCGCGTGCGCCGTTCCAGCCGGCGCCGACAACCATGCCGATCGCCGCGATCTCATCTTCGGCCTGGATGATTGCGAAGCGGTTCTGCTTGGTATCCGGATCGACGCGATAGCGCGCACAGTGCCGCGAGAACGCCTCGGCCAGCGAAGAGGATGGTGTGATCGGGTACCAGGCGCAGACGCTGGCGCCGCCATAGACCGCGCCGAGCGCCGCAGCCGAATTGCCCTCCACGAAGATGCGGTCGCCGACCGCGTCCGCTCGCTTGAGCTGCAGGCCGATCGGACACTTCAGATTGGTCTGGGCGTAGTCGCGGCCGAGATGGAGCGCATGGATATTGGGAGCGATCAGCTTTTCCTTGGACTTGAACTGCTCGCCGATCAGTTTCTCGATCTCCTTGACGTCCATGTCGAGCAGCGCCGACAGGGCGCCGACGTAGATGATGTTCTTGAAGAGCTGCCGCTGGCGCGGATCCTTGTATTCCCGGTTGCAAATCTCCGTCAGCGGCACGCCGATAACGGTGATGTCGGCCCGGAAGCGGGACGCGGGCATCGGCTTGGTGGAGTCGTAAAAAAGATACCCGCCGGGCTCGATCGATGCGACGTCCTTGTCCCATGTCTGCGGGTTCATCGCGACCATGAGGTCGACGCCGCCGCGCGCTCCGAGATGACCGGCCTCCGTCACTCGTACCTCGTACCAGGTCGGCAGCCCCTGGATGTTCGACGGAAAGATATTGCGCGGGCTCACTGGCACGCCCATTCGCATGACCGAGCGGGCGAAGAGCTCGTTCGCACTCGCGGAGCCCGAGCCGTTCACGTTGGCGAAGCGAACGACGAAGTCGTTTACGCTCTCGATCGGCATGCCGTCCCCGCTTGCGTCATCTCAATCAAGGTCTTGCGCATGTCCCACGCGCCGGTGGGGCATCTCTCGGCGCACAGGCCGCAGTGCAGGCATACGTCTTCGTCCTTCGCCATGATGCGGCCCGTCTTCAACTCGTTCACGACATAGAGATCCTGCCCGAGATTGTGCGCGGGAGCCGTCAGCCGTTGGCGTAGTACCGGCTCGTCCGCGTTCTGCGTGAAGGTGATGCAATCCATCGGGCAGATGTCGACGCAGGCGTCGCATTCGATGCAGAGCTGCGATTCGAACACGGTCTGGACGTCGCAATTCAGGCAGCGCTGTGCCTCCTTGAACGCAAGCGCGTCGTCGTAACCGAGTTCGACTTCGGTGCGGATGTCGCGCAGGGCGACCACCTTGTCGCGCAGCGGCACGCGGTAACGCTTGTCGGCCGCGATGTCGTTGTCATAGCTCCACTCGTGGATGCCCATCTTCTGGCTGATGACTTCGACCGCGGGCAGGGGACGGTGTGCGATATCTTCGTCATTGCACAGCTTGTCGATCGAGACCGCCGCTTCATGCCCGTGTGCGACGGCCCAGATGATGTTCTTCGGACCGAATGCCGAGTCGCCACCAAAGAAAACCCGGGGATGCGAGGAACGCATGGTTCTCTCGTCGACTTTCGGCATGCCCCACTCGTCGAACTCGATGCCGATGTCTCGTTCGATCCAGGGGAACGCGTTCTCCTGGCCAACGGCGACCAGGACGTCGTCACAGGGAAAGTGCCGGTCCCGTTCGCCCGATGGCACGAGCTTGCGGCGCCCCTTGGCATCGAGTTCGGCTTTGACGTGCTCGAACAGGACGCCCGTCAGCTTGCCATTATCGTGGGTGAATTCCTTCGGGACGAGGTAATTATGGATCGGGATGCCCTCGTGCATCGCGTCTTCCTTCTCCCAGGGAGACGCCTTCATTTCCTCGAAGCCCGACCGCACCACGACCTGCACCTCTACGCCGCCCAAGCGCAGCGACGAGCGACAGCAGTCCATCGCCGTGTTGCCGCCGCCGAGCACGATCACGCGGTTGCCGATCTTCGTCGTGTGGCCGAATGAGACGCTTGAGAGCCAATCGATGCCGATGTGGATGTTCTTTGCCGCTTCCTTGCGGCCGGGAATATCGAGATCGCGTCCGCGCGGTGCGCCGCAGCCAACGAAGACGGCATCCCAGTCTTCGCCGATCAGGGCCTTCAGGCTGTCGATGCGCCGTCCGGCCACAAACTGCACACCG
>Ga0307505_10002653_pt1 | contig 12175 bp, 10 predicted proteins | sample 23_S_MG_FD_202183 | JGI IMG/M metagenome (GOLD analysis project Ga0307505, IMG submission 202183) | Soil microbial communities from Populus trichocarpa stands in riparian zone in the Pacific Northwest, United States - 23_S | ecosystem: Environmental > Terrestrial > Soil > Riparian zone > Trees...
TGTTCTTCTGGATCAGCCCGGTGGCCAGCGGCTGGCCGACAGCCTTGAACTTCAGCTTGTCCTGTGCCTGGGCGGGCAGCAGGACGGCAAGGGCGAGCGCAGCGGCGAGCGTGGTGCGGCAAAAGGTATTCATGGTGCTTCTCTCCTGGAAAGTTTGTGTGTGGGGTCAGGAATCGATCGAGACCTTGGCGTCCTTCGCGACGCGGGCCCACTTGTCGATCTCGGTGCGCGTGAACTGGGCGTAGCGCTCGCTCAAGCCGCCGCCATCCTCGACGCCGAAGGTGTCGAACTTCTGCTGCACGTCGGCCATCGCGAGCACGGCATTGACGTCCTCGTTGATGCGCCTGACCAGCGCTGCCGGCAGCCTGGCCGGGCCCGACAGCCCGTACCAGTTCATCGTCTCGAACTCGGGGAAGCCCTGCTCCTGCATCGTCGGCACGCCGGGGTAGGCCTTGGAGCGCTTTGCTCGGCTCTGCGCCAGCGCGACGACGCGGCCGTTCTTCAGATGCGGCGTGGCCGCGGTCATGGTCTCGAAGGTGTACTGGATCTGGCTGCCGATCAGGTCGGTGAGCAGCGGGCCGCTGCCCTTGTAGGGCACGTGCAGCGCGTCGACGCCGGCCTGCAGCCTGAACATCTCGATCGCGAAATGCTGGATCGTGCCGGGCCCGGCCGAGCCGAAGGCCACCTCGCCCGGCTTGGCCTTGCACAGCGCCACCACCTCGGCCAGGCTCTTCACCGGCGCGTTGGCGGCCGTGATCAGCAGGTTGGGCGTGACGCCGAGCAGCACGATCGGCGTGAAGTCGCGCTCGGGCTGATAGCGCAGCCGGGGTTGCACCGCTGGTGCCAGCGCGTGGCTGTTGATCGTCGACAGCAGCAGCGTGCTGCCGTCGGCGGGCTGCTGCGCGACGAACTCGGCTGCCAGCGTCGACGACGCGCCGGCCTTGTTCTCGACGATCACCTGCTGTTTCCACAACGTGGTGAGCTTCTCGGCGATGACGCGGCCCAGCGCGTCGGCGCCACCGCCGGGGGGGAAGCCGACGACCAGGCGGATCGGGCCGGCAGGCAGCGCCTGCGCGAAAGCGCGCGGGGCGCCGAGCACGGCCGCGGCGCTGCCGGCGGCCTGGAGGAAATGACGTCGTTGCATGTTCGGTCCTCTGCGGTCGTTGGTTGGGGCGGGAGGGTGGTTGAACTCAGCGGCGGCGCAGCAGCGCCTCGATCGATGGCGGCAGGCCGCGGTTCGGCTTCTCGGGCGGCGGCGCGAAGCTGCCCTGCGTCGCGCGGCCGGGCTGCAGCGCGAGCAGCGATTCGGCATGGCGCACGGCGCTGGAGACGCCGTCGACCACCGGCACCGGCAGGCGGCCGCGCAGGCTGCGCGCCAGCCCGGCCAGCGGCGCGCCGGCGAGCACGATGACGTCGGCGCCGTCCTCGGCGACGCAGCGCTCGGCCAGCGCGACCAGGCGTTCGCCCTGGTCGCCCTGCACGGTGCCGATGTCGGCCAGCGGCTCGTCCAGGCCGCGGATGCTGGCCAGCCGGCCTTCCAGCCCGTTGGCCTGCACCGTTTCGCGGTACCAGGCGCGGATGCGCTGCGAGATCGCGACGATGGCAAAGCGTTGGCCCAGCAGGCAGGCGCTGGCCAGCGCGGCTTCGGTCAGGCCGGTCACCGGGCAGGGCAGCACCTCGCGCAGCGCCGCCAGGCCGGGGTCGCCGAAGGCGGCAATCACCAGTGCGTCGTAGCGCCCCAGGTGTTCGCCGGCCAGCTGCGCGGCGGCGCAGGCGCCGAGCATCGCTTCGAAGCGGGTCTCGATGTAGGCCACGCCGAAGGGCGCGGTCAGCACCTCGATCTGGGTGCCCGGCGACGCGCTGCGCTGCGCCTCGGCGCGGATCAGCGCCGAGACGCTGTCCGAGGTGTTGGGGTTGATCAGCAGCAGTCGGCTCATGGCCGGGCTCCGGGGCGCTCGGGCAGCAGCGAGGGGGCGCCGCAGACGAGGAAACGTCCCTGGCCGGCGCGTGCATGGAAGGCACCGTCCCAGACGACTTCGCCGCGCACGATCGTCACGCCAGGCCAGGCGCGCAGCGTCTGGCCTTCGTAGGGCGTGTAGTCGACGGCGTGGTGCAGATGCGCGTTGCTCAGCACGAATTCGTGCTCGTCCCAGATCACCAGGTCGGCGTCGCTGCCGACTGCGATCGTGCCCTTGCGCGGGTGCAGGCCGTAGGCTTTGGCCGGGCCGGTGGACGTCAATTCGACGAAGCGGTTCAGCGTCATGCGACCCGCCAGCACGCCTTGCGAGTACAGCAGCGGCAGGCGCGTCTCGATGCCCGGGATGCCGTTCGGGATGTGGCGGAACGCGACTTCCTGGCCGCCGGGCTTCTTGCCTTCGGGCGCGTCGTAGCGGAAGGGGGCGTGGTCCGAGCTGAAGACGGTGAAGGTGCCGTCGTTCAGGCCGTCCCAGATCACCTCTTGGTTGGCCTTGTCGCGCGGCGGCGGGCTGCACACGCAGCGTGCGCCCTGGTAGCTGTCGTCGATGCCGAGATCGGCGGCGGTGAGGAACAGATACTGCGGGCAGGTCTCGGCGAAGACCTTCAGGCCGTGCGCACGCGCCCAGCGGATCTGCTCGACGGCCTCGCGGCCCGAGACATGCACGATGAGGATCGGCACATCGACGAGCTCGGCCAGCGAGATGGCGCGGTGCGTGGCCTCGCGTTCCACCAGCATCGGCCGCGCGTGCGCATGGAAGCGCGGCGCGGTGCGCCCGGCGGCCTCGAGCTTCTTCGTCAGCCATTCGATGGCGTCGGCATTCTCGGCGTGGATCATCGCCATCGCGCCCTGCTGCCGCGCCACCGCCAGCACGTCGAGGATCTGGCCGTCGTCGAGCTTCAGGTCGTCGTAGGTCATGTAGATCTTGAACGACGTGTAGCCCTCGCGGATCAGCGCCGGCAGTTCCTCGTTCAGCACCTGCGGCGTGGGGTCGCTGACGATCAGGTGGAATGCATAGTCGACATGCGCCTTGCCTTCGGCGCGGTGGTGATAGTCGGCCACCGCGGCGCGCAGCGACTGGCCCTTCTGCTGCGCTGCGAACGGAATCACCGTGGTGGTGCCGCCGCAGGCTGCGCTGCGCGTGCCGCTGTCGAAGTCGTCGGCCATGCGCAGCGGCGGCGCCATCGGCTGGTCGAGGTGGCAGTGCGCATCGACACCCCCGGGCGTGACGACCCGGCCGGCGGCGTCGATCTCGCGCTTGCCGGTCGGCAGCCCCTGGCCGAGTTGCACCACGCGTTCACCGACGATGCCGATGTCGGCATCGAAGGTGTCGCTCGCGGTAGCGACGCAGGCGTTGCGCACCACCAGGTCGAAAGTGCTCATCGCAGGGCCTCGTTGGCACCATTGTTGGGCGATGTTGTCGAATTCATTGTCGACACATGTTCAGACAACATTCCTCAAACCTTTCTAGTGCATCGCTGTCGGCTCGCGTCGTGCATGGGCCCTCTGTTGCAAGGTTTGCGCCAAGAGACGGTCGCCAACGAATGGCGACATTGTTGTCAACATATATGTTGTCGTCATCAGTGTAAACACCACTGTCGACAATGTGCTTAAAATTGACGATGATCTCGAGCGGATGCGTCGTCGACGCCACCGCTGTCCACTCTCGAAACGGGAATTGCCATGACCTCAACTGTCCGCCTCGGCGTGCTGACGCCTTCGTCCAATACCGCGCTGGAGCCGCTGACCAGCGCGCTGGCCACCGCCGTGCCTGGCTGCAGCGCGCACTTTTCGCGCTTCAAGGTGACCGAGATCTCGCTGTCGGCGCAGGCGCTCGGCCAGTTCGACGACAGCAAGATCCTGGCCGCTGCCGAGCTGCTGGCCGATGCGCGTGTCGACGTCATCGGCTGGAGCGGCACAGCAGCGGGCTGGCTGGGTTTCGATGCCGACCAGCGCTTGGTCGAGCGCATCACCGAACGCACCGGCATCCCGTCCACCACCGCTGTGCTTGCGCTCAATGAGCTGCTTGCGCTGCAAGGCGTGACGCGGCTGGCGCTGGTCACGCCCTATACCGCCGACGTGCAGCAGCGCATCGTCGACAACTACCGCGCGATCGGCATCGAGGTCGTCGCCGAGCGCCACCTGGGCATCAGCGTCAATCACGACTTCGCGCTGGTCGAGCCGGAACGCTTGTTGGCGCTGATGCGCGAGGTGGCGGCGGCACGTCCGCAAGCCATCACCACCTTCTGCACCAACCTGCGCGCCGCGGCGTTGGCCGAGCGTGTCGAAGCCGAACTCGACATCCCGTTGCTCGACACCGTCAGCACCACCGTCTGGGGCCAACTGCGCGCGGCCGGCGCCGACCCGGCACAGGTGCGCGGCTGGGGTCGGCTGTTCGGCTGGCGATGAGTGTCGACAACCTGAGCGGGCTGCGCACGGATGCCGCGCCGGGCCTCTCTACAATCGGCGCCGAGCCGTCCGAGCGCGCCTGCCAGCACCGCGTGCGTCTCGCCCGTGACCCCCTGGCCCTGTTGAACCCGGACATGCCGACCGCCCGCGCGCGCAAGCCCGCCTTGCAGGCCAGACTGCAACGCGAGAACACCCACGACGAGATCTACGAGAAGATCTACGTCGCCATCCTCGAACATCGCCTGCACCCGGGCACCAAGCTGGTGGAGGAGCGGCTGGCCGAGATCTTCGGCGTCAGCCGGGCGCGCGTGCGCGAGGTGCTGGCCCGGCTGGCGCACGAGCAGATCGTCGACATGATTCCGCAGCGCGGCGCCTACGTCGCCAAGCCTTCGATCGAGCAGGCGCTGGATGTCTTCGAGGCGCGCCGCCTGATCGAGCCCGCGGTGTTGCGCAGGCTGATCGAGACGCTGACGCCGGAGAAGCTGGCGCGGCTGCGTCAGCACCAGGAGCTGGAACTCGATGCGCGCCGGCGCGAGGACAAGCGCGCCGTGGTGCGGCTGTCGGGCGAGTTCCATTCGCTCGCGGCCGAGCTTGCCGGCAACACCGCGCTGGCGCGCAGCATGCGCGAGCTGTCGGTGATGACCTGCCTGATGATCTTTCTGTATGACGCGCCCACCTCGACAAGCTGCCGCGCCGACGAGCATTCGCAGATCATCGAGGCCATCGCGCGCCGCGACGCATCGCGTGCTGAGCGCCTGATGCTGGAACACCTGGACCACATCGAGAGCAGCATGAAGCTCGATGCCGCCACCGAAGAAGTCGACCTCGAGGCGATATTCAAGGGCTGAAACAACTCGGTGGAATTCGCAGGCTAGCGTGCAGCGGCCACGGGCGGCGGTGCAGGCCTGCTTTTCCAGGTGTAGACCGCGGTGACCGCATAGTTCCAGACGGCGCCCACGAGCACGCCCACGATGGCCGAGACCACCCAGAAGGTGTTCCGGTCGAACAGGTACGCAGCAATGCCGATATTGGCAAATGCGCCCACGCCACAGGCGATCACGAACGACACCCAGCCGCGCAGCAACTGCCAACCGCGCAGGCGCATGTCGCGGTAAGTCAGCAGGTTGTTGAGCACGAAGTTGCTGGTCATCGCGATCAAGGTTGCCGCGCTCTGCGCGACCAGGAAAGACACTCCGCCGCCTCTGAACAGCACGCCCAGCACCAGCAGGTGCACCAACAAGCCGAGCCCGCCGACCAGCGAGAAGGCGATGAAGCGGATCGGCACCGCCCGACCGAAGAAGCGGTCGAGCAGCATGATGAAGTATTCCCAGGCGACATGGGTGTCGAGCTTGCTTTCGCCGGAGAAGCGGTGGCGGAAGGTGTACGGCACTTCGCGAAAGCGCAGCGGCGTCGGCGAGGTCGCGAACAGGTCGAGCAGGATCTTGAAGCCCACGCCCGACACGCCGGCACGCACGCAAGTCAGCAGCACCTCGCGGTGGATCATGAAGAAGCCGCTCATCGGGTCGTGCAAGTTGGCCTTCAGCACCAGCCGGGCCAGGCGGGTGGCCCAACGGCTGATCGAGGCGCGAGACTTGTCCCAGCCTTCGACACTGCCGCTGTCGGCGTAGCGGCTGCCGACCACCACGTCGATCTCGGGGTCGCGCAGCGTCTCGAGCATCAGCGGCAGGCGTGTCTCATCGTGCTGCAGGTCGGCGTCGATGACGGCGACGATCGGCGCCGACGCCGACAGCATGCCTTCGATGCAGGCCGACGCCAGCCCGCGGCGGCCGATGCGCAGCAGGCAGCGCACGCGCCGGTCCTGCTGCGCCAGCGCGTGCAGCTTCGCCGCCGTACCGTCGGGCGAGTCGTCGTCGACGAAGATCAGTTCCCAGTGAATGCCCGGCAAGGCGGCTTCGATGCGATCGCGCAGTTCGACGATGTTGCCGGCCTCGTTGAAGGTCGGGACGACGATCGACAGTTGCAGTGCCGCATCGCGGGGTCGGCGGCCGGCCGTCAAGAACTGCGTCCCGCCCGGCAGGTCTTGCTTCATTCGCCGTCTCCGTCGACGGCGCCGTCGGCTGCGCTGCGGGCGGGGTCATGGCGCGGATGTCCGCGGTAGTGCGTGCCCAGGTAGATCTCGACGCGCCGCGTCACGCGGCCGAAGGCCACGGTCTCGATCACGTCCACGAGTTCGAGCGCATCGAAGAAGGGCGCCACGCGCTTCAAGTCCAGCTTCGACTGCGCCTGATCCGACAGCACGAGAATGCCTGTCGCGCCTTTCAACTCGTGCGGCAGCGGGAAATAATCGAACTGCAGCGCGTGCACACCATAGATGTCCTGCGCGTAGGTGCGCGGCTGTCCGGGCAGGTAAAAGCGCAGCAGCGAGCTGATCTTGTAGTTCGGGGCGAAGACGAAGACCTGCTGCCCCTTGGTGCGCGCCGTCTGCGCCACGCGATCGACACGCTGCGCCGCTTGCTCCCAGCCGCTCCAGCTGTTCAGGTCGCCGGCGATCGGCAGATTCGGTGTCACCGAAATGGCGAAAGCGGCCAGCACGACGGCCGCCGAAGAGCCCAGCCCCCACGCCAGTTGCCGCGCGGCGCCTGGCCGCTGCAGCAGATGGTGCATGCCCAGCACGATCAGCGACCAGAAAGCCGGCGCCAGCCAGTTGATCTTCGCGTTCGCGCGAAAGCTGACCGTGGTGAACAGCAGCAGTGGCACGGCGGCACTGATGAGCAGCAAGCGCGTGCGTTCGCCGATGCCTCGTGCGGCCCAGGCGCGCGCGTTGCGCACCAGCGCGGCCATCGACACGCCTAGCAGGTACGGCGTCACCATCAGCAACTGCGTGGCCAGCAGCACGACGAAGAAGCGAGGCTTGAAGGTGTCCATCCCGCCCACGCGCCGGCTGCCCTGGAAGGCGAACGAGGCCCATTGGTGCTCGGCGTTCCACAGCAGCACCGGCATGAACATCGCAGCTGCGATGAGCATCGCCAGGTAAGGCTGCGGCCGGCGCAGCCAATGCCGCTGCGTGGCTGAAGTCGCCAGGTACAGGAACACCACTGGCAGCAGCAGCACGGCCGGGTACTTGCCGAGCAGGCCGATGCCGGCGAAGACCCCAGCCAACAGCCACCAGCGATCGCCGCCGCTGCTGCCGGCCCGCCAGACCGCCCAGATCGTGCCCACCCAGCCGAACATCAAGGGCCCGTCGGGCGTCGGCCCGACACCAAGGACTTCATAGACCAGGGTCAGGTTCAGCGCGAGCAGCGACCAGAAGGTCAGACGGCGGTCGCCGAACATGTCGAGGATAAGCCGCGCCCAGAGCAGGTTCCAGCCCAGCGACCAGAGCACAGCGGCGCTCTTGATGCCGAACACCGTCGAACCGAAGACGGATGTGGTCAGCGCAATGCCGTAGGCCGAGAGCGGCGGGTGGTCGAAGTAGCTTGGCGCCAGGTGCTGGCTCCAGCTCCAGTAGTAGGCCTCCTGCGGCAGCAGCGGCACCGTGGCCGCGAGCCACAGTCGCAGCAGCGTGAAGGCGGCGATCAGCGCAGCGACGGCATGGCCACTGTCGGGCCAGGCCGCCCAGCGGCGGGCCGGCAGGGTCATGTATTGCATCGCGACAGCAGTCTGTCGCTGCTGCCTTAAGCCTTCCTGAAGGCCTCCGCGCTGGTGCGGCCGGCCGGGGTGGCCGGCCCGAGTTCCAGTTCGACCACAAAGCCATGCCCGATGTCGGGCAGATGCAAGCGCCCGCCGTGGGCGCGGGCCACGCGGTCGGCGAGCATCAATCCCAGCCCCGTGCGGCCTTCGTAGGCCTGGGCATCGACTGCGGTTTGCAGCGCGACGCGGCGCTCGGCGGCCATGCCCGGCCCGTCGTCGGCGAGGCGCAGGCAGCCCGCTGAGCGCAATGACACCGTCACCTGCCTGGCGCCGTGACGCAGCGCGTTGTCGAGCAGGTTCACCAGTGCGGCGGCCAGCAGATCGGCGTCGGCATCCACCTGCGTGCCCGGTTCGACCTGCACCTGCAGTCCGGCCACGGGCAGCCGCGACAGCAGGCCGGCGACGTCCACCGCGCTACGCCGCACCTGACCGCCGGTGCGAAACAAACCCAGCAAGGCGGCGACCACGCCTTGTAGCCGGGTAGCGGCATCGCGCACACGCTGCAGCCGTGCGCTTAAGGCCGGCGGGCATTCGCGCAGGGCCACCGCCAACTGCGCGTCGATGCCGGCCAAGGGCGTGCGCAATGCATGCGCCGCGTGGGCCGAGAACGCGCGCTCGGTGTCCACTCTCGCGGACAGACGCTGCATCAGCGCCTCCAGCGCGTGGTGCACGGGCTGTAACTCGCGCCGCTCGGCGGGCCCCAGCAGCGTGGTGGAAGCGGCATCATCGGCGTCGAAGTCGATTGTCGCCAGGCGCTGCGACAGCTTTTGCAGCGGCTCGAGTTCGGCGCGCACGCGCGAGCGCAGCCAGACATGCCCCAGCAGTCCCACGGCGAGTGCGGCCAGGACCGCGCCGAGTGCGGTCTCGGCGCGCGCTTCCTGGCGCTCCTGCATCGTCTGCGCGGTGTAGAGCGTGCGGCCGTCGGCGGCCAGTGCCACGCCGTACAGGCGCCATTCGGCAACGTCGCTGAAACCGGGCGTGGAGGTGGCCCGCCAGGCCATGGCCGGCGCGCGCAGCGATCGCAGGCTCACCCGGCCGTCCGCCGCCACCACCTGCCAGGCAAAACTGTCCAGACCCGCATCGCCGATGGCTGGCGCCGACCCGCCGGCAGCTGCGCCGCCGTTTGCGCTGGCGATGGCCGACATCACCGCCGGGTCCGCGGCCAGGGTGGCCAGCAGCGTGGCCGAAGACTTGAGCACGTCGTCCAGCAGCTCGTCCACTTCTTCCGCGGCGGCGTACCACACGGCCGCACCGACCGCCAGGCCCCAGACCACGGCCCAGGCCGCCAGCGCATTGGCCAAGCGGCTGCGGATCGATGGGATGACAATTGGCGCTTCACCGGGCACTCGCCGCGGCATACCGCTCATCGCAGGTCTCCTCGGCCCAGATCCACGCGATAACCCAGGCCACGCACGGTGTCGACGATCTCGCGGCCCAGCTTGCGCCGCAGCGCCGAGACATGCACCTCGAGCGCGTTGCTCGCCAGCTCGTCGTCGAAGCCCAGCACCAGGCGCTCCAGGTCGGCCTTGGGCACGATGCGGCCGGCGCGCAGCACCAGCGCTTCGAGCACGGCCCATTCGCGCGCCGTCAGTTCCACGCGCTTGCCGGCCGAGCGCACGCTCTTGGCGGTGAGGTCGACCTCGACCTCGCCCACGTGGCGCCGCGCGGCGCCGCCGCCGGCCATGCGCCGGCCCAGCGCGCGCAGCCGCGCCGCCAGCTCCTCGGGCGCGAAGGGCTTGACCAGGTAGTCGTCGGCGCCCGCATCCAGCCCCTCGACGCGCTGCTGCAGCAGGTCGCGCGCGGTGAGCATCAATGCCGGCGTCGTGTCGCCGCGCGCGCGGCGCTCACGCAACCAGTCCAGGCCGGAACCATCGGGCAACTGCCAGTCCACCAGCAGCGCGTCGAAGGGTTCGCCGCGCCGCGCCTGGGCATCGTGCAGCGAGCGGCACCAGTCGACCACATGACCATCGCCCAGCAGGTAGTCGCGCAGGCCCTCGCCGAGCAGGGCATCGTCTTCGAGCAGCAGCAGTCGCATGGCGTGGAAGCAGGGATGGAAAACCGAGGTCGGCGTCCCGAACCGTAGCATCTCCGTGCTTCAGGTGGGCTTCATGCATGCGGCGTGCAATCGTGCCGATGAGTCTTGCTCTCGGCCGGCCGGAACACCCAGCTGCACACCACGAACCGGGGCCCGGTCCGCGCCTCGGGCGCGTGCTGGCGCCCGAGGCGACGGTCGAGCAGTTGATCCTGATCGCCAGCCTGTTCTGGGCGCTGTCGGCGAACCGCGCCTTCTTCAGTGCCGCGCTGCACGGCCGCGGCGCGGCGGAAGCATCGACCTGGACCTTCGGCGCCGCGATGTTCGTGCTGGTGCTGGCCTTGCACCTGCTGCTGCTCGGGCTGGTCGCCAACCGCTGGACCGTGAAACCGCTGCTGGCGCTGCTGACCCTGGCCAGCGCCGGCGCCAGCTACTACATGAACGCCTATGGCGTGGTGCTCGATCCGTCGATGCTGCGCAACGTGCTGCGCACCGATGTCGCCGAGGCGCGCGAACTGCTGGGCAGCGCATGGCTGGTGCACATGCTGCTCTATGCGGTGGCGCCGCTGCTGCTGTTGTGGCGGGTGCAGGTGGTGCACCGGCCCTGGCGTCGTGCCGGCCTGATGCGGCTGGGCACGCTGCTGCTGGCGGCCGCCGTGCTGGCTGGCACGGTGCTGGCCGTGTTCCAGCCCTTTGCGTCGCTGATGCGCAACCACAAGGAAGTGCGCTACCGCATCACCCCAGCCAACCTGCTGTGGTCGGTGGGCAGCGTCGTCGCAGCCGAGGCGCGCGGTGCCGCGTTGCCGCGCCAGGCCATCGGCGCGGACGCCGCACCCGGGCCATCCTGGGCCGCACGGCGCAAACCGCTGGTGGTGGTGCTGGTGGTGGGTGAATCGGCGCGTGCCGCCAACTGGGGCTTGAGCGGCTACGCACGGCAGACCACGCCGCAGCTGGCGCGCTTGCCGGTATTGAGCTTCCCGCAGGTGGGCAGCTGCGGCACCAGCACCGAAGTCTCGCTGCCCTGCATGTTCGCCCCGGTCGGCCGGCGCGACTACGACGAGGCACGCATCCGCGGCCAGCAATCGCTGCTGCACGTGGCGGCACGGGCGGGGGTGGCCGTGCATTGGCGCGACAACCAGAGCGGCTGCAAGGGTACCTGCGACGCTCTGCCGGGCGACCAGGTGACGGCCGCGAATGCACCCGGGCTGTGCGATGGAAAGCGCTGCCTGGACGAAGGCCTGATCGCCGACATGGACCAGCGGCTGGCGGCAGCCCGGGGCACCCAAGGTTCGCACCTCTGGGTGCTGCACATGCTCGGCAACCACGGGCCGTCGTACTTCAGGCGCTACCCACCCGCCTTTGCGCGCTTCCTGCCCGAATGCCGCGACGACGAGCTGCGCCACTGCACGCCCGAGCAGATCGTCAACGCCTACGACAACGCGCTGCTCTACACCGACCATGTGCTGGCGACGACGATCGCCAGGCTGCAGGCCCATGCCAGCGAAGTGGACAGCGCGCTGGTGTATGTGTCGGACCACGGCGAATCGCTCGGCGAACTCGGGCTGTTCCTGCACGGCTTGCCCTACGCGATGGCGCCCGCGCAGCAGAAGCAGGTGCCGATGCTGATGTGGTTCAGCCCGGGCTTCGAGCGCGCGGCAGGTTTCGACGCCGGTTGCCTGCGGCCGACACTGCAGCGCATGGCGGCACAGCCGCTGGCGCACGACCACCTGTTCCACACGCTGCTGGGGCTGCTCGATGTGCAGACCCAGTTGTTGGAGCCGGCCTGGGACATGACCAAGGCTTGCCGCCGCAAGGGCATTGCAGCTCACTGAAGCGGCACAACCTACACCGCGCTCAAGAATACGCCAGCAGCAAGGGTTACAGCGCCAACAGTTCGTCACGGCGCGCCTGCGTGGCCTCGAACTGGGATTGGCGCTGGCCGCCGTCAAAGATCGGCAGGCTGACCAGCCCGCCGATGGTTCACGCCAGGTAGGCTTCAGGAGGTTGCCCAGATCCGGCGAGACGAAGCGTGGATTGCCGGTGAGCGCGATGCGCGGGAAGAACGCCACGCGCCCGACACCGATGTCGGCGTTGGCGGCACGCAGCTG
>Ga0307505_10002654_pt1 | contig 12173 bp, 3 predicted proteins | sample 23_S_MG_FD_202183 | JGI IMG/M metagenome (GOLD analysis project Ga0307505, IMG submission 202183) | Soil microbial communities from Populus trichocarpa stands in riparian zone in the Pacific Northwest, United States - 23_S | ecosystem: Environmental > Terrestrial > Soil > Riparian zone > Trees...
CGGCTGCATTCGCGAATCCCTCAACCGTCGCTCCTGAGCCTGCGACCACCGCGGATGCGTCACGTCGGGGTTCACATTCGAGTAGAATCCGTACTCGACCGGCGCCGCGATGTTCCACGTCGTCGGGGGCTCGCGATCGGTCAGCGTGATTCTCACGACCGACTTGATGCTCTTGAACCCATACTTCCACGGCACGACCAGTCGCAACGGAGCGCCGTTCTGATTCGGCATCAGCTTCCCGTAAATTCCGGTGGCCAGCAGCGTCAGCGGATGCATCGCCTCATCTATCCGCAGCCCTTCGACGTACGGCAGATCGATTCCCGCCGCAAACGCCGACTGCATCCCGTTCGGCCCCGGCGGCAACTTCGCATCAGGATTCTCCGACTTCCCGCCGTAGTAAGTCTCGAACGCCACATATTTCGCCGAACCCAAAGGCTCCACCTGATCGAGCAGCTTCTTCAACGGAAACCCCGTCCACGGCACCACCATAGACCACGCCTCGACGCATCGGAACCGATAGATCCGCTCTTCCTGATCGAACCGCAGCAGCTCGTCGATATCGAAAACCTTCGGCATGCCGACCAACCCGCCGACCTCGACCGTCCACGGCCGTGTCACAAACGCTGCCGCCGCCCGAGCCGGTCCGCTCTTTGAGGTCGAGAATTCGTAGTAGTTGTTATATGTAGTGATCGTCTCGAACGAATCCGGCGTTTCCGTCGACGGAACACTCGAAACGACATTCCCGATCGGCGCCGTCACGACCTCAGGCGGAGGCGGCGGATTGAAAAACCGATAAGCACCCGCCGTCGCCAGTGCGGAGCCCGCAAATACGCCCGCCTTGATAAAATTCCGCCGGTTAAAATAAAGATGTTCCGGCGTGATCTCGCTCGATGGGATCTTTTCGCTCATCGTTTCTGTATTCCCTTGCGCCCATATTCTATTCGCCGCGGCCTCACAAAGCGATTCGAGCGTACCAAAATGCCTCAAAATGCGAAATGTTGAACATTTTGCAACAAAGTACTTTTCTTTTTAACCATTTTGCGTATAATGACTTAGGGAATAGTTTTTTTTCGAGCCCGCCACCAAAAGCACCACCGCACCTTTGTCTATCTGAACCTATGCCCGCAGCTACCGAACTTTTGCAAAAAGGTCGTTATCGTATCGATTCGTCCACTCCCTCGGCCGCATCGGGAACCGTTCACCCAGCTTACGACACCACCTCCGACACGAATGTTTACGTGAAGGAGATCGTCGTTCGTCTCAACAAGGTCACAACTCTCTCGCAGCAGGAGAACAGCCGTCTCGCGTTCGAGAATGCCGCAAAGCGGATCTCCACGTTTCAGCATGATTCGCTGCTGCAGGTAAAAGACTTCTACTCCGAGGTCGGCCGGCAATTTCTCGTGCTCGAGAATGTCGACGGCGAAGACCTGCACGCGATCCAGGCCGCTAACAGCCAGCCGTTCCCGATCGGGAAGGTCCTCGACTGGGCCGACCAGCTTCTCGACGCGGCCACCTATCTTCACAATCAAAAGCCGCCGGTCATCCACGGCCACATCTGTCCACGCAATATCAAGCTTCAGGCGAATGGCAAGGTCAAGCTTCTCGGCGTCACGATCAAGGACGAATCCGGCAACGACGTCTCAACCTCGCTGACCGAAACCAACGACGGCAGCCTAAATTTCTCGCCGCTCGAACTCATCTGGGACGACCTCGACGCCGCCTCGCAAAAGGTGATCATCAACAGTTACGACGAGCGGTCCGAGAAGGTCCTGAAAACTCCGGCCGACTTTCGCAGCGACATTTACTCGATCGGCGCAACGCTCTATTTTCTGCTCACGGCCCGCGTCCCGCTCGACCCGCTTGAGCGTTCGATCGAACTGCTCGAGGGCAACAAAGATCCGCTCACGGCTCCAAACGCCATCGACACACGCATCGCGCCTGAGGTGTCGGACGTCGTCATGCGTGCGCTCGAGATCAAGCGTGAGAACCGATACGACTCCGCGATGATCATGCGTCAGGTGCTGCGAACCGCGGTCGTCAAGGTCAAGGAACGCGAAGCTACCGAGGCTCAGGAAATGGAAGAGGCGGCGGATTTTCTGCGGAACACCCAGCAGTTGAAGATGCCGGTTCCCCAGCCCGAACCGGCTCAGCCGACGGAAGCCGAGATCCTTGCACAAAAGCTCCGCGAAGCCGAAGAGATGCGGCTCGAAGCCGAACGTCGTGCGGCCGAGGCCGAGCGTCAGCTTCGCGAACAGGAAGCCGAACGTGCCCGTCTCGAAGCTCAGGCGAAAGCCGCTGCTCCGGCAAAACCGACCTTCAGCGACGACGATCTCCTCGGCATCACCGCCGAACCGATGCATATCTCAAACCCGCCCGCGCAGGATTACGACGATGAGATCCATCTCTCGATCCGTCCCGAACCTCGGGCAAAGATCGATCTTCGCGCGATCGCAAAAGCACCCGAGCCAGCCAAGTTTACCGAGCCGGTGATCATTCGGGAACCGGTAAAGCCCGAGCCGGTGAAGTTCACCGAACCGGTGGTCATACAGGAACCGGTCAAAACCGAACCGGTTGTGATTCAGGAAGCCAAGAAACCCGAGCTGCCGCCCGTTGTCGAGATCGAAGAGGACGACTCGTTCCTGCTCGAAATAGAACCGGAACCGCAGCAGCAAGCGCCGGCTTCCGAGCCCGTCCTCGCTCCATTCGCCTACACCTACGAGGAACCAAAACGTCGCGGACTTCCGATCCCGCTGATCGCTGGGGTCGCCGTTGCGATCCTGGTCGTCGCAGGTCTCGGATTCGTTTTCCTCGGCGGATCTTCATCGGGAACGCCCGCCGAAACGCAGACTGCCGCACCGGTCGAGCAGGCTCAACCGCAGCAACAGGCCGAGCAGCCCGTCGTAGTCGCCGAACAGCCGGCGACCGCGACCGACCAGCCCGACCAGCCCGCGAGCGCATTCAACGAAACTCCGGCACAGCCGCAGCCGCAAGTCGAACAGCCGGCGACCGATCAGCGTCCGGCCGCTAAACCAGCTCAGACGCCGAAAGCCAAGACCGCCGAGCCCGCAAAGACCCCGGCACCGAAAAAGCCCGTCACCGTCGATGACCTGATCAACGACAACTAAAAAGTCCTATGAGAAGCCTACCCGTACTCCGAAAACTCGTCTCCGCGTCCTTCCTCGCGATCATCCTCGGCGCTGTCGCCGCCGCGCAGAATCCGCCGCTCAGCCTGGCCGACCTTCTCATCGGCCTGCGCTCGAAAAAAGCCACGATCGAAGAGCGCAATCAGATCCTTGCGCGTGCCGTAACTGAGCGTGGCGTCACGTTCGTAAACACGCCCGAGATCGAAAAGGAACTCGCGGCCACGGGAGCCGATCAGACTCTCCTCGCCGCCGTCCGCGCAAAGAGCGTCAAGCCGGCTCCGGTCGCCACGCCAATTCCGGTGGCACCCAAACCGACCCCGACGCCCGCCGAATTCTATTCGAAGCGTGCCGACGCAAGCCTTGCGAAGGGCGAGGTTGACTCGGCCCTAACCGACTACAACGAGGCGCTCAAGCTCAAGGCGGACGACGCGAATCTCTACGTCAGCCGCGGCAAAGCTCACTTTGGCAAAAAGGATTTCGACAAGTCGGTGAAGGATTACGACAAAGCCATCGAACTCGCGCCGAAGACCGCCGTCGCGTTCCTCAATCGCGGAGCGTCGTACGAACAGCTCGGTGATGTGCAGAAAGCTCTAAACGATTACAAGTCCGCCGCCAGCCTCGAACCCTCGAGCGAAACGGCCAAGGCTGAGGTGAAGCGAATCGAAGACCAGCTCGCCAAAGCCAAAGCTGAGAAAGAAGAAGCCGACCGTGTTGCAGCCGCGAAAGCAGCCGCCGCGATCGTGCCCGAGTTTATGAACCTCGGCAGCCTGAGCGCCGTCAACGCCGAGCGAATGGTGACGCCGAACTACCCGCAGATGGCTCGTCAGTCACGCATCACCGGCAAGGTCAACGTCGATGTCGAACTCGACGCCGAAGGCAACGTCACCAGTGCCACCGCCACCTCCGGCCACGCCATGCTCCGCCAGACCGCCGAAGACGCCGCCAAACGCTCGAAGTTCAAACCGGCCCAATACAACGGCAAACCGATAAAAGCCAAAGGCGTCATCACCTACAACTTCGCCCTGTAAATGCACAAGCCCGCGCGTCAGCAAGGGCGATACAAGAATTTGACCTATGTCAGTACCACCTGCTCCAGCGGGTGGTTTTTCTTTGTAATTGATCGCCGTTCGGCCCGACCAAAAAGATCCCCTCCTTTCGAAGGAGGGGTGGCAGCCGCTTCGACTGACGGGGTGGTTCTCTCAAATCTCAAATCTCAGATCGAAGTTTTTCTCTCAAACCTCAAATCTCAGATCACCGAAGTTTTTCTCTCAAATCTCAAATCTCAAATTTCAAATCTCAAATTACCGGAAGGCTCTTCTCTTAACGCACCGTCCACTTCACCGCCCCTCGCAGCGGATCATTCTTCAACACGCCACGCTGGACGGCCAGACTCTCAAGCTTCCCATTCGGCAATGAAAACCCGCCCACCGCATCCGCACCATCCGAGCTAAACACCTTCAACTCGACATTCTTCCAATCGATCGAGGATGTATGCTGAGCCGGCTTCACATGCGGAAGAACGGTGTGATCGCGCACCATCAAAACGATCGGGATCTCGCCCGCCGCGATCGAATGCCATCGCCCGCCGTCGTAGACCTTGCCGGACTGATAGTCGAACCACTTCCCCGGCGGCAGATAAACGTCGCGAGAAGCAGCACCTTCACGAAACAGCGGGGCGACCAGTAAACTCTCGCCGAACATATACTCGTCCTCGACCAGCCACGCAGTCTTGTCGTTCGGAAACTCGAAAAACAGCGTCCGCAGCATCGGGAAACCCTTTGCCGACGAATCCTTCGCCGTAGCGTAAATGTACGGCATCAGCGAATAGCGAAGCTCAAGCGCTTTCCGGAAATCCCCAACCAAACCTTCATCGTATTCCCACGGCTCGCGCGGCGGAGCTCCGTGCGCACGCGTGTGCGATGTCAGCACGCCGAACGCCATCCACCGCCGATAAAGATCGCGCGGAGCCTTATCAACAAATCCGCCAACGTCGTGGCTCCAATAAGTAAAGCCCGACAGCCCCAACGACAATCCGCCGCGCAATCCCGCCGCCATCGCCGAATCCGTATTCTCCGCGTCGCCGCCCCAATGCAGCGGATATCGCTGACTTCCCGCCCACGCGCTCCTCGCCCAGATGATCGACTCGCCCGTCGTCCGCTTCGTGATGTCATCGACGGCCGCGTTGTACCGCAGCGGATAAAGATTGTGTTCGTAGAGGCCAGTCTTCCCCGATGAATACTGGCCATTGATCGGCGAGCCCTCGCCGAAATCGACCTTGATCGCCCCGACGCCCATCTTCAACAGCGCCGCCAGCTTGTCCTGATACCACTTCACCGCCGCCGGGTCGCTCATGTCGAGCACAGCGTCCTCGAACGGCTGTTTACCGCCCTCGTTCTCGACCGCGTACCCCTTATCGACGATCTCCTTGAACAGCTCGTTCTTCGGCGTGAAGTAAGTGTATTGCCAAAGGCTGACCTTGAACCCCTGATCGCGCAGATCGGCGATCATCTTCGCCGGATCCTTGAAGCGTGATTTCGAAAATTGATAATTGCTCCGCCAATCAGTCTCAAACCAACCCGTGTCAAGATGAATGACATCCGTCGGTATCCGATGCCGCCGCAGCTTATCGGCAACATCGCGGACCTCGTCTTCCGACTTATACGTGATGCGGCTCATCCAAAATCCGAACGACCACAGCGGCGGAACCGGGCTGCGGCCGGTAATCGCGGTGTACTCGGAAAGCACGTCTTTCGGATCGCCCAAGAACACGAACAGGTCCATCGAATCGTCCGCCGAATAGACCACGTTGTGCTGCAGATACGTCTGCCCGAAATCGAACGTCACCGGAGCGCTCGTGTGGACGAACATCCCGTATCCGTTGCTGCTCATAAAGAACGGGATCGGCTTGTACATCAACTGGCTCTGCACGCCCATGCCGTCGCGCGTCGTCGCGTTGATCTTCTGCCCGCGCTTGTTAAGTGAGGTGAACGATTCGCCCGCACCGAAGATCTTCTCGTCGTGCGCGAGGTCAAACGTCGCCGCAAACCGCCGAGCCATGTCGCTCGCACGGCGAACGAACGAGAACGGCGTCGTCCCAAAATAACTGTGCGGCTGGTTGATGTTGTTGGTCTTGGTGAGCAGCTTGCCGGCCGCATCGTAAAATTCGATCGCCCACGGCTCTTTCACGATCCGCACCTTTCCGTGAACACTCGTATACGTGATCGCCTCCGCCGTACTCTCAACCTTCCACGACTTGTCCGACCCCGGCACGCCGTCGAGCATCAGCGATGGCGAGTTATCGAACGCAGTGTCACGGGAATTGAACCTCAAACGAACCGTCCGCGGGCTTACAAACGAGATCGAAAACGGCAGAGCCGGGTCCGCGTCGTATTCAGTCCCCGGAAACTCCGTCGCTTTGCCGCGCGCCAGCCCGACATCGACCTTGTTGAACGAAAGCGTCGTCGACAGCAGATACCGGTCCCACCGTATCCGCCCGCTCCCCGCCGCCGCATCAAACTCACCCAACCGGCTCCCCACAAAATAGACGTTCTCCATCTTGCGGAAATCCTGGCTCACATCCACCGGATCACCCAAAACCTGCCCAAACGCCTGCCCGCACCCCGCCATCAGGATCACTAACCAAAGATAAGTTGCTTTCATTTGTTCGAAGCCTGAGAAATTGAGATTCAAGAACGCGAGAATACTACCATTGCACCCGACCGGACCGCACGCGGACCGCTTGCCTGCCGATGCTATACTCTCCCAACGATGCTTTGGTTCACTCCCAAACTTCCCATCACCGAAGGAGAAAAGGCCTGGATCGACGAGGCGTTCGCATGGCTGATCGAAGAGATCGGCACAGATGTTCTTGAGTCCGTCGAGGTGATCCTCCCGACGGAAGATTTCTTCCCAGATCCTTACGACGGCGGCCGCCGAAGCATCCGCCGAATGCTTGACCGGGTTTGCGAGTATATGGACGTCGATCCCGAGACGATCGAGGTTCAATTCGTGGAGCACGACGACCTCGCGAAAGTCCATCCGCTTGCGGCCTCGGGCGAATCCCATGGCCACGCGCTCGGCACCTATCAAATGCGAAAGGACGGCAAGCACGCGATCAGCCTTGATATGTCGCAGGCCGCCGACCCGCAGATGATGGTCGCCACCATCGCCCACGAACTCGGCCACGTCATCCTCCACGGCGAAGGCCGCCTCGACCCCGAATACGAGGGCCACGAGGAAATGACCGATCTCATTACCGTCTTCTATGGCCTCGGCATCTTCAACGCCAATTCGTCGTTCGTCTTCGAACAGTGGACGAACTCCCAATTCCAAGGCTGGCGCGCCGGCGGCGCCGGATACCTCTCCGAACAAGCCTTCGCCTACGCCCTCGCCCTCTTCGCCCACACCCGCGGAGAACCGAAGCCTCCCTGGTCCAAACACCTCTCCACCAACGTCCGCTCCTACTTCAAAAACTCACTCCGCTACCTCGCCCGAACACAGAAAGATTTTCGTTGAGTTTCCCGATCGAATCCGCTAGAATTTCCGAAATCTCAAGCCATACCCGGCAACCCTGACACACTATCAGCAAAAGGATTCCCGGCTTCATACCGAGAGCCCGGCGACAAAACTATGAAGATCAAATTCCTTTCACTCGCTATCGTTGTTTGTTTAGCGGCGATCTCTGGCGCCTATTTTGTAGTGGTCATCGATTACCGGCAAAGGGGTCTGGGATCAGATCGTGGCGGGCTGGTCGTTTCAACACCTGCTAACAGCTTGACCGGCAATGCCATCAGCGACGCTTACGGCCGGATCGAAATGGCGTTTGAGGAGAATAAGGGACAAACGGACGCGTCAGTAGGTTTTTTGGCACGGGGTTCGGGTTACACGCTCTTCTTGAAGCCGGATGAAGCCGTATTCTCCTTATCCAAACCCGGAGCGAACGATAACACGACGGATTCCGTGACGACGGATCCGATACCCGGTAAGCGCTCGACCAACACCGCGTCGGTTCTTCGGATGAAGCTTCTCAACTCGAACAAGGCGGCCATTCCGGCTCCGGCCAATGAGCTTGATGGGAAATCCAACTACCTCATCGGCAACGACCCCGCCAAATGGCAGACGAACGTTTCAACTTATAGTCGCGTCCGCTACACCGGAGTCTATGACGGGATTGACGTCGAATACTACGGCAACCAGCGGCGCCTCGAATATGACTTTCACATCGCACCCGGCGTCGACTATCGACAAATATCCCTAAAGTTCGGGGGCTCTGAATCAGTAACCATCGAACCCGAAACCGGAGATCTGCTGATCGCGGTTGATGGTGAGACCGTTCGGCAGCACAAGCCCTTCGTCTATCAGGATGTCGACGGCGAGCGGAACGAGATCGAAAGTCGTTTCGCGCTCGGCACCGACCGCCGCGTAGGATTTGAGGTCGGTGATTATGACCCTGCCAAGCCGCTGGTGATCGATCCGATACTCGTACACTCCACGTTCTTCGGCGGTACGGGAGACGAATCCGCCTATTCTGTCGCGGCCGATGCCTCGGGTAATGCGTACATCACCGGCGAAACGACCTCGATCAACTTCCCGATTACCAGTGGAATCCAAAACTCGACCGGGGGTGGCTTTAGTGACGCCTTTATCGCAAAGATCAACCCGACAGGAACGGCAATTGTTTTCTCGACGTATTTTGGCGGCAGCGACAGCGAAAATGCGAGCGGCATTGCGACAGACGCGTCGGGCAACGTCTACATCACAGGCTCAACCCTCTCTCCTAATTTCCCGACCGCGAACGCCATTCAATCGACTCGCACCGGCGTAGGTCATGACGCGTTTGTAACGAAGCTTAACTCTTCGGGATCCGCATTGATCTATTCGACATATTTGGGCGGGAGCAATTTGGACTCCGGCGAGGGGATCACCGCGGACGCCGCCGGAAACACCTATGTTATCGGGACCAGCCAATCTACTGACTTTCCGACAACGCCGAACGTGATCCGAGGCACACTCGGAAGTCGTGACGCTTTCATTGCAAAGATCAACCCGACTGGTTCGGCATTCGTATATTCGACATTCCTCGGCGGAAGCGCTAACGAGGTCGGTAGCGATATCGCTATAGATTCCTCGGGAAATGCTTACGTAACGGGATCGACAACGTCAACCGACTTTCCGACCGTTAACCCGATCCAGGGATCAACGATCGGTTTCAGTGTTAATGATGCTTTCGTGAGTAAGATCAATCCGGATGGGACGGCACTCGTCTATTCGACGTACCTGGGCGGCAACCCAAACAGCGGTGTGAACAACGAGGATTTCGGCCGCGGGATCGCCGTCGATCCATTCGGAAATGCATACGTAACGGGCGAGACGTCGTCGTCCGACTTCCCCGTCGTCAATGCGATCCAGGGAGCTCTGGCTGGTGATCCTTCGGTTCCGGACGCCTTCGTGACCAAGTTTAATGCAAAAGGGTCGGCGATCATTTACTCGACCTACCTTGGCGGTAGCGGAGTAGACGGCGCTTGGGGAATCGCACTCGATACCGCAGGCAATGCCTACGTGGCCGGGAGCACTCGATCGACAAATTTCCCGACGGTCAACGCAATACAGGCGTCGCGCAGCGACATGAACGACGCTTTTGTTACAAAGATCAATGCAGCCGGATCTGCACTTGTCTATTCTACCTATCTGGGAGGTACGAAGGACGACTATGCTTTTGACATCGCTGTTGACACGGGTGGCAACGCCTATGTTGCCGGTGAGACTGCTTCAACCAACTATCCGATAGCTAGTCCGGTCCAGCCTTCGCTGGCCGGTTTTGAAGACGCATTCGTGTCGAAGATCGCGGACGTTCCCGCTCCACCGCCCACGCCCACCCCAACTCCGACACCAACCCCAACGCCGACACCGACACCTCCGACGCTGGTTATTCCGGCATCTCCCGGCGATCTCGTGATCAGCCAGATCTATGGCGGCGGCGGAACGGCCGGGGCAACCTATCGCAACAGTTACGTTGAGATCTTCAACCGAAATCCGCTACCTGTCTACACGAATACCTATTCCATAGCCCTTGGGCTCGGGAGCACTACTATCGATCGCGCCTATGGCAGGTCGAGTTCGCAAGCTATTGTGTTGCAGCCTGGCCAATACATCCTTATCAGGCTTGGCAGCGGCGGCGGCGGCGGAGCCGAACTCCCTGCGGCCGATCTGGATTTTTCATCTCCGCAGCCTCCTGCTCCTAGTTCGTTCTTCGGCCTTTCAGGAAAACTGGCCCTCACTGTCAACAACGCGGACGACAGCAGATTCGCCGACTGCCCGCTTACGACACAAAACCTATCGGACTTTGTTGGCTTTGGGGCCACGAACTGCTTCGAAGGAAGCGGTCCGACAGGAAACCTGAGCGTCACTACAGCCGCATTGCGCAAGAACAACGGCTGCACCGATACGAATAACAATTCGAGCGACTTTACGATAGCTGCGCCAAACCCGCGCAACAGCATTTCGCCATTTAACCCGTGCTCCGGTCCGACACCTACACCTACACCTACTCCTACTCCTACTCCAACACCTTTTCCGTCACCTACGGCGATACCCACGCCGGCCCCGACTCCAACCCCGACTCCTACTCCGACGCAGGAGCTTGGGGCACCGGCAATATTATTCGTCAGCAGCCGGGACGGCAATAGCGAGATCTATCGGATGAACGCAGACGGCACTGATCAGCGGCGCCTTACGAATGACACGGCGAGTGACACCAATGCAAGATGGTCGCCCGACGGAACAAAGATCGCTTTCGCCCGCCGTTTTAGTCCGACAAGTCAGCAACTGTGGGCTATGAACGCAGATGGCAGCGGCCAGACGATGATCTCTGATTCCGATGGCGTGTCGATCTTTTGGGAGTGGTCGCCGGACGGTAACAAGATCGTTTATGGCAAGGCCGGATCTCCCATTGCCGATGACTCGCCGATTTCGACTTGGACGATGAATCCGGACGGGACTGGAAAAACCCAGATCACCTTTCCGGGCGATCAGCAGGACTATTCCGCGGTTTGGTCACCAACCGGAGCCAAGATCGCCTTTTATCGCTGTGTTCCGTTCGGTGCGTGCAAGGTTTGGATCGTTGATCCCGACGGTACCGATGCGGCGAATCTCACTCCGAACGATGCCAACGCCTCACTTCCTTTGTTCACGCGAAATGGAAATCGGCTGGTCTTCCTCAAAACTTTTGATCAGGGAACCCAAAACGACTTTTACACAATGAATGCGGACGGCAGCGGGCATCAGTTTCTCGCAAGCCTTCCTGAAGGCCAGTCCATCCTGGATCTTCGTTTGTCTCCGCAAGGATCGGCAGTGACCTTCACCCAAGTGGACAACTCCTTGTCCCCTGCGTCGTACGAGGTAGGTAAGGTCTCGCTATCGCCCGTAGGATTGACGAATCTGAGTGCCAATACCGTTTTGGACCGAAACCCGGTTTGGTCGCCGTTCAGCAGGCGAATAGCCTTCTCAAGCCGGCGGGACGGCGGAAGCGACGATGTCTATACGATGAAAGCGGACGGAACTGACGTTGTAAGACTTACGAATAGTCCGGGTAACGATTTGGTGACTGATTGGTATTATCGACGGCCAAATACTCCTTTTGATTTTGATGGTGATGGGAAGGCGGATATGGGGGTGTTTCGGCCGAGCGGTGGGGAGTGGTGGTTGTTGAGGAGTGGGGTTGGGAATGCCGATTTCACGTTTCGGCAGTTTGGGATCGCTACGGATCAGATGGCGCCGGGGGATTGGACGGGTGACGGGGTTGCGGACGTGGCGGTCTTCCGGGATACCGGCGAGTGGTATGTGCTGAGGTCGGGGCTTGAGTGGTCGTGGTTCGGGTTCCATTTCGGAGGTCCGGGCGATATCGCGGTGCCGGGTGATTACGACGGCGACGGCATGGCCGACGCGGCTGTTTATCGGCCGTCGGAGCGGACGTTCTACATCTTCCAGTCGTCGAACTTGGAGGTCAAAGGGCACGTGATCGGGCTGCCGACC
>Ga0307505_10002655_pt1 | contig 12170 bp, 9 predicted proteins | sample 23_S_MG_FD_202183 | JGI IMG/M metagenome (GOLD analysis project Ga0307505, IMG submission 202183) | Soil microbial communities from Populus trichocarpa stands in riparian zone in the Pacific Northwest, United States - 23_S | ecosystem: Environmental > Terrestrial > Soil > Riparian zone > Trees...
GGCCGCCCGCGGCCCCCAGACCTCGCCGGCGAGACCGACGCGTCCGCGATCGCTGCCGAACGGCACCTGCACGCCGGCGTGCGCGGTGACGGTAGCGAGGTAGGGGATGTCCTCGTTGGTCTCTGTCAGCTCCCCGTGGCGGAAGGACACGCCGAGCGCGCCTTCGGCGCCGGATGGGGTCACTACCGACAGGTCTGCCGAGCCACCGAGGACGCGCGCGCGGTCGTAGATGACGGAGAACAGGCCGCCGGCGCCCCGGTCGAACACGGCGCGGGTGGGCATCAGCTGCCCCTCGGCCGCCAGGCGCAGCCCGAACGCCCCCGAGCGCACGGCCACGCCGGCCGCGGCATCGGCCTGGATTATGTCGGGCTTCAGGAGCGGCGTGTGCTCGACGAAGGGGTTCTCATCCAGCAGGTCGCCGAGGCCGCGGCGGACGACGCGCCCCTCCGTGCGCGCGAACGCGGTGGCGGTCTCCGAGAGCGGGAATTCCACCGCGAGGGTGGGGGCGACGACGGTGCTCTCGCCGCCGCCGTTTTCGATCGACGCATCGTAGCCCAGCACACGGGCGCCGGCGGTGATCCGCGGGCCGTCCGCGCGGCCGAGGTGCACGGCGCCGCCGGCCGCGTAGTAGGCGATGTCGCTCCCGAAAGCCGCATCGCGGCCGCCCGCGCCGCCGGCGGCGTCGAGGCGCAACATCCCCCGGGCGAGGTCCAGCCGGGCGTCGCCGTCGACTCCGCCCTCCGAGAGGTCGCTGCCGAGGACATCGTCGCCTCCGAGCCGGCCGTGCCGGTAGCGCACGCCGGCGCCGAAGCCCACCCCGGTGGTCGGCGCCGTGGGGCCGTCGACGCGGGCGCCGGCATAGCTGCTCGCCCGCGTGCGGTCGGCGGTGAGGCCGGCGCCGGGAAGTGCGTGCGAGTGGCCTACGTAGCCCGCGTCGAGCGACGGGCGGATGCCGCCGGCGCCCCGCCACCCGGCGGCCACCGACAGCCTGTCGCCCTCCACGTAGGTCGCGTCCGAGCCGGCGCCGATGCCGTCGTAGTCCACGTCGGCGACGAAAGAGCCCGCGCGCTCGCCCAGGGGCAGGGCGAGGTCGAGGCGGCCGAAGCGGGAGGCGTAGCGGCCGGCGCCTCCGCCCACGCGCCCGTAGCGTCCGGCGGCGAGGTCCACCGGGGGCGGCTGCGGCGCCGGCAGCGCCGGCGCCGAGAGACCTGCGAGATCGGGGCCGTATGGACCCGTGTGCGCCCGGCGGTCGGCCGGGACGACGTAGGTGCGCGGCGGCGGGCCGAAGCCCGAGAGCGGCTGGCGCTCGATCTGGGGCAGGGCGGCCTCGACGACACCCTCGATGGTGAACACCTGCGGGGTGAGGTCGGGCAGGCGGGGCGCCGGCTGCGCCGCGGCCGCGCCGGCAACGGCGAGCGCGACCAACGCGGCGAGTGGGATGCGGCTTGTGGTCATGGGCCGTCAGGGGGCATCCGCCTGCGCCTCGGAGGCCGCGGGCGTGTCCGGGAACTCGGCGATGAGGCGCGCGATCCGAGCGTCGGCGTCCACTCCACGGCCCATGGCGCGCAGCGCCCGGGCTTCCGCCCAGAGAGCCGCCGCGACGAGCGTGGCGTCGTCGGGATACCGGGCCTCGAAGCCGGCGAATAGGCCGGCCGCTGCGTCAGGCTGCCCGTCGGCGAGCAGGGCCTCGCCCTGGCGCACCGTCGATTCCGCGGCCAGCGCGTGCTCGGGGTACGTCGCGACGAGCCTGCCGTACTCCTCCGCCGCAAGGTCGGGGCGCTCCAGGCCCACCAGCGCCTCGCCGAGGATGAACATGGCCCGCGGCGGAACGTCCGGGTCGGAGGAGCCGTCGACCAGCGTCAGGAGCACCTCCTCGGCCCGTTCGAAGTCGCCCGCGGCCACGTCGAGCTCCGCGCGGCGGAGGCGCAGGCGGTCGCGCGCGCCGGCGTCCGTGATCCGCGTCTCGAGGTCCGCCACCACGGCCGACAGCTCGTCGCGCCGGCCCTGGTCGGACAGCGCGGCGTCGAGCCCTTCGAGGGCGTTGGCGACGAAGGGGCTCTCGGGGTAGCGCCGCAGCACCTCGCGGTAGGCGCGCTCGGCCTCGGCGGCGCGGCCGGCGTTGAAGTGCGCGTCCCCGACGCTGTACAGCGCGCGAGCCGCCACGGGGCTCTCGGGGTGCTCGGTGAGGACGCGGTCGAAGGCCTCGAGGGCAAGGTCGAACTCGCCCGCCGTCAGGTGGATCGACCCCCGGGAGAAGTGCGCGTCGGCGCGAAGGGGGGATGTCGGGTACTCGACCAGGAGGCGGTCGAGGGTTTCGAGGGCCTCAGCCGTCCGACCCGCCTCGGCGCGAGCCTGTGCCGTCTGGTAGAGCGCGTAGTCGGCCCCTTGTCCGGCCGGCGCGGCCGCGCGCGCGCGGGCGTAGGCGGCCTCGGCGTCCTCGAACCGGCGCAGCGCGTAGTAGCTGTCGCCGAGGCGCAGGAGGGCGTCGGCCGTGTAGGGGACGGACTCAGCGTTGCGGGGCTGGTAGACCGCGAGGAAGCGCTCGAAGGCGGTCGCCGCCGAGGCCCAGTCGCGCCGCTTGAAGTGCGTCCACGCCAGCGCGTAGCTCGCAGGCAGCGCCTGGCGGTGGTCGGGGAAGCGGCGAAGGAAGTCACTGAAGAGACCCTCGGCGCGCGCGTACGCGCCGGCGCGGAAGGCGGACTCGCCTGCCCAGAAGAGCGCCTCCCCGGCACGAGGGCCGTCGGGGTCGGACTGCGCCACGGCCAGGAAGGCGTCGGTCGCCCGCGCCGGATCGGTCTCCAGAAGGTTCAGCGCGTCTTGAAAGGCCACCTCGGCCGGGAGATCGCCCGTCGTCGCTCCGAGGCCCTGCGCGCGGGCGAGCGCCTCTCGCGCTCGGGCGTTGTCGCCGAGCGCGGTGTACGCCTCGCCCAGCAGCCGCGCGGCTTCGCCGGCCACCTCGCTGTCGGGGTAGTCGGCGAGCACCTGCTCGAACGTCTCGGCCGCTTCCGAGTAGCGCCGGCGCTCGAACCGGATGAGGCCAGCTTCCACGAGCGCGGAGGCGGCCCACGCTCCGTCCGGCCGGCGCGCCGCGGCAGTGGCCAGCGTCTCCTCGGCGCCTGCCAGTTCTCCCGTCTGCTTCAGGGCGAGCCCCTCCAGGTACGCGGCCTCGTGCGCGAGATCGTCGTCGCCGGCGCCCGCCTCGCCCGCGCCGGCGCGAACGGCGGCGAACCCCTCGGCGGCCTGTCCCCAGCGGCCGGCGTCGAAGTCCATCCGCGCAAGGGCGAATCCGGCGCGGCGGCCGTACGGCCCGGCGGCCGGCACTGACTCCAGAGCGGCACGCGCCTCGTCGGCGCGGCCCAGCCGCAGCAGGGCGTCGCCCAGCAGGAGGTGGGCCCGATCGGACTCCTCACCCGAGAGCGACGGCAGTCCGCGTTGCAACGCGGCCACGGCGTCTGCGTGGCGACCGAGTCGTGCGAGCGCTTCGCCGAGCGCCGGATGGATGTAGGCCGCCTCTGGTGCGTCCGGGTACGATGATTCGAGGCGCGCGAACGCGACCGCTGCGCCGTCCCAGTCGCCGTCGACCGCTCGGGTCGCGCCGGCGGCGTAGAGGGCCGACGGGGCGGCGGTCGTCGCGGGGTAATCGGTCGCCACGAGGTCGAACTCGGCGAGCGCGTCGTCGGTGCGCCCCTGGCGGCTAAGGGTCAGCCCGAGCAGGTAGCGACCGCGCGCGGCCTCGGCGTCGGGCAGTGGGACCACGCTGTCGAGCCCCTCGCGAAGAGCCGCCTCCGCCGTGGCGTCGTCGCCCTCTGCGAACGCGCGCTCGCCGACCGAGAGCGCGGCGCGACCCGCAAGCGGATGCGCCGGGTTCTCCGCTCGGAAGCGCGCGAAAAGCACCTGGGCGCCGGACACGTCGCCGGAGGCGAGCGTGGCCTCGGCCTCGTGGAAGAGGGCCTCCGGCGCCCGCACGTGGTCGGCGTGGTCCGCGCGGAACAGGGCGAAGGCCCGCGCGGCCGGCGCGTAGAGCCGCGCGTCGAGCAGGGCTCGCGCGGCCTCGTAGTCGGCCTGCGCGGCGCCGGCGTCGGCCGGCGGACGGACGCCCGATTGGGCTATGGGCTGTGCACCGGCGGCGGCGGCAGTTAACAGCCACGCGGCGAGGGCAGCGCGGATGAGCCTGCGACCTCGAACCCGGCGGGAGCCGGGACGAGCGCCTGCGCCGCCTTTGTCGGGGGGGACGGGCATGGAGCCGGGGGGGGCGACGCCGGAGTATACGGGCCGCTTGCCGGTCTATTGCCCCGGGCGGGCGTGGATAGACGTGCGAAGGGCACGCGAACACGGGATTCGGGGAAACAAAGGGCCGCCGCTAGGGGTGTCTGCCCGACGGCCGCGCCCCGTCCATCTTTCGACCACATCACGCCATGTCCGACATTCAGAATCCCAACGGCCCCGGGTCGACCCCGCCGCCGAAGCCGCCGGCGCCGCCCGCGGCGGAGACCCCGCCGCCGTCCGCGCCCCCCGCTCCGACGGCGTCGATCGAGCCGGCCGCGCAATCGGTCGCCGGTATGACGAACCCCATCGAGACGACCAACCCGAAGGCGCCGGCCAGCGGCGAGAAGTCGATGCCCAACGCCGACAAGGCCTCCACTCGCCCCGTCGGCGGCGATGGCGCGCCCTCGCTACTGCCGGCGCCCGCCAGCTACGAGCTGCCCGACGAATACGCAGAGACGTGGTTCACGGGCGCGAAGCGCTGGGTCGAGGAGCACCCGGCGCTCGCCGTTGCGGCCGCTGCCGGCGTGGGCCTCGTCATCGGCCGCCTGGTCGTCGCGATGGCGCCCGAGCCCGAGCCGACGCTCGTCGGCCGCGTGGAGCGCCGCGCGCGCGACATGCGTAAGGACTTCCGCAAGGAGGCAAAGGGCCTGCTAAAGGACGCGCGATCGGCGCTGAATGACGTCAAGCTCGCCGACACCACCGAGGCGATGCAGGAGAAGCTGCGCCACGCGGCAGCATCGATCGCCGAGGCGACCGAGGGCATCGGCGGCCGCGCCAGCCACGCCTTCGAAGGGGGCGGCGAGCGGACTCGGGACCTCGCGGACAGTCTCTCGGAGGCGGTTCGGACCGCGGTCTCGGGCGTTGTTTCGAAGGCTGTCGACGAGTGGACCGCCCGGCGCAAGTAGCCGCGCAGGCTTGAACTGGGACTGACCCGCTCCGCGGCCTGGCGTGCCGCGGGGCGGGGTGGGGAGTGCCGGCGGTTCGCCGGTAGCTTCGGGCGCACCGATCGCCCCCGCATGCCCCCCAGTTCGCTCCTCGCCGTAGGTACAGTCGCGTTCGACTCGATCGAGACCCCCTTCGGGCGCGCCGAGCGAATCCTGGGGGGGTCCGCGACTTACATCGCGCTCGCGGCCCGTGTGCTCGGGGCGCCGGTGCGACTGTCGGCGGTGGTCGGCCGCGACTTCCCGGACCGTCACGTGAACGCGCTGGCCAACCAGGGGGTCGACCTCGACGGCCTTGTGCGCGACCCCGACGGAGACACCTTCTTCTGGGCCGGACGCTACCACTACGACCTCAACAACCGGGACACGCTGGCGACGCACCTCAACGTGCTCGCCACGTTCAAGCCGCGCCTCCCACCGACGTATCGCGACAGTGCCGTCGTGTGCCTCGGAAACCTGGACCCGGTGATCCAGGGCGAGGTGCTGGACCAGGTCGACGGGCCGGAGGGCGCCGGCCCGGCACTGGTGGTGTGCGATACGATGAACTACTGGATCTCGAGCGTTCCGGAGGCCCTGGCACAAACGCTCCGGAGGGTCGACGTCCTCGTGGTGAACGACGCCGAGGCGCGCGAGCTGTCCGGCGAACCGAACCTCGTCCGCGCCGCGCGGCGCATCCGGGGGATGGGCCCCAAGACGCTGGTCATAAAGAAGGGCGAGCACGGCGCGCTGCTCTTCTGCGGAGAGGGAGACCCCGCGACAGTCTTCTCGGCGCCGGCCTTTCCCCTTGAGGACATCCACGACCCGACGGGCGCCGGCGACACGTTCCTGGGCGGGTTCGCCGGCCACCTGGCGCGCCGCCTGGCGGTGATGGGGCCCGCCGCGTTGCGCGACCCCGAGGCGCTGAAGCACGCCGTCATCGTGGGCAGCGCGCTGGCCTCTTTCGTCGTCGAGGCGTTCGGCCCCGACCGGCTCTGGGCCGTGTCCCCGGCCGACCTCGCCGCGCGTGTCGCCGCCTTCCGGCAGCTGTCGACGATCCCCGACGGGCTTGAGGATTGAATGGGCTGGCAGCTGATAGCTGATAGCTCAGAGCCGAGAGCGGACAGCTGCCGGGTCCGTGGCTCACGGCCCGCTGCTCGTGGATGAGCCGGCCTATAGCTGATAGCTGATAGCTGATAGCTGCCGGGTCCGTGGCTCACGGCCCGTTGCTCGTGGATGAGCCGACCTATAGCTGAGAGCTGATAGCTGATAGCCGAAGCTTCTGACTGTTGCCGCCGTCTGCAGCATCGCGTGCCATCAACGAGCCACGAGCCACGAGCCACGAGCAACCCCGCGGCTAACCACGAGCCACCAACCGAACCGGCTACCCCGCCACCTGCGCGCTATCCGACTGGCGCTGGTAGCTGTCGAACAGCACCGACTGGGCCTCGAAGATCCACTCGTGCATGATGGTCTCCTCGGCGACGTCCACGGCGCCGGCGATGCGGCGCGCGTCGGCGCGGCTCCAGCGGGCGACCTCGTCGAGGTGGAAGATCCCGGCGGCGTTGAGCTTGCGCTGGGTGTCGGCGTCGATGCCGCGGATGATCGTCAGGTCGTCGGCCTCGACCGCCGGGCCGCCGGGCGCGAGCGTCGCGTCGGGCATCGGGGGCGGCGTTGCGGTGACAACGGCCGCGGGTGCAAAGGCGCTCGCGTCGGCCCACGCGGGCGGCGCGACGGGCTGCACCGGCGCCGGCGCGCTGTCGGGCGGGGGAGCGGGCGCCGGCGCGGCGGCGGGTGCCGGCGTGGACTCCGTGATGCTGGCGGGCGGCAGCGCGAGCGCGTCTCCACCGGCGCCTTCCGCGAGCGCCGGCATCGTCTTCCAGAACGCGTCGAGTGCCGAGGCGAGCTGGCCGCGCAGGTCGTCGAGCTCGCCGTCGCGCCGACGGATTTCGTGGCGGAGCTCGCTCTTCAGACCGTCGACGTGGCGGTCCTGGGCGTCCATCTGGACCCGGATGTCGTCGAGTTTCTGCGCGAGGTGCTGTCCCTGCGTCTCGACCCGGAGGTTCTGCTCGGACATGAGCGCCTCGATGCGCGACCGGATGCCTGCGATCTCCTCGGCACTGCGTGCGCGGACGTCCGCGGCCCCCTCGGGGCCGTCGCTGACTGTCTGCGACGCGGGGTCGAACGTGAAGCCGCGGCGCTCGCGGATGCGCGCCTGGGCGTAGTGGTAGGCCATCAGTCCGGCCACCGCCGCGGCGAGGACGAGGGTGACGGCGAGCAGCAGGCTGGCGACGACGCCGGCCGGTAGGAGGCGCAGCGCGAGCAGAGTGGAGTCCAGGGCCGGGAGGAGCGTCATGGCGGTGGCGCCGGGGCGGAGTGGCGGTTCAGCGGTCGAATCTCACGGACGGTGCGCCGGCAGTGGCCGTCATCGCCACCTTATCGGCTGGCAGGCCGGCTCCCTGAAGCGCGCGCAGGATTGCGTCGGCGCGCGCGGATGCCAGTTCCACGTCGGGCGCCTCGACAACAAGCCGGAAGCGGGCGGGATGCACCGACATCCGCTGGGCGGCGTGCGCGATGTAGGGCCGCAGAACAGGCGCCACGTCGGCGCTCGATCGCCCGAAGGCCGCGCCGAGGGCGCGGGCAAGGCGCTGCAGTTCGCCCTCCAGCGGGCCGAGCGCCGCGCGCTCGATGGCCGTGAGCGTGGTGTCGGACACGGGAAGCGACTCCGTCCAGTTCGCCGCGTCGCGAATCGAGCTCGACGCGGGCGCAGCGGAGGCTAGCCCGGCGCCGGCGGCCGGCGCGTCGAGGGCCGGAGCCATATCGTCGTTGCCGAGCGCCTGAAACGCCAGCGCGGCCGCGAGCATCAGGCACAGGAGCGCGAGACCGCCGATAATCAGGATGGCGCGGCTGGAGAGCGGCGGCCCACCCGGCTGTCGCGTGGGATACGAGAACGGAGAGGGATGGACGAACGGTTGCCCCTGGCCCAAGTCGACCGACGGCCCTGTCGACGCCGTGCCCTCGTCAACCTCGAACAATGCCTCAGCGCCCTCGACTACGGCGTCAGCGCCCTCCACCACGGCCCACGGGTCGTCGATTGCGGGGAGCGTCGGGGCCTCTTCGGGCGAAACGAGCTCCCAACCGGTGTCATCGCCGTTGCGCCCGGAACTGACGTGCGGAGCGCCGTCGCCCGCGTGCGCCGGCACCTCGAGCGGCTCATCGAATGTGAGCAGCGAGTCGGCAGGGATGCGCAGGGCGGCGTCGTCGTCGATGTCGATGAAGCGAGCCTCGCCGGCCTCGTCCGGAACCTGCTGCGCTACGGCGGCCGCGGGGCGGCCGAGGTCGCGGCCACGGACGATGGGGGCTGGTGCCCACGCTCCGGCGTCCGGGCCCCGGAAGGGGAACGGTTCGTAGGGGTCGACGGGGCCTTCGGGAACCCGGTAGGGCAAAACGGTAACGGCTGGTGGGCGGGGCGGCCTGATCGGGAGCGCCAGCGCGCCCCGCGGAGGATCTGGCAACGCCCGTTCCAATCGGGCCCTATGGGAGTGCGGCGTAGCTTGAAAGTCCCGCCGAGGTACCGGGAAACGCTCAGTGTCGACACTCCGCCCCCGCTGCCGCGTCGCATCGGCCGCCCGCGCCGGCGCGGGCGCTGTGCTGGCCCTTACGCGCCGCGGCGGCCCGCGCAACCCGATGCTGAGGCTGGCCACCGTGCTATTCAGCGCTGGAGTCCTCGCCGCCTGCGCCGGCCGGGACGTGGACATCCGTGCGGCAGAACGAGTCCGCGTGGAACTCGATCGCCGCAACGCCGAGGTCGTCGTTCGGTACTACCTGGGCGGGTTCGCCGGCGCCGACGGCGGCGATCCCGTGGCCGCGGGGCTGCTGGCGCTCGACGGCGGCGGCCTCTGGATGTATCCGGCCGCGCTGCCGGCCGGCGCGCGCGAGACCCTCGTCGACGACGGCGACGGCGTCCTGGACGACGAAGAGTTCACCGCCTGGGCCGGCGCTACCTATCGCGACGCGCGCGCCCTCCCTGCGACGATCGAGGATCTCGGGCAAACGTGGAGCGCTTCGGACACGTCCTGGTTCTCGTTCGACATAGAAGGCTCACCGATGACGCATGCGCGCCGGCGCCTGTTCGCGCCGGTGTCGGCCGTCCGGGAAGCCATCGTGCGCTTCGCGGAGGAGGGTGAGCTCACGTACCCGCCGGGCACACTCCTGGTCGGCGAGCACGTTGTCGACGGCCAGGTCGCGGAGACCACCGTGAAGCGGCGGCGCGCGGACGGGTTCTGGGACTTCATGGTGTACGACGGCGCCGGCCGGCTAGCAGGCGCGACGAGCGCCCCGCCCCGGGGGCTGCGCGCGCCGGCGCAGTGCACGGGGTGCCACCTGGGCAGCCGGCTCTTCGAGCCCGACCGCAGCTTCCCCGCCCCCGCGCCGGCCGGCCCCGCCGGCCCACGGGCCGTCGTCGTCCCCGACGCGTGGCGCGACGCCGGCGCGGCCGCGATCTTCCGCGAGCACGCCGCGCGCACCGACCACGTCCTGGGCCCCTACGCAACGGTCTACGTCGGCCGGCTCCGTGCGGATAGGGCGGCGGGGAGGTCACTGCCTCGGGAAGACATCGAGCTGTTGGAGAGGTTGGAGCGGCGATGATCGTATGTGGTATATGGTGTATGGTGTATGGCGTAGTGTTAGTCGTTAGTTGTTCGTAGGATATTGAGGAATCGCTTAATCGCTTAATCGCTTAATCGCTTAATCGCTCAATCGTTGAATCGATCCCGACACCCCGAACCCCCATGCTCTCCACCATCTCCCTCGTCAATGCCGTCTTTTACGGCCATCACGGCGTGCTCCAGGAGGAGCACCGCATCGGGGGGCGATACGAGGTGGACGTGTCGATGGACCTCGACGTGGAGCAGGCGGCGGAGTCGGACGACCTGGCGTTGACGGCGGATTACGAGCGGGTGTACACGATCGTCCGCGAGTCGGTGATGGGCAAGAAGCGATACCTCATCGAGGCGATCGCGCGGGAGATAGCGGTGGCGGTGCTGGAGGCGGCGCCGCGTGTGGAGGCGGTGCGCGTCACGGTCCGCAAGCCGAACCCGCCGGTGGGCGGTCCGTGCGACCGGGCGGAGGTGGTGTACCGCGCCGGCCGCGCGGAGTGATGGAGGCCGAGCGCCGACGTCCGGCGGCCGAGGACGAGGAGGCGGCACTCGAGGAGTCGGTCATCACGGATGTCCGCGCCGGCGACGCTGGCGATGGGATCGCCTACGTCGCTCTCGGGTCGAATCTCGGCGATCGCGCCGGCTCGCTTGCCGACGCCGTCGCCCAGCTCGAGATTCGCGTGGCCGTCCGGCGGGTCTCGGCGGTGTACGACTCGCAAGCACACACCCTGCCCGGGCAGTCCGCGCAGCCGCCGTTCCTCAACGCCGTTGTGGCCCTCGCGCCGGCAGTGCCGGCGCGAGTGCTGCTCGGCGTGCTACTCGACGTGGAGGCGGGCCTCGGGCGCCGGCGCGACGGGGAGCGCTGGGCGGCGCGGACGATCGACCTCGACCTTCTGCTGTTCGGCGATCAGGTAATCCGCGAGGAGGGGCTTGTCGTACCCCACCCCCGGCTGGCCGGGCGTCGTTTCGTCCTCACCCCGCTCGCGGAGCTCGCGCCGGCGCTGGTCGTCCCCGGAATGGGTCGGTCCGTTGCGGAGCTCCTGGCGGCGTGCAGCGACCCCGGTCCCGTTGAGCGGACCGGCATCGTGCTCCCGCAGCCGTGAAGGCCGGCGCGGCTCCGCCCCCGGGCCTCCCGCGGTACGTCGCGGTCGAGGGCGTCATCGGCGCCGGCAAGACGAGCCTCGCGGAGACAATCGCCGAGCGCATGGGAGCGCGGCTCGTGCTGGAGGAGTTCGAGGAGAACCCGTTCCTCCCGAGGTTCTACGCCGACCCGCCGCGCTGGGCTTTTCAGACCCAGCTCGCCTTCCTGGCAGGTCGTTTCCGCCAGCAGCGGTCCCTGGCCGCGGGGGACCTCTTCCACCGCGGGGTCGTCACCGACTACACGTTTGACAAGGACCGGCTGTTCGCGCGCATCAATCTCTCGGGCGACGAGCTTCAGCTCTACGAGAGCCTGTTCTCGATCATGGAGCCGCACGCGCCGGTACCGGACCTGGTCGTTTATATCCGTTCGTCGGTCGACCGGCTGCTGGCCAACATCGCGCGCCGCGGTCGGGAGTACGAAGCCAACATGGACCCGGTCTACCTCGCGGAACTCAGCGTGGCCTACGACCAGCACTTCCTGCGCTACACCGCTGGCCCGATCGTGGTCCTGACAGCGACGGATATCGACTTCGTCGGCAACCCGTCGCAGCGAGAGGCGGTGCTGCGCCAGGTGCTGGGCAAAGACGCCGCGGCACTTAAACGCCGACGCTGAGCACGACGGTAGCCACCGAGCGCACGGGCGTGCCGCCCATTCGCGCCGGACGGAAGCGCAGGCGCCGCGCCGCTTCGAGCACGCTGGCGTCCACCGCTGCGGGGAACGCCGGCACCTCTTCCTCGCGGTCCCCGCGCGCGAGTCTCACGCGCTGGGTGATACGCGCGTCGACGACGCTACCGTCGGCGTCCACGGTGACGCTCACCCGCGCCCGTCCCCGAAGCTCGCCGCGCTCCGTCTCCGGGGTGTTTATCGGTAGCGGAAATGTGACGAGGCGGGCCTTCACCTCGGGCTCCTCGGGCGCCGCGCCGGCGCCGTCTCCCTCGCCGGCGCCGCTGCCGGGGGCCGTGCCTGGTCCGGCGCCATCGCCCGCGCCCGCGCCCTGGCCCCCGTCTCCGGCGCCCGTGCCCCCCGCTCCAGGCGTCACGCCCGAGGGCCGCGCTGGGGAGGGAGTCGCCGGCGCCGGCACGGCTCGAGCGACGGGGCGGGGCACCGCGACGGCCGGCGCCGGCGGCTGCAAGGCGTCCAGCTCCGGGGCGACGATTGTGGGGGCCGGCGGCTCCGGCGCGGGCGGAG
>Ga0307505_10002656_pt1 | contig 12161 bp, 9 predicted proteins | sample 23_S_MG_FD_202183 | JGI IMG/M metagenome (GOLD analysis project Ga0307505, IMG submission 202183) | Soil microbial communities from Populus trichocarpa stands in riparian zone in the Pacific Northwest, United States - 23_S | ecosystem: Environmental > Terrestrial > Soil > Riparian zone > Trees...
CCCGCGTTCAACTTGCCCGCCTCGTTCCATTTGAGTCCGTCGCCGTACGTCCGCTCCTGGCCCAGGTGGTAGACGTAGTACCCGAGGTTGACACGCGGGTCGCCGGCGTTGTTCGGGTAGAACATCACCCGTGCCGACCAACCTGGCTCGTCGGGGCGGCTCCGGTATCCGCCCTTCCCCGTAGATCCGTAGACCCCGGAGAAACCGGGGAGCTTGCCGGCGGTGGTCGTCCTCCAGTCGTCATCGAGTTTCAGGAAGTAACGGAAGAACAGACGCTCCGGTGCGACCGTGGTGGCTTCGTCCATGTGGAGGTGGAAGTCGGAGCCGAAGTGCCCCCCTTTGGGGATGTCAACGCGCAATCCTGATTCGAAGTATCCCTTCTTGGTGATGGCCACGTTGTTGCGTGTACTCGGTGTCCGCCCATCCCACAACGACAGATGATGAAAGCCGTCTCCGAACCCGAGTGGCTCCAGAACTTCCGTCCTGCCCGAAGAGGTTGTCGTCGGCCCGAGTTCCATCGCAGTGACAAGGGCGAAGATGGCCTCGTCTCGACTGACTGTCGCCGTTGGGCACACGTTCATGTCGACCGGGGAGTCACAAGCCAGGATCCCGCCCCGCGACGCGAGTTCCGTGAGCGGTTCGGCGAAGAGCGACTCGGCGAGGTCGGAGTAGCGGCCGAGCTCGGCTTCGGCCGTCCATGCGAAAGTCCTGAAGATCATGTGTGCCATCTCGCCCCTCGATATCGGTCGATCTGGGCAGAAGCGATCGGCGCCACAGCTGGTGCCGACACCCGCATCCATCAGGGCGTTGACCGCACCCTCAGCGAAGTGGCCATCGTCGTCTCTGAAGTGATCGTTGGCCGGGGCGGGAGCCTCGATCGCTCGAGCGAGCATCAGAGCCATTTCGCCCCGGGTCAGGAGCTCGTGGGGGCAGACCTGGTCGTTGTCAGGAGGATTGCACCCGGTGATCAGACCGTTGGCTCGAGCGGTCTCGATGAACGGCTCGAAGCGGCTGTTGTTGTCGTCGATGAAAGAGTTGACGGGGTCAGCCTCGGCCGGTGCGGGGAGTGTGGTGGTGAGGGCGACGACAAGCGCCACCAGAGAGAGAAACCGCAACCGCATCGCCGTCACAACGTCGGTCGGACGGAACGGGTTCCTGAGGGGTCGATAGTCCCGATCGGGGACATGCTGAAACGATTGACCACGGGTGGGTCAGGCTACGACCCGTTTCTAAGACTCACATGAGAGCTGATCAGGCGAGTCGTGCCCGGAATCGTCTCAAAGTTCGAGACGCTGGCGTTGGAAGCAATAGCCACCGTCTTGGTCAGGGAGAGCCGTGATCATGACGCCCGCATCACCGTCGACACACCCTTCGGGAAGAGCAAACTCCAGTAGCTGTTGATGTACCCACGGTCTGTGGCCGGCCCGGGGCGTCCGTTCGGGTCACCCGCTAGCGTTGGGTCGAACCAGTCCGGAAGGAGCACGGTGGAAGCGTCGGAGTTGAGCGGCGTCGACCTGGTGGCCGGTCTTTCAGAGGAGGCGGTGGAGGCGTTCGCAGCCGAGTTGAAGCGGGAACGGCACCCGGTGGGCTACGTCCTTGCCGAGCAGGGCGACATCCCGACGAAGTTCTTCATCCTGTTGGACGGTCATGTCACGGTCCATCGCGACGGTGCCCACTTGGCCGACCTCGGGCCTGGCGACGTCATGGGGGAGATGGGCGTGATCGCGCTCAAGTCGCGTAACGCGTCGGTGATCGCCACGACACCCATCGAGGTGGCCGTGGCGATGGGCTGGTCACTGCGGGAATGCATGGATGCCCAACCCGACCTCAAGGCGCGACTTGAAGCCGTTGTCGCAGCCCGCTCCGGCGACTGACGACCCCCTCCGCCTCTTCATCCTCATCGCACTTTGGCTGGTGCCTCGATGAACACGCCGCACCCCTGGTTGGCCCAGCCTCGGTTGCGAAAATGCTGTGACCGAGCTCATCGATTCGGCGTTCTATGTCTGTCTGCCCTCGACCGCGATAGGTGAGTTGCTCGCCGGATTCAGATTGGGAACACACGAACGCCGCGACACGACTGAGCTCTGGGACTTCCTGGGTGATACAGCAGCCGATGTCCTGGACGTCGACATGCACGTGGCGGAGCGGTACTCGCAGATCTACGCCGATCTGAGAGCAAGCGGCACCCCCATTCCGACCAATGACATGTGGATCGCGGCGACCGCCTCGGCCAACGGGATGACCGTCCTGACGTTTGAGGGTCACTTCAACGCCATCCCTCAGGTTCCGTCGCTGGTGCTCGAGATCTAGTCTCGGTTGGCCCAGCCTCCGTTGCGAACGAGGGCGCGGAGCATGTCCGGTGGGTACCCGGCGTCGATCCGCTCCGCCTCCCGGTCGGCCTCGGCCTGCAGGTCCTCACCACAATCCCGGGTCTCCTCGCGCCACTCGGCGATGTACTCGTCGGTGGTGGTCTTGCCGGCGACGGTCGCGGCCCCGTCGACCGCAACCATGAAACGGTCGGGAAGAGGTGTGCTCACCCGGTCACGGCCCGCCCTCGCCTTGACCTGAGCTGGTATGTCCCGCCAGTAGATGACGGTGAGCTTCGGCTCGTTTCGGCTGCCACGGCCAGTCATCTAGAACAACCCGAGTACGTTGCCGTCGTCGTCGATGTCGACGTTCATGTAGGCCGGTTTGGCTCCGAGGCCGGGCATGGTACGCATCTCTCCGAGGAGCGGGTAGATGAACCCGGCGCCGACCGAGGCCCTGACCTCGCGCACGGGGACGGTGAAGCCTTTGGGGGCGCCCTTCAAAGCCGGATCGTGGCTGATCGAGAGATGTGTTTTGGCCATGCAGATCGGGAGGTAGCCGAACCCCGCCTTCTCGAACGAGGCGATTTGGGCTTCGGCAGCAGCCGAGTATTCGACGCCGTCGGCTCCGTACACCTTGGTGGCGATGGTTTCGATCTTCTCCTTGATGGAACGCTCCAGCGGGTACAGATAGTCGAAGTCGGAGGGCTCCTCACAGGCGGCCGTCACCGCCTGAGCCAGCTCGCGGGCACCTTCGCCTCCGTTGGCGTGGTGGTCGGTGGTGACCGAATCGACTGCCCCGGCGGCGAGGGCCATCTCCTTGATTAGGTCGTGCTCGTGCTGGGTGTCCGTGGGGAACTTGTTGATCGCCACCACGACCGGCACACCGAACGACCGGGCGGTGGCTATGTGAGCCTCAAGGTTGGCCATCCCGGCCCGAAGGAGCGGCAGGTTCTCCGACGTGTAGGCCGGATCCAGTGGGCGTCCGGCCACCACCTTGGGACCGCCACCGTGTGTCTTGAGGGCACGCACCGTGGCCACCAGCACCACACAGTCGGGCTTGAGCCCGGAGACCCGGCATTTGATGTCGAAGAACTTCTCCATGCCCATGTCGGCGCCGAAGCCGGACTCTGTGACCACGTAGTCACCGAGATGGAGTGCCACCCGATCGGCGAGGATCGAGGAGTTGCCGTGGGCGATGTTGGCGAAAGGTCCGGCATGGACGAAAGCCGCCTGCCCTTCGAGGGTCTGCATGAGGTTCGGATGGAGTGTGTCTTTCATCAGCACCGCCACCGCACCTGCGACCCCGATGTCCTCGAGTGTTATCGGGCTGCCGTCCTTCGACGAGCCGACGACGACCCGACTGCATCGATCGCGGAAGTTGCGCAGCGCCGACGCGTAGTCGTCGCCGTCGGTGAGCGCCAGGATCGCCATCAACTCGCTCGCCACGGTGATGTCGAACCCTGTTTCGCGTGGTCGGCCGTCGGCAGCGCCGCCGAGCCCGACCACGATGTTGCGGAGGGAGCGGTCGTTGACGTCGGCGACCCGGCGCCAGCTCAGCTTGTACGGGTCGATGTTGAGACGCTTCAACCCGAGATCGTTGAGTTGGGTGGTCGTGAGCCGACCCTCGTGGTACCAGCGGGCATCGATGGCGGCGGCCACCAGGTTGTGAGATGCCGTGATGGCGTGCATGTCACCGGTGAGGTGGAGGTTGAACTCGTCCATCGGGACCACCTGGCTGTAGCCACCACCGGCGGCGCCACCTTTGATCCCGAACGTCGGGCCCAAGCTGGGCTGACGGATGCAGGCGATCGACTTGTGGCCCAGTGCCCCCAGACCCTGGACGAGACCGACGGTCGTGGTGGTCTTGCCCTCACCGAGGGGGGTGGGTGTGATCGCGGTCAATACGACGTACTTGCCCTGGGGTCGGCCTGAGATTCGCTTCAGGGCGTCGAGGTGGACCTTCGCCTTGGTGTTCCCGTACGGGATGACCTCTGACTCCTCCAGGCCGAGATCGGAGGCGACCTCCGTGATCGGCTTCAGCTTCGCTGCATACGCGATCTCTAGATCGCTGGGAAACGGTTGGGCGGGACTCAAGAGGTTCTCCTGGATTCTTCGGCTGTGGGTCCTCGTGCCGGCCGATGCTACAAGTGCTCGGCCGAGGTCGTGTCCGAGCGTGCGATGATGCGCGCTGGCCGCGCACGGTTGCTCGGTCGTGGAGCGGTCTTGGACGGGTGTGCGCTGGTGCGCGCTGACCGCGCTTGGTTGCACGGTCGAGCGGACGACCCTCATCCAGATCAGTTAGGACGACTCGGCAAGGTCGGGGGTGTGAGGGGGATCATCCGCCCTCACGGGTCACAGAACGGTGTCGGTCTGGTTATCTTCGCCACCTCGGTCAGATTGGAGGGTTCGTGAAGTCGCAGTATCGGGTGGTGATCATCGGTGGAGGCGTCGTCGGCGCCAGCGTCGCCTATCACCTCACGAAGTTCGGCTGGTCCGATGTGGCCATCCTGGAGCGGTCGGTCCTGACTGCCGGCTCCAGCTGGCACGCCGCCGGAGGCATTCACGCCCTCAACGCCGACCCCAACATCGCCGCACTCCAGGCCTACACCATCGACCTCCTCTCCGAGGTGTCCGAGGAGGCCGACCACGACATCGGTCTTCACATGCATGGCGGGATCAGCTTCGCCTCGGCTCCGGAGCGGTGGGAATGGCTCCAGGCCACCCATCGCGTCTACCAGACGATGGGCATCGAGGACTGCTGGTTGATGACGCCCGAGGAGATCGCCGAGAAGTGCCCGATCATCGATGTCGATGGGGTCTACGGCGGGCTCTGGGCCGACCGGGAGGGCTATATCGACTGCTCCGCCGTGGTTCACGCATACGCCAAGGCCGCCCGGAACCGTGGCGCCGAGGTCATCGAGCACAACCGGGTGGTCGAGCTCAATCAGCGTCACGACGGGACCTGGGACGTGGTCACCGAGCAGGGCACGATTCACGCCGAACACGTGGTCAACGCCGCCGGGCTCTGGGCCAAGCAGGTGGGCCGAATGGTGGGCTGGGAGGCTCCGGTGTCTCCACTGGCCCATCACTACCTGGTCACCGAGGCCATCCCCGAGCTGGCCCGGTTCGACGGGGAGATCCCGATGATGATCGACCTCGAGGGGTTCACTTACATGCGGCCCGAGCTCGACGGAGTGCTCATGGGCATCTACGAGATCGACCACAAGCACTGGAGCATGGATGGGGCTCCGTGGGACTACGGCATCGAGCTGCTCCCGCCCGACACCGATCGGCTCGAGAACGAGCTCGCCCTTGCCATGGGTCGCTATCCCGTGCTGGAGCGAACCGGGATCAACCGCTGGGTCAACGGCGCCTTCACCTTCTCACCCGACGGCAACCCGCTCGTCGGTCCCGTCCCCGGGATCCGCAACTACTGGTCGGCATGCGCGGTCATGGCCGGCTTCCTCCAGGGCGGTGGCGTCGGTAAGTCCTTGGCCGAGTGGATGATCAATGGCGAGACCGAAGAGGACATCTTCGGCATGGACGTATCCCGTTTCGGTGACTTTGCCGAGAATCGTCGGTACATCAAGGAGATGACCGGCCAGTTCTACTCCCGTCGGTTCGTGATGACCTATCCCAACGAGCAGCTGTGGGCGGGTCGCCCCTTGCGCACCTCACCTGCCTACGACGCCATGGACGAGGCCGGCGCCTATTGGGGCGTGCTCTATGGGCTGGAGGTTCCCCTCTACTTCGCCGAAAAGGGTTTCGAGGAGGTCCCCACCCTCCGCCGGTCCAACGCATTCGACATCGTCGGTGAGGAGTGCCGTCGAGTGCGCAACGGTGTCGGCATCATCGACATCACGGCGTTCTCCCGCTACGAGGTGAGCGGCCCCCGAGCCGAGGAGTGGCTCGACCGCACTATGGCGGTGAAGCTACCGAAGCCCGGACGGATCAAGCTGGCCCCGATGCTGGGTCACGACGGTCGTCTCAAGGGTGATCTCACATTGCTCAACTGGGGGGACGGCACATGGTGGATCATGGGTTCGTACTACCTGCGGGCCTGGCACATGCGCTGGTTCAAAGACCATCTCGAAGACGGAGTGACGGTCCGTGACATCTCCGACGCCGTCGTCGGATTCAGCCTCTCCGGTCCGAAATCGCGTGATCTCATGGAGTTGGTCACGGTCGACGACGTTTCCGACGATGCCATGGGCTTCATGTCATGCACCACGATGGACATCGGCCTCATCCGGGCCAAGGTAGGTCGTCTCTCGGTGACCGGCGAGCTCGGCTACGAGATCCACTGCTCGGCCGCAGAGCACAGCGAGCTGCGTCGCACCCTGCTCGAAGCGGGTTCCGGCGTCGGCGCCATCGAATACGGGTACAACGCCATGAACTCGCTTCGCCTGGAGAAGAGCTTCGGGGTGTGGTCGAAAGAGTTTCGTCAGGAGTACACACCTGCCATGACCGGGATGGACCGTTGGATCGACTGGTCGAAGGACTTCGTGGGCGCCGAAGCCGCCCGCAAGGAGCACGACGAGGACAGCGTCCAACAGAAGCTGGTCACATTGGAGGTCGACACCACCAATGCCGACGGATCGCCCTACGAGCCAGTGTGGTCGGGCAGCGAGCGAGTCGGCTACGTCACGTCGGGGGACTACGGACACGTCGTGGGCAAGAGCCTCGCCATGGCCCTCGTCGATCGGGATCACTCTGCCCCTGGCACCGCGCTGACGACCCATGTGGTCGGTGAGGAGCGCCCCGCCAGGGTCATCGAGCCCTCGCCTTACGACCCCGACGGCTCGGCGATGCGGATGTGATGAGGTGGTCGGGAAAGGGGCTAGATCGGATTGATCCGCATATCCTGGTCCAGCCCAGACCCATTGGGTTGGAGGTGACGCGATGCCCTGGTTCAACCGAAAGAAGGAGATGGATGAGGCGGTTGATCCGGAGGCGAGGTCACCGGAGGGGGTCAAGAACAAGGATCTGGCCCTGCTCGGCCAACTCCGCAGTCTCGGTGCCGACCTCGACAAGCCTCGCCACGCTCTGTACTTCTTGTACTTTCCGACAGGGGAGGCCGCCGAGGCTGGCGCTGAAGACGCACGGGCCGCCGGCTACTCGTGCGAGGTTCGTGACCCGATGCCTCAGTCCCCCGACCAGTGGGCCCTCGTGTGTGAGAGATCGGATGCGGTCCTGAACCACGAAGGGGTTCTCGCTGCTGACGACTTGTTCCAGGGAATTGCCGATCGTCTCGGCGCCGAGTTCGACGGTTGGGAGGCTGCCGCCCAACCGTGAGGCAGCCGCCCGTCGGTGGGTATCTGGGTCCTCGCTAAACCGATTCGACCCGGTATAAGACGGCGTTCCCTCGCTTGCCGGTCTGAGCAATAACACCCGCCCTCGCCAGGCAGTAGGCCATCTGTTGACCCGATCGACGCGGTTGGCTGAGCCCACTGGCGAGATCGGCGGTGGTGAACTCGTCGGGCAGACCGGTCGGGATCAGGTCCAGGAGATCAGGTGTGTTGTCCAGTCGGTGCGATTCGACGACCTCGAGCAGTCTGCGCTCGACCACCACCCATCCCTTGCGGCGCCAGGCCTTGCCCGGTGTGTGCTGTCGCAGTTCCTCCTCCCGGGTGAGGAGAACCTCGACCTCGAGGTCGGGGTGCGCCAACAAGTCGGGGAAGCTGACCAACTCGGCGAAGACATCGGTCAGAACGCCGTGCTTGGGGGAGCGACGTCTGCCTAGAACGGTGCCCTCGTCGTCGATCTTGACGAGCCACTTCTCGATGGCGATGGGATGGACGATCCGGACCCGGTGCCCGAGGTCGAGCAATGACCTCAGCTTCTGCCTCATCGACGAGAAGCTCCTGGTCTGGATCTCGACGAGGAGGTCATCGCGCACCAGGTCGACGACGAAGGTGTCGATGGGAACCTCTACTCCGTCGCCGGGGAGGGCGTACCACTGCTTCAGTGAGGCGTGGAGCGGCTTTTCTCGAAGCGTCCCAATCGAAACCGCCCGCTCGGTCATGTGTAGAGCGTAGGAGGAGGGACCAGGCGGGGCCTGGCTTCTCGACACTGTTTGGCGCTTTCTGCGCGGCGGAGAGCCGATATACCGGCCCCCCTGCATTAGGAAAGTGAACGGCGGTACCACGGGGCGGGGTCGGGGGGCAGGGGGGTGTTGCCCGCGATCAGGTCTGCCGCCTTCTCGGCGACCATCATCACTGGGGCGTAGATGTTCCCGTTGGTGACGTAGCGCATCACTGAGGCGTCGACCACACGTACCCCCTCCACACCGTGCACCTTCATGGTCGCCGGGTCCACCACCGACATCTCGTCGATACCCATGCGACAGGTGCATGAAGGGTGCAAGGCAGTCTCGGCGTCGCGGGCCACCCAGGCGCGGATCTCCTCGTCGCTCGACACCGAAGGCCCCGGTGAGATCTCTCCGCCGTCGTAGGGCTCCATCGCCGGCTGGGAGAGGATGTTGCGGGCAACCCGCACCGTCTCCACCCACTCCCGGCGGTCCTGGTCGGTGGACAGGTAGTTGAAGCGAAGCGCCGGATGCTCGGTCGGGTCCTTCGACTTGATCTTCACGGTGCCCCGGGCGTCGGAGTACATCGGCCCGATGTGGATCTGATAGCCGTGTCCCTTCGCCGGGGACGAGCCGTCGTAGCGGATGGCGATGGGGAGGAAGTGGATCATCAGGTTCGGATAGGCGACGTCGTCGTTGGATCTGACGAACCCACCACCTTCGAAGTGGTTCGTCGCCCCGGGACCCTTCCGGAACATCCACATCATCCAGACGAGCGGGCGTCGCCACATTGCGGTCCAGGGTTGCACCGAGACCGGTTGCTTGGCGGCGTGCTGGATGTAGACCTCGAGATGGTCCTGGAGGTTCTCACCGACTCCGGGCAGGTCGTCGACGACATCGATGCCCAGGGAACGCAGGTCTGCGGCGTTGCCCACCCCGGACAACTGGAGGAGTTGGGGTGAGTTGAAGGCACCGCCACAGAGGATCACCTCGCCGGCGGCGATTCGCTCCGGCTTCCCGTTCTTCACGACCTCGACCCCGATGGCACGCTTCTCGGAGAACAGGACCCTGGTGACCAGGGCCTTCGTTCGTACCTCGAGGTTGGGTCGATCCATGATCGGGTGGAGATAGGCCTGGGACGCGGAGAGACGACGTCCCCGATGGACGTTGCGGTCGAAGGCAGCGAAGCCCTCCTGACGGAATCCGTTGACGTCGTCGGTCAGCTCATGCCCGGCTTGCTGGGCGGCTTCGAAGAAGGCGGTGAACAAGGGGTTGGTGGCCGGCCCTCGTTCCAGGACCAACGGTCCGGTACGACCGCGCCACTCGTCGTTCGATCCGGCGGCGAGGGCGTTCTCCATCCGCTTGAAATAGGGAAGACAGTGGGCGTAGTCCCAACTCGACATCCCTTCGTCGGCGGCCCACCGCTGGTAGTCGAGGGGGTTGCCTCGTTGGAAGATCATCCCGTTGATCGATGACGACCCACCGAGGAGCTTGCCTCTCGCGTGATAGACGCGACGGTCGTTCAGGTGGGGCTCGGGCTCTGACTCGTACATCCAGTCGTAGCGCTTGCTTCCGATCGGGAACGAAAGCGCAGCGGGCATGTGGATGAAGAAGTCCCAGCGGGGGTCGTTGCGGCCAGCCTCGAGCAAGAGCACAGAAGTCGAGCGATCTGCGGAGAGACGGCTGGCCAGCGCCGAGCCTGCCGACCCTCCGCCCACGATGATGTAGTCGTAGGTGGCCATCAGTTGGATGGGGGTTGAAGACGCTCACCCCAAGCCTGGGTGTAGCGGTCGAGGATCATGGCCATCAGGACGATGGCGACTCCGACTTCGAAGCCGAGACCGTATTTGCTCGTGGTCAGCGCGCGGATGGTCTCGAAGCCGAGCCCTCCACCTCCTACGAATCCGGCGATGATCACCATGGCCAGGACCATCATGATCACCTGGTTGACCGCGGCCATGATCGTGGACGCAGCCAGCGGGATGCGCACTCCGAACAGAGTCTGCGCCGGTGTGGCCCCAAAGGTTCGTGAAGCCTCGACAGACTCCTCGGGGACGTACTTGATGCCGAGGGCGGTGATGCGGATCCCGGGCACCATCGCGTAGAGGACCGAGGCGATGATGCCGGGGACCACGCCGACTGTGAAGAGGATCACGACGGGAATGATGTAGACCAGTGACGGGATGGTCTGCAGAGCGTCGAGCACCGGTCCGAGAGCGGTCTCCACCCGCGGTCGACGGCCCGCCCAGATCCCGATCGGGATAGCGATGACGGTGGCGATCGACGCTGCGGTGATCACCTGTACCAGGGTGTCGATCGAGAGGGCCCACATCCCCATTGACCCGATGACCAGCAGAGAGATCACCCCGAAAAGAGCGAGACGCCAGCCCTTGACCATCCACAACGCCCAGCCGGTGATGAAGACGAGGACCGGCCACGCCAGGTCGAGGATGAGGAAGTTGCGCACCGGGACGATGATGACGCCAACGATGAAGTCGTTCACTGTCCGGGTCAGCCACGAGAGGTTGTCCCGAGCCCACACCACGACACTGTCGATCGGGTCGAAGACCGTCGGGTTCCAGACGTCGGGGAAGTCGACCAACCCGGTGAGCCGCCCAACGATCGTCGCCACGACCAGCCCACCGAGACCGATGAGCTGCCATCGACGGGGAACTTGTTTCAAGGGGTCGGTCACCGCCAGGCTGCGCCAGACCCGGTCCAGCACCATGGCCACGGCGACGATGGCGAGTCCGGCGGCCATGCCCCTGCCGGTGCGGCGCTGCGACAGACTCTGCAAGACGTTCTCGCCGAGACCGCCCGCTCCGATGAGAGCGGCCAGCACCACGATCCCCAGGGCCATCATGATCGTTTGGGAGAGCCCGGTGAGAATGGTGGGCAACGCCATGGGCAGCTGCACTTTCAGCAGCGTCTGACGTTTCGTCGAGCCGAAGACACGGGAGGCCTCGACGGTTTGTGCCGGCACCTGGCGAATGCCCAAGGTGGTGAGCCGCACAACCGGTGCCAGGGCGTAGATGACGGTGGCCACTGCGGCGTTGACCGCGCCGATGCCGAAGAACCCGATGAGAGGGAGGAAGTAGACGAAGGCGGGAATCGTCTGCATGGCGTCGAGGATGGGCCGACTCACCGATTCGACCCGGGGTTTGAGCGCGCTCCACACTCCGAAGGGCAAGCCGATCACCACGGCGATGAGGACCGCGGTCGACATCAACGCGAGAGTCTTCATGGTCGGCGCCCAGAGCCCGACCAAGCCTGTGTAGAAGAGGGCGCCGGCCGCCACGAGTCCCTCTTTCCACATGCCGACCCGGGCCGGGATCAAAAAGACCGCGACCACGACCACGTACCAGGGAAACCAGAGAAGCAGAGACTCGAAGCCTTCGATGACTGTCGTGAGGAACTCGGTCAACGGAGTGAAGAACCCGGTCATGACCGGATGGGAGCGTCGGTTGTCGCGGAGCCAGGCGCCCATGGTGTCGATGGGATCGGAGAAGAAGGTGTCCAACCCGGCTGGGAAGCCGCCACCGCTGAAGGCGAGTTGGAGGAGGATCACACCTGCCACCAGGACGCCCCACGGAGCCCAGCGTTTTACGGCCGGAGTGGCATCCCACCGCCCGAGGGTGGGGGCGCCGGCCGTCATCAGTCGAGCACCCGCGCCACCGCCTCACGGTCGACCACACCGAGGGACACGCCGGAGGCATCGACGACCTCGAGCGGTCGGGGGTCGGTGAGCAGGCCCGGGAGCATCGATTCGACGGTGGCCGTCGACTCCACCGTCCCCCGCGGAGTTTGACCATCGGCGGGGTGCA
>Ga0307505_10002657_pt1 | contig 12160 bp, 11 predicted proteins | sample 23_S_MG_FD_202183 | JGI IMG/M metagenome (GOLD analysis project Ga0307505, IMG submission 202183) | Soil microbial communities from Populus trichocarpa stands in riparian zone in the Pacific Northwest, United States - 23_S | ecosystem: Environmental > Terrestrial > Soil > Riparian zone > Trees...
GGAGAGCAGGTCCAGGCTGGCGACCGCGCGGGCCAGCACCGCCGGCTGCCGCAGCGGCAGGCTGAGCACGTTGCCGGACAGGTGCACCCGCTCGGTGCGAGCCGCCACCCAGGTCAGCAGCGTCCAGGTGTCCAGGAACGCCGGCTGGTACGGGTGGTCCTGGAAGGTGACCAGGTCGAAGCCCGCCCGTTCGGCGGCGACGGCGCGCTCGACGACGGCGCCCGCGTCCCGGGCGGTGGGGGTGAGGAACACCCCGAACTGCAGGTCGTGGCCGTAGTCGGGCATGTCGCTCCTTGTCCCCGGGTGGTCGACTGCTCCAACGCCGGGACCGCCCGCAGCCTTCCGCGGGCGGGACGTCGGTCCGTTGCCGGGCCCCGGTCGTCACGCGGACGCTGGGGTGGTGGGCCGCGGCCGAGGTGAGCGCGCCAGCCCGCTGGACCTGAGCAACCTGCGGGTCGAGGAGCACGGGCTGCCGATGCACATCGCCGCGCTGGCGGTGCTGGACGGCTGGCCGCTGCTGGACGCCGGCGGCCGGCTCCGGCTGGAGGAGCTGCGCCGGCACGTGGCGGACCGGGTCCGGGACGTCGAGCGGCTGCACCAGGTGCTGGTGTGGGCTCACGGCCGGCACCGGGCGCCGACGTGGGTCACGGCACCGGTCTTCGACGTCGCCGACCACGTGCTGTCCCGCCGGGTGCCGCCGCCCGGCGACGAGGCGGCGCTGCTCGCGCTGTGCAGCGACCTCAACGCGCCCCCGCTGGACCGCAGCCGGCCGCTGTGGGAGCTGTGGCTGCTGCCCGGGCTGGCCGGCGGCCGGGTGGCGCTGCTGCTGCGGCTGCACCACGTGGTCGCCGACGGCGCCGCGGCCCTGGAGCTGTTCGCCGCCCTCTTCGACCCGTCGCCGGAGGCCTCGCCCGGCCCGTCGGCGGCTCCGTCGCGGGGGCCGCTGGTGGCGGTCGGGCGGCGGCTGCGTCGCACGTGGCAGCTGCTCCGCCTCGGGCGCGCCCCGGCGCTGTCCTGGAACCGGCCGGTGGGCACCCGGCGCCGGCACCTGCTGCTGCGCGCCGATTTCGCCGCGGTCCGGGCCGCCGGACGCGCGCACCGCGGGACGGTGAACGACGTCGTGCTGGCCGCCGTCGGCGGCGGGGCGCACAGGCTGCTTGAGCGCCGCGGCGAGCTGGCTCCCGGGCTGGACCTGCACGTCTCGGTGCCGGCGTCGCTCCGCCGGCCGGGGCAGCGCGGCGGCAACCGGGTCGGCGTCCGGCCCGTCGCCGTCCCGGTCAGCGACCCGGACGTCGAGGACCGGCTGCGGTCGGTGGCCGCGTGGACCGCCCGGCAGCGCGACTGGCCGCCGCTGCAGCCGGCGGGCCGGCTGCTGCAGCGCTGGGCCGTGCACGTGATGTCGCGTCAGCGGCTGATCAACATGGTGGTGAGCAACCTGCCCGGGCCGCGGCAGCCGCTGGAGTTCGCCGGTGCCCGCGTGCTGGAGCTGTTCCAGCTCAGCGCCCTGCAGGGCAACTGCGCGATCGGCGTCGGCGTGCTGTCCTACGCCGGCCAGCTCACTGTCGACGTCGTCGGCGACCCGGACGTCGTCCCGGACCTGGAGGTCTTCGCCGGCGGGGTCGCCGAGGCGCTCGAACGGCTGGGGGCTGGGCTCGACGTGGACGACGTCCAGGCGAGGACGCACCGAGGCCCCGGCGGCTCTCGCCTGCCGGGGCCCCGGTAGATCTCGCGCCGGTCAGCGACCGGAGGCCGGCTCCAGCACCTCGCCGTGCCGGACGTCGCCGTGCCCGTCGTCCACCATCGAGGCCTCGTCGAACGGGTCGGCCCCGGCGAACACCCGGGTCGCCTTGACGTGGTCGAACTCCTTGGTCCAGGTGCCGATCAGCACCGTTGCGACGGCGTTGCCGGCGAAGTTCGTCAGCGCCCGCGCCTCGCTCATGAACCGGTCGATGCCGACGATCAGCCCGACGCCGTCCACCAGGTCGGGGCGGTGCGACTGCAGCCCGCCGGCGAGCGTGGCCAGCCCGGCGCCGGTGACCCCGGCGGCGCCCTTCGAGGCGATGATCATGAAGACCAGCAGGGAGATCTGCTCGCCGACGCTCAGCGGGTCGCCCATCGCGGAGGCGATGAACAGCGACGCCATCGTCAGGTAGATCGCGGTGCCGTCCAGGTTGAAGGAGTACCCGGTCGGTACGGTGATGCCGACGACCGGCTTGGAGACCCCGAGGTGCTCCATCTTGGCGATCAGCCGCGGCAGCGCGCTCTCGGAGGACGACGTCGAGACGATCAGCAGGAACTCGCGGCCCAGGTACTTCAGCAGGGAGAAGATGTTCATCCCGCTGACCACCCGCAGCAGGGTGCCGAGAACGACGACGACGAACAGCAGGCAGGTCGCGTAGAAGCCGGCCATGATCACGCCGAGCGCCTTCAGGGCGTCCACGCCGGTGGCGCCGACGACCGCGGCGATCGCCCCGAACGCGCCGACCGGCGCCGCCCACATGATCATCGCGAGCACCCGGAACACCAGCCGCTGCAGGTGCCCGACGCCGGTCAGGATCGGCTGCCCGGAGGCGCCCATCGCCTGCACGGCGAAGCCGACCAGCAGCGCGACGAGCAGCGTCTGCAGCACCTGGCCGCCGGTCAGCGCCGAGACCATCGTGGTCGGGATGACCCCGAGCAGGAAGTCGACGGTGCTGCCGCCGTGCTCGGCGGCCGCGGCCTGCTCCTGCCCGGCGCCGGCGAGGTCGCTGGTCAGCCGCAGCCCCTCACCCGGGTGCAGCACGTTGCCTACGACCAGGCCGATCGCCAGCGCGACGGTCGACATCGTCAGGAAGTAGCCCAGCGCCAGGCCGCCGACCTTGCCGACCTTGGCGGCCTGCCGGATCGAGCCGACGCCGAGCACGATGGTGCAGAAGATCACCGGGCTGATCATCATCTTGATCAGGGCGATGAACGCCGTGCCCAGCGGCTTGAGCGCCACCCCGACCGCGGGGGCGACCAGCCCGACGGTGATGCCGGCGATCACCGCGGCGATCACCGCGATGTAGAGCCAGTGGGTGCGGTCCTTGCGCCGGGCCGGGGCTGCCGACGGCGGCATGTCGCTCTGCTGGGTCACTGCTGCCTCCTGGATACGGCGCCGGCCACGCCGCCGACGACCCGCCGACTCTGCGCGGTCGGAGTGACCCAGGTCACCGTTGTGTTCATTGCGTTCGCGAGGTCGGCGAGGTTCGCCCGACCCGTTCTGGGTCCGCGGCGGCCTCCGGGAGCACACTGGTGCCGTGACCGACCCGCGGCGCTGGAGCCTGGCGCGCCAGCTGCTCGCCCTGCAGGCCGGCGTCGTCGTGCTGGCGGTCGCGCTCGCCGCCGGGCTGGCCTACGCCGACGCCCGCCGGGACTCCGAGCGCTCGGCCGCCCAGCAGGTGACGGCGATCGCGCTGAGCATCGCGGACTCCCCGCTGGTGGCCGAGGCGCTGGACTCCGGTGACCCGTCGGCGGCGCTGCAGCCCTACGCCCAGCGGGTGGAGCAGGACACCGGGGTCGACTTCGTGGTGGTGATGCGCCCGGACCGCACCCGGCTCACCCACCCGGTGCCCGAGCGCATCGGGCAGAAGTTCGTCGGCACCATCGGGCCCGCGCTGGACGGCCGCACCTTCACCGAGACCTACACCGGCACCCTCGGCCCCTCGGTCCGGGTGGTCACCCCGGTGCTGGACGGCGGACCCGGCGGCCGGGTGGTCGCCCTGGTCTCGGTCGGGATCACCCTGGACCGGGTCGGGAACCAGGTCTCCGAGCAGCTGCCGGTGCTGGCGCTGGCCGCGCTCGTCGTCCTCGGGCTCGCGGTGCTGGGCACCGCGCTGGTCACCCGGCGCCTGGCCCGGGTCACCCAGGGGCTGGGGCCCGAGGAGCTGTCCCGGATGTACACCTACTACGACGCGGTGCTGCACTCGGTGCGCGAGGGGCTGCTGCTGCTCGATGAGCAGGGCCGGGTGCGGCTGGTCAACGACGAGGCGGCCCGGCTGTTGGACCTGCCGGACGGCGTGAGCGGCGCGGACGTGGCCGCCGCGGGCCTGCCGCCCGGGCTGGCAGCGGCGCTGGCCTCCGGCCGGGAGCTGACCGACGAGATCCACCTGGCCAGCGACCGGGTGCTGGTGGTCAGCAGCGTCCCGGCCAGCGCCGACGGCCGGCTGCTCGGCCGGGTGGTGACGCTGCGGGACCACACCGACCTGGTCACCCTCGGCGGCGAGCTGGACACCACCAGGGACCTGGCCGAGTCGCTGCGCTCGCAGGCCCACGAGACCGCCAACCGGCTGCACACCGTGGTGAGCCTGATCGAGCTCGGCCGCACCGAGGAGGCCGCGCGGTTCGCCGTCGAGGAGCTGGAGGCCGCGCAGGCGCTCACCGACCGGGTGGTCTCGGCGGTCGAGGAGCCGGTGGTGGCCGCCGTCCTGCTCGGCAAGGCCGCGGTGGCCGCCGAGCGAGGGGTGGACCTGGTGCTCGACCCCGCCACGGCGCTGGACGCCGAGACGCTGGCCGGCAGCGGTGTCACCGCCCGCGACCTGGTCACCGTGCTCGGGAACCTGGTGGACAACGCGGTGGACGCCGCCGCCGGGGTCACGGGCGAGCCGGCCGGGACGCCGGTGCGCCGGGTGGACGTGCTGGTCGCCGTCGAGCCCGGGGACGGCGCGAACGGCACGGACGGCGAGACGCTCGTCGTCCGGGTCGCCGACACCGGGCCGGGCCTGGACGCCGAGGCCACCGCGCAGGCGTTCCGTCGCGGCTGGTCCACCAAGGACGACGGCGGCCGGCTGCACGGGCGAGGCCTCGGGCTGGCCCTGGTCGGGCAGACCGTGCACCGGCTCGGTGGCACCGTGGACGTCGGCCGGGACGTCGGCGCCGTGTTCACCGTGCGAGTGCCGGTCGGGGCCCGCGCGGCGGCGCCGCGGTGAGCGCGCCGATCCGGGTCCTCGTGGTCGAGGACGAGCCGGTGGCCGCCGCGGCGCACGCGGAGTACGTCGGCCGGGTGGCCGGCTTCGAGGTGGCCGCGGTGGTGCACACCGGGGCGGACGCCGTCCGCCGGCTCGGCGCGGGCGCGGTCGACCTGGTGCTGCTGGACATGCACCTGCCGGACCGGCACGGCCTGGACGTGGTGCGGGCGATGCGCGCCGCGGGGCACCCGGCCGACGTCATCGCCGTCACCTCCGCCCGTGACCTCGGCGTCGTCCGGCAGGCGGTGTCGCAGGGGATCGTGCAGTACCTGCTGAAGCCGTTCACCTTCGCCGCGCTGCGCGACCGGCTGGAGCGGTACGCCGAGTTCCGCGCCCAGGTCGGGGCGGACGGTGAGGCCAGCGGCCAGGAGGAGGTCGACCAGGCGCTCGCCGCGCTGCGCGGCACCACCGGCAACCCGCTGCCGAAGGGGATGACCCAGCAGACCCTGGACGCCGTCGCCTCCTCGGTGCGCGCGGAGCCGGAGGGCCTGTCCGCCACCGAGGCCGGTGAGCAGGTCGGCGCCTCCCGGGTCACCGCCCGGCGCTACCTGGAGTACCTGGCCGACACCGGGGTCGTGCTGCGCACCCAGCGGTACGGCGGGCCGGGGCGTCCGGAGATCTCCTACCGCTGGCGGCGCGGCGGCTGATCCGCGCGAGCGCGGGTCAGAGCGGTGCCAGGAAGGCCCGCACCCGCACACTTCCCGCCCCCACCCCCCGGGTGATCATGCGATCGCGGTACGCCTTACTCGCCGGGGCTACCGGATCGGCACGGCAAGACGGGCTTTCGCGGTGGTTTGAGCGAGTAAGGGGGGCTTTGAGGGACGCGTCAGTCCAGGTAGCGCTCCACCAGCAGCGCGGCGAGGCCGGTGTAGCCGCCCGGGGTGAGCGCGACCAGCCGGTCCCGCTCGGCGTCCGGCAGCCCGAGGCCCTCGACGAACTCGCGCATCGCGGCGCCGTCCACGCGGCGGCCGCGGGTCAGCTCCTTGAGCCGCTCGTACGGCTCGTCCATCCCGGGGGCGCCGGCGATCCCGGCGGCGCGCATGACGGACTGCACCGCCTCGCCGAGCACCTCCCAGTTGCCGTCCAGGTCGCGCTCCATCGCGGCCGGGTCGGCGTCCAGCCCGGCCAGCCCGCGGCGCACGTTGTCGATCGCGAGCAGCGCGTGCCCGAACGCCGAGCCGATGTTGCGCTGCATCGAGGAGTCGGTGAGGTCGCGCTGCAGCCGGGAGGTCACCAGCGTCGAGCCGAGGGTCTCCAGCAGCGCGCAGGAGACCTCGAGGTTGGCCTCGGCGTTCTCGAACCGGATCGGGTTCACCTTGTGCGGCATCGTCGAGGAACCGACGGTGCCCATCCCGCGGGTCTGCACGAAGTAGCCCAGGGAGATGTAGGTCCAGACGTCGGTGCACAGGTTGTGCAGCACCCGGTTGAACCGGGCCACGTCGGCGTACAGCTCGGCCTGCCAGTCGTGGGACTCGATCTGGGTGGTCAGCGGGTTCCAGGTCAGCCCCAGGTGCTCCACGAACGTGCGGGACACCTCCGGCCAGTCCGCGCCCGGGACGGCGGCCACGTGCGCCGACCAGGTGCCGGTCGCGCCGTTGATCTTGCCGAGGTACTCCGCGGACTCCACCCGGCGCAGCTGGCGGCGCAGCCGGTGCGCCAGGACGGCGACCTCCTTGCCCAGGGTGGTGGGCGTCGCCGGCTGGCCGTGGGTGCGCGACAGCATCGGCACCTCGGCCAGCTCCCGGGCCATCGCGGCCAGCTGGTCGACCAGCTGGGTCGCCGCCGGCAGCCACACCTGCCGGACCGCGCCGCGGACCATCAGCGCGTAGGACAGGTTGTTCACGTCCTCGCTGGTGCAGCAGAAGTGCACGAGCTCGGTGACGTCGTCCAGCGAGCTGCCGGCCATCCGGCGCTTCAGCAGGTACTCGACCGCCTTCACGTCGTGCACGGTGACCCGCTCGATCTCGGCCAGCTCGGCGACGTCGTCCGGGCCGAAGCCGGCGACGACGTCCCGCAGCAGCTGCCGCTCCTCGCCGGTCAGCGACCGGGCGCCCGGGACCACGCCGTGGTCGGTCAGGTGCACGAGCCACTCGACCTCGACCCGCAGCCGCTCCCGGTTCAGCGCCGCCTCGGACAGGTGCTCCACCAGCGGGGCGACGGCGACCCGGTAGCGCCCGTCCAGCGCCCCGAGCGGGATGCCGGCGTCGGCGAGCGGGGTCGCCGAGCCCGGGGTCTCCCGGTCGGTCGAGGCGGACGGCTGGGACGACGGCTGGGTCTGCACGACCCTCATCGTCCCAGACGTCTCACTGGCCCTCGGCGGCCTGCTCCATCTGCCCCATGATCGCGAACCGCTCGCCGAACGGGCCGGTCAGCACCGCCATCCGTCCGTACTCGGTGTCCAGCGGGCCGTCGACGAGCGCGCCCCCGAGCTGCTGGACGGCGGCCACCGTGGCGTCCGCGTCGGGGACCATGAAGTACGTCAGCCAGCTCGCGGGCGCCTCCGCCGGCGCGTCGGCCGGCAGCCCACCGACGCCTCCCACCGGGCGGCCGTCGACGTCCATCGTGGCGTACTGGAAGTCGCCGCTGCTGAGGTCGCCGAACGAGCAGCCGAAGGTCGCCGCGTAGAAGGCCTGGGCGGCGTCCACGTCCCGCGTGAGCGCCTCGTTCCAGGCCACCGAACCGGGCTCGTTCGCCAGCCGGAACCCGGTGTGGGTGCCCGCCTGCCACAGCGCGAACACCGCCCCGGTCGGGTCGGCCAGCATCGCCATCCGGCCGAACTCGCCGAGGTCGAACGGCTCCGCCAGCACCGCGCCGCCGGCCTGCCGGGCGCGCTCCACCACCGGCTCGAGCGCGTCCGCGGCCAGGTACGTCAGCCACGCCGCAGGCGGCGTCCCCTCCCCGGGCTGCGGCTCGCCGATGGCGCCGACCGGCCGCCCGTCCACCAGCGCCTGCGTGTAGAAGCCCATCTCCGGGGAGCCGACCTGGAAGTCCCAGCCGAGCACCGGTCCGTAGAAGTCCATCGCCCGCTTCCGGTCCGGCACCGTGATGTCCACCCAGGCCGGCGTGCCCTCGGGCCAGGGGGTGTCTCGAGTCGTCATGGTCCCTCCGTCGGTCGTGCCAGCGTGACCTGCGTCACCCTGCCAGCCGGCACCGACAACGGCAGCCGAGTCAGGGCAGCCGGGACCGCCGCAGCGCCGCCGCCCCGGCCCGCGCCGGATCCAGCGGCACCGGGCTGACCAGCACCGCCGGGCCCCTCGCGAGCACCCCCGAGGTCAGCACCCCGCAGCGGATCCCACCGCGGCCGCGCAGCGCGGCGTGCGCCCCCGGCGCCAGCACCCGGTCCATCCACGCGCACGGCGCCGCCGGCCGGCCGCCGTGCAGCCGTACCGTCCCGGTCGACGTCTCCAGCGTGAAGTCCTGCCCGACCAGCGGGCCCAGCTCCGCACCCCGCAGCACGACGCCGCGGCGCGGCGCCAGCGGGTCGAACGGCCCGGCGCCCAGCTCGGCGGACACCGCCTCCAGCGCCTCCGCCGACAGCAGCGTCACCGCGGCGTCCATGTGCGCCGCCTTGCCGAAGAACCGGTCGCCGACCACGCCCTTCCCGGCGACCAGCTCGACCCGCTCGGCGTCCGTGGTCGGGACGTCGGCGGCGCCGTCCCGCGGCCGGCCGAAGTAGGCGTGCTCGGGCGAGACGAGCAGGTGCAGCAGCTCGACGTCGTAGCGGAAGGTCCCCCGGTGTGCTCCCCGGTCACCGGTAGAGCCGGTCGGCGTACGACGGCCCGTAGTAGACGTCCAGGTCGTCCACCGGGACGTCCGGGCGGTCCAGCCTGCTCGCCACCAGGGCACGGCGCGGGACGACGGCCTCGGGGTCCCAGCTCTCGGGCTCCCACAGCTGCGAGCGCAGGAACGCCTTGGCGCAGTGGTGGAAGACCTCCTCGACCTCGACCACCACGGCCAGCAGCGGCCGGTGCCCCTTGACGGTCAGCGCGTCGAAGAACGGCGCGTCGCTGACCAGCGACGCCCGGCCGTTGATCCGCAGCGTGTCCCCGCGGCCCGGGATCATGAACAGCAGCCCGACCTGCGGGTTGGCCAGGATGTTCCGGTAGCCGTCCGCGCGCCGGTTGCCTGGCCGCTCGGCGATCGCCACGGTCCGGTCGTCGACGACGTGCACCAGGTCCCCGGCCGGGTCGCCCTTGGGAGAGGCGTCGCAGCTGCCGTCCGCGGCGGAGGTGGCCATCACGCAGAACGGCGAGGACTCCAGCCACGCCCGGTCCAGCTCGTGCAGCCGGTCCCGGGCCTTGTCCCGCACCTTCGGGGAAGGCTCTCCGAGCAGCGCGGTGAGCTCGTCGGTGCTGGTGATGCGCGACCACTCCATGGGCGCAGACGGTAGACGGTCCGCACGGGTCGGTGGCGGGCCGCCGGTGCTCAGTCCCGGACCAGGGTCACGTGCGCCGCGGACGCCGAGGACCGCAGCTCCGCCGCCCGGTAGCGCGGCAGGTCCCCCAGGTCGCCGAGCAGCCGCTCGCCGTCCCCGAGCAGCACCGGGACGACGGAGAGCTGCAGCTCGTCGATTAGCCCCTCGCGCAGGCACTGCCGGATCGTGCCGACGCCGCCGCCGAGCCGGACGTCCAGCTCGCCGGCCGCGCACCGGGCCCGCTCCAGCGCCTCGTGCACACCGCCGGTGACGAAGTGGAACGTGGTGCCGCCGGCCATCTCCAGCGGCGGGCGGGCGTGGTGGGTCAGCACGAACACCGGGTGGTGGAACGGCGGGTCCTCGCCCCACCAGCCGCGCCACTCCGGCTCCCGCGCCGGGTCCGGCCACGCGCCGCGGACCGGGCCGAACATGTTGCGGCCCATCACCGTGGCGCCGATGCCCTCCTGCGCCCGGCGGATCACCTCGTCGTCCAGTGCCGCGCCGGCGTCCGGCCCGGCGTCGTCCACCGCCAGCCCCTGCGAGCGCCGCCAGGACGGCGACTGCACCACCCACGTGTGCAGCTGCTCCCCGCCGGCCCCGAGCGGGTTCTCCAGGCTCTGCCCCGGCCCCGCGCCGTACCCGTCCAGCGACACGCAGAAGGCGGCCACCCTCACCCTCGACATCCCGCGCCCTCCTCCCTGCCGGCACGCCCGTGCCCGCTGCCAGGACCGACCGGCCACCGGCCCGGTTCTCATCGGTACGCGCCGCGACACGCGAACCGGAGGCGGCGAAACCTGTTCGCGAGCGCGCCGCGTCGCTACGTTCGGTGCGTGCGAGTCGCCGTGCCTGCCGAGACGCTGCCGGGGGAGCACCGCGTCGCCGTCGTCCCCGAGACCGTGGCGCAGCTGGTCGCCGCCGGGCTCGAGGTCGTCGTGCAGCACGGCGCCGGCCGCTACGCCTCCTACCCGGACAGCGCCTACCTGGACGCCGGCGCCGAGGTCGTCGAGACCGTGGACGCCGGCGCCGTCGACGTGCTTCTGCACGTGCGGCCGCTGCCGGCCGCGGTGCCGCCGCGGCTGAAACGGGGCGCGATCACCCTCGGGCTGGCCTCCCCGGCCACCGAGCTGCACACCGTCGCGGCGCTGCGCGACGCCGGCGTCACGTCCTTCGCGATGGAGCTGGTGCCGCGGATCTCCCGCGCCCAGTCGATGGACGCCCTGACCTCCCAGGCGCTGGTCGGCGGCTACCGCTGCGTGCTGGAGGCGGCCACCCGGCTGCCGCGGTTCTTCCCGCTGTTCATGACCGCCGCCGGCACCGTGCCGCCCGCCCGGGTGCTGGTGCTCGGCGCCGGCGTCGCGGGGCTGCAGGCCATCGCCACCGCCAAACGGCTCGGCGCCGTCGTGCACGCCTACGACGTCCGGCCCTCCTCGGCCGACGAGGTCCGCTCGATGGGCGCCACCTTCGTCGAGCTCGACCTCGAGCAGCTCGAGGGCACCGGCGGCTACGCCCGGGAGATGACCGAGGACCGCGCCGTCCGCCAGCGCGAGCTGCTGGCCCCGCACGTGGCCGAGGCGGACGTCGTCATCACCACCGCCGCCGTCCCCGGCCGGGCCGCGCCGCTGCTGGTCACCGCCGAGATGGTCGCCGCGATGCGCCCCGGCTCGGTGGTGGTCGACCTGGCCGCCGAGTCCGGCGGCAACGTCGAGGGCTCCCTGCCCGGCCAGGACGTCGCGGTGGCCGCCGGGGAGGGGCAGGTGCAGCTGGTCGGCATGCGGGACGCCGCCTCCACCATGCCGGTGGACGCCTCCCGGCTGTACGCCCGCAACGTCGCGAACCTGCTGCTGCTGATGACGTCCGAGGGCCGGGTCGAGCCCGACCTGGACGACGAGGTCGTCGCGGGCTCCTGCCTGACCCACGACGGGCGGGTGCTGCACGAACCGACCCGCCTGCAGCTGCTGCTGGAAGGGGACGACTGATGGACGCCGTCGGCCTGCTGACCGTGTTCGTGCTGTCGGTGTTCATCGGCTTCGAGGTGGTCTCCAAGGTCTCCACCACCCTGCACACCCCGCTGATGTCCGGCGCGAACGCCATCCACGGCATCGTGCTGGTCGGCGCGGTGATCGTCGCCGGGCACGCGGACGACGCCCTGACCCTGGTCGTCGCGCTGATCGCGGTGCTGATGGCCACGGTGAACCTGGTCGGCGGCTTCGTCGTCACCGACCGGATGCTGGAGATGTTCAAGGGCAGGCCCGGCGAGCGGCGGGAGGCGTCCCGGTGAGCCTGCTGCCGGCGACCTGGACGGCGCTGCTCTACCTGGTCGCCGCGGTCTGCTTCATCCTGGCGCTCAAGGGACTCAGCTCCCCGCGGACCGCCCGGCGCGGCAACCTGATCGGCGCCGCCGGTGCCGGGCTCGCGCTGCTGACGGTGTTCTTCTCCACCGACCTGGACAACCTGGTGCCGATCCTGCTGGCGATCGCCGTCGGCACCGCCGTCGCCGTCCCGGCCGCCCGCCGGGTGCGGATGACGGCGATGCCGCAGCTGGTGGCGCTGTTCAACGGCGTCGGCGGCGGCGCGGCGGCGCTGGTCGCGCTGCTGGAGCTGTCGGCCACCACCGGCTGGGGCGCGGACGCCGCCGTCGCCTTCACGGTGCCGGTCGGGGCGCTGGCGTTCTCCGGCTCGGTGGTCACCTTCCTCAAGCTGCAGGAGGTGATGACGACCCGGCCGGTGGTGCTGCCCGCCGCGGCGCCGATGATGCTCGGCT
>Ga0307505_10002658_pt1 | contig 12155 bp, 12 predicted proteins | sample 23_S_MG_FD_202183 | JGI IMG/M metagenome (GOLD analysis project Ga0307505, IMG submission 202183) | Soil microbial communities from Populus trichocarpa stands in riparian zone in the Pacific Northwest, United States - 23_S | ecosystem: Environmental > Terrestrial > Soil > Riparian zone > Trees...
CTCCCCTCCGCAGAGGGGAGAAGGTGCCGAAGGCGGATGAGGGGTCGCTCTCGTGGCAGGTACGCAGCCTTCTGTTTCTTTCTCTCAGGCGCGCCGCTGCGCGGCGTGGGCCGGCTCGGGATGACAGCCAGTTGATTTGGAAATCTGCGTAATGCGCGAAGAAAACTGGAGCAATAGCGATGGTCACAGAGCAGTCCATGGCATCGAGGTCGCAGGAAATAGCGACATGACTCGCACCAGGACCGTCGACAATCGCAATCGCCCCGCGCAGCCCGAACCGAGTGAGGATCCGGCCGTGGAGAAGCCGCCCGCACAACGCGAGCAGGCCATCACGGCCGGACCGAAGCCGTCACGTCAGGGTCGTACCGTCCGCTGACGCTTCTGTGGTTCCGGGGAAAACGTCGTGGAGAAGAGGCGCACCACGTTCGATCCCACGGCGTCGTGTTGAGAGTGCACGAGCACGATCTCGTTGCCGGTGCTGGTTGCGGCAGGACTGAAGGCGTCGGCATCGACGACATCGAAGCGCTCCACCTCACCGTTCGCGCTGATCCGTGCGCCGCGAACGCGTGCATCGAGAGCGTTGCGCTGCTGCTCGGTCCAGAGCGCCACGAACGACTTGCCGGCGCCAGCCACGGTCGGTGACTCCAGGCGAGCTCCATCAGGTTTGAGGTCCAGGCGAAGCGGCTCCAACTGCGTGGCGTATCCCGCACGATTCAGCGGAAGAGCCACCACCGACTTCAGAGCCGGAAGGATCTCGGACGAGAACGAGGCCACGAGCATCAGGCCATCGCCGTTCTTGGCGAGGTCGACGCCCGTCGGATGACCCGGCTGCGCGACGTAGGTGTGACTCTCCGACGTGTCGACGAGGGCTCCCAAGGCAGTGACCCGCGCGCCGCGGATACGGCTGATTCCCGCGGGCGGCGCCGCCGAGTAAAACTCGTGCTCACTCCAGGCCACGAGGTACTCGGAGCCCGTCCACAGGGCCTCGGGATGGCCGAGCTCGTGAGTGGCTTTTCCGGGATTGCGCGAGACCACCAGCGGATCGGGGTCGAGCAACGTTCCGTCTGCGGACAGCCTCCGCACCAGGATCTCCTTGGTGGGCGAGTCCCAGGCGACGAGGAATGACGCGCCGTCTGTCGCGATCGATGTCTCGCCGAAGTACACGAAGCCATCCTCATGGGCGATCGAGATCGGTCCGCCGATCAACGTTCCATCCGCGGCGACACGCTGCGCCACGATGCTCGTCGAGAACTGGGCCATCTCGCGCCAACTGACGAGGAACGTCTCGCCCAATGCGGCGACCGACACGCCTTCCTTCTGCACGAAGAAGTCCTTGCCCTTGATCTCGCGTGTGAGAGCCGGCCGCGATCCGTGGGGGGAGAACAGCGTGGCCGTGATCGAGTCGGGCCCACTGCCTTCGATCGAGACCGCCAGCGCCACGTTGTTGGCTCCGTAGGCGACTGCGGGTTGCATCTGCGGCCGCGCCGACAGCGCCACGACGCTGCGTTCCGGAAGTGTTTCGAGGTTGCGGAACGAATCGATCTTGCGGAGAAAGATGTCCGTTGTGTACTCCTCCGACTCGATGGTCAGCAGAACCGGCTGACCGCCACCGGACACGGAGGCCAGCGCCTGAATGCGAGGATCGAGCGAGATCTCGGCATTGCGGAGGATCGAGCCGTCCTGCCGAACGCGCACCGCGGACAACGACCCCTCACCCCAGGAGAGCAGGAACAACTCACCGTCCCAGGCGAGCGACGGGAGCGGTGCGCCGATGTTGGAAGGGACGCCTCCCACGCGCCGCGGCCCGTGGAGAACGCCGGCCTGGTTCGCGTTGGCGTCGAGAATCAGATAGTCGTAGGAATGCGTTTCGATCCCCGCGCCGAGCCAGGACACCAGGACGCGGTTGCCTCCCGTCAGTGCGACCGCCGCGGACTGATCCGTGTCCGCCGTGGCAATCACGCGACTGGCCGCCGGCCGGTTGGCCACGATGGTCGTGGCCACGATCTCGCGTCCCCGAACCGACACCACGAGATAGCGACCTTCGATGGCCGCGACGGCCCAGGCTTCTCCCGCGATGTCGTAAGTCTGAATCACGTCCCCGTTCGCGTTGAGGATCAGAGCCTTGTTCGTGTCGGGCCAGCGATGAGCGACCACGCAATAGGTGAGGCCGTTCGAGGCCAGGCCGCGGGCGTCGAGAGAGCCCAGATTGATTGCCTTGCCTGCGGGACGTGCATCCCTACCCAAGGGAAGAGCAAAGGAGGAGACGTTGCCGTCTCTGTAGACCATCAGCGATCCGTTCTCGTTCGAGGCGATCCGCGGTCCGACTCCTCGGGCGACGAGCTCGATCCCCACAGGATCCAGCACGGCACCTTCCGCGCTGAGCCGGCTGCCGTAGATCGAAGGGAGGAATCCATATCGCCAGTTCGCAGTCCTGCGCTGGTCGGTCCAGACCGCGACGAAGTTCTGGCCGTCCCACGCAAGGCCCGGCTCTTCCTGACGATACGCCGCGGGTGACAGAGGCGGGACCGTGATCAGCCGGGGGACCGGCGGCTGCAGCGCCAAGAGGAACGAAGAAACGAACGTGACGAGCAGCAAGACGAGCAGGCGCGCTTTGGCCATGACTTAACCTCTCCGCAATAACTTTATGGCATTACAGCATGACTAGCGTCCTCCCGACGGTGAACTTTTGGGGACGGAGGGGTGTCCACCAACGGCGCACTACGACGAAAGTGGAGCGCCGGCGTCCCGCCGGCTGGCCGGGGGGCGTCCTCGCCCCGGGCGGGGGAGCGCGCCTTGCGCGAAGGACGCTCGTGTCGCGCGATGCTGGGTTTCGGCTCGAATTGCCCCCGCCCGCGGCGGGACGCCGCAGGGCCAGCCGGCGGGGACGCCGGCGCTCCTCGCGTTCGCCGACGGATGAACGTCAGGACGTCTTGACGACCTTGCGCCGGCGGGCGTGCAGGCGGTCGATGAGCTTCGTGGCGCTGCGCACCTGCTCGAGGATCTTCTCCTCGAGGCCTGCGCCTTTGGTCTTGAAGCTCTTCGCTCGGCGGAAGACCTGCTTTGCGCGGTCCTTATCGCCGTTCTCGAGGAGCGCCATGCCGAGGTGCATGAGGTTAGTGGGGGTGGGGCCGATGTCGGCGGACTTGGAGAGAAAGTCGACGGCGCTCTTGAAGTCGCGCTTCTTGAAATAGACCCAGCCCAACGCGGCCAGAGGGAACTGTTTGAGCTCTTTCGGCGAGTAGCGGAGCGCGAGCTGCGCGCTCTCGAGAGCCTCGTCGAGGTTCTCCTCCATCTCCGCGAGGTTGTACGCCTTCTCGTAGTAGGCGATCGACTTCGCGTAGTTGGAGGTGTAGTCGCGGAGCATCTCCTCGAGAACGTGATTGGCCTCTTTGAAGTTGCCTTCCGCGCGGAGCGCTTCGACGAGCGTCGTGTACGCGGCGGCGGCCACGACTTCTGCGGGCCGGTGTTTGAGGATGCGCCGCGCCACGGCCACGGCCTCGGAGTTGAGATCGAGGTGGGAGCAGAGCAACGCGTATGGCAGGAGCACGTTCACGTTGTCGGGCTCTTCCTGGGCGGCGTGGCGGTAATGATCGAGAGCTTCCGCGTACTTGCCCTCGCTGGTCAGGGCTTCGGCGTCGGTCATGGCCTTCGCGGCCGGACCTTCCACCGGCACGTGACCGGAGATTCCTTCGTAGATCTTGACCGCCTGCTGGTACTCCATCTTGTTGGGATTGAGCTCGAGCGCTTCCTGGAAGCACTCGATGGCCTTGCGATTCCAGTTGCGGTCGAGATAGCAGAGCCCGAGGTGGTAGATGGCTTCTTCGTAGTCGGGATCGAGCTTCAGCGCGGCCTGGAAAGACTTGATGGCGCGCTCGAGCTGTCCCTTCTCATAGAAGATCGTCCCCAGGAGGAAGTAAGCCTGGGGGATGGCTTCCAGTTGGATGGCCTTTTCCAGGAACTTCTGCGCGCGAAGGAGCTTGCCTTTGCGGGCGTAGATCGCACCCAGGCTGAAGTACGGGAGGAACGACTCCTGAGAAATCTGGATGGCCCGGCGCAGCCAGCGCTCGGCGCCCTTGAGGTCCTGCTGTTCATGCAGCAGCACACCGTAGAACACGGCCGCGTCGAAGTGGTCGGGCTGCACTTCCAGCGTGCGCTCGAGGTACGACTTGGCGCGGTCGAGGTTGCCGTCGTTGAAGAACATCTCGCCCAGGAAGAACGAGAGCTCGTAGTTGTCGCGATCGAGGCGGAAGGCCTCTTCGAGATGCTTCATCCCCCGATCGGGATCGAAGCCGTCGAAGGCGGCCTCGGCGTCCGCGACCAGCAAGAGAAATCGCTCGCGCTTCTCGCCGCGGAACAGCGAGACCATGCGGTCCTTGCGCTCGGTGAAGCGCTGCTTCTTCTCCAGGGCCAGCATCTGCTCGCCCATCTTCGATTCCCAGAGCTCGACCACTTCGTCGCTGGTGATGAGGTTCTTCTTCTCCAGGATCTCTTTGACGGAGAGCAAGCCGGTCTGGTTGATGAAGATGGCCCGCTCGTGCTTCTGCACGGCGTCCACGAGCGAGCGGATGGTTTCGGCGGAACGCTTGACGATCTCCTCCAGCGCGGAGACGCGTTCGAGCAGGTGCTCGTCGAGGGAGAGGTCTTCGTCTTCCTCGTAGTCATCCAGGTCGTCATCCTCAAAGGAATTGACGCCAGAAAGGACGAGGAGCTTGTTCTGGCAACGAAAGCAGAACTCGCGCTCGTCGTCGTTATACGCACTACAGGTCTGACAGAGCATGGCGATTGGCGCGGATTAGAACAGCATTATTGAGAGATGTCATCCCGGGGGCGAGGGGCGTGCCCGGATGCTGAATGTTGCGAGTTGCGGGTTGCGGGTTGCGAGTTGCGGGTGGCGTGGGGAGTTGGGCGTCAGTCGTTGATGGAGGCAGACTCTCCGATCTCGTTAACGCAGAGCTCGCAGAGCGGAACGCCCAACCCGGCACTCCCGCAACTCGCAACCCGGTCACGAACGGTAATCGTAGAAGCCGCGGCCGCTCTTCCGTCCCAGCCATCCGGCATCGACCATCTTCACGAGCAGTGGGCAGGGGCGATACTTCGGATCGCCGAAGCCTTGTTCGAGGACGCGGAGGATGGCCAGGCAGACGTCGAGGCCGATGAAGTCGGCGAGGGTGAGCGGACCCATGGGGTGATTCATGCCCAGTTTCATCACGCCGTCGATAGCCTCGCGAGTGGCCACGCCTTCGTAAAGCGTGAAGATCGCCTCGTTGATCATGGGCATCAGCACACGGTTGGAGATGAAGCCGGGGTAGTCATTCACCTCAATGGGCGTCTTGCCCATCCGCCTGGAGAGGTCCTCGACCTTCTGCCACGTTTCGTCCGAAGTGGCGATGCCGCGAATCACCTCGACGAGCGTCATCACCGGCACGGGATTCATGAAGTGCATCCCGATCACTTTGTCCGGACGCTGCGTCGCCGCGGCGATCTTGGTGATGGAGATCGAAGAGGTGTTCGAAGCCAGGATGCACTCCGGCTTGGTGATGCGATCGAGCTGCGCGAAGAGCTGCGTCTTCGCCTCGACCTTCTCGATGATCGCCTCGATGACCAGATCCGCGTCGGCGATGGTCTCCACGTCGGCTGACGTTCGGATGCGTCCGAGCACGGCGTCGCGTTCCTCCGCGGTCATCTTGCCCTTGTCCACTCCGCGCTGCAGATTGGCGGTGATGGTCGCGACGGCGCGCGTGAGGATGGCGTCGCTGACGTCCACCAGCGTCACGTCCAGTCCACTGGCGGCCGCGGTGTGGGCGATCCCGTTGCCCATCGTTCCCCCGCCGATGACGACGATGTTCTTCATGTGCTCGCTCCTTGTCGTGAGGTGCCTGAATCTCTCCGCCACCCGCCTTCGCCAAAATCGCGCAGACTCTACCGCACCTGGCGTAAGATCATCGGTCCCTGGAGATCGTATGGCGCGGAAATGCTTCATGTGCGGGCGGGAAGTGGGGGAAGGAATCCTCTGCGACAAGTGTGACAAGCCGCGAAAGAAGAGCGGCGCGATCCAGATTCCCGAGTCCTCGCTCGCAGCGAATCCGGAGGCATCGCCCCAACCGCCCTCGGAAAACGCAGGCAATCGGCAGTCGTCCGCCAGTGGCCGTTCCGGAGCGGTCGAGGCTCTTCGCGTCGAGGCCGATCCGTTTCCCAAGGCACCGATCGTCCCCTTTCCGGTCGAGTCGGCATCGCCGGCCGTCACCAGCGTCGTGAATCTTCTCGTGGCCGCGGGAGGCGCGTCGTTCCTGCTCGGTCCTGACCGCAGCGTGAAGTTCGTCAGCGACGACGCGAAGCGATTGTTCGATGCGACGCAGACGGAGTTGTCGCAACTGCCGGCCATCGAGGCCAGGGCCGGCATCCGCGTCGGCAACCTCTCGCTGCCCACTTCCGCGGGTGTGCGCATCGGCACGCGCAACTTCATCTACACGCTCGTGCCGATGTCGGGCGGCGCGAGCGGCGCGGCCATCGTCTTCCGCCACACCGACCCCATGAACGAGGCTCATGCCTCGTTCGTCACGTACGTTCGCGAGACCGTCTTCGGGCCGCTGCGCGCCATCCGCGACTCGCTGCACGAAGCCGCCCGCGCACGCACGGACCACTTCCTGGCGGATTCCGTCGTGGCGCTGGAACAAGTGTTGTCTTCACTGGAGCTGGCTCCCGAGGTGGAGGAGGCGTCGTTTGGTGCGCGCCCGGTGCCGACCGTCACCGAGGTCGTGCGCCGTGTGGCTGACCGGTTCCGTGCGCACGCCGACCTCAAAGGGATCCGGCTGGATGTCGACGTTCAGGAGCTCGAGGAACGACTGAGCGATCACGAGCCCCTCGGGGACGCGCTGGCCATCCTCATGGACAACGCCCTCCACTACGTTCCGGCCAGCGGGCAGGTGGTCATCGGTGTGCGCTGGATGGAGCACAAGGGCAAGCCGCTCCTGCTGTTTTTCGTGATGGACAACGGGCCGGTCGTGCCGGAGGCGCTGCGCCAGCCGATCTTCGAGCCTTCCTTCGTCTGGAACCCCTCCAACTCCGAGCGGACCGGGCGCGGTCTCTTCAAGTGCCGCGAGTTCGCGGTCGCTCACAGCGGCTCGGTGTGGGTGGAGTCGAAGACCGGCAAGGCCTGCACGTTCTTCCTGCGCGTTCGTCCCGACGGTACCTGATGCGAGCCCTCGTGCTGGCGCTGTCTTTGATATGCGGTCCGATGCTGCTGGCATTGGATCTGTCGCAGGACATCACTCCAGAGAACGTCGCCGCGCTGATCAACGCGTATCGCGCCGAGAAAGGGCTGCTTCCTTTGCGCATCGACTCGCGACTGACCCGTGCGGCCAACCTGCGCATGGAGGACATGCTCGCCGGTGGCTGGTGGTGCCACAAGTCGCCTGAAGGACGCTCGCCTTTCGACTGGCTCCCCGTGGCCGGGTACAAGCACTCGATGGCCGCGGAGAATCTCGCGAACGGATTCGACACCGCGCAAGTCCTGGTGGAGACCTGGATGGAGTCCCCCGGGCACCGCGCCAACATCCTCGGCGCCGCCTACTCCGACTGCGGCATCGCCGTCATCGAAGGCTCCACCAAAGGCCCGGCCTCAGGCAAGTCGGTGATCGTGCTGTTCGGCAGAAGGCTCGCCGAAGCGGTGATGGCCTCGCAACCCTGAGCCGGTACGACCGGAATAAGGCCCCGAAAAACAAGGGTCCAGTGGGTTGGGTTGTCAGTTGCCGGTGATCGGTTGTCTGCACCCAGTCGCGCCACGGATGGATCACCACGAACTGAGAACCGACAACTGACAACCCAACCATGGTCACCGACCCCGGCAAGCTGTACTTGGGCCTCGGAGCTCCGTATGTGCCCAAGGCTATGCCAACCAGCGCCGCCGGTCGTACCGGCTAGCGCAGTCTCAGGCGTGTGTAGAATGCCCGGGTGAGCCTGCCCGTCGACTTCGAATCCAAAGATCCGGTAACGGAGTTTTACAAGCAGGGGGTTGACCGGACCCTGATTCGCGAGAATCTTCGCAAGACGCCAGAAGAGCGGCTTCGCTCGTTGGAAGCGCTCCAGCGTTTCGCGGCGGAGGTCCGGCGAGCGGGTGAAACCGTGCGGCGCGAACAGAAATGAACCAGTTCGAGGTCCTTCTCTCGGCCTTGCGAAGCGAGAAAGTCGCGTTCGTCATCATTGGCGGCGTTGCCGCGACACTCCATGGCTCAGCGCGACTCACGAATGATCTCGACGTCGTCTACGCGCGATCCGCGGAAAATATCGAGTGCCTGGCCAGGGCGCTTGCTCCTTTCGAGCCGTATCTTCGAGGTGCTCCTCCGGGTCTCCCCTTTCAGTTCGATTCGGCCACCATCAAACGCGGCCTGAATTTCACTCTGCGGACGATTGCCGGCGACATTGACGTGCTTGGAGAGCTCACCGGCGTGGGTTCATACACGGCAGTGAAGGCAGAGTCGCTGGAAGCGTCATTGTTCGGCGACAGCTACAGTTTCATCAACCTGGATGCCTTGCTACGCTCGAAACGAGCGGCCGGCCGAGCGAAGGATCTCGAAGTTGTCGCGGAGCTCGAAGCGATCCGAGAAGAGAGGGATCGGCAGGAGTAACCCGCTTCGAGAGGGGAAACGGGTGAGCGAGTGCAGCGCAACTGTTGGCTGATCCCTGTCCTGGGCGGAAGGGGCATCAGGCATGGGACTGGCGCCCCCGCCCACCCAGGTCCATCGCTCGACGCTCGGGATGACAGCGCATTCGTTTTGAGTATTCGGCCGAGTAGCCCGAGAGTCTGCGCGGCAGAAAGCACGTCGGCCTCGGAGCTGCCGCATGTGCCCAAGGCTATGCCAACCAGCGCCGCCGGTCGTACCGGCTCATCCCACGCGGATGGTCGGATCGACGTCTCGGGCCCAGCGCTGCATGCCACCGACGAGGTTCTTCACGCGCGTGTAGCCGGCGCTGCGGATCAGGTGATCCTGCACGTGGCCGCTGCGGCCTCCCGAGCGGCAGATCATGACCACCTCGCGATCCTTCGGGATCTCGTCGAGACGCTGCGGGACCTGATTCATGGGGATGTGCGTGGCACCCTCGATGTGGCCGATGTTCCATTCCACGGGCTCGCGCACGTCGATGAGGACGAGGTCCTCGCCGGCAGCGATGCGGCGCGACACTTCGGCGGGGGTGATGTCTCGTTCGTTCTCAGTCACGGGATTGCAGAACTCCTCGTAGTCGATCAGCCGGGTGATGCGAGCGTGTACGTCGCAACGCCTGCGCAGCTTCATGGTGTTGAAGGTCATGCGCAGCGCATCGAAGAGTAGCAGACGTCCGGCCAGGCTCTCCCCGATTCCGGAGAGGAGCTTCACGGCTTCCGTGGCCTGCAGGGTCCCGATCACGCCGGGCAGCACGCCCAGCACGCCCCCTTCGGCGCAGGAGGGCACGAGGCCGGGAGGCGGCGGCTCCGGGTACAGGCAGCGGTAGCAAGGCCCTTCCGGAGTGGAGAAGACGGACACTTGTCCGTCGAAGCGGAACACCGAGCCGTAGACGTTCGGCTTGCCCAGGAGCACGCAGGCGTCGTTGACGAGATACCGGGTGGCGAAGTTGTCCGTGCCATCGAGGATGACGTCGTAGTCCCGGAGGATTTCCAGCGCGTTCTCGGAGGAGAGACGTGCTTCGTGCGCCGTCACGGCGATCTCGGGATTGAGATCGAGCAGGCGCGCCCGAGCCGCCTCGAGCTTCGGCCGTCCCACGTCCGAGGTGCCGTACAGGATCTGCCGGTGCAGATTGGTGACGTCGACGCGATCGAAGTCGACCAACCCGATCCGACCCACCCCCGCCGCCGCCAGGTAGATCGACGCCGGAGATCCGAGCCCTCCCGCACCAATGACCAGGACGGACGCCGCGCGTAGCTTCGCCTGTCCGGCTTCGCCGAGCTCAGGGAGAGTGGTCTGTCTTGCGTAGCGGTTCATGGCGTTGCCGGTCCAGCGTTTTCAAGTCTTCGAGTCTTCGAGTCTTCGAGTCTTCAAGACTTCCGAGGATTCTGCTTGACGTGACGGGAGCCTAATGATTTTCATACTCGACGACTCGACGACTCGACGACTCGACGACTCGACGACTCGACGACTCGACGACTCGACGACTCGACGACCCGATAACCGACAACCGACAACCGACAACAAACTCACGGCAACAGCCGCGAAACCAACTCCTGGACCTTCTTCCCGTCCGCTCGGCCCCGGAAGCGTGCGGTCGCTTCCTTCATCACCTTGCCCATGTCCTTCCTCGACAGCGCACCGGTAGAGGCGATGATCTCGCGGATGCCGGCCTCGAGGTCTTCGTCGGACAGCTCGGGAGGGAGGTAGGCCTTGAGCAACTCCATCTCGGAGCGCTCCTTCTCGGCCAGCTCCAGGCGCCCCCCGCTGGTGTACTGCTCGATCGAGTCCTGACGCTGCTTGACGGCCTTGCGGATGACGGCCATCGCTTCTTCGTCGGACAGTTCGTGGCCCGCGTTGATCTGTTCGTTCTTGATGGACGACTGCAGCATGCGGATCGTGGACAGGCGCTCCTTCTCCTGTGCCTTCATCGCCGCCGTCATGTCCGCCCGAATCTTCTCGGTCAATGCACCCATGGCACTCCCCTCCAGCCGGCCGTTCGCCAGACGAAGGCATGTTATCGGTTGTCAGCCGTTCGTGTCAGCGCACTTAGCCAGTCAGAGTGTCCAGTGTCGGGTTGTCAGTTGTCGGTTGTCTGCACCGAATCGCGTTACGGTTGGATCACCACGAACTGAAAACCGACAACTGACAACCCAACCCCACTGGACACCCCAGCACCCAGCACCGAACCACCCCGGCCAGTGTTATAACTCCCGCGCCGATGGCTCTCGATCTGCGTCGACTATTGGAAGAGACCGGTGCGCTGCTCAGCGGGCACTTCCGTCTCTCCTCGGGATTACACAGCCCGAACTACGTGCAGTGCGCGCGCCTGCTCGAGCATCCACGGAATGCGAAGGCGATCGGGTCCGCATTGGGGGAGCGGTTGCGCGCTCTGGATCTGCAGAAAATCGTCGCGCCGGCGTTGGGGGGCGTGATCGTCGGCTATGTCGTGGCCGAGGCACTGGACCTCCCTTCCGTGTTCACAGAGCGGAAAGAGGGGGCGATGACTCTGCGCCGCGGATTCACCATCGGCGACGGGGAACGCGTGGCCATCGTCGAAGACGTCGTCACTACCGGCAAGTCGACGCGAGAGACGGCCGACGTCATCGAGCAGCACGGCGGACAGGTGGTCGGATTTGCGTCGATCCTCAACCGCAGCGGAAAGCCGAGTCCCTTCGACGCACCGTACGAGGCCTTGCTGGCTCTCGATCTCGACACCTTCGCCCCGGAGGCGTGCCCGCTCTGCGCGCAAGGCGTCGCCCTCGACGCTCCGGGCTCGCGGTTCAGCCGATGATCGAAGTCCTTTCCACCGACGGCGAAGAGGCGCGCATCCGAGTCAACGGACGCGTGCATGCGGTTCCGTATGTGCTCCAGGGAGCGATGCTCAGCTTCGCGTTCGACGGCGAGATTCACTTCGTCGAGATCGAAGAGAAGGGCCGGTCCCGCACTAGTCACCGCGATCATTCGCTGGAGGCCCCGATGCCCGGCGCCGTGCTGCGAATTCTCGTCGCGGCCGGCGACGTTGTGAAGAAGGGTGCGCCGCTCCTGATCCTGGAAGCCATGAAGATGGAACACCAACTCACCGCCCCCCGCGACGGCACGATCGACGCGATCCACTGCCGGGAGGGAGAGCTGGTGCAGCCGGGAGTGGAGCTGGTGACGATGAGGTAGCTTCGCGTTGTCGGTTGCTGGTTGTCAGCGCACGATCGCCAGGGCGACACTCGGCACTGAACGAAACGAGACCACGGACGAGTGATGACCCGATCTACTGAGTACAGCTTCCTGGAAGTGAGTGTCCGACGGGCAGAAACTGTTGCTTGTCATCCCGAGCGTCAAGCGAGGGACGCATCCAAGAAACTTCCAGTGTTTGAAGGGTCAGAATGCAAACTCATCGGAGGCTGCATCGCCCCCCTCATCCGGCCGATGGCCACCTTCTCCCCCCAAGAAGCCGGGGGGAGAAGGCTCTCGATTACACACCCTCGCGATGAACTACTCCAG
>Ga0307505_10002659_pt1 | contig 12153 bp, 10 predicted proteins | sample 23_S_MG_FD_202183 | JGI IMG/M metagenome (GOLD analysis project Ga0307505, IMG submission 202183) | Soil microbial communities from Populus trichocarpa stands in riparian zone in the Pacific Northwest, United States - 23_S | ecosystem: Environmental > Terrestrial > Soil > Riparian zone > Trees...
GCCCCCCTAGCTTCGACTGGGAATCGTATCGCCGGGCAGGTGTGTTGTCAACGGGGTATTAGGCCTAACAGGATGCTGAAAAAGTCCGCCAGCTTCGTTCTCGCATCGCTCAGAGGCTCAACGTACCGAAGCGTACGCCTCGCCACTTCGCTCGCTGCGGCCTTGCTGAACGGCCTTTTTGAGCATCCTGCACGGTGTCCTGTTGTTCTTGAGGTGCAGACCGGTGAAGTTCTGGTGTGTTCACGGGACTTTCCCGCAGCCTGCTAGAACTCCTCGCTACGGCTGATTCATTGATTGTGGGGGAGTCCTAACGTAGAATGACACCTCTCACTCTTTTGCTGAGGAGACGGTGCACACACTCTCGACACTTCCGAAACCGATTACGGACTACCAGCAGCTGCCTGCGGATGAACTGTTCCGCCGGACAGTTGAGGCTAAACGTGTACTGGGTGATCGGGTTATGATTCTCGGCCATAATTATCAACGGGATGAAGTGATCGAACATGCGGATTTTCGTGGGGATTCCCTCCTGCTTTCGAAACTGGCAGCCGAGCGGTCGGAACGGCCCTATATCGTTTTTTGCGGCGTGCATTTCATGGCCGAGACTGCCGACATCCTGAGCCGCTCCAAGCAAACGGTGATCCTGCCGGACATGGCAGCAGGTTGCTCCATGGCGGACATGGCGGCCATCGAACAGGTCGATCAATGTTGGGAAACGCTGGGCCGAATCCTTCCCGTGGAAGAGACCGTCATGCCGGCGGTCTATGTGAACTCTGCCGCCGTGCTCAAAGCTTTTTGCGGCGAACATGGAGGGATTACCTGCACGTCCTCCAATGCGAAGGCGGTCATTGAGTGGTCCTGGGCCAGGCGGGAGAAAATCCTCTTCTTCCCGGACGAGCACTTAGGCCGCAATACGGCGAACAAGATGGGGCTGCCCAGAGAAGAAATGATCGTCTGGGACCCCTATCAACCCAACGGGGGCAATACGCGTGAGGCGATCCAGCGCGCGAAGCTCATCCTCTGGAAGGGCCACTGCAGTGTGCACCAGATGTTCCAGCCCGTGCATGTGGATAATTTCCGTAAGCAGTATCCGAATGGGAAGGTGATCGTCCATCCCGAATGTCATGAGGATGTCGTCAATCGGGCGGACCTGTCCGGGTCCACGGAACTTATTATTCGGACGGTGACGGCGGCGCCCGCAGGGACGGTCTGGGCGGTGGGAACGGAATTGAATCTGGTTAATCGGTTGAAGCGCGATCTGACCGATAAAAAAGTCTTCTTCCTCTCCTCCACTGTCTGCCAATGCGCGACGATGTTCCGGATCGATGGAGCCCATCTCTGCTGGGCCATGGAAAACCTTGCCGATGGCCACGTCGTGAACCATATCGTTGTGCCGGACGACGAGAAGCATTGGGCCAGGGTTGCGCTAGACCGCATGATGTCCGTCAGCTAATGGGGTCGTGAAAAACGCCTCCAGCGTCGTTCTCGCATCGCTCAGATCCTCAACGTACCGCAAGGGTACGCCTCGCATGTTCACTCGCTGCGGCCTTGCTGGAAGACGTTTTTGACGATCCCGCCATCTAAGCTAAGGACTGGTGCCTCGCCTGTCATTCCGGTATATTCCAATCCTTGATCCCAATTACGTTCTAAGGTTTTCGCGAGAGACCACACAGGTTATGGACTACAAGGCTACACTCAATCTGCCGAAAACCGATTTCCCCATGAAGGCCAACCTGCCGCAGCGGGAGCCTGAACTCCTTGCCTCGTGGGAGAAGGAACGGTTGTACGAACAGATTCAGGAGGCGGGGAAAGGCAGGCCGCGTTACGTCTTGCACGATGGGCCACCCTACGCCAATGGCCGAATTCATATCGGTCACGCGCTGAACAAGATTCTCAAAGACATCATTATCAAATCGAAGACGATGGCGGGCTACCAGGTGCCCTATGTGCCAGGGTGGGATTGCCATGGTCTGCCGATCGAACATCAGGTCCTCAAAGAACTTGGCGATAAGAAAAAGACGCTCGATACCCCGGCCATCCGCCGACTCTGTCGGGAGTATGCGGAAAAGTTTTACACGATTCAGCGTGAGGAGTTTCAGCGGCTCGGCATCTTGGGCGATTGGCAGCATCCCTATCTGACGATGAACCCTGGCTATGAGGCCACGATCATTCGTGAGTTCGGCGCATTCGTAGAGCGGGGAGGCGTCTATAAGGGACTGAAGCCGGTGCTCTGGTGCACGACGGACCAAACTGCCCTGGCTGAGGCGGAAGTCGAATACGAAGATCACACCTCTCCCTCGATCTATGTGAAGTTCCCATTGGTCACGTCGCCCACGGTGCTCAGCAAAACGTTCTCCGGCATCTCGTTCCCCCTTAATATCAAGTTGGTTTCCGTCGTGATCTGGACGACCACCCCATGGACACTCCCGGCCAATCAAGCGGTCTGTCTCCATGGTGAGATCGACTATGCGTTTGTTCAGGTCGGCGACGAGGTGCTGATCGTCGCGGAGAAGCTGCTAGAGAGTGTGACGAAGGCCTGCAAGCTTGAAGGAGCGCGGGTGTTCGGAGTGAAGAAGGGGCGCGAAGGATTTGAAGGAATCGAGACGCAACGGCCCCTGACCACCGGGCTGTCACCGATTCTGCTTGGTGATTTCGTCACCCTCGATCAGGGAACCGGCTGTGTCCATATTGCGCCGGGTCATGGCATGGAAGACTACATCCTCGTCCTTGAGCACAATGCCAAGGCGTCGGCGGGGGAAAAGTTGGAGATTCTGGCGCCGGTCGACAACGCCGGACGATTTACCGATGTCGTGAAGGAATTTGCCGGCCAGCATGTATTGAAGGCGAATCCGAAAATCGTGGAATTTCTACAAGCCAACGGCCGGTTGCTGGGGAATGGCTCGTTGAGCCATTCCTATCCGCACTGTTGGCGCTGCAAGAATCCCGTCATCTTTCGCGCCACCGAGCAGTGGTTCGTGTCGATGGAGACGAACGATCTTCGGAAAGAGGCGCTGGCGGAGATCGGGCGTGTCCAATGGATTCCAGCCTACGGCCGTGATCGGATCAACGGGATGATCGAGAATCGCCCCGATTGGTGTTTGTCGCGTCAACGTGTGTGGGGCGTACCGATTCCCGGCTTTACCTGCACCAGGTGCCGATCTGTCCTGGCCGATCCGATCGTGATCGAGCACATAGCGACGTTAACGGAATCCCAAGGGGCCGATGTGTGGTTTGAGCGATCGGCTGCCGAGCTGTTGCCCAAGGGCACGACCTGTCCGAAGTGTGGTGGGTCGGCATTTGAGAAGGAACGAGACATTCTCGATGTCTGGTTTGAATCAGGCGTGAGCTACGCAGCGGTTCTAAAGCCACGTGGGTGGAAGGCTGACCTGTATCTGGAAGGGTCGGACCAGCATCGGGGCTGGTTCCACAGTGCTTTGCTGGTCGGCGTCGTCACCGATCATCGCGCGCCCTACGAAGCTGTCTTGACCCACGGATTTGTTCTCGATGGGCAGGGTAAGAAAATGTCGAAGTCGGCGGGGAACGTTGTCGCGCCGCAGGACGTGATCAAACAATCGGGCGCAGAAATTCTGCGTCTGTGGGTGGCGGCGCAGGATTATCGCGACGATCTTCGGATCTCCCCTGAAATCCTGACCCATCTCATCGAGGCGTATAGAAAGATTCGGAATACCTGTCGCTTCTTATTGAGTAATCTGTATGATTTCGATCCGAGCAAAGATAAAATTTCCTATGAACAGTTGCCCGAACTGGATCGTTGGGCGCTGCATCGGCTCAGCGAACTGATTCCGCGGGTTGAGAAATCCTATGAACATTTTGAGTTTCACACGATCTTCCATGCGCTCAACAACTTTTGCTCAGTGGATCTGAGCGCCGTCTACCTCGATATTCTCAAGGATCGTCTCTATACATTCCGGGCCGATTCGCCCTTGCGTCGGGGATCGCAGACGGTGCTGTTCGAGATCATCGTGGCCATGACGAAGCTGATGGCTCCGGTCTTGAGCTTTACCGCTGAAGAGATCTGGCGGATCTTGGCCGAGCAGCCGGGAGGGCGTCTCGGAGTGAGCAGTGTCCATCTGAGCGCATTTCCAGAGATCCAGCCCCAATGGCAGGATGCCGCGCTCGCTGAGCGGTGGGAGCGGCTGTTGAAATATCGTAGCCAGGTGCAAGGGGTGTTGGAGGAGAGAAGGCGGGAAAAGGTCATTGGGTCTTCGCTTGAGGCGCATGTCCATCTTACGATGGATGCAAAGACCGGCATGTGGATAGCAAACGCGTGCAGGGACTTAGCTACACTGTTCATTGTGTCGGAGGTGACGCTGGAACATCGGTCCGGTGCGGTGTCCGATTCCAACTTTACAATCTCCGTAACCAAATCGACGCATGCCAAGTGCGAGCGGTGTTGGAACTATCGCGAAGCGGTTGGCAAGGATACCACCCATCCGACGCTCTGCGATCGCTGCGTGGAGGCGGTGCAGTGATGAGCGGGCCTGTTCGCTATCTGCTCCTGGCGTTGCTAGCCGGCGCGATCGTGGCGATTGATCAGGCGACGAAGATGTCCATCGTGCAATCGATGCGGTTGAATGAATCCATCCCGATTATTCCCAACCTCTTCAGCTTGACCTATATCCGCAATCCCGGCGCCGCTTTTGGGTTGCTGGCCGGCAGCAGCGATGCCTTTCGCATGGTGTTCTTCGGGGTCACGTCGCTGTTCGCTTTGGCTCTGCTGGGGACGATTCTCTTCCGGTTGCCGAAGAAAGACTGGATGGGACAGCTCAGTATTGCCGGGATTCTTGGAGGGGCGATCGGGAACCTGATCGATCGATTACGGTATGGCGAGGTGATCGATTTTCTTGATGTCTATGTGGACTCATACCATTGGCCGGCCTTCAATGTCGCTGATTCGGCAATAAGCGTAGGGGTCGTCTTCTTGATTATTCATTTCGCCTTTGAAAAGAAGGACGTGCCCCTCCTGCCTCACGAGTCCCCGCCAGCTTCTTAATCGCGCGTCGGGCGCGTTTAGCGCGACTGGCGCGACGCGCAAGCCTGATTCCCCCTAGTCTCGCCTTTCCCGCTCGTCCCGCCAGTCGCGCGCGCTCAAGTCGAGAGGGTGATGATGAACCCGCCTTGCTCTCGGAATTGTTTCTGCTGCTCAGGGGAAAACATCACGAGCGGTTCGGTGTGGCAGAACTGACATTCTTTTACTGTCACCGGCACGTCGCCTTCCCCAATGCTGGCAAGGTGCTGCTTGGCGAGCGTCAGCGCCGTCGCCTCATCAGTCGTCATCACGTCGAAGTGCAACAGCCTCTTCGTACCCTTCACCCACGTGTCGAAGACATGTACCGTGTCAGATTGGGAATGAGCCATCGTGAAACGTCCTCCTATTTATAGTGTCCAAAGAAGTCAACGGGACAGCTTCGGCTTTGCCATGTTGCTGTCCGGCGGAGTATAGCCGGGTTGAGTCTGTTCCTGGTCCGTAAGGTTCAATCGAAATAGGGAACTCGATGGAAAATATACTGCAGGATAACTGAAATATCCAGCAGCTGTCCAATTGCTGGAGACTACGCAACTAGAGACCGAAGATATAAAAGACGACGATGCCCATGAGTATGCGGTAGTAGGCAAACGGCCGGAGCGTATGGCGCTTTACAAACGAGAGAAAGGCCGCGATCACAATCCAGGCGACGACGAACGATACGAGCATCCCGATCCCGAGCGCCAAATAATCATCTTGCTGAAAGACGCCACGTGATTTCCACATTTGGTAACACGTCGCCACGATGAGGGTCGGGAGGGCGAGAAAAAATGAGTACTCCGTTGCGACCTTCCGGTCCAGTCCTACTAAGAGCCCTCCGATGATCGTGGAGCCGGATCGTGACATGCCGGGGAGTAATGATGCGCACTGAGCCACGCCGATCCAGAATGCGGATCTCAGGCTCACCTGTTCGAGTTGGTGGACTCGTGCTCGGTCACGGCGTGCTTCGACGGCAAGAATAATCAGGCCCCCGACGATTGAGGAGATGGCCACAGTTTGAGGCGTAAAGAGATGGCTTTTGATCCAGTTATGGGTAAAGAATCCAATCCCTGCGGCTGGCAAGAAGGCGAGTCCGAGTCCGATGAGAAACCAGAGATTCGGGTGAGTGGCCCAAGAGGCTATCAAGATTTTCGACCATGGAGTCGTCCCACGTGTTCGGATCATAGCGAAGACGCCTTGTCGCTCCCGGCCGGCTTGTCCGATCATGGACACGAGTTTGTGTCGTTCATAGGCGATGACGGCCAGGATGGCGCCAAGTTGGATTGAAATCTCAGCGCTGGCCGCGAGCTCTCCATCGAATCCCAGGGCATGGCCGACGAGAATTAAGTGACCGGTCGACGAGACGGGTAGAAACTCTGTCAGGCCCTCCACGATACCCAAGATCGTGGCGAGACCAGGACCCCATTCGTTCATGCAAGGACTTTCTGAGATAGGTTGCGTCCAGATGGTGAGTCTCGGGCATATTCACAAAGTGACGGCAGTCCGTCAAGCAGGTAGATGAATCTCCGCAGCCCCTCATGATGATCTGCGAGAGTGGAGGACCCGCAAATCTATTGACAAAATGAAAGGCATGGCATACACCCAACATTATACGTATAGGTGTCGTCGCACCCGCTTATACCGACAGACCTGTTGGATGAAGAGAGGCGGTCGACATCTGTTGCAGAAACCACGCTCAGTGGGATGGGAGGTTCGCATGAAATCAGGGTGGATGGCGGCGGTGGTGCTGATCGGCGCAGTCGCAATGGTCGGCTGTGTCAGTCAATCGAAGTATGAAGAGGCGATGACCGACGCCGAATCGTATAGGTCTGAGTTGGCTCAGGCTCGCGCGCAAAAGAACGCTTTGGAACAGCAAGTTAAGACGCTCAAGGATCTCAACATGAAATTTGGGAACGAAGCCCAGGTCGCTCACGACGAGCTTGAGCGTATTCAACATGGCCGTGACAAGGAACGCGGCAATGTCGAAGGTCGGACCAAGGAACTCGAAATGCATGTAAGGCAGCTCTCTTTCCAGAATCGGGCTCTGCGCCAGGAATACGAGGGTGTAAAGCGGCATAACGAAACGCTCAAATCTCTGGTCGCGCGCTATCAAAAAGAGTTGAAAGATCAGTCACGTACTGTGACAGGGGCGCCGGCGCCCTCCGCGGCGCCAGTGAGTCCCGTTCCCTCAGGAACGCCTGCCCCTCCGGCGATGAAGGACCCTCAGCCCATGCCTTCCGCCATGAATGTCAATAAGGCATCTGCCAGTGATATGGTGCTCGTGCTCGGCCTCTCTAAAGAGGTGGCGGACCGTATTGTGGCGAATCGTCCATACCGGGTGAAGGGCGAATTGGTTGCCAAGAACGTGGTGCCCAAGGACACGTTTGATTTGATCAAGGAACGTATCAGCGTCAGTCCCTAATCGGGGCCATGGTCCCGGGAGTTTGGCAGGCCGTCCGCCCAGTGGCGGACGGCCTGTTCGTTTTTCCGGACCGCCTAGAGGCCGGTTCAACCTGGTGATTCTCTCAGCCTTGTTGATACAATGCACTCCAAGTAAGCGAGGGAGTTGGAGAACGAGTCGATGCGCCGTGCCATCCTGATCATAAGCGTTCTGGCGGTAGGGTTGGCCATTGGAGGCTACGTTTTCTTCAATGGTGAGCGTAAAGCCCCGGTTCGCTATCGGAGCGCTGCGGTCGAGCGAGGCCCCGTCATTTCGCTCGTAACCGCGACGGGAACGATCAATCCAGTCGTCTCGGTTCAGGTTGGTACGCAGGTGTCGGGCATGATAAAGAGCCTGCATGCCGATTTTAATTCGGTCGTCAAAGCCGGCGATATTGTGGCCATGATCGACCCCGAACCATTCAAAGCTCGTCGAGATCAAGCGGCCAGCAATCTTGAAATGTCGAAGGCGAATGTCGCAAGAGCTAGAACCGATCTGGCTCAGCGCAAGCGTGAATTGGATCGAGTGAAATCGCTGGTGGCACAGGAGTTTGTCTCTCAGAACGACGTCGACGTCGCAGCGACGAATTTTCAGGCGGCTGAGGCGCAGGTAAATGTGGCGGGTGCGCAAGTGAAACAGGCCGAGGCGGCGCTGAATGCCGCAGAGCTGGATTTGAAATACACCGTCATTCGCTCGCCGGTCAACGGGATTGTGGTCGCCAGAAATGTGGAGGTCGGTCAAACGATCGCAGCCAGTTTTGCGACGCCCAACCTCTTCTTGATCGCGCTCGATCTGACGAAGATGCAGATTGACACCAACGTGAGCGAGTCGGATATCGGGGGGATCACCGAAGGGAAAGAGGCGACTTTCACGGTCGATGCGTACCCAGGGTTTCAATTCTCGGGCACGATCCGTCAGGTCCGTCTTGCCCCAATCAACGTGCAAAATGTAGTGACTTATAACGTCGTGGTGAACGTCGACAATCAGGATCTCCGCCTGAAGCCAGGCATGACCGCCAATGTTTCTATCGTTGTCGCACAACGAGACGCGGTGCTCAAAGTGCCGAATGCCGCGTTGCGATTTGCCCCTCCGGGCGCGGGCCAGGCTGATCGCTCTACCTCAAACGGTAAGTCAAGTGACGAGAGGAGGGGAGAGCAAACTGCAGGGGCAGGTCGGGGAGCCACGGCGCTCAGTCGAACCATCTGGAAGCAGGGAGCGTCGGGAGAACTGGAGTCTATGCAGGTCCAAACGGGCATTTCTGATGGGTTAGCAACGGAGGTGGTGTCGAATGAGTTGTCTGAAGGCACGCTGGTGGTCGTGGGGATCGAGCGATCTAAAGGAGACAGAAGTGGAACCGACCTGCCTCCAGGATTTGGGAGCGGCGGACAGCGGGGCCCCTCGCGTAACCGTGGAATGTAGTATGCGTGAAGTGTATCTCGTGAAGCGTCGCTCGCGACAAGAACTTGCACTTCCCGCCACATCCATCGTCATAAACCTTCTGTCCTTCTCAAACGCTTCACGCTTCACGCCTCAAGAGAGCCGTTAATGAGTTCGTTGATCGAATGCGAAGACGTGTGGAAAATCTATCGGGTCGGCGACGTGGAAGTTCACGCATTGCGCGGCTTGAGTCTCACGATTGAACAGGGTGAGTTCGTCGCCATCATGGGATCTTCCGGTTCCGGCAAGTCCACCCTGATGAATATCCTCGGCTGCCTCGACCAACCGACGAAGGGGCATTATCGGTTGAACGGGATAGAGGCGGGCAATCTGAAACCCGATCAGTTGGCCGGGATCCGCAATCAACAGATCGGATTCGTCTTTCAGAGTTTCAATCTCATTCCCAGAACCAGCGCGCTCGAAAATGCGCAGCTCCCGTTGTTTTACCGGGGACTCTCGCTCAAAGAGCAACGGGCGCAGGCCGTAGCGGCGTTGGGACGGGTGGGGCTACAAGGCAGAGAGCACCATCATCCAACCCAGTTGTCCGGAGGGCAACAGCAGCGTGTGGCGATTGCGCGAGCGCTGGTCACGTCGCCCTCGTTGCTCCTTGCCGATGAGCCCACCGGCAACCTCGACACCCAGTCGAGCCAGGAAATTATGAGGATTCTGGAAACGCTCAACCGCGACGAAGGAATTACGATTATTTTGGTGACACACGAGGTGGATGTCGCGGCTTATGCTGAGCGCGAGATCGTCATCAAGGACGGGCAAATCTTGAGCGACCGTAAGACCAAGGCGCGGCCAATGTCCAGCCCAGTCGAGGTCTAGCCCGCTTCGGGCGGCGTCGCGACGAACCGTCATAAATAATGAGGGCTAAATGTCTGCGTTTGTCTGGCTCACAATTCTTACCGCGCTGCAGATCTTGGCGCGAAATCGGCTGCGTGCCGGTCTCACGATGCTGGGGATTGTGATCGGTGTGGCGGCGGTCATTGCGATGGTGAGCATTGGCGAAGGGGCCAAACGGGCCGTGCAGGCGCAGATCGCGACGATGGGCACGAATGTCATCATCATCTTTCCTGGGGTGACTTCTGCGAGCGGTGTACGAGGAAGTCAGGGGAGTGCCGTGACGCTCACCGTATCGGACGCGTTAGATCTGAAGAAGCGAATCCCGTTGTTGGTTGACACCGGATGGACCAGGCGAGATGTCATGCAGATCGTCTATGGGAACCGAAACTGGAACGGACCGATTAACGGCATCTCGCCGAGTTATCTCACTATTCGGGATTGGTCCTTTACGAGTGGAGGCCCCTTCACTCAGACGGATTTAGAGAGCGCTGCCCGAGTCGCGCTCATCGGTCAGACGATCGTGGGGAATCTATTTGAGCCGGGCGAGGAGCCGGTGGGAGCAGTCATTCGCATCAAGAATGTGCCGTTCCGTGTCATTGGAGTCCTTGCGCCTAAAGGCCAGTCTGCGCAAGGGTCCGACCAGGACGATGTGATTTTCATCCCTTTCAGCACGGCGGAACGGAAAGTATTCGGGACGTCATTTATCGGGTCCGTCGGGGCCTTGTTCGGTTCGACCGATCAGGTTGAAGATTTGCCGATGGCTGCTGAGCAGATTCGAGAGGTCTTGCGGGGGCGGCATCGTCTTCAGACGGAACAGGACGACGATTTTACGATCCGGACGCAGGTCGATATCGGGAAGATCCAAGAAGGCACCAGTGAGACCTTGACAATGATGTTGTTTGCCATTGCTTCCGTGTCGCTGCTGGTCGGCGGGATCGGGATCATGAATATCTTGCTCGTGTCCGTGACCGAGCGGACAAGGGAGATCGGGGTCCGCATGGCGGTGGGAGCGAAACGCCGGCATATCGTAATGCAGTTCCTGATCGAGGCCATGACACTGAGTTTGGTGGGAGGTGTGTTGGGTATCGCACTGGGGATTACCGGGGCGAAGTTGACGACCCTGATTGCCGGCTGGCCGACGATCATCTCCGGTAACGTCATTATACTCGCGTTTTTCTTCTCCCTCGTGGTCGGCCTGTTCTTCGGATTGTACCCTGCCAACAAGGCCGCTCGCCTCAATCCTATCGAAGCGCTCCGATACGAATAGTCCGAGTTAGCGTGGAGATCCGGTGACTCATGTCTTACTTGTGGCGTGAGCATCCTGCGGAAAATTATTCTGGCACAACAGAACTTCGATGTTCCGCACGTGTGGCTCAACAGCAGAATATTTTCGCAGGATGCTCAAAAAGGCGACCTTCTCACCCACCCAACCCTGGCGCGCCAAGACGCGCCTTGCCCCAGGCAAGGCCGCAGCGAGCGAAGAGGTACAAACCGCACTTCGTGTGGGCCGTTCGCCCCTTGAATAGATCTCGACGAACGGAAAATCCCCTCCAGTGATTCCGATCTCCGAGAAGCTCGCCTCTATACGTTGAGCCTCTGAGCGATGGGAGCACGCCGCTTGGTGAAAGGTGCGTCTTGGCGCACCGGGGTTGGGCGGGTGACAACAGAGACTTTTTCAGCGTCCTGCTAGGAACTGGAGGCAGGCGTCAAACGCACTTCGATGCGAGGGTTGTTTTTATCGACGTGTTTGTAGAGGTGAGTTTCGACGATTCGGTTATCGTTGATGCCGAGTCCCTCGCAGAGGGCATCCTGCGCGATCTTGAGCCCGCCATCGACGTCTCGCCGCAGGGCTGAGGTAAAATAGAACCGGATGGATAGGGCAAGCCATTCCGACTGGAGTCGTGCAAGTAGGGCGGCCCGGTGAGTGGACTGCGCCAACTTCAGCCATACGAGTTGTCCCACCTGGGCCTTATAGGCACGACCAGCCGAAGAGATCAACCGTCGGCCATTCACGGTGGCATATTGATGGTTCACGCTGGGAGGCACAGGGAGGGTCAAGGCCACCGCATGGTTCTCGGTCGGCGGGTGAGGCGATGGAGAGGCTGCGGGCATGCGGGAACTCGGAGCCGTACTGAAGGCGATCCATCGCACCGCGACCTTCTTGTCAGGGCTCCGATAGGAGGTCATGCGAACGGCCCGTGGAGAGGAGGGAAGCCGGGGCGGGCGCCGAAACGTAGGCATGCGCGTCAGCTTATAAGAGATTGAGGATTTTGGACATGTTCTGTTCGTAGCGCTCTTCAGATTGGCCGATATACCGACGCCATGTGCTCGGATTCCAAATCTCCATGCGATGGTACAGGCCGACTAGAATGATTTCCTGATCCTCATCCAACGGAATAATCTT